>JACXTT010007771.1_pt1 | contig 15032 bp, 15 predicted proteins | sample 9270951 | NCBI WGS metagenome assembly JACXTT01 (sample SAMN15532306, study PRJNA645909) | rock metagenome | isolation source: weathered quartz diorite | place: Puerto Rico | collected 2017-06-21
GCCCTCACGGAGGCAAAAGCAAACGGCATCCCTCCGTGGGGAGAACCAAACCACCGGCTACCCAAGGGTCTCTGCCCTTCGCTTGGCTGTGAAGATTACTTGTTCAGAGATTCCCTAGGCGTGTGTGGAGTGCCCAGTTACAGTAAAATTCGAGGGTAGGTAACGAAGCCGCGAGGCTGCCTTCGTGCTCAAAAATCTTCCTCACCTCGGCTAGGAAGTATGTAACGCGGGGCTCGTCACTCAATGGAAGGTGATCAAGTTGAACCGCTATTTTCTTGGCTATTTCATTCTTCATGCTTTAGCGCTCAAGCATTCGTTTTCAACATCTGCTCCGCGTGCTTGAGCGAGGTTTCGGTCAGCTTGGCGCCGCTCAACATGCGCGCCACTTCCTCGGTGCGCTCTTCCCCCGTGATGAGATGGACGGTCGTCCGGGTACGTCCGCCAGCGGCTTTCTTTTCGAGCAGATAGTGATGGTCGGCAAAAGTGGCGATCTGGGGCAGGTGGGTAACGCAGAGCACCTGGTTCGACCGGGACAGGCCCTTGAGCTTCTTCCCTACCGCTTCCGCCGCCCGTCCGCCAATGCCGGTATCAATTTCGTCGAAGACCAGGGTGCGCTGTGCTCCCGAGTTCTTCTTTTTGACTGATGCGGCTTCCACGCTGGCCTTAAGCGCCAGCATCACCCGCGACAGTTCCCCGCCCGAGGCAATATGCTCCAGCTGCCGCAACGGCTCCCCGGGGTTGGTCGCGATCATATAAGCCACCTGGTCGAAACCAGCGGCAGTCCAGTTCGCTTCTTCGTCAGTGCCGCTGACTTCAATTCCAAAAGTGGCCTTCATGGCCAGATCGTTGATCTCGGCCTCAACCAGCTTCTCCAGCTTACGTGCGGATTCATAACGCTTCTTGGAAATTACCTGAGCAGCATCCAGGTACCGTTCAGCGGCTTGCGCCAGCCCGGCTCGAAGCTGGCGCAGGATTTCGTCTTTGTTCTCCATCTCCGAGAGCTTGCGGCTCACTTCCGCGCCGTGTTTCATCACGTCATCGAGAGTAGGGCCATACTTGCGTTTGAGGCGGTCCATGCCAGCCAACCGGTCTTCCACTTCCGCCAGATGCTCCGGTGAAGCCTCGATGCCGCCGGCATAGTCCCGGACACTGGCTCCAACGTCTTCCACGCTGATGCGGGCAGTTTCCAGCGTGGCCATGGTCTCCTGAAATTTGGGCGCGTAACGGGCCAGCTCTTCAATATGCTTCTGCGCCGCTCGCAGCGAAGCCGCCGTCGAAGCCTCGCCTTCGTAGAGCAAGTCGAAAGCGTTCATGGCCGCGCTGTGGATCTTCTCGGCATTGGCGAGCACACGCTTCTCGGTTTCGAGCCGTTCGTCTTCGCCGGCCTGTAATTTGGCGTCTTCAATTTCCCGCGCCTGAAATGTCCACAGGTCGAGCAGACGCAGGCGGTCCTGTTCGTCGCGCTCCAGGTCCGCGATGCGCGTCTGAATGCCCTTCCATGTGGAAAATGCTTCCGCGGTAGCCTCCGTCTGAGTACTGGCAAACGAGTCGAGCAGGCGAAGCCGCGTGGGCGCATCGAACGAAAGCAGAGATTCGTTCTGCGCATGAATGGTAGCCAGATAAGGCGCCAGCTGGCGCAGCACGGCAACCGTCGCCGGCTGATTGTTGACGAACACACGGCCCTTCCCTCCGGCCGCGATCTCCCGCCGCAAAATCACAGATTCGTGTTCCTGGTCGATGCCGTTATTCTCGAGGATTTGCGCGACCGTCTTCTCCGCCCCACTTTCGACTTCAAAGACGGCGGAGATCGTGGCCTTGTCAGCTCCGGAGCGGATCACGTCCGCGGAAGCCTTGTCGCCGAGCAGGAGTGCCAGGGCATCGATCAGGATGGATTTCCCGGCGCCCGTTTCGCCGGTGAGAAGGTTTAGCCCCGGCGCGAACTCCACCGCCAGGTTGTCCACGACCGCGTAATTTTCCAGCCGCAGTTCGACGAGCACCGGCCGTCCTGGAACTGAGATTGAGGCGAGGGTGAGCGCAGCATAGCATGAAACCGGTTTGCCATCACGGTTGTTGCCGGCCGCCGGGGTTCCCAAACCCGTCAACCACCAAGGCCACTAAGTTACACGAAGGGATGCGTGAGATTTCCTTCGTGTAACTTAGTGTCCTCCGTGGTGAAAACAAGCCCCTATCGCTTCCGGCCCGCCAGCAAGGCCAACTCCCGCCACTTCCAACCGCAATCGACATCGACAAACCCGATCTCGCGCAGCCATGCCAACTGGATTTCCATCTCGAGCAGCTTGTTCGACGGGTCTTCCGTCTCAGGCGTCCACCCGATCCGGCGCAAAAAGTCGTCGTGAAGCTCCGGCGTGGGAGAGCTGACATGTTCCAGATTGCAAAAGACACCGCCAGGATTCAGCAGGCCGTAAACCTCCGCGTATAGTGCCCGCTTCCGCTCGTGGGTAAGGTGATGAATGGCGAAACTGGAAACCACCGCGTCGAACTCGCCTAACTCCGGCAAAGGGCAGTCGAGATTGTGCGCCTTGACCTCGACTGAGAAGTCGCCTCCGAATCGCTTTTGTGCCGCTTCGAGCATAGTTGGAGAGAAATCAATCGCCACCGCCGTCGCCTGCGGGTGGTCCAGTTTGACCAGGGCGAGGAGGCGTCCGTCGCCGGTGCCGAGGTCGAGGACGCGCCGCACGGTGGGAGGAATGAACTCCAGAAGCGCCGATTCGCCCTCGACCCGGTGCGGGATGGAATCGGCCCGGCCGAGGTAGTCAAGCGCATGCTCCGAAGATGTCCAGAGATTGATGCTCATAGATTGATGCCCATAGAGCGATGCCTGCCAGAAAAAGTATAAACTCAAATTCAATGAACAAATGGAAGCTCCAGGACCACCGATTCCCCGCCGCGTTTCTTAAGCTGATTCTGATTCTCGCCCTGCTCGCCCTTGCAGGATGTGCACAAAAACATCGCCACCAGACTGCCGGGGCTCAAACGCCCGCGGGCGAGGGCGCCCGCGCCACACAAGACATATCCGAACAGAAAATCTCGCCTCAGGAAGCGGAGAAACTCTTTCGCTCGGTGGATGAGATTCTGGGATTCGCCAGCAAAGACACCTCGTTTCCCATCAAGCACGAGGTCAAGCGTCAACTGGTTAGCCGCGACGAGGTTGCCGATTACGTCACCAAACACACTTCCGAGGACGAAGATGCGAAGCGCCTGCGCCGCTCCGAACTGGTGCTGAAAAAATTTGGCCTTCTGCCCCGCGATTTCGACTTGGGCAAATTTCTGGTGGCCTTGCTGAAAGAGCAAGTGGCGGGTTATTACGATCCCAAAACCAAAACCGTAAACCTGCTGGACTGGCTGGGCGCCGAGCAGCAAAAGCCGGTGCTGGCCCACGAGCTCACGCACGCGCTGCAGGATCAGTCTTTCAACCTCGAAAAATACATGAAGCCGGCCGACGCCGACCTGGACAAGAAGAAAGAAATAACCTCACAGGACATTGCCAACGACGAGATCGGCACCACCCGCCAGGCTGTGGTGGAAGGCCAGGCCATGGTGGTTCTGGTTGACTATATGCTTGAGCCACTGGGCGAATCGATGAAAGATTCTCCCCAAGTCGTCGAGGCGCTGAAGCAGGGGATGCTGGTGGGAACCGCTGATGCGGTGCAATTCCGGAACGCGCCGATTTACATGAAAGAGGCGCTCACCTTTCCCTATCGCTACGGCATCGATTTTATCGCCGAAATGCTGACCAGGGGCGGCAAGGAAAAAGCCTTCACCGTGCTGTTTCAGAACCCTCCGCGAACCACACGCCAGATCATGGAGCCGCAAACTTATCTCGCGGGAGAGCACATGGATCCGCTTCCTCTGCCCAACTTCCGGCAAATCTTCAAGAATTACGATCGTTTCGATGTGGGCGCAATCGGTGAATTCGACACAGCGATCCTGATAGATCAATACGCGGGCGTCGAGGCCTCGCACCAGATGTATCCGCAGTGGCGCGGCGGCTACTACTACGCCGCCCGGCCCAAGGGCGATCCCTCCGCGCCGCTGGCATTGCTTTATGTATCGCGCTGGTCGAGTGACGACAAGGCGTCCCGGTTTGCCGCGATCTATGCCAAAGCCCTCGCTAAGCGCTATGTACACGTACGCGACGTGCCGGAAAATGGACATGGAAAAGACCCCGGCGTTCAGACCGCCGCTTTGGAAAAGTTAGCGGGCAGGCGCACGTGGCTGACCGAAGACGGGCCGGTCGTCATCGAGGTGGAGGGCGACACCGTGCTCATCGCCGAGAGCGTTGATCAGGCCACAACGGAAAAGCTGGAACAAGAAGTTTTCGCAACGGCCGCCATAGCCGCGAAATAGCGTTTGCATGGTAGAGACGTAGCTTGCTACGTCTTGCGTCGCCGCTTGAGGGTTGATAGGGATGCGGGCGCCGGACTCAGCAACGCCCACGTAGCCGGGTGCCGGGTGCCCCATTTTTCGCGGCGAAAAATGGGCTTTCCTTCCTGTTGACTCCATCACTGGAATCCAAACTCACACCGCCGGTGAAAAATCGGTCAAAACCATGAACGTGGAATCAACTTTTTCCACCAGCTTTCCGCTTGCCTCGGACTTGTCACGCACGCTCATCCATTCCGGGTCCTCGCCAAATGCCTTCCAGTTCGCCGCCGCCGCGTCCCGGCTGGGATGCGCGATCACGTAGACCAGAGTCTTGCCCTTCAACGGATCATCCGTTGGCGTCCAGTACGCGATGTTCTTCATCCCGTGCTTCTCAAATAATTTCGTCGTGTGTTCGCGAAAGCGGGTTAACAGATCGTCCAGCTTGCCGTCGTAGGTGTGATAAATCCGCAACTCGTAAACCGCGGTTGAGGTTGACGCGGGCCCTGGCTTCGTGGCCCGCGGACCAGCCGAGGCGGCTTGCCCGAGAAGCGCCAGCGCGGGAATCGATTGCAACAGCGTTCTTCTGTTCATGACCGCAATTCTAGTCGAGTTCGTCGAGTGTACGGGCTTTGCGAGCGGCATCGGCTTCCCCTTCGCTAGTCTCCACGGGTTTCGTTGACTTGCCGACGCTTCCGCCATAGCATGCTTGCGCATGATCGGCCAGACCATCTCGCACTACCGCGTCATCGAACAGGTGGGCGGAGGCGGGATGGGTGTGGTCTATAAAGCTGAGGATACTTCCCTCGGCCGATTTGTCGCTCTTAAGTTTCTTCCCGAAGGAGTGGCGCACGACACGCAAGCCCTGGAACGTTTCCGCCGCGAGGCGCGGGCGGCATCGGCCCTCAATCATCCCAACATCTGCACTATCTACGAAATTGCCAATCACGAGGGTCAGTGGTTCATCGCGATGGAGTATTTGGACGGGGTGACGCTGAGGCACCGTATCGCGGGCCGCCCGCTGGAGACGGAACTCCTGCTCGGACTCGCGATTGAGATTGCTGACGCCTTGGAGGCGGCGCACGCCGCCGGCATTGTCCATCGTGACATCAAGCCAGCTAACCTGTTCATCACAAAACGCGGACACGCCAAGGTGCTCGATTTTGGGCTGGCCAAGATGACGCACGTTGATAGCAATGCTGAAGAAGCCGAGGCGACGGGGCAAGCCACGGCGACGGTGGACGCGAACTTGACCAGTCCAGGCACGGCGATGGGCACAGTCGCCTATATGTCCCCGGAGCAGGTGCGGGCTAAAGAATTGGACGCGCGCACCGATCTCTTCTCCTTTGGCGCGGTGCTGTATGAGATGGCAACGGGAGCGCTGCCGTTCGGTGGGGAAACCTCAGGAGTTGTCTTCGAGGCCATTCTGAACCGGGGGCCCGTCTCGCCTTTGCGGCTAAATCCTTATCTTCCCCCAAAGCTGGAAGACATCATCAACAAGGCTGTGGAGAAGGACCGCAATCTTCGCTATCAGAGCGCGGCAGAAATGCGCGCCGATCTGCTGCGCCTCAAGCGGGACACAGAGTCGGGAAGGACCAGCACGCAGGAAGGCGCTGCCAGCGGTCTCGGGGCACCACGGAGCGGAGACCCGCCGCTCGTTTCAGGTGTGGTGACAGGATTCATACGACAGCCAGGACAGTGGCGCTTGGGGCTGTTCTCACTTGCTGCTCTCGCGGTGGTCGCATTTGCGCTTCGTCTCTTGCGGCTGGCAATCCCACAGCCGCCTCTTAAGGTTTCGGGCTACACGCACTTGACCAATGACGGCAGAGCCAAGCTCTGGCCCCGGTTTGGCGAGTACGGTCCGTTGGTCACAGATGGTTCGCGGGTTTACTTCGTGGAATCTCCGTTTGTCGCGCCTGTTCTCACCCAGGTCTCCGCCTTGGGCGGCGAAACGTCGGTAATTACCGCACCCTTCCCGGTTAACCGAATCGGAGATATTTCTCCAGACCGATCCGCTCTTCTAACACCGGCCTTCGCCGCTCAGGAGGACGAAGCTCCACTCTGGATACTGCCCCTTCCCGGGGGGACACCCCGCCGTCTGGGAGAGCTGAGTGGCTACGACGGGACCTGGTCCCCAGATGGACAGCGAATATTGTTTGTAACTGGGCATGATCTTTATCTCGCGAGGTCAGACGGGACGGAATCCAGAAGGCTTGCGTCCCTCCCAGGTGTTCCCTGGTGGCCGCGCTGGTCTCCGGACGGTTTACACTTGCGCGTTTCACTGCTCGATCCGGCTACCGGATCAGACTCGTTGTGGGAGGTCCAGGCCGACGGCACTCATGTTTATCCCTTGCTTCCCAACTGGAATAATCCTCCGCAGGAATGTTGCGGCAGTTGGGCGCCGGATGGCAGATATTTCGTATTTCAGTCCACTCACAACAACAGGACGCAGCTCTGGGGTATTCCAGAGAAACGGGGTACGTTCCGAAAGGCAAGAGGGGAACCGGCGGAATTGACCGCAGGACCCATGAGCTATTTCTCGCCCGTTGCCAGCGTGAACGGCAAGCAGCTCTTTGCCATCGGTTCTCAACCGCGAGGAGAACTCCAGCGCTTCAACCAGAAAGCCCAACAGTTCGAGCCTTATCTGGCAGGCATCTCGGCGGAAGGATTGGACGTCTCCCGGGACGGGCGTTGGGTGACCTATGCCTCGTACCCGGAGGGCAGTCTGTGGCGAAGCAAGACGGATGGCAGCGAGCGGCTCCAGCTCACATTTCCGCCCGTGCAGGTCGGCTTGCCTCGCTGGTCCCCTGACGGGAAGCAGATTGCGTTCACCTTGCAGCGTCCTGGCAGTAGCATGAAAAACTATGTAGTTTCGCCCAACGGGGGCGCCCCTCAGCAATTGCTCCCCGTCGACCAGATTGAGGGAGATCCCAACTGGTCCCCGGATGGCAAGTCGCTGGTTTTCTGGTCCGCCACCTCCTGGCCAGTAGGTGGCCCTCTAATCATAAACATCCTTGACCTGCGGACCCACAAAGTATCTCGCGTGCCGGGCTCGGAAGGAAAATTCTCACCGCATTGGTCGCCAGACGGCCGCTACCTTGCGGCCCTCGCAGGCGATAATCAAAGGTTGATGCTCTACGATTTCAAGGCGCAAAAGTGGACGGAATTGGGAGGACTCGCAGCTGCTTTCCCGAATTGGTCGCGGGATGGAAACTACGTCTACTTCCACTCCTTTGGAAGCGATACCGCCGTTTATCGCGTGCGCATCAGCGACCACAAATTGGAGAGGATGGTCAGTCTTAAGGGAATCTGGCTAACGATTGGCGTCGTCGGAACCTGGTGCGGCCTTGCCCCGGACGATTCCCCTCTGGTGTTGCGCGACGTCGGCACCCAGGAAATCTACGCTCTTGATTTGCAGCTCCCGTGATTCATGCTTCCGCTCCGAGAACGCATCTGACGTTCTTCGTCCTGAAAGAAGGCGCCGACCAACGGTGCGCGCTTGGGAACAAGTAAATCCCTGGCTGCCTGACCCGCTTCCGATAGTTTTCCGAAATCAGGCGTGGGTGTTGAAGAAATCACGGTGATTAGCGGCCGGCGCAGCCATCAAACTGACGGTTCAGATGCCGGGGTCGCGACCCGCGTTTTTGCACAGGGGCGGGTTAATGGATGGTGTTCACCCGCGAATCTGGCCGCAACCTTGGTCTATAATCGAACCAGGAATACTCCTACAAAACAATGAATCTGTATCCCTTGCTGGCAGCAGTGGTCGGCGGCGAAATTATTGATCTGGTGGGCGAAACCGGCCCGGTCGCCAAAACGGTCTTACTTCTTCTTCTCATCTTCAGCCTTATTTCCTGGGCCATTATTCTTTCCAAGTGGAGCGTGCTGCGAAGGGCGCGGGTACAGAGCGGCCGTTTTGTGCGCGCTTTCCGCAAGGCCCAGCGTCTGCAAGACGTTAGCGCCGTGGCCGATCAGTTCCGGCCAAGTCCGCTGGTGGGAGTCTTTGAAGGCGGTTTTGAGGAATATCGCCGTCAGGGAGGGATTTCGAGCGGCCTGGTCCGGAGCCCGCTGGCGGTACAGCGTGCCATGCAGATCGCGAATTCCGAGGAGTTGAGCCGTTTCGAGCGCAACCTGCCCTGGCTCGCAATCACCGGCGCGGTAACCCCGTTCATCGGCCTGTTTGGCACCGTCTGGGGCATTATTGACGCCTTTCACGGTCTGGGCACCGCCGGGGCTGCGACCCTGCGCGCCGTAGCGCCGGGCATTTCCGAAGCATTGATTACCACCGCCGCGGGACTAGCCGCCGCCATCCCTGCCGTGATCGCCTACAATCTGATCGGCGGGTCCATTCGCGAATTCGCCTCCCGCGGCGATGACTTCGCGCTGGAGATGTTGAACGCGGTCGAGCGCCAGCAGCCCTTGCCCGCTTACCGTACTGCCGAAGCTCCGGGGGTGCCGCGGTAATGGCCTTTACGGCTTCGAACGGACGAACTCAAACCTCACTCTCCGATATCAACGTCACGCCCTTGGTGGACGTTGTACTGGTGCTGCTGATCATTTTCATGGTCACGGCACCGGTGCTGCAGTCCGGCATTGAGGTGAACGTGCCCCGGACCCGCTCGGTGAAAGAGATCACCGAAGAGCGCCTGGTGGTCAGCATCAACAAACAGCAGCGGGTTTTTCTGGGCAACGACGCGATCAACATCAACGAGATCGGGGCCAGGCTCAGACAGAAAATCCGCGATCCGCAGCACCAGTCCATCTTCATCCGCGCCGATGAGGATGTGCCCTTCGGCGCATTCGCCACCGTCATGGACGCCGTGAAATCATCGGGCATTACCAACGTGAGCATCGTCACTCAACCGCTGGACGCGCATGGCAGCAAACGCTGAAATCTTTTTCGAACACGATCGCTGGGGGCGCAATCTCACCTGGTCCCTGGTGCTGCACCTTGGCGTGGCCGGGTTCATCCTGCTGTACGCGGTGATCATTCCCAGCAGTCACGGTGAAGGTTGGGGCGCCGGCGGTGGCGGCGATGCCATGGGAGTGAAATTGGTGAGCAATATTCCACTCCCGGCCACTCCGACGCAAACGCAAAACGTTCTCGCCAACGCCTCGAAGGGCATTACGCAATCGTTGCCCAAGCCGCAACCGGTCGAGGAGAAACTACCAGACGCCATTCCGATCCCGGACAAAATTTTGAAGACCAAGCCGGCGCCGAAGACCAGCGCCACCAAGACCAAGCCCAAGCCGGAACCGGTGGAGGAAGCCGACAACGAAGTACCTTTCGGCCAGGGCGGTCCAGTCAGCGGGCCTTACGGCACCTTCAACGCCAACGGGGCCAAGGGAGGCTTCGGCTTCACGGGCGGAGGCGGAGACTTCGGCTCGCGTTATGCCTGGTACGTGAAAGTGGTACAGCAAAAGGTTTCTGAGAATTGGCTGAAATACGAGGTCGACCCGCGTATCAGTACAGCGCAACGTGTGTACGTCACGTTCGATGTCATGCGCGACGGGCATCCTGCAAACGTGCAGGTTGAGCAATCCAGTGGCGTACCTTCTCTCGATCAGTCCGCGACGCGGGCCATCCAGCGCATTGACACTTTTGGTCCCTTGCCCTCGGATTATGCGGCGAATAAGGTGTCGGTAGAGTTTTGGTTCGATTACAAAAGATAGTAACTGGCTTTCCTCTTACCAGTTGCGATCTAGTGAGGAAGCAATTCATTGATGATGCGATTGGTGATAATGCGATTTTTAAGACTACTTCTACCCCTGATATTGTTGACCTCCGTCTTTGCTCAGGACTGGATCAAGACCGGAACTGGGCTTGGCGTCGAAAAGCAGCGCCTGGCGGTTCCGGATTTCAATGCAGCCAGCCAGGATGCTAAGAATGCGGACCTGCTGAAGACTTTTAATGAGACCCTGTGGAATGACCTGGACAATGCCGGGATTTTTGACATGGTTTCGAAGAGTTTTTATCCCTTGGGACAGGTGGGAACCCCAGCCGATGTGAAGTTTGAATCGTGGAGTTCTGCTCCCGCCAGCGCTGCCATGCTGGCTTTTGGCAACCTGGGAGCATCCGGCAATGGCATGACGGTGCAGGGCTGGCTTTACGACGTGAAGAACGTAACGTCACCGCAGGTTTTGGGAAAGCAGTATCAGGACACCGCAACCACCGATGCAGCCCGAATTACGGCCCACAAATTCGCCGACGAGATTATTTTTCGCCTGGGCGGTGGCATAGCGGGGATCGCGGAAAGCAAGATTTATTTCGTCAGCACCCGCAGCGGACACAAGGAAGTCTGGGCGATGGACTATGACGGTGCCAACCAGCATGCCGTCACTCACCTGAACTCGATTTCCCTGTCTCCGCGGGTTTCCCCCGACGGATCGCGGATCGCCTTCAGTTCCATCAACAAAGGCAGCTGGGACATCCTGATGTATTCGCTGGACCTGAACCGGTTGGTCAGCTTTCCCCGCTTCGGGGGAACCAATCTTTCACCGGCGTGGTCCTCCGACGGAACCAAGCTGGCATTTTCGTCGTCACGCAGTGGCGATTCCGAGATTTATGTCGTCGATTCATCCGGAGCAAACCTGAAGCGGATCACATCGTTCAAGGGCCCGGATGTCTCACCTGCGTGGCATCGCAAGACCGGCAGTCAGATCGCGTGGGTAAGCGGCCGCACCGGATTGCCTCAGGTTTACACCATGGAAGCCGACGGCGCCAACGTGCAGCGGCTGACCGATCAGGGATACGCGGTCTCCCCGGCATGGTCTCCCAATGGGCAATTTCTGGTGGTCTCCTGGATGCGAAAGTACGGACCGGGTGCACCGGGAGCGCAGGACATTTACATCATGGACATCGCCAGCAAGCAGTGGGTGCAGTTGACGCACGATGGGGGGCGGAACGATTTTCCCTACTGGTCGCCGGATGGCAGGCACATTATTTTCCAGTCCAGTCGTGCCGGCAGCCTGCAGATTTGGACCATGCTGGCCGATGGTACGAATCAGAAGCAATTGACGTTTGCGGGCAGTAACACGCAGCCCAACTGGAGCTGGAAGTAATTAGCGGAATCATAAGCGCTGTTTCGTAGTTAATTCCCGGAGGAGATTGGGTTGTACTCCTGCCTCTCCGGACCTGAGCCCCGCGCAACGAAGAAGATAGCAATCTATGCGCGAAGAGTATGGAGGACGAGAGTGAAGCAACGACGACTGAGATTCACGATGTTAGTGTTCGCATTGGGCGCCATCATGATGCTGGGTGCCTGTAAAAAGAAAGTAGCGCCCCCGCCGCCACCGCCGCCACCACCTGCCGCACCTACGGCTTCGCTGACGGCCAACCCGAACACAGTGGAAAAAGGCCAGTCCACGACCCTGACCTGGCAGACCAGCAACGCTACCGACGCCAGTATCGATGGGATTGGCGCCGTGCAGCCTAATGGATCGCAGTCAGTTACTCCGGCCGATTCGACTACCTATACCCTGACTGCCAAGGGAGCAGGCGGGACGCAGACAGCGACGGCGCGGGTTACCGTGACTTCTGCCCCGGCCCCGCCGCCTCAGCCTTCGGCAACCGAGGAAGAACTGTTCTCACAAACCGTGAAGGACATCTACTTCGACTACGATAAGAGCGATATCAATGCCGACCAGCAGTCGTCGATGCAAGGCGATGTCGAGTTCTTAAAGCAGCATCCCAACATCACCTTCACCGTCGAGGGTCACTGCGACGAACGCGGTTCCACCGAGTACAACCTGGCACTCGGCGACAGCCGCGCCAATTCGGTTCGGAACGCCCTGGTGCAAGGCGGCATTGCGGCGGACCACGTTAAGAGCATCAGCTACGGCAAGGAAAAGCCGTTCTGTACCGAGTCGAACGAACAGTGCTGGCAGCAGAACCGGCGCGGTCACTTCGTATATCAGAAGTAGACACGTCGCGGCCGGGCTCAGGGCTAATGCGTTGCGGCTGTGACGAATAGGCGAGGGCGGAAACGCCCTCGCCACAGCGCGCTCAGGTGTTTATGTCTCAGGACGCCGTGTTCGTTATTCGCATCAAATAACTGGTAAATCGACCGCAGGAAACCGATTATGAAAACACATCGATACTGGCTAGTACTGGCTCTGTTGGCCATGCTCCCGGCGGGTCTGACACCGGCCTGGGGGGTCAATAAAGACATGGTGCAACTGCAGACCCAGGTTCAGGATCTGCAGGACAGAATTGCTCACATGCAGCAGTCCTTCGACGAACGCATGGGTGTGCTGCAGCACCTGATCGAACAGAGTACCGACCGCGCCAACAAGGTAGCCACCTCGGTAACCGACCTCCAGACCACATTGCAGAAGCAGCAGAGTGAAAGTGGCAGTCACGCGGACCAGCTTTCGGGGCAGATCCAGTCGCTAAACGATTCCCTCGACGAACTGAAGGCTCGCCTGGGTAAGGTGAGCAAGCAATTAGAGGATATGCAGGCATCGCAGCAAAGCATTGCCGCGCAGCAGACACAACAACAGCAGCAAGCTGCCGCCCCGCCGCCGGATGTCCTCTACAACAACGCCTTGCGCGACTACCAAGCGGGAAAGAACGACCTTGCAGCCCAGGAGTTCGCCGACTACGTGAAGTACTACCCAAATACCGATCTGGCGGGAAATTCCAGCTTCTACTTGGCGGATATCCAGTTCAAACAGGGAAACTACCAGGCTGCAGCCAAGAGCTATGACCAGGTGCTGCAAAGCTTCCCTGACGGCAATAAGGCGGCATCGGCGGAGTTGAAGAAGGGATTGGCGCTTATCGAGTTAGGACAACAGGAAGCCGGGATCGCTTCCCTCCGCCACGTTATCCAGCGTTATCCCAAGTCGAATGAGGCACTGCAAGCGCGGGATCGCTTGCGAAAGCTCGGTGTAGCTGCTACCGGGACAACAGCCCGGCGGGAGCAGTAAGAGTCTGCCGGCTTTCCTCCAGCCTTAAGCCCCGTCGTGTTTACGGTGGTGGTGACGGTGGTGTTTCTTCCGGTGGTGAGGGCGACCCGGATTATTGCGAAGTTCTTCCCTATGGGCGGCTGCAGCCGCCTTGGCCTGATCATGGGCGGTGTTCTCTCCCCAACTGGGCAGGGTCAACACCATCAGCGTGGAAAGTGCCAGAACCAATCGCTTCATGGAAATTCCTTTTGTTGTCTGAAGGTTGATCTTTTCCGCCAATCTACAGCATAAACCCTGTTCCCAGCCAGAAGTTTTGCGATAAGCTCACCGGGAAGACGGCGTCATTTCTTCACTAGGAGATAACATGACCGATCAGAAGGCCGAAAAGGATCAGGACCGCAGTAAGGGGGCGGTTGAGGGGGACAAGCCCAAGCAAACAGGCAATACGTCGATGGGTGGGCAGCTCGGACACCGGGATCAGGATCCTATGCTCAAGTCCTCGGATAGCGACTTTCCCGAGCCAGGCGCGGGTCCTGAGCACTCCGGTGAGAAATAAAAATGTGGGGCGGAAACTCTCGTCCGCCATTTTGACTTTGAATTAGTTGGGGTTTCTTATAGCGGTAACGATACTGATGGTTCCAAACAATGCAAGACCAAAAGCGGACTTCAAGAGTGCCCGGCCCTCGCAAATCACTCGCCCTTTTCTTTTTCTTTGTGGTGTAGGTCGAGCCCGAAGGATGGATGGCCGCGAGTTCCGGTGATCTTGATGGGCAGTTCAGTTTGTCCGTTCTTTCGAAAGAACGGGTCAAAGGCCTTCAGCAGGAATGACTTCACACCCGTCATAGTCTGAGAGAGTTTGGCGTCCATTCGCAGTTTGCCGTGAAAGTCCAGATCCTCCTTCTCCAGAGCGTAGTCGCCGTTCAAAGCTACTTCGGCGCCGGTAACCCTGAAGGTCAATCCACGAAATGTGATCACGCCGTTGTCGAGCACAAAGTTCCCCTTTAGCTCGGAAATGCTGCTGCCCGCGTCGTTATCTTCCGGCTTGCCCTGACCCTTGCGGCTGAGGGTTTCGATCTTTCCAGTTACATCGGGACTGGTAAATTGCCCCTGCGCTACGTCAAACTTGCCCTTCAGATTCAACCGGTCTGCAATATCCACCTTCTCGGCGGGCGGCAGCTCGAACTTGGTGTGAAATGTTATCGCTCCGGTCATGGGCGGTTTCTCGGCCCTAACCGCCAGCCGCATCAAGTCCTCGAGCCTGCCCTGGTCCACGGTAACGTCGAGCGTGATCAATTTGCCCTTGTTGTCTGGAGACTTAACCACGCCGCCCTGTGCCACGATGATCGTATGGAGCAGGTAAGCAGTAACCGGGTGCAGGAGCGTGTCTCCGTTGGTTCCATCGACCGTGGCGCTGAAAGTGGTATCGAGCGCCAGAGGATGACCTCCCGTCTTGACGGTAAAGTTGGGTGTCGAAGTCTTCCCTTCTACCTCGATCTTTTCCAGAACGCCGCCAAACTTGCCTTGCGACGACAGAATTCCGCTGATCCCTTTGAACACGCCGAGATCAGCCTTGTCGAACCTGTAATTCGCCGAGAGCGGAGTTTGGCCGGGATCATCCGGGCCCCAGGGTCCAAAGCTGCCCTTGGAGTCCATCCCCCCCGGCGGAACCGCATTGGTGTGCTGCCCCGGTAACGGCGCCGGCCGGTTGCAACCCCACCGGGGCCAAAACACGGGGGGGGGGG
>JACXTT010007772.1_pt1 | contig 15032 bp, 12 predicted proteins | sample 9270951 | NCBI WGS metagenome assembly JACXTT01 (sample SAMN15532306, study PRJNA645909) | rock metagenome | isolation source: weathered quartz diorite | place: Puerto Rico | collected 2017-06-21
TATACTTTTATCAAGCATATTTCCAATACGGCAGCCATCCTGCGGCATCCGCGTTACCAGTTCAATATGGTGCGATTGGGGATTGGCCTGTATGGGGTAGACAGTGCCCATGACCAGGTATTATCGTTGCAGACAGTGGCCAGCCTGTATACGACCATCGCGCAATTGCGAAAACTGAAGAAGGGAGAAAGTGTAGGCTATAACAGGAAGGGAGTGGTGCAGCGCGACAGCCTGATCGCTACCATTCGCATTGGCTATGCAGACGGGTACAGCAGGAAAATGGGCAATGGAGCAGCCCGGGTATACATAAGGGGACAGCGGGTGCCGGTTATCGGGAATGTTTGTATGGACATGACCATGATCGATGTGACCGATGTGCCAGGTGTACGGGAAGGTGATACAGTGGAGATATTCGGCCAGCACATTGCCATAGAGGAACTGGCCGGGTGGGAGGAAACCATTCCTTACGAGGTCATGACAGGTATCAGCCAGCGTGTGAAAAGGGTGTATGTGGAAGAGTAAGGAATCCTATCTTTGATTGGTTTTAAAATAAAATAAGTGAAAGCAAGACATGTATTTTTTATCATCTTAGGGGTGATACTGGCTGACCAGGCATTGAAATTTTACATTAAACTGAATTATTATGCAGGCGAAGAACATGCCGTATTAGGCAGCTGGTTCAACCTGCATTTTGTAGAAAATGAGGGGATGGCCTGGGGATGGAAATTTGGTGGTGGCTTTGGAAAAATTGCCCTGACATTATTCAGGTTGGTAGCGGTTATCTGGGGAACATTCCTCCTGAAGGATTTTATCCGCAAAAATTACCATCGGGGCTTTATTATTTGTGCAGCATTGATCTATGCAGGCGCCCTGGGCAACCTGATCGATAGTTTGTTTTACGGGTTGATCTTTGATAACAGCAGCCAGTTCGCACAAAATATAGCCCGGTTGTTTCCTCCCGGAGGCGGATACGCGGGATTATTCCACGGTAAAGTGGTAGACATGCTGTATTTCCCAATTATCAGGAATGCACATTTTCCGTCATGGGTGCCTTTCTGGGGTGGTGAAGACTTTGAATTTTTCCGCCCGGTATTCAATATCGCAGATGCTTCTATTTCTTTTGGTGTGATCTTCATCCTGATCTTCCAAAACCGTTTCTTTAAAAAAGAACAGCCCATAAAAAAAGCTACCGTTGAACAAGGTAGCCTTTAATGAAAGGGAAACGGTCAGGTTCTGTATTTTATTTGATGGTTGAAGATTGTAAAGTAATGGCTTGTGTGGTTCCGTTACCTCTTGGGAACATCTGGTCTACCAGTCCTGTTCCTCTTGCATAATAAGCTGTTCCTTCTGCTATCTTAGTAAAGCCGCTGGTGCCAGTAGGCTGGAATTGTATTTCCCGCTTCATGGCAATCACATCGGAATAAGTGGTCCCGCCAGCAATATAAGAAGTGCCTTTTTGGATAACGGTAAACAATGCCTGTGCTGTACCCGACTGGCCTTTATACCAGGAAGTACCGGGCTGAGACACTGTCCAGGTATCACCTAGATTCGCACTCTCTTTCATGAACGGATAACTTGTATAACTCTGTGCCACAGGAACGATGGAGTCGAGTACGGTGGTATAATCGAATTCGATGGTACTATAAGCATAATAAGTCCCTTTGCCGTCTTTGGCAAAATAATAACTCGATTTATTGTTCATGCTGTCTGCCTGCTGAAACTCGAAATAAGTAAGGGTATCAATGGGGTAAGTAGATGTGAGCACGGTGGTGGTAAACGAGTTAGGAGGTGATGCCAGGGGTGGTATGAACTGGTAAGTCCAACTGGATCCGAAAGTATTGGGGAAATAATCGTTGTTGGTTCCCGGGTTCACACTGGTGAGCGAAAAAGTACAAAGACTGGTGTTGAAGGTTAAGACAAAATCACTTTGTTGTGGTAAAATGGGCTTGCCTTTTGCTTTTACTTTAATCTGCATGGCACCTTTTTGGGTAGCAAATCCGGAATCAATGAACCACAGGCCATTGACGGTATCGCTGGTAATTTTATATTTACCCTGAGTGGTGAAGTTTACATTTACCAATGCGTAGTTGCTGTCGCCTGCGGATTGCCCTACTACATACACCCCTTTTACAACGATATTTTTACAATTTCCGGCGGAATCGGTCAGGGTTCCTGTAGCCACACCGCCGAGTCCGGATACTTCCAGGCTCAACTCCTTGGAACAGGCGCTGAAGAAAATGACAATGAGAAAGAAAGAAAAAAAGAGGGTAGTTTTTTTCATGGTTCTTGGACTTTTGGATTCTATGCTGGTTTCTAGACTGAAATTTAACAAATAACGCAGCCTGATCGCATTAAATTACTGGTTTTTTATAACTGTTACTCAATAATTTAATAAAAATCGGCCAACCTTATTCGAAGATCGGCTATTATATAGAAAAAATCATGCTATTTCTTTAAGGCTGTCGGCGACGGCCTAAATAGTAAGGTCCAGGTCGGCCATTGTCAATGCATTGTTCAGGAACCAGCTTTCAAAAGCGGAAGGCGGCAGGTAAATGCCTCTTTTGAGCATGGCATGGAAAAACTGCTTGAACAATTCATTATTGGCAGCAGCAGCGCTGGCAAAATCGGTTACCGGATGGTCGCTGAAATGAACGCTGATCATAGAACCCAATCGGTTGATCACGTAAGGAATGCCGGAAGCCTTAAGTACCCGATCGAGACCAGTGTGCAGGTAAGCGGTTTTCTCATCCAACTCCTGGTAAATAGCGGAGTTTTGCTTCAGTTCCTGTAGCAATGTGTAACCGGCGATCATGGCAATGGGATTACCACTCAAAGTACCCGCCTGGTAAACATTACCCAGGGGCGCTATTTTTTCCATGATGGTTTTTTTGCCCCCGAATGCCCCCACGGGCATACCGCCTCCGATGACTTTACCATAGGTAACCAGGTCTGCTGCTACGCCTAATTTTTCCTGTGCCCCTCCGGGAGCCAACCTGAAACCTGTCATCACTTCATCAAAGATCAATACCATATTTTCTTCATCACAGATGGTACGAAGCCCCTCCATGAATCCCGGTTGCGGTAAAATACAACCCATGTTGCCGGCAACAGGCTCAACAATGATGGCTGCTATTTCATTTTTATGTGTTGCTACCAGTTGTTTTACTGCTTCCAGATCGTTATACGCACAGGTAAGCGTGTCATTGGATACGCCACCCGTTACACCCGGAACGGTTTGTATATTGAAAGTGGCTACTCCACTACCTGCTTTTACCAGGAAAGCATCGGCGTGACCGTGGTAACAGCCTTCGAACTTGATGAATTTATTTTTACCGGTATAGCCCCTGGCCAAACGAAGAGCACTCATGCAGGCTTCGGTACCACTGCTGACCATGCGGATCAGGTCAACATTCGGTGCCATAGACCTGATCAGTTCGGCCATTTCAATTTCGAGCAGCGTAGGTGCTCCGTACGAAGTGGATAACAATGCTTTTTCCTGAATTGCTTTAACAACGGGCTCGTAAGCATGACCCAGGATCATCGGCCCCCAGGAAGCGATATAATCGATATACCGGTTGCCATCGGCATCATATAAATAAGTACCCTGTGCTTTCTCTATAAAAAGGGGCGTTCCGCCTACACTTTTGAAAGCCCGTACAGGCGAGTTAACACCACCAGGTATACTTTGTTGTGCGCGGTCGAAGAGGAGTTTGCTTTTTTCGTACATGATTGAAATTAAAAAGTCAACATTATAAAGTCAGCAGTCGTACTGCATCTTTGGCAAAATAAGTAGCAACCAGGTCGGCGCCTGCTCTTTTAATAGCGGTGAGGCTTTCGATGATGGCTTTGTTTTCATCGAGCCACCCGGCTTTTGCTGCGGCCTTGATCATGGCATATTCACCACTCACATGATAGGCGCTTACAGGCACTTCAACAGTATTTTTTATTTCGCGGATGATATCGAGGTATGCCATAGCGGGTTTCACCATCACAATGTCAGCGCCTTCTTCAACATCCATCAATGTTTCTTTGATGGCTTCGGTGCGGTTGGCATAATCCATCTGGTATGTTTTCTTGTCACCAAACCCCGGGGCGCTGTCGAGTGCATCGCGGAAAGGGCCATAAAAACAGGAAGCGTATTTGGCACTATAACTCATGATACCGGTTTGGGTAAAATGATTTTCTTCAAAAGCTGTCCGTATGGCACCAATGCGTCCGTCCATCATATCACCGGGTGCTACAAAATCAGCACCTGCTTCGGCATGGCTCAGGCTCATCCGCACCAGTGCCTCTACGGTTTCATCATTTACGATCTCACCATCTTTTACAATGCCATCGTGGCCATAAGAAGAATAAGGATCCAATGCCACATCGGTCATCACTACCATTTCGGGAACGGCTTCTTTGATGGCTTTGATGCTGCGTTGCATGAGTCCGTTTTTATTCCAGGCTTCTTTGCCGGTATTGTCTTTCCATTCGTCTTTGCATTTGATGAAAAGTAATACACACTTGATACCCATCGACCAAAGTTCTTTCACTTCTTTCACGGTAAGGTCCAGCGAGCGGCGATAATAACCCGGCATGGAGGCGATCTCTGTAGCAATGTTTTCTCCTTCATCAATAAACAAAGGGGCAATGAAATCGCTGGGTGTTAATATGGTCTCTGATACTAAAGAACGAACAGCAGCAGATTTTCTTAGTATGCGATTGCGTCTTTGTAAATACATATTTTTTGTTTGATTGGTCATTTAATCCAGTCCCTTGGTTGCAGGCAGGCATTTAATAATTTTTCTTCTTCACTTCCTGCGGCTGGTTTGTGATCATACACCCACCTTGCCCTGGGAGGTAAACTCATCAATATACTTTCTGTCCGGCCATTGGTTTTGAGTCCGAATATAGTACCCCTATCGTGAATAAGATTGAATTCTACATAACGTCCGCGCCTGATCTCCTGCCATTCAATTTCTTTGGAACTGTATGCATGGTCCTTTCGTTTTGCAACGATGGGCAAATAGGCATTCAAAAATGCATCTCCGTTGGCTTGTTGAAAAGAAAATAATGTTTCCAGTTCATGGTCATTTTCAGGGCGTAGGTGATCGTAGAATACACCACCAATGCCCCTTGTCTCTTTATTGCGATGCAGGTTAACAAAATAATTATCGCACTGCTGTTTGTATTTTTCATACAATGCATTACCAAAAGGGTTGATGCTGTTTTTCAGCGTCTGGTGAAAATGTTGTGCATCTTCTTCAAACAAATAATAAGGCGTAAGATCGGTGCCTCCGCCAAACCAGCGATCCATGATGACACCTTCGGTATTGTACAATTCAAAATACCGCCAGTTGGCATGAACGGTAGGAACATAAGGGTTACAGGGATGGATTACGAGTGATAAACCGCAGGCAAACCAGCTGTCGCCATCGAGTTGAAGTTGTGAACGCATTTGCGGACTCACCTGGCCGCTTACAACGGAAGTGTTTACGCCCCCTTTTTCAAAGACCGCTCCATCACTGATGATGCGGGTCTTACCCCCCCCGCCTTCTTCTCTTTCCCAACGATCTTCTCTGAAAACAGCGATACCATCGGCTGCTTCCAGTCCGTTGCATATACGGTCTTGTAAGTCGTGTATAAATGCTACCCAACGATCTTTAAATAATATATCTGTATGTTGATCAGGCATGACGGTATTCTTTCACAGTATCAACAAAAGCCCTCGCATGATCCACCGGCACATTGGGCAGGATACCATGACCCAGGTTGGCAATATGATGTCCCGGCCCGAATGCAGCCAGCATATCCTTTACTTCTTTTCGGATAACCGGTATGGGCGACAAGAGTTTGGCCGGATCAAAATTTCCTTGCAGGGTAATGTTCCTGCCGGCCATTTGCCTGGCAACCGGTGGTTTGATGCACCAGTCGATACCCAATCCGTGTGCTCCTGTATTGGCCATTGCATCCAGGCTGTGCCAGGCGCCTTTTGCAAAAATAATAGCCGGCGCTTTGTCTTTCACGGCGGTAACTATTTGTCTGATATATTGTAACGAGAGGTTTTCAAAATCATCCGGGCCGAGCAATCCTCCCCAACTGTCGAAAATCTGCACGGCATCGGCACCAGCGAGTATTTGCGCTTGCAGGTAAGCGATGGTGGTATCGGTGATCATCTGTAACAACTGGTGGGCCAGTTCCGGTTGTGTATAACAGAAGGCTTTGGCTTCATCAAAGGTTTTGGAACCCTTGCCTTGCACCATGTAACAGAGGATGGTCCAAGGTGCGCCGGCGAAACCGATCAACGGTACGCGACCGTTTAGTTTCCCTTGAATGAGTTTGATGGCATCCATCACATAGCCCAGGGTTTCTGTTATTTCAGGTACACGGATGCGGTTCAGGTCATTTTTTGTTTTGATGGGATCGGGCAGCCAGGGGCCTTTGCTTTCTATCAATTGTACTTCCAGTCCCATGGCTTGTGGTACCACTAATATATCCGAGAAGAGAATGGCTGCATCAACACCAATGATGTCAACAGGTTGCAGGGTGATCTCACAAGCCAGTTCGGGCGTTTGGCAGCGTTCAAAAAAGCAGTATTTCTCACGGAGAACCATGTATTCAGGTAAATATCTTCCTGCCTGTCTCATCATCCATACAGGTGTTCTTTCCGTAGTTTCTCCGCGAAGGGTTTTTAATAATAAATCGTTCTTCATGCTGTTCATTTGGTTTCGGCTCTTTGCTATAATGATGTTTCGGCTATTGCCAATGCGATCAATTCATCTTTAACGGGTGAATGCCCTATAACTATACGGTTGCTGCAACGGCGTTTTATTTCATTGCCGGTTGTATTACCTATTGCGTATACTACAGTGTGTGCCGGCAGTTTGTTCAGGTTGAAAAAACTGTCAACAGCACTCGGACTGAAAAACAGTATGGCATTGTATGTTTTGTTCACCTGCTGCGGCAGGGATACGGTCTGGTATACGACAATCTCGTTCACTTGTATGTGATGTTCCTGCAATTGATGCGGGAGTTCATCACGGCGTTTGTTGCCACAAAAGAAAAACACTTCATCGGGTTCATCTGCTATGATGGCTTCGGCCAGTGCTGCTGCATTATCAGCTGTTGCTGCAATGGCCTGTGCTCCAAAATAATCTGTTACCAGCTCCTGTGTCCGGTGGCCAATACAATAGATCTGCCATTCCGGTACCTGTTTTTCCAGCATATCGGTTACGGCACTGACGGCATTCATGCTGGTGAATACTACTGCGGCCCTTTGCAAAGCGGCCTGTTCTATTTCCTGCTGCACTTCAATATCGTCGATGGCTTCCGTTTCAATAAACGAAATCGCTTCCAGCTCAATGTTTTTTGATTGGGCGGCGATCACCAGTGAATTACTTACCGGCCTGGTGGATAATATGGTTTTACGGATGACTTGCATGACGAATGGCGGCTACTATTTCACCGGCTCCCTGCTCCAGCAACTGATTGGCTGCTGTTACGCCAAGGCCTGCGCTTTCCTGTACAGGAACCTGGAAAGATGTTTCTAATTTTTGTGTACCGTCGGGTGAAAAAATATTGCCCCGGAATAAAACAGTATTATCATTTAATTCGGCCAGGGCGCTGATAGGAGTGGTGCATCCACCGAACAGGGTCCGGAGAAAATCTTTTTCAATTTGCGTACACAGTGCGGTGCTTGCATCATTCAGTAAAGCACAGGCTTCTGCCACTGCCTGCTCGTTCTCTCTGCACACTACCATAATCGCGCCTTGTGAAGGGGCGGGTAACATCCAATCCAGCTCGATGGCATTATCGGGTCGCAGGCCGATGCGTTCCAGCCCCGCTGCAGCAAAAATGGCACCATGCCAATTGCTTTCTGCCAGTTTACGCAACCGGGTATTCACATTGCCACGAAGGCTTTCAATATGATGATTGGGATAACGGTTGAGCCACTGTGCTTTCCTGCGGGTGCTGCTGGTAGCAATGGTGAGTGAAGCATCAGGAGCAAGCTGTGAGGAGTGAGGAGATGGCACCAGGATGTCTTTGTACGAAGCCCTTTTTAATACAGCAGCTTGTATGATGCCTTTTGCCGGTTGAGTCGGCACATCTTTCATCGAGTGCACGGCAATATCGATCCGGTTATTCAATAAGGCAGTATCAAGGGTCTTGGTAAAAATACCCTGCACACCTATTTCGTACAGCGGTGTTACCAGGTCGAGATCGCCATCGCTTTTTACCAATATCAGTTCACTGGCCACTCCGTGTTTTTTCAGTTCTTCCTGTACCAATGTAGCTTGCCAGACAGCCAGCTGACTGTCGCGTGTGCCAATTCTTAATAACTTGTTCATGCTTAATTAATGCTGCTGGTCATGAAATCATTGATCGCCTCTATATAGTGGCAGCCGGGCTGGTGCTGGTGGCGCATTTTTACGGCCACATTGTTCACCACTTTCTGTATAGCAGCTTTGTTGATAGGGGTTGAAGACAGTTGCTGGTTAGCCGAGCGGAATATTTCGCAACTGTACATGTCGTGCAGTTTCTGTTTGACCGCTTTCAATACCGGAACATGACTACGCAGGCTGAGCCATTCTTCAAATTCGGCTTTATGTGTTTCAATGATGGTCATTGCCTTGGGTACTTCGGCTTTTCTTTTGAGCAATGTTTCATCGTTGATCTTCGACAGGTCATCCACATTGGCCAGCGTAATATGTGACAAGGTGCCGGCTGCCGGTTCAATATTATTGGGGATCGACAGGTCGATCAAAATCTTGGGTGTACTATTGATCAGTTGTTGATGGGTGATTACCGGGCTGCTGGCGTTGGTAGCTACGATCACAATCGATGCTGCCTGTACCTGTTGCTCCAATGATTCGTAAGGAGCGGTTTTTAAACCCATTTCATCGGCCAATGCCGCAGCTTTATCTGCTGTACGGTTGATCAATGTAATGTCTTTGGTGCCGAGGTAATCGATCAGGTTCTTACAGGTATTGCGACCGATCTTACCGGTGCCCAATAAAAGGATGGGCTGGTTACTGCAATCGGCCAATTGCGATTTAAGAAATTGAATAGCCGCAAAAGAAACGGAAATGGTGCCGCCGCTGAGCGCCGTTTCATTCTTGATTGTTTTGGAAGCCTGCAACACGGTATTGAATAACCTTTCCATGAAAGCGCCGATGCAATGCCTTTCTTTGGCAAACTTAACGGACTGTTTCATCTGTCCAACGATCTCGTAATCGCCCAGTATCTGGGAGTCGAGACCGGCGCCTACCGAAAAAATATGGTTGATGGCTTCATGTCCCCGCTTGATATAACATCCTTCAGTGAAAACAGCAGCGGTACCGGTGGTTACACTGCACAATAATTCGATCAATATGCTTACATCATCTGCCAGGCCATAAATTTCAGTGCGGTTACAGGTGCTGAGTACAAATACTTCCTGCAGACCATAGCGGGGTGCTTTTTGCAGGAGCATTGCATATTGATCGGGACCCACCGCAAACTGACCGCGGATATGTGCGTCTGTTTTTTTATAGTTGATACCTGCTACAAAAAATTGATCAATAGCCATGCTTTCCCTTCTTACTGATAGATAACTACGCAAAGGTATCGTCAACGGTTGCTAAAAGGACATGATTTGCGTCAATTCATTGTCATTTCTCTGTCACAATACAAGAAGCTCCATGAATGCAGTTCTTTTGACAGTTCCTGATTACATTTGCGCACACAACCAGATTATGCCCGAACCTGCTAAAAAAGCTTTGTTGTTGATGAACCTGGGTTCGCCCGATTCAACGGAAGTAAGCGACGTAAGAAGATACCTGAATGAATTTCTGATGGATGCAAGGGTCATAGATATCCCTTATATCCTGCGTACCATATTAGTAAAATGGCTGATCGTTCCCAAAAGGGCGCCCCATTCTGCTGAAGCGTATCGTACCATCTGGACCAAAGAAGGGTCACCACTGATTGTACTCACCCGACAGTTACAGGAAGCATTGCAGCAACAGACCACCGTTCCTGTTGAAATGGCCATGCGTTATGGTAACCCTTCACCGGCGCAGGCTTACGAACATTTGCTAAAGGCCCACCCGCAATTAGAAGAAGTGATACTGTTGCCGCTGTACCCGCATTATGCCATGAGCAGTTTTGAAACGGCTGTGGAATATGCCCAAAAGCAACTGGCTGAAAAGCAATATTCTTTTAAGCTGCAGGTTATTCAGCCTTTTTACAATGAACTGCATTATATACATGCATTGGCTGAAAATATCAGACCCTGGCTGGCACAGGAACACGATCATATCCTGTTCAGCTACCATGGTGTTCCGGGCAGGCATATCAGGAAAAGCGATACAACAGGCTGTCATTGCCTGCAATCAGCGAACTGTTGCGAAACGCCTTCTCCTGCGCATGCTACCTGCTATCGCCACCAGGTATTTGAAACCACGAAACTGGTAACGGCTGAATTGAACATACCTCGTGACCAATACAGTATATCTTTTCAGTCGAGATTGGGCAAAGGATGGCTGGAACCTTTTACAGATATACGCCTGGCCGAAATGCCCAAAGAAGGCATTAAGAAACTGCTGATCCTTTGCCCCGCTTTTGTGAGCGATTGCCTGGAAACACTGGAAGAAATTGAAGGGCGTGGGAAGGAAATTTTTCTGCAGGCAGGGGGCGAGTCGTACCACATGATTCCCTGCTTGAATACCCATCCTTTATGGGTGGAGGCAGTGAAAGAAATCACAGGCGTCTGATGTAAAAATGAATTTATGTATCCTTATTTAAAAGCCCTGCACATCATCTTCGTAGTTACCTGGTTTGCCGGGCTTTTCTATATGCCGCGCCTGTTCATTTATGCAACAGAAGCGGGGGAGCAGCCAGCAGCAGTGCGCGATATCCTGCGCAAACAGTTTGCTGTTATGATGAAACGTTTGTGGTATGGCATTACCTGGCCTTCCGCCATACTCACCCTGGTATTGGGACTGAGTGTGCTGTTCAACGGAGGCTGGGACAAGCTGTTATTTGAACCGGCAGGAAGATGGTTGTTATTGAAACTCATCTTTGTATTGATGCTCTATCTGTATCATTACTCTCTTCACCGGATATTCAAACAGGAAATGCAGGGCATATTCAGGTATCGTTCCCAGCAGTTACGCATCTGGAATGAAATGGCTACCATTTTTTTGATTGCCATTGTAATGCTGGTAGTGGTCAAGCAGGAAATGAGCCTGGTATGGGGATTGATCGGGTTGACTGTGTTCATTGCATTGCTCATGAGCGCCATCCGCATATACAAACTGATCCGGAAGGCGAAGGACTAGCATTCATTACTCCTCATCTCGTAACAGAATTTCCCTATTCCGTTCCTTACTTAATTTGTGCAGGCCACACCTTCGCGCGGTGAAACAAAAGAAAGGATTTAAACATATCGTCAGGCAGTTGCACCTGTATTTGGGATTGATCAGTGGATTAGTAGTAGTCATTGTATCGCTCAGCGGAGCGCTGTATGTGTTCGAAGAAGAAGGACGGGAGATATGCCAGCACGCTTATTTTCATGTTGCTAAAACAGGTGCGGAGCAGCTTTCATTGCAGCAGCTGACCGATACGATCAAAAAATATCATCCCCGTGAAACCATCACAAATGTTTCATTCAAGGAAAAAGCAGATGCGGCTTATATCATATCTACCAAAAGCCGTAAACTCATCTCCATCAATCCTTACACCGGGGAAATAATTGGCATAAGGGAGGTCAAAGCAGATTTTTTCAACGTAGTGCTGGATCTGCACCGGACCCTTTTATTGGGTAAAACGGGCAAGGAGATCGTCAAATGGAATGTGCTGATCTTTTTTGTGATGTGCCTGAGCGGGCTTTTTCTTTGGTGGCCGAAGCAGAAGCGGTTCTGGGCAAGAGCGATGCGGATCAATTTTAAAACGAAGAACTGGAAGCGGCTCAACTGGGACCTGCACAGCGTATTGGGGTTTTATGCCGTATTGGTATTGGTGGTCATTGCATTTACAGGGATGTTTTTTGCGTTTGATACGGTAAAAGATGCAATACGGCTGCTTACCGGGCAACCGTTGGCCGGTAAGGAAATGAAACGCAAAACAATGTCTCCGCTTACCCGGCAGCCAGACAGTAAAACCGGGGTGGCAGACAATGCTTACCGTTACATGACCAGGCAATATCCGGGCGCTACGGAAACCCTTATTCTTTTTCCTGCCGATAATGCATCACCCCTGCGGGTGACCATGCGGTACGATTATAGATTCGTACGTAAACAGAATACCCTTTTTGTTGAGCCGTCTACCGGAAAAAGGATCAAGGAAGAGTTATATAAAAATTATACCGCATATGATAAATTTGCCCGGGCCAATTACGACCTCCATACAGGAAGGATCAGGGCTCTGGGAATGGGTAGTAAACTGCTTTATTTCATGGCGGCCATGGTGGCTGCTTCCCTGCCTGTAACAGGCTTCCTGCTGTGGTGGGGACGGAAAAAGAAGAGGTGATCTTCGCCCTTATCCGTACCTTCGAAAGCATTTTTAATCATTACACGCTAACCGATCGAACGGAGAAATTGTATGAGTGCGAAATACCAGGAATTTTCAGGGCTGGACCTGCCCTCTATAGAGCAGGAAATACTGACCAAATGGAAAAGCGGACAGGCATTTGAACAGAGTGTATCATTGCGTGAAGGGAAAATACCCTTTGTGTTTTATGAAGGACCGCCCAGCGCCAATGGCATGCCGGGTATTCACCACGTGATTTCCCGTACCCTGAAAGACATGGTATGCCGCTATAAAACCATGCAGGGCTACCAGGTAAAAAGAAAGGGTGGCTGGGATACGCACGGACTGCCGGTAGAGTTGGGTGTAGAGAAAGAGCTGGGTATTACCAAAGAAGACATCGGCAAAAAAATATCGGTAGAGGAATACAACCAGAAATGCCGTGAAGCGGTGTTGCGTTATAAAGACAAGTGGGATGAGCTGACCACCAAAATGGGTTATTGGGTAGACCTTAACGATCCCTATGTTACTTTCGAGAACGATTATATTGAAACGCTTTGGTGGATATTGAGCGAATTGTACAAGAAAGGTTTCCTGTATGAAAGTGTGAGCATACAACCCTATTCACCCGCAGCAGGAACCGGTTTGAGTTCACATGAATTGAACCAGCCAGGTACCTACAAAGATGTGAAAGACACCAGTGCGGTAGCTATGTTCAAAGCGGTAAAGAATGAACGCTCGCAATTTTTATTCAATGCTGCGAATTCAGATGAAGTATTCTTCTTAGCATGGACCACTACTCCCTGGACATTGCCTTCTAACCTTGGGCTTACTGTAGGAGCAAATATCGAATATGTGTTGGTGCAAACCTTCAACCCTTATACTCATCTTCCCGTTAATGTGGTGCTTGCCAAAGCCTTGCTGGGTAAGTATTTCAAGCCGGAAGGAGAGAATGGTGATTTCAGCGGTTATCATGCAGACGTGAAATTATTGCCCTGGAAAATCCTTGCCACATTCAAAGGCAAAGACATAGAAGAATGCAGGTATGAACAATTACTGCCTTATGAAGCCAATAGCCCCGCACATGCAGGTGGTGATCCGTTCAGGGTCATCATCGGTGATTTTGTAACTACGGAAGATGGTACGGGTATTGTGCATACGGCCCCTGCTTTTGGTGCGGATGACTACAAAGTGGGACAGAAATACAATATCGGTATCCTTACCATGGTAGACCGGGAAGGAAAATTTGTAGATGGCCTTGGCGAGTTCAGCAATCGCTTTGTAAAGAATTATAAAGACGATCCGGCTTATGCAGATGTAAACGTAGACATCAGCGTAAAGCTCAAAAAAGAGAACCGTGCGTTCAAAGTAGAAAAATACGAACACAGTTATCCGCATTGCTGGAGAACAGATAAGCCAGTGCTGTACTATCCGCTCGACGCCTGGTTCATCAAGACCACGGCAGTAAAAGACCGGATGGTGGCATTGAATAAAACCATCAACTGGAAACCCAAATCGACGGGGGAAGGTCGTTTTGGTAACTGGCTGGAAAACATGGTGGACTGGAACCTCAGTCGTAGTCGTTATTGGGGTACGCCTTTACCCATCTGGCGCACCGAAGATGGAAGCGAAGAGATATGCATTGGATCTATTGCCGAATTGAATGAAGGTATTCGCAAAGCCAATGAAGTATTGGGCGGTGATGTGAATAAGCATTACCTGCATGAAGGCATACTTGACCTGCACAAACCTTTTGTAGATGAGATTGTGCTGGTGAGCCCCAAAGGCCAGCCTATGCATCGCGTGCCCGACCTGGTAGATGTGTGGTTCGACAGCGGTGCCATGCCTTATGCACAATGGCATTACCCGTATGAGAACAAAGCATTGGTGGATAAAGGAGAAGCATTCCCTGCTGATTTCATTGCAGAAGGAGTGGACCAGACACGCGGTTGGTTTTATACCCTGCATGCCCTGGCCGTGATGTTATTCGATAGTGTGGCGTATAAGACGGTGGTGAGTAACGGATTGGTGTTGGATAAGAACGGCAACAAGATGAGCAAGCGCCTGGGTAATGTGGTGGATCCTTTCGATACGATCAAAAAATACGGAGCCGATGCTACACGCTGGTACCTCATCACCAATGCTTCTCCCTGGGATAACCTCAAATTCGATATTGCCGGCATACAGGAAGTGCAGCGCAAGTTCTTTGGCACATTATACAATACTTACCAGTTTTTTTCGCTCTATGCCAATGTAGATGGCTTTGCATTCAAGGAAGCGTATATACCGTTGGCAGAAAGACCAGAGATCGATCGCTGGATTTTATCATCACTGAACAGTTTGATTAAAAGAGCCACTGCTGCCATGGATGATTATGAACCCACGCTGGCAGGAAGGGCAATAGAAGAATTTGTAGATGAACATTTGAGCAATTGGTATGTGCGTTTGTGCCGTCGCCGATTCTGGAAGGGTGAATACGAGCAGGATAAGATCAGTGCTTACCAGACTTTGTATGAATGCCTGGAAACCATCATCCGATT
>JACXTT010007773.1_pt1 | contig 15031 bp, 7 predicted proteins | sample 9270951 | NCBI WGS metagenome assembly JACXTT01 (sample SAMN15532306, study PRJNA645909) | rock metagenome | isolation source: weathered quartz diorite | place: Puerto Rico | collected 2017-06-21
ACGACGGCGGCGTGATTATCCGGCCGACGCTGGCCGACGGCGAGCTGGTCGTGACCAACGGCGCCGCCGCCCTGTTTAGCCGTGAGTTCTTCAAGATGCCCGTGCGTGCGAAACCGTAGGGTGCGTGAAACACACCTTGGACCCAGCGGTGCGTTGCACGCACCCTGCGAGAGAACAGTAATGTTGCGTGGACTCGTCTCGATATCGCTGAAGCAGCGCTACGTGATTGTCGTGGCGGGTATTCTGCTCTTGATCTACGGCGGCTACTCGGCCACGCAGTCGCCGCTCGATGTCTTTCCCGAGTTCGCGCCGCCGCTGGTCGAGGTGCAGGCCGAGGCGCCCGGCATGTCGAGCGAGGCGGTCGAAAACCTCGTCAGCATTCCGCTCGAAAGCGCCGTCAACGGCATTCCACACATGACCGCCCTGCGCTCCAAATCGGTGCAGGGCGTCGCGCAGGTGCAGATGCTCTTCGAGCGGGGCACCGACATGACCGCGGTTCGCCAGATGGTCAGCGAGCGCGTGGCAGCAGTCCTGCTGCCCGCTCAGGTCAAGGCGCCGGTCGTGATGCCTCCCCTGTCCTCGACTAGCCGGGTGCTGCACATCGGCCTGACGCCGAAGAAGAAGGAAGAACTGAAGGAGGGCGAGCTGCACTTGACTCAGACCGAGGTGTCGGTGCTGATGCGCTGGGTTATCGAGCCGCGCTTGAAGCGGGTGCCGGGCGTGGCCAACATCTCGACCTACGGGCAGCACGACAAGGTCTTTCAGGTTCTCCTGAAGCCGGAGGCAATGAAGGCCCATGAAGTCACCATCGAGCAGGTCAAGAAAGCAGTTCGCGATGCGGTCGCGCACGGCAGCGCCGGTTTTCATGACACGCCCAATCAGCGGCTGGTCGTGTACTACCTGACGAAAGTCCTCAACCCGCAAGACCTCGCCCGCATCGTCGTCGCCCATCGCAACAACTCGCCGATCTATCTCGCCCAGGTCGCCGATCTCAAGACCGGCAACAACCCGTTCATCGGCGAAGGGGTCATCCAGGACGAGGCCGGCCTCTTCGTCGTCATCGAGAAATTCCCCTGGGCCAACACGCTCGAAGTGACCCACGAGGTCGAGAAGGCGATGGAATTGCTCAAGCCGAGCATTCCCGGCGTCAAGATCACCGCGCGTATCTTTCGCCCCGCCACCTTCATCGAGCTTGCCCTCGCCAACCTGCGTTTCGCCATGATCCTCGGCTGCATCCTCGTCAGTATGATCCTGATCGCGTTCCTGTTCGAATGGCGCACCGCCGTCATCAGCCTGACGGCGATCCCACTGTCAATCGTCAGCGCCGTCATCATTCTGGTGCAGTTCAACATCACCATCAACACGATGGTGCTGGCCGGCCTGGCGATCGCGATCGGCGAGGTCGTCGATGACGCGATCATCGACGTCGAGAACATCGTCCGCCGGCTCAAGGAGAATCGCACGAAGGCGGAGCCGGCGTCGGCGTTCCGCGTCGTGCTCGACGCGTCGCTGGAGGTGCGCAGCGCGGTCGTGTACGCCAGCTTCATCGTGATGTTCGTCTGCATGCCGATCTTCTTCATGAGCGGCGTGGCCGGCGCGTTCTTCCGCCCGCTAGCGACGGCCTATGTGCTGTCGGTGCTGGCGTCGCTGGTGGTGGCGCTGATCGTGACGCCGGCATTGTGCCTGATCTTGCTGCCGAGCGCCGTGGAGCACGCCCGCGAAGCCTGGCTGTCGCGCTGGATTCGCGCTGCGTATGCCTCACTGCTGCCGATGGTACTGCGGCAGCCGATCGTCGTGTACGTTTCGCTCCTGGCCGCGCTCGTCGCCGCGGGTTTCGGCTACTGGCGGCTCGAGGAAGCCTTCCTGCCGCGCTTCCAGGAAACCGACTTCCTCATGCACTGGGTCGCCAAGCCAGGCACCGGGCTCGACGTGATGACCGAGGATATCAAGAACGTCGGCCGCGAGATGCTCGACCAAACCGCGGTGAAGGAATATGGCTCGCACATCGCCCGCGCCGAGGTCGGCGAGGAAATTTACGGCGCCAATTTCTCGGAGCTATGGATCAGCCTCGGCGATTTCCACGGCGATTACGATGCCGAACGTCACAAGATCGAAGCGGTGATGGCCCTGCACGCGGGCTACGAGCACGACCTGTTGACCTACCTGCAAGAACGCATGCGCGAAGTCCTGTCGGGCGCCGGCGCGTCGGTCGTCCTGCGCATCTACGGCCCCGAGCTGGACGGCTTGCGCGGCCGGGCGCTCGAGGTGCGCGATTTGGTCGCGTCAGGGCCGAACAAGGAAGGCATGGTCGCCGGCGTTGTCGATCTGAAGGTCGAGGCGCAGGTGCTGGTGCCGCAGCTTCATCTGGTGTTCGACGAGTACAAGATGGCAGCCCACGGCTTGCAGCCCAAGGTGGTCGGCGAAGCGCTGGCGACTTACCTGAACGGCAGCGTTGTCGCCGAGGTGCACCAGAACCAGCGTAAGTTCGACATCGTGGTGCGCGGGCATGACGACGCGATCCGCCTGCTGCCCGACCTGAAGCGCTTGCCCATCGACCTGCCCAACGGCAAGGGGTCGGTGCCTTTGATGGCCGTCGCGGAATTGCAGCACGTCAGCGCCCCGAACGCGATCAAGCACGACAAGGCGTCGCGCTGCATCGACGTAACTTGCAACGTCAAGGGACGGGAACTCGGCAGTGTCGTCCAGGAGATTCAGGCCCGCCTGCAAGCGCTCCCCGACCGCGCAGGCTATCGCGTCGAAGTGCTCGGTGAATACAAGGCCCGCAGCGACGGCCAGCGGCAACTGCTCCTCTACAGCATCCTATCGCTCATCGGCATCGCGATGCTGTTGTACATGGACTTCCAGTCGGTCCGCCTGATGCTGCTCGTCTTGTTCACGCTGCCGTTTGCCCTGATCGGCGGCGTCGCGGCGGCGCTCCTGGGGGGCGGCGTCCTGTCGCTCGGCTCGCTGGTCGGCTTCATCACGGTGCTCGGCATCGCCGCGCGCAACGGCATCATGCTCGTCAGCCATTATCGCCATTTGCAAGAAGAAGAGGGCATGCCGCTGGGCCCGGAGTTGCTGGTGCGCGGCGCCGTCGAACGGGTGGTGCCGATCTTGATGACCGCGCTCGCCGCCGGCCTCGGACTGTTGCCTCTCGCGATCAGCGGCAACAAGCCGGGCTACGAGGTCGAGTACCCGATGGCGATCTTGATTCTCGGCGGGCTCATCACTTCGACGATCTTGAACCTGGTCGTGCTGCCGGTGTTGTACGGACATGTGGCAACGTCGATGAAACCGAAAACGTCAGAGCCTGAGGCGTGAGCGAAGGAATGTGACCTTCGCTCACGCCTCAGGCTCTGACGGAGTGGTGAGAGTCGGGATTGAACCGACGACCCCAGCCTTTTCAGGGCTGTGCTCTACCAGCTGAGCTATCTCACCGAACCTGGGTTTTTATCATGTCTCTTTGACTTGTGCCTTGTCGGGCCGACAACAACTACCCCCGATGCTACACCCGTCAAGAAATTAGCTGCTTGTTGTCGCTAGCAGGCGGATGCAACGATGACGCACTTTTTCGGTAAGAAAACCATGACGAAGGTGAATTCTACCGCGCCGCCACGTCCCCGTAAAGCCATCCAGCCGAAGAAACCTTCGCTAGTTGTCCTCTTATTGCTCACGTCTTGAGATTGAGTTCGCCCGTTGGCCCGCGAAAATAAAAACGGCGCTTCTCAGGCAATTCTCCCTCCGCATACTTCCGAACATGGCGACGCTGCTCGACATGGGCCGGCAGAACGGTGACGCGGAACGACGTGCCATGAGTTTGGCTACGTCGATCGATGCAACCGAACCCGACATCGACGCTCCCCTAGTATTTTCCCCGATGCAGCAATCAGTGGAAAATGCGCGGGCGAATCAGCTGCCCCCTGATTGTGCAATTGACGTCCATGTTGCATAATCTCATCCTCCCAATACCTGAATCCACATCCCTGAACACGGAGGTTTGTCATGTTGGTCCTCTCTCGAAAAGTCGGCGAACAACTCGTGATCGACGGCAACATTATCGTCGTCATCGTGTCCATCGAAGGCGGCAACGTTCGCCTGGGCATCCAGGCGCCGAGGTCCGTCCGTGTGGATCGAGCCGAAGTCCACGAGCGTCGGCAGGAAGAATCGACGATCAGCAGACGCGAAACCGTCCTGGGGTGACACGTCCAAACAGCCAATCCAGTAAAGCGACCGTAGTTCGGACCTTCCTCTGGAGGAACAAGATTCGCAAAAAACCTGGAATAATGCCGCTTGCTTCGAACATTCGGTCACGTAGGCGCGCACTAAGCACGCCCCGTTTTCACGGGTGAAAAAAAACCGCGGGCGCGGGAGAGCGTGAGACTTATACTTCTCGCGGCGGGGTTTGACGCCTGACCCTGCCGATCGCCGGATGAGCATCTTAGCCGCGTGATCGCAGGCTTTCTGACGAAGTGAGTATTCTGGGGAGTTTAGTGATGTGCCGCGCGGCACATTGGGAAGTTTGGAAAAAGCCAGAGTTCGTCCCATCGTCCCAAATTGGCTGTGTGTGGGTGGGACGATGGGACGAACTTTGTGTCAATTCACACCGCGCGGAGTATAGTTCGGTTCGGCGAGGTCAATGGTGTCCTTCGCCTGATGCCTTGCGAGGCCTTGCGAGTCCGAGTTTGTCTTGAATACGCCTCCCCTTGAGTAACTACGCAAGAGTGATATAGAAGCTCAGGCCTTGACCTGGTACGCCGTCGCCAAGCTCGCTGGAATCCCGAATGCCAACACGGTGCGCGACATCGAGTATGGCCGAGATGCGCATATTTCGACGGTTCAAGCGGTCGCCAAGGCGTTGGGGCTGCGTTTGGAGTTGGTGGAGGAAGCGGTGTGAAGTAGGCCGGCCGGCTGACACGCATCCACGAAGAACACGAAGGAAATACAGAGTTGAACTCCCTTCGTGCCCTTCGTGGATGATGACCTACTCCGCGTCTAGTTTCGTCAGGAACTGATCGTAATCTCGGCTCTGCGCTTGCATCGTCGCGTTCAGGTTGCGCGCTTCTTTCTGGAACGTCTCGATCTGTTTGTCCTGGGCGACGAACTTTTCCAGAAACGTCTTGTAGTGCTCCGAATTCATCGGGATGATCTTCAAGTTTTCGCGCACCCGCGTGTGGTCGGCCGTCACGATGGTGAGCTGTTTTTCCACCTCGGCAATCTGCTTCTGCGTCTGCGCGATTTTGGCTTGCATGGCCAGCGCCTTGGTGAAGGCGGCCTTCACGTCGGCGCTGGTGACTGGGTTGGCCAGGTAGCTCTGGATGTCGGGTTCCGACAGGCTCTTGATGAGATGCGTGCTGCCGGCGTAGCTGCTTTCCTCGCGCACTGACTGCTGACCGCTTTTGCCCTTCTTGACCGCCAGCGTGAAGCGGTAGACTTCGGGGCCGGGCTGCGGATCGTTCTTGTCGTCGAGCCGAACCCAGCCGGGACGGACGACGTGATCGACCGTGAAGGTGCGGTCGATGTCGGACAGGTTCTGCACGAAGTACGTCTTGGTCTGGCGCTTCTTGAGGCTCGGCGTCACGAAACCCTTGTCGATCTTCACGCCGGTCAGCTTGAAGAAGTCCTGCTGCGACTCGGTCTTGACGTTGATGCCGTTGGCGACCGCGTAGGACGGCTGAACGGCGAAGTTATCGACGCGCGGCATGTCTTCGACCACATCGAACTTGACGGTCGCGCCGGCCTCGACCGCGACCTGGAAGCGGTACAGGTCGCGCGTCTGCTCGGCCAGCTTCTTCGGCTCGATCAGCTTCCAGGCGGTGCGGATCGGATGTTCGAGGATGACCTGGCGATCGTGCGTCGAGCGATTCTTGATCGTGTAGGTGCGAGTCTGGCGCAGGTGATACCTGGCGCTGAGGCTGTCGGCGCCCATCTTGAAGTTGAGGTCGGGGCTGGGGGCCTCCTTCATCTCGGTCTTGACTTCGGTCGCTTGATCGAGGGCATAGCTGAGCAGACGCGACTCGCCAGGCTGCACGTCGAGGATGCGCGTATCGCCGCCGAAGATGTCGGCGTCATACACCGTGATCGGACCTTGCGTGAGCGGCTGCCCGGAGGTGTTCTTGAGCCGCAGGCCGAGCAGCGGATATTTGGCGTGGACCGACGAGTTGAAGATGCTGACCTTGTGGCCATCGATGGTCTGATCGAGGATGGGGAGCATGGCCGACTGCTGGCGGGCGAGGCTGATCTTCTTGTCGATGGCATACTGATAGTAGTCGCCGATCTCGTCAGCGCTGGCGACCGATTCGATGCCTTCCTTGAAATTGAAGCCGGCGATGGCGGGGCCTTTCTTCTTGGCCTCTTCCAGCTTGACGATCTGATCGGCCCGGCGGCGCTGGAGTTCGTCGTAGGTAAGCTTGCCCTGATCGCGCAGGGCTTTTTCCTGAGCGTCGCGGGTCATCTGCAGCAGGCTTTGCTGCTGGAATTGATTGAGGCCCTGTCCAAGGCCGCCCTGGAACTGGCCACCCTGAAGCTGACCGCCGAATTGCCCGCCGAAGCCTCCCATTTGCATGCCGGGCATGCCGCCCATCATCATGCCGGGCATGCCGCCCTGCTGCATGGCGCCTTGAAATGGAAGCGCGGTGAAATTGGGGTCGCCCGGCGGCGCCATCGCTCCGCCGTAGACTGGCGGCCGCAACGATGCGAACATTGCAGGCTCCACGATCGGCCGCGGCACGTAAATCGGATCGTACAGATTCATCTTGAACGAGATCGGCTTGCCGGTGACGAGCACCATCTTTACGTCGTTCCAGTCGTCGTCGGAGGTGTTCTCGATCAGCGCCCAGCCTTGCAGCGACGCTTTGCCGTTCGGCTCAAGACGCAGGCGATAGGTGGTCTTCCAGATGGGGCGTTCGACGACGTAGCCGACCTTGACCGCGCGCTTGCCCGCGCCGTTGAAGCCAACCGTGACGGTCTTTTTCTGCGTGTCGTGCGAGCGGGCCAGGACCTGCAAGGCACGCTGGAATTCGCTTTCGAGGGCCGCGTTCTGGAAGCGCACGGAGACGACTTGCTCCATCGGGATGGCTTGCAGGCCGGTCGCCGTGCTCAGGTTGAGGACGTCGATCTCGATGCCCGGGACGAGGCCGGTGGAGCGGTTGTGCGTTTCCATGCCGATGATGGTGCCGGTGAGATTGGTAGTCGTGCCGTCCTTCTTTTCGGAGCGGGTGATGTCGATTTTTTCGCCGCGCGCCTGGTTGAGAATCTGCCCGAAGGTGGGGTTCATGGTCAGATCGAGCGCGAAACTGCGCAAGATCTTGTCGATCGGATCGCTCGAGTCATAGTGAACGGCCCCGACCTGCCCCTTGGCGTCCTGCAGGACGAGACTCTTAAGCAGATCGTTGATATCGCCGGCGGGGAAGGAGAGGTCGATCTGGGCGTTGCCATCGACTTCGCCTTCGCGCTGAAAGTAGCCGACGCCGCTGTTGAAGAGAACGACCTGGCGAATCGGCAACGGCTCGGCACCCTTTGGCTGCTTGGCGGCCGGCTTGGGCGCGTCGTCCTGTCCGCTGCCCTTGGAGTAGTGAAAGCTGAGGAAGCCCAACGCGATTACGACGACGGGCACGCCGAACCAGAGCCATTTGCGCAACTTCATTGCAGTCTCTCTTGCGAGTTGAGGGGATCTCGAACGCCTTTTGGACAAACTTGAGAAATGGGAACAAGTTCCCGGAACAGAACGCATAATCGCGGGGAACTTGCGCGCACGGTTCCAGCGAGGTCTTCGCGGACACCATACTCAAGTCCGAAATTTAGTATGGTGTCCCCCGAACCCGAGCATAAACTACCAAAGCCGCTGGAGGGAAGGATCCCGGGCCCAAATACCGGCTTCGAGGTCATCGTGCCGGGGCGTCAGGGCTTTCGCGCTCGACGCGAATCAATCCCGCTTGCGGGAGCGCCTACCTCCATTGGGACCTCCCTCCGCGGCCTTTCCCGTTCCTTCCCGTGGTGTCGCGGCTAAAATCGCGTGGTCAGTTCATTTTGTAGTCGCTACGCCTTCAGTGCCGCGATGATCTTGTTGGCGCTGTCCTTGGCGTCGCCGAACAGCATCATGCATTTCGTGTCGTAGTACAGCTCGTTGTCCACCCCCGCGAAGCCCGGTCTCATGCTGCGCTTCATCACGATCACCGACTTCGCCTTGTCCACCTCCAGGATCGGCATGCCGTAAAGCGGGCTCGACTTGTCGGTGCGGGCAGCCGGGTTCGTCACGTCGTTGGCGCCGACCACCAACACCACGTCGGTCTCGGCAAAGTACGGGTTGATCGTGTCCATCTCGTAGAGCTGATCGTAGGGGACGTTCGCCTCGGCAAGCAACACGTTCATATGCCCCGGCATACGGCCGGCGACGGGATGGATCGCGTACTTGACGTCGATGCCCTTGGCGCCGAGCTGCTTGGCGAGTTCGCTGATGCCGTGCTGGGCCTGGGCGACCGCCATGCCGTAGCCGGGGACGATGACGACGGAGCGAGCGCCGTCGAGCAGGACGGCCAGCTCGTCGGCGGCGATGCTGCGGACCGTCCCCTTCGCCTCGGTCTTGGCTTCCGCTTCCGGCACCTTGCCGAACGCGCCGAAGAGCACGTTGAACGCCGAGCGATTCATCGCGCGGCACATCAGCAGCGACAGGATGAAGCCGGAAGCGCCGTCGAGCGAGCCGGTGATGATCTGAATGCGATTGGCGAGCACGAACCCCATGGCGGCGTCGGCGAGCCCGGCGTAGGAGTTGAGCAGCGCGATCACGACCGGCATGTCGGCGGCGCCGATCGGCATGACGAGCAACAAGCCGAACACCAGCGCCAGGACAACGAGGACGAAGAACAGCGGACTCATCGTCGGATCGTAAATCAGATAGAGGAAGGACCCGACGAGGACGGCGAGCAGGAGGAGGTTCCAGATGTTCTGCCCCTTGTAGGTGATGGGCGTTCCGGGTAGGAGTTCCTGAAGTTTGGCGGCGGCAATCAGACTGCCGGTGAAGGTGAGGGCGCCGATGACGACCTCAAAGCCGATGGCGGTCATCTTGACGCCGCCCATGTGTTCGATGTGAATGTACTCGGAGATGCCGACGAGCGTGGCGGCGAGAGCGCCGAGCGAATGCGACAGGGCGGTTCGTTGCGGCACCGCGGTCATCGGGATGCGCAGGCCCATCGACGCGCCGGCGATCGTGCCGATGGCGAGGCCGACGGCAATCCAGGCGTAGCCCATCGGCTTGAGTTGATCGTCGAACAGCGTGCCGGCGATCGCTAGCCCCATGCCGAGCTCCGCCAGGAACATCCCCTTGCGAGCATAGCGCGGCGAACTCAGGCCCTTCAAGCCGAGAATGAACAGCACGGCCGACAGGATGTAAAGATAGGTGAGGGCCGTCCGCGGGTTGGCGATTTTCTCGTGGATGAGCCAGATCGACAGCCCGAGGGCCGCGGCACAGAGGACGCAGCAGAGTGGCACGAACCAGCGCTCCAGCCAGCTTGCCCGCGTCTCGTGTCCCTTGCCTTCCTTGAACATTTTCAACATGCGATCGGTGATGAGGAACCCGCCGACGACGTTGGTGCTGGAACAGGCGACCGCGATGAAGCCGAGGATCGTGCTCGGCCAATCCTTGAACGACCCGCATACGACGAGAGAGCCGATCAGCGAGATGCCGGAGATGGCGTTGGTCGCCGACATGAGCGGTGTGTGCAAGAGGGGCGGCACGCGCGTGATGACGTGAAAGCCGAGGAACCCGGCGAGGAGGAAGATGTACAGGCCGATTTCGAGATCGAGCATTTCGGTCGTCATGACGTGAGACTCCACATGACCGCCGCTTGCGGTTTAGCGCTCGCGCGGCGCCCGGCGAGCGCTAAACCGCAAGCGGCTATGAGTTCAACAGCCCCTTCACCGTCTCGTGTACGATCTCGCCCTGATGCGTCACCAGCGGGCCGCGGATCAGGTCGTCTTGCAGATCGAGGTTGATCTTGCCATCCTTGACGAGGGCGAGCAGGAAGTTGACGACGGTACGGGCATACATCGAGCTGGCGTGATAGGCGAGCGTGCTAGGCAAGTTGGTGAAGCCGACGATGGTGACGCCGTGCTGGACGGATTCCTGTCCGGGCTGGGTGAGTTCGCAGTTGCCGCCCGCTTCGGCGGCGAGATCGACGATAACGGAGCCGGGGCGCATGGCTTGCACCATGGCGGCGGTGACGAGAGTCGGCGCCTTCTTGCCGGGAACGAGGGCGGTGGTGATGACGACATCGGCGTTGGCGACCGACTTGGCCAGCAGCTCTTGCTGCTTGCGGTAAAATTCCTCCGACTGGGCTTTGGCGTAACCGGTCTTGTCCTCGGCGCCTTTGGTATCGAGCGGCAATTCGACGAAGCGAGCGCCGAGGCTTTCGACTTGTTCCTTGACGGCGGGCCGGGTGTCGAAGGCTTCGACGACGGCGCCGAGCCGGCGGGCGGTGCCGATCGCTTGCAACCCCGCGACGCCGGCGCCGAGCACGAAGACGCGCGCCGGCGTCAGCGTGCCGGCCGCGGTCATCAGCAGCGGGAAGAATTTGGGCAACCGGCTCGCCGCTAGCAGCACTGCCTTGTAGCCGGCGACCGTGCTCATGGCGCTCAGAGCGTCCATCGGCTGGCCGCGCGTGATGCGCGGCATCAATTCCATTGCGAACACGGTGACCTTGCGTGCCGCCAGCGCCTTGATCGCGTCGATCTGCGTGTAAGGCTGAAGGAAGCCGATCAGCACGGCCCCTTCCTTGATTTGGGCAATCTCCGCCAGTGTCGGCGGCTGCACCTTGAGCACGACGTCCGCGTCGGCGAGAACGGCAGGCGCCGGGCGTGCGCCTTTCTCTTGATACGCCGCATCGAGATACCCGGCCGCGGCGCCGAGGTTCGCCTGGATGAGCACGTCCAGGCGAGCTCTCGTCAGGAGAGGGACGAGGTCCGGCACAAGGGCCGCTCGTTTTTCGCCTGGAGCTGTTTCACGCGGAACGCCGACGATCATGGCCGCTCCCTTCTATCGAGAAGTCACCAGGAGTTTCTATGGAAGATCGCGGTGTTCAGTAGGGGCGCTGCTTCGTTCATTGTTCTGGATCGGGACGATATACATAGATTTTGTAGCAGAGCTTCATTCAGCCGTGCCAGCTGATGTGCGGCGGGCTGTTCTTGGCCATGCGCCACTCATCCTTGGCGAGGTCGGGAATCCAGAGCTGCCCGTCGCCGCCGGCATAGATGAACGATTTCGTGTTCCGACCTTGGACCATGGTTTCATCGAGGTGCGTGGCTGGCGCCTTGCCTGAACCGACGCGGGGCACATCAGCGGTCAATAAGCGGCAGGCTCTTGCGGGGCCGATGCGCCGATCGGCCGGCGGCGCAGACGCCAATCGGTCACCGCCTGGATCGCATAGAAGAACACCGGCGTCAGGAAGATGCCGAACAGCGTCACACCGAGCATGCCCGCGAACACGGCGATGCCCAGCGTTTGCCGCATCTCTGCCCCGGCGCCGCGCGACACCATCAACGGCACCACGCCGAGAATGAACGCCAACGACGTCATGATGATCGGCCGCAAGCGCAGCTTGCACGCCTGCAAGGTGGCGTCGTAGCGCGACTCGCCGGCCTCGCGCTGGGTCTTGGCAAACTCCACGATCAAGATGGCGTTCTTGCACGCCAGGCCAACCAGCACGACGAAGCCGATCTGTGTGAAGATGTTGATGTCTAGGTGAGCGAAGTAGACCCCCGCCACCGAGAAGAGCAAGCACATCGGTACCACCAGGATGACGGCGAGCGGCAGCGACACGCTTTCGTACTGCGCGGCCAGGATCAGGAAGACGAGGACCACCGCCAGGGCAAAGGCGTAGATCGCCGTGTTGCCGGTCTGGAGCTGCAAGAGGGCCAGCTCGGTCCATTCGTAGCGCATCGATTGAAGTAATTCAGGCTTGACGAGTTCCTCGGCGGCAACGATGGCTTGCCCGGAACTGGCGCCGGGGGCGGCGGCGCCGGTGATGGCGGCGGCGGGATACATGTTGTGCCGCATCACCATCACCGGCCCGCTGACGTCGCGCGCCCGCGCGATGGTCGCGAACGGGACCATATCGCCGCGGTCGTTGCGCACCTTGAGTTGCTTGAGATCTTTGATCTGCTTGCGAAAGTCGGCCGCCCCCTGCACGTTGACCTGCCAGGTTCGGCCAAAGCGGTTGAAGTCGTTCACATACAGCGAGCCGAGGTAGACCTGAAGTGTGCTGAAGATCTCGGTCATCGGCACGCCCATCGCCTTGGCCTGCTGGCGGTCGATATCGAGATGCAGCCACGGTGTGTTGGCGCGGAAACTGGTGAACAAGCCCTGGACACGCACGGAGTTAGTCCGACGCGCAAACGAGGGATCGTCGCTGAATCCCTCGCTTGCGCGTCGGGCTAACTCTGGCTCCTGATCATTGCCAGCGGCGACGATATTATCGACGGTTGTCTGCAAGGCGGCGAAGCCGACGTCGCCGCGGTCCTCGATCATGATCTTGAAGCCCCCGGCCGTGCCAAGGCCGTCCACTGGCGGCGGCTCGAAGACGTTGACGACCCCCTCGCCGATGGCGTTTTGCAACGTTATCTGCAAGCTCGCCGCGATCTTCGGGCCCGACAGCTCGGCATCGGAGCGCTCGTGGAAATCGTCGAGCATCAGATACATCGCGCCGAAGTTGGGCGCGTTGGCGTTCATGAGGATCGATTGCCCGGAGATCGCCACCGTGTGCTTGATGCCTTTCGTGGTCTTGGCGATCTTCTCGATCTGGTTCATGACCTTGCTGGTGCGCTCAGAGGAGGCGGCGTCGGGCAGTTGCACGTTCACGAGGAGGAAGCCCTTGTCCTGGGCCGGGATGAAGCCGGTCGGCGTGTTGGTGAAGCTCCAGTAGGTCAAGGCCAGGAGCCCGGCATATGCCAGCAGCACCAGCGCGCTCACCCCCAGAAGGACGCTGACTGCGCGCGTGTAGAGCCCGGTCGAATAGTCGAAGGCGACGTTGAACCAGCCGAACGCGCTGCCGAGCACGACGTTGAGCGGTTTGCCCAGCAGCCAGCCAACGAGCACGCCCCCCGCGATCCCCGCCAGCGAGGGAACCCATTCCGGAATACCCGAGCCGGCCAGGTAAGCTGTCGGCACAAGCAACGGCACGAGCCAATCCCGGACCGCGATGTAGCCCAGCAAGGCCCCGACCAGCACAAAGGCAGGCCGCGGCAGCGCCTGGTAGACCCCCTTTTCGCGCGGCTTCAACAGCAAGGCGGCGAGCGCCGGGCTCAGCGTCAGCGAGTTGAAAGCCGAGATCAACGTCGAGACGGCAATGGTCAGGGCGAACTGCCGGAAGAACTGGCCGATGATGCCGCTGATGAACGCGCACGGGATGAACACCGCAGCAAGCACCAGGCCGATGGCGATCACCGGGCCGGACACCTGCTCCATCGCCTTGAGCGTGGCCTCGCGCGGGCTCAGCCCCTCCTCGATATGGTGCTCGACCGCCTCGACCACGACGATGGCGTCATCGACGACGATGCCGATCGCCAGGACCAAGCCGAAGAGCGTCAGGTTATTGAGGCTGAAACCCATCACCGCCATGACGGCAAACGTGCCGACCACCGCGACCGGCACGGCGACCAGCGGGATCAAGGCCGAGCGCCAGTTCTGCAAGAACAGGAGCACGACCAAGGCCACCAGGATCACGGCATCGCGCAGCGTCTTGAAGACTTCGCCGATCGACTCGTTGATGAACGGGGTCGTGTCGTAAACGATGGCGTAATCGACGCCTGCGGGAAAGCGCGAGCGCAGCTCTTCGACCTTGGCGCGCACGCTGCGCGCGACTTGCAGGGCGTTGGAGCCGGGCAGCTGGTAGACCGACAGCGCCACCGACGGCTTGCCGTCCATCGTGCAGGTCTGATCGTAGCCCTGGGCGCCGAGTTCGATCTTGGCGACGTCGCGCAGGCGGACGATGCCGCCGCCGGGATTGGTCTTGAGGATCATCTCGCCGAACTCTTCCGGATTGCCGAGCCGGCCGATCGTCGTCATGGTGTATTGAAATGCCTGGCCCGAGGGCGTCGGCGGCTGGCCGAGCTGGCCGGCGGCGACCTGCACGTTCTGCCCCTGGACCGCGTTCACCACGTCGTTCGCCGTCAATTGCCGAAACGCCATCTTGCCCGGATCGAGCCAGACGCGCATGCTGTAGTCGCGCTGGCCGATGTAGGAGACGTCGCCGACGCCTTGCAGGCGCGACAACTCATCCTTGAGCTGAATGGTGGCGTAGTTGCTCAGGTAGAGATCCTTGCGCGTGCCGTCGGGGGAGTAGAGATTGACGATCATGAGCACGTTGGGCGACTTTTTCTTGACCGACACGCCGCGCCGCTTGACCAGGTCGGGCAAGATCGGCTGGGCCAGGGCGACGCGGTTCTGCACCAGCACCTGGGCGATGTTGAGATCGACGCCGTGCTGAAAGGTGATGGTGAGCGAGTACGAGCCGTCGTTAGTACACTGGCTCGACATGTACATCATCCCCTCGACACCGTTGACCTGCTGCTCGATGGGTGCGGCGACCGTGTCCACGACAACCTTGGCATTGGCGCCGGGATAGACCGCGGATACCTCCACCGTCGGCGGCGTGATCTCCGGATACTGCGCGATCGGCAGCGACCACAGCGCAATGCCCCCCGCCAACGTGATGATGATGGACAGCACGGAGGCGAAGATCGGCCGGTCGATGAAGAAGCGGGTGAACATAGGGATCAGGGGTCAGGAGTTAGGGGGTTACGGGTTGCGAGTCAGGGGCCGCGACCGCTAGACTCAAGTTTCGAGACAAGCGAGCCGCGCGAGTTTAAGGTTGCGCATTTTCCTTGAGCACCAAAGGCGCGCAATCCTAAAGCCCAGGGCGATAGCCCTCATCGTTCTACACAACTCGGATGCAGGATAGCTCAGATGGGCTTGGTGGGCAAGGCGTTATCGGTTAATCTGGCGAGGCGCGCAGTGCGGTGGTAGCCTGCGCGGTCTACAAAC
>JACXTT010007774.1_pt1 | contig 15031 bp, 12 predicted proteins | sample 9270951 | NCBI WGS metagenome assembly JACXTT01 (sample SAMN15532306, study PRJNA645909) | rock metagenome | isolation source: weathered quartz diorite | place: Puerto Rico | collected 2017-06-21
CGGCGCGGGCGGTGTTCAGGAAAGCCTGTGCGGCCTCCTGCGTGCGGGCATCGGCGCGCACCAGGGCCTGGGCGCTGAACGGGGGCATGCCGGCTTGTTCGCGCTCCTCCAGCTGTTGCTTGGCAAAGGCCGGGTAGTCATAGGTCTTCAGTGCAGCGTACAGCGGGTGCACAGGTTGGAAGGTCTGCACCCAGACCTCGCTGCGCGCGCCCAGCGCCGCATCACGCCCGCTGCGGCCGGCGGCCTGCATCAGCAGTGCAAACAGGCGCTCGGGCGCGCGAAAGTCGCTGCTGAACAGCGCGCTGTCCGGGTTGACCGCCGCCACCAGCGTGATGCGGCGGAAGTCGTGGCCCTTGGCAATCATCTGCGTACCCACCAGCACGTCCACGTCACCGGCGTGCACGGCGGCCAGTTGCTCTTCCAGCGCGCCCTTGAGTCGCGTGGTGTCGGCATCGATGCGAGCAATGCGCAGCGGCTGGCCTTGCGGGAACTCCGCGTTGGCGGAGTCCGGGCGGCGCACGTCGGCCAGCAGTTCGGCCAGATGTTCTTCGAGCTGCTCCGTGCCGCGGCCCAGCGTGCCGATGTCCACGTTGCCGCATTCGGGGCAGGCGCGCGGCACACGCTCGGTGAAACCGCAGTGGTGGCAACGCAGCGTGCGGTCGATCTTGTGGAACACGCGGAAGGTGCTGCAATGCGGGCAGGCGCTTTTCCAGCCGCAATCGGTGCAGTGCAGCACCGGGGCGTAGCCGCGCCGGTTCAGGAACACCAGGCATTGTTCGCCGCGCGCCGTACGCTCTTTGATGGCCTCGACCAGCGGCAGCGAAAACACCGCATGGCGGGGCTGGTGGTTCATGTCCATGCGCCGCACGAGAGGGAGTTTGCCGGTCTGGCCGATACGGCTGGGCATGTGCAGCCGCAGGTAGCGCCCGCCTTCTGCTGCCGGGCGGCTGTGGTGCCAGCTTTCCAACGAGGGCGTGGCCGAGCCCAGGAGGACCTTGGCGCCCTCTTGCCTGCCGCGGTAGACCGCCAGGTCGCGTGCCGAGTAGCGGGCACCTTCGCTGCTCTTGTAGCTGGGGTCGTGCTCCTCGTCGACGATGATCAGCTTCAAATGGGGCAGGGACGCGAACACCGCCATGCGCGTGCCCAACACCATGCGCGCGGCACCGCTGTGCGCGGCCAGCCAGGCCTTGAGGCGCTGCGGATGGGTCATGCCGCTGTGCATGGACACGACGGCCTGTGCGCCATACAGAGGCGCAAAACGCGCGGTGAAGCGGGCCTCCAGCTGCGGTGTCAGGTTGATCTCCGGCACCATGACCAGCACTTGGGCCTGGGGGTCTGCCGCCAGCAGCGTCTGCACACAGTGCAAGTAGACCTCGGTCTTGCCGCTGCCGGTGGCGCCATACAGCAGGAACGGCCCGCTGTGTGCGTCAATCTGCGCCACGGCGGCGGCCTGCTCGGGCGTCAGCGCGGGCACGGGCGCAGCGGTGGCGTCCGGTGCCTGGTCTGCCTTGGGCCGCTTCAGGCGCCGCTGCATCTGCTGCGGCGACAGCTCGCGCAACTGCGGTGGCAGTGCGGCCAGGGCCACTTCGCCGACCGAGCGCTGGTAATAGCGCGCCGCAAAGCCCAGCAATTGCTGCCACGCAGCATTCAGCGGCGCGATGCCTTCCAGCACGCCGGCCACCGCCCGAACCTTGTCCGGGTGGATCTCGCCGGTGGACTCTGCCGCGCCACCGTCCCACACCACGCCCAGGGTCTCGCGCGCACCCAGCGGCACCCGCACCAGCGTTCCCGGTGGCAGCGGCTGCTCACTTTGGTAGGTCAGCACCGGCCCCAGCGCTGCATGCGCCGGCGTCTGGACGAGAACACTGAGCCAGTGCGTCATGGGCTACGCCAGCGTGTTGCGGTGCAACGGGGGTCTGTTGTCGACACTTGGCTTGTTTTATGGATGTAAATTTTCGAAATAGGCTTTAAGTGCTTGATTTCAAAGTGCTTTACACAAGATTCATCGAATCTGTGGATAACTTTGTTGATATATTGCCGTGGGCCACGCCAAAGCCTTGAAAATCAAGGCTTTGACTGGAATGCCCAGAAAAAAAGCAAAGTTTTATATCCTTATAAATCAAGCACTTACGCTCGCTATTGCTTTGATAGCGCGTATCCCCCAAATGGGGGAGGCATGCTGCTCCGCACCACCAATTTTGTGCATAAGTAACGATCCATTCGTCCTGAGGACCCTCAAATTGTGCTAATGCGTCAGGTTCGCATCCGGCGCGAATGCTGGTGCACAGCCTCCACCAAAGCCGCCACGTGTTCTGGAGGCGTGTACTGACTTATGCCATGCCCGAGGTTGAAAATATGCGTCGGCCCGGTGCCTGCGCCCTGGTGGGGCGGGCCGAAACTGTCCAGCACCTTGGCCACTTCGCCGGCGATGGCGGCCGGCGGCGCAAACAGCACATTCGGGTCGATATTGCCCTGCAACGCCTTGCCAGGGCCGTTGGCCATACCGCCCACCAGTTGGCGCGCGCGCCCCAGGTTCACTGTCCAGTCCAGGCCCAGCACATCGCAGTCCAGCGCCGCCATGTCCTGTAGCCACAGACCGCCGCCCTTGGTGAAGACGATGCGCGGTATGGTCTCGCCGTTCGGGCCGGTGCGTTTCAGCTGCGCCAGCACGCGGGCCGTGTAGGCCATGCTGAAGGTCTGGAACGCACCGTCGGCCAGCACGCCGCCCCAACTGTCAAACACCATCACGGCCTGGGCGCCGGCGGCTATCTGGGTGTTCAGGTAGGTGGCGACGGCGTCGGCGTTGACGGCCAGCATGGTGTGCATCAGGTCCGGGCGGCTGTAGAGCATGCTCTTGACCAGACGGTAGTCGTCCGAACCTGCGCCTTCCACCATGTAGCAGGCCAGCGTCCACGGGCTGCCGGAGAAGCCGATCAGCGGCACACGGCCCTTGCCGTCCTGCGTGAGCGCGCGACGGATACTGCTGACGGCGTCAAACACATAGCGCAACTTGTCCATGTCGGGTACGGTCAACTGCGCCACGGCAGCTTCGTCGCGCACGGGACGGGCAAAGCGCGGGCCTTCGCCCTGTGCAAACGACAGGCCCAGGCCCATGGCATCCGGGATCGTCAGGATGTCGCTGAACAGAATGGCGGCGTCCAGCGGATAGCGCTCCAGCGGCTGCAGCGTGACTTCGGTGGCGTAGTCGGTGTTCGTGGCCAGGCCCATGAAGCTGCCGGCCTTGGCGCGTGTGGCCACGTATTCGGGCAGGTAGCGGCCGGCCTGGCGCATCAGCCAGACGGGGGTGTGGGCGGTGGCCTGGCGCAGGCAGGCGCGCAGGAAGCTGTCGTTGTGCAGGCCGGAAAACGTGGAATCCAGCGGGGCTGCCGCGGCGGGTTGCGTTGCGTTCATCCCTGGATTGTCGCAGCTTGATACACAAGATACGGGGGCGCTGTCAGGCGGCTATGGTAGGCTGGGGCCATGTGGTTCAAGGCTTGGCCCAATGCGCGCAAGGTGCGTCCGGTCGACACCGGTGCGCTGGTGGTCGCGACGGGGCACAGGCGTTTCCTGCGCGCCATGGTCCAGACCCCGGCCCGGCTGAACCTGGCGGGGCAGATGCGCGACGTGCGCCTGCTCGACATCTCGCTGCAGGGCGCGCTGGTCGAGGTGCCGTCCGGCATGCTAGGAACGATAGGCACACGCGGACGTCTGCGCCTGAACCTGATGCCCACCGCCATCATTGCCATGGACGTGGCCGTGGCCCGCACCCAGGGGCATTGCCTGGGCCTGCGCTGCGTGCATATCGACATTGACAGCATCACCCACTTGCGCCAGCTGGTGGAACGCAACTCCGACGACCCGCAAATGCTCAGCCGCGACCTGGCGCGGCTCATTGGCCACGGCTGAGCCAGCTAAGCCACGGTAGCGCGCCGGTGGTCCACCATCAGGCAGCGGTTCTGCACCACCCACAGGCCGGCGGCGCGCGCCTTGGCGGTGGCGTCGGCATGGGCAATACCCAGTTGCAGCCAGACGGCCGGTGCGCCGATGGCGATGGCCTCGTCCACCACGGGCGGCACATCGGCGCTGTTGCGGAACACGTTGACCAGCTCGATGCGGTGCTCGCGCGCGGCCTCGGTCAGCGTGGGATAGGCCTTCTCGCCAAGGATCTCGCCGGCATTCGGGTTGATCGGCACGATGCGCCAGCCCTGCGCCTGCATGTAGCGTGACACGCCAAAACTGTCGCGGTGTGGCTTGGGCGACAGGCCGACGACAGCCACCGTGCGGTAGTGCTGCAGGATGTGTGCGACGGTCTGCTGTTCGGTCATAGAGCGAGGGTCTTCAGCGCCGCGCGCAGCTCCTGCACGCCCAGGATCTCGGACAGCACGATGGGCGCATGGCCGTTCTGGTACAGCACATACACCGGCACGCCGCTGCGGCCTAGTTCGTCCAGCGCCTGGGTGATGGCCGGGTCGCGCCGCGTCCAGTCGGCGCGCAGCAGCGTGACCTGGCGTGCGGCAAAGTCGGCCTGCACGTCGGCGTTGGCCAGCGTGGTCTTCTTGTTGACCTGGCAGGTGATGCACCAGGCGGCGGTGAAATCGACAAACACCGGCTTGCCGGCCGCCAGTTCGGCCTGCACGCGCCCCGGTGCCCAGGCTTGCCAGCTGCCCGGGCCGGCCGCTTCGGCGGACGGCGTGGCCGGGCCAGGCTCCTCCATCCGCAGCACATTCGGGCCGATGGTCACCGCCAACAGGGCGCCGCATGCTATAGAAATAGAAGCGAATACCAGCCGGCTGCGCCCGGGTAGACGCAGTGACCAAAGCAGCATGCCCAGTGCCAGCAGCAGTGCCAGCAGGCTGGCCGCGCCGTCCACGCCGCTCAAGTGCCCCAGCACCCACAGCAGCCATACCACCGTGGCCGCCATCGGAAACGCCAGGAAGCGGCGCAGCTGTTCCATCCATGCCCCGGGGCGCGGCAGCCAGCGGCCCAGCGTCGGCAGCCAGCTGGCGGCCAGATACGGCAGCGCCAGCCCCAGGCCCAATGCCGCAAAAATACCCAAGGCCTGCACCGCTGGCAGCGTGACCGCATAGCCCAGCGACGCGCCCATGAAGGGCGCCGTGCATGGCGAGGCAATCGCCACCGCCAGCACGCCGGACAGAAACGCGTCGCCCAAGGGGTGACGCAGCTGCAGTGTGGCCAGGCCGCTGGGCAGCAGGTTGCCGATCTCCAGCCAGCCGGCCAGGTTCAGGGCCAAGAGCGTGAACAGCACGGCAAGCACAGTGATGACGGCGGGTGACTGCAGCTGAAAGCCCCAGCCCAGTTGCTCACCGCTGGCGCGCAGCGCCAGCATCAACCCGCCCAGTGCCATGAACGACAGCACTACGCCAGCGGTATAGGCCAGGCCCTGCGCGCGCTGGGCGCTGGTGCTGTGCGTGCCCTGTGCGGCAAAGCCCAATACCTTGATGGCCAGCACCGGGAACACGCAAGGCATCAGGTTCAGGATCAGCCCGCCCAGCAGTGCCGCTGCCAGGCTCAGCCCCCAGGTACCCCAGCCGGTGTCGGTTGCGGGCCTGCGGGCATTGCTGTCCAACGCGGCCTGCAAGGCCGGTGAAACGCCGTCCTGCGCCGCGACGGCGGGCCAGGTGCCGCTGACCTTGGCTTCGGCACGCAGACTCTGCGGGCCCAGCGCCAGTACCACGGGCAATACGTCCGGGCCGGTGCTGCGCTGCGCGGACAACGGCAGGCGTACCGACCAATCGCCGTTGTCCCAGCGCTGTTCGGCCCGGCCCGGCAGGGCCTTGGCCGTGACCGTGTCGCTACCGGCCGGCGCCGCCGCGGTTTCGACGATCTGGGGCGTCTCCGGGAACAGGCTCAGCGCCTTGCCGTGCCAGGTCGTGGGCAGGCCGTGCACGGTGAAGGTGACAAACTCCGGGTCTACCAGGGCCTGTGCGGTGCCGGCAAAGGGCTGTGGCTGGGCTGCCTGCGCCGCCTCGAAGTCGCCTCCGTGCAGCGCGGTGGAGCCGCGCACCGGCACGTGCAATACAAAGCGCCCTTCCTGCGGGATGCAGGTCTCCTTGCAGACCAGCCACGATGCCGCCAGGCGCACTTCCAGGTCGCCGCTCAGCGGGGGCTGGAAGTCCTTGCCCAGGCTCAGCGGCACCGGCAGCAGCACCGTGCCTTCGTAGCCGAGGTTGGCCAGGCTGCCGATGGTGATCTTCTGCGGGCTGGGCCATGCAATGTCGCCAGCCGTCACCCCGGCTGGCAGTGTCCATTGCAGTTGCGTCGGCAGGCCGGAGTCACCGGGGTTTTTCCAGTAGGTATGCCAATGCGGCTGGTGCTGCAGCTGCAAGCCCAGCCAGAGGGGCTGGCCGGGCGCGACCCCTTGCGGCGCATGGGCCACCAGTTCGACATGCACCTGCTCGGTCTGAACTACGGCACTGACGCTGGGGATGGCCGGGTTGGGGGTATCAAAAAGAGTAGCTGCCCGCGCGGAGATTGTGCAGAGCGCTATTAAAAACAGAGTAATTGCAGTAGCCAGATGCCACACCAGCCGGGCAAGCGGTGCGCGCTGGGGGCTGGGCCGGGGAAACAGGATCAAGGTCATTGCGCTGTGGGAGCCGCTGGGCGGCCCGGAGTTCCGGGGCAGGCGCCAAAAAAAAGCCCGCCGGAGCGGGCATTGTGCAGGATTCGGTGGTTTCAGAACTTGTAGCCCATGCCCAGCGAGAAGATGGAGGACTTAGGGGACACGCTGACGCCGTTGTCGGTGATGTCGTTGTACTTGTTGGAGTCGTAGCCGATCTGGAAGAACAGGTTCTTATCGATCATGGAGCGCAGGCCGATGCCGTAGCCGATACCGCTCAGGTTGGTCGACGTGGAAAAGGTGTCGTCCTGTGCGGTCCCGCTGAGGGCGGAAATTTTCCCGTACAACAGCATGGAGTCGCTCAGCGCGAAGCCGGGCGTCAGGTCCAGCGAGGTGTTGTTCTTGCTGTAGACCGTCACACCAAGCGGGCCGGTGTTGGACGCCGCATTGTGGTTGCCAAAGCTCAGTGTGGCACCTACGCCCAGCACGAACTGGTTGGTCAGCGCAAAGTTGTACTGGGCCTGCAACCCCAGGCCCGAGCTGTTGCCGCTGTCGGACAGGCCGTTGGCGTCTACGGTGGAACGGGTGAATTCCGCATTGGCGCCCAGGCTGAAACCTTCAAAGTTCTTCGCTTGTGCGAAAACCTGGGGCGCTGCCACGATGAGGCAGGCGGCGAATAGGCTGGCTTTCTTCATGTGCTACTCCTTGCAAAGCAGGACAAACGGATGCGAACGGGAATCGGCAAGACCAGTATAGCCATTGGCTCCCAGCCCCGCCAGTGCCAAACGTAAAGTCGTGTTTCACCCCGGGGGATCGCCGCCCGGATGGGGGCCGAACACCGCCGGCAGCTTCTTCGGCGCCCGGATGCGCAGCTGCTTGTGCACACTTTCCCGGCCAAACACCACCTTGATGTCGGCCACACCCACGCCGAAGAGCGGCGCCAGAAAGCGCAGCATATGGTCGGTCGCCTTGCCGTCCTTGGGGGCGGCGGTGACGCTGACCTTGAGCTGCGTGCCCTTGGGCTTGCCGATGGCATCCTTGCTGGCCGCCGGCTTGCCCAGGATGTTGACCACCAGCACCTCCCCCTCCCAGGTGAAAAAGGAATCGCCGGTGGCATTGCGAGGGGGCGGGGCGGGCATGCTGCAGTAGGAGGGGGCATCTGGACCACTGCAGGATAACCCTCGGCTTGACCACGACCAGCACCCCAACGATACTTTGGCGCAACTACAGACGGCGGCACACGCACACAACCGGTACGCGATGACGAGCACCCCCACCACCGAACCTTCCCAGTCCGCCGGCCTGTCCTTGCGCCAAACCCTGTTCCTGGGGGCCGGCCTGGGCATTCTTCTGCCGGCCCTGGCGCTAGGCTACTTCCAGATTGCCAGCCGCTTCGAGAACGAAGTCAACCTGCGCGTGCGTGCGCCGATGCAGCAATACGCCGACGTGCTTTCGCGCGGCGTGGCCGTGGCCATCTGGAACGTGGACCACGGCGTGGCCAACGAACTGGTCGATGCCGTCATGCGCAACCCCGACGTGGTGCGCGTCACCGTGACCGACGAATACCACGAGGTCTTCGTGCGCAAGCAGAGCGAAACCGCGCCGGACGGCGAGATCCTGCGCGAGGAGCGCGACATCATCTACAACGGCGCCAAGGTCGGACGCCTGAGCGTGGAGCTGACGGCGGCGCGCATCCAGCGCGAATTCCTCAACGACCTGACCAAGCTCGCCGCCGCATTGGCGGCCCAGGTGGCGATCTCCTTCGTCTTCATCTGGCTGCTGTTCGACCGGCGCATGATGCGCCCGCTGCGGGCGCTGCAGGAAGGCGTGCTGCGCCTGGCCCGCGGTGAACTGGCCCAGCCCATCACCTGGGAGCGCGACGACGAGATCGGCCGCCTGGCACGCGGCATGGACACCATGCGCACCGACCTGGCGGCACTGATCTCCGAGCGCGATGAAAAGAACGTGGCCCTGCAGAACGAGCTGGCAGAGCGCCGCCGCACCGAAGAGGCGCTGGGCTTCAGCCAGGCCAAGTTCGCCGCGATCTTCGACGCCTCGCCGGTGGCCATGACAGTGTCGCTGATGGCCGGCGGCTTTCCCATCCTGGACGTCAACAGCGCCTGGGTGCGGGTGTTCGGCCGGGAGCGCGCCAGTGCCATCGGCGCCAATGGCGAAGCCATCGGCATGTGGAAAGACACCGAGGTGCGCGGCGCCATCCTGGACACGCTGGCGCGCAACGGCGAGGTCACGCGCTATCTGTCATGGATGGTGCGCGGCCAGGGCCAGGGCGAGATGCTGTGCGAAATCTCCGGCAAGGTCATCGAGCTGGGCCAGGAGTCGCTCTTGATCCTGGCGTACGACGACATCACTGCCAAGCACCAGTACGAGGCCGACATCCTGCACCTCAACGCCACGCTGGAGCAGCGCGTCGACGAACGCACCCAGGAACTGACCGGCGCGCTGGAACGCCTGACCGCCGCGCAGTCCGAGCTGGTGCGGGCCGAGAAGATGTCGGCGCTGGGCTCGCTGGTGGCAGGCATTGCGCACGAGCTCAACACCCCGATCGGCAACAGCCTGACCGTGGCCAGCACGCTGCAGGACCATGCCAATGCCTTCGCCAATGAAATGGCCAAGGGCCTGACGCGCAGCCGGCTCGAAGAGTTTGTCGGCAGCACGCGCCAGGGTGCAGGCATCCTGATGCGCGGCCTGCACCAGGCGGCCGAGCTGGTGTCCAGCTTCAAGCAGGTGGCGGTGGACCAGACCAGTGTCAACCGGCGCCGCTTCCAGCTCGGCGAAACCGTCAACGAGATCCTGCTGACGCTGGGCCCGACGATGCGCAAGACCTCGCACACAGTGGTCAGCACCGTGCCGGCCGACATCACCATGGAAAGCTTTCCCGGCCCGCTGGGGCAGGTCATCACCAACCTCATCAACAACGCCCTGCTGCACGCTTTCGAAGGCCGGCAGAACGGGCAGATCACCATCGATGCCACGGTGCTGGACGCGGACTGGATCAAGTTCACCGTGCAGGACAACGGCGTGGGCATTCCCGAGGCCCATCTGGCGCGCGTGTTCGACCCCTTCTTCACCACCAAGCTGGGGCAGGGCGGCAGCGGGCTGGGGCTGAACATCGTCTACAACCTGGTCAGCAAGACGCTGGGCGGCAACATCCAGGTCAGCAGCACGCCGGGGCAGGGGGCCTGCTTCACGCTGACACTGCCGCTGATTGCGCCGGTGGTGGCGCTGGAGTAGACCGCCCCGTAGTCACCACTGGCCACTAGGGCGGCAGGGGCGCGTCCATCACCAGGCGCATGCCCACCAGCGTGTAGCGCGTCTGCGGCGAGTTCCAGTTGCGGTAGCTGGCGCGCGCGTACAGCGCCCAGGTGTGCCACGAGCCGCCGCGGCGCACATAGACCTGGCCTTCGCTGGGGCCCTGCGGGTCGTCCACCGGGGAGTGTGCGTAGTAGTGTTCGTCGTACAGGTCGGCGGTCCATTGCCACGTGTTGCCCAGCATGTCGTACAGGCCGAAGGCATTGGGCGCAAAGCTCGCCACCGGCGCGGTGAACGCAAAGCCGTCGTCGCCCTGCAGTGCCTGGTCGGCAAGCCGGGGCCAATAGGCTTTGGCATGCGCATCGAAGGTGTTGGCAATGCGCACCAGCGACTCCGGTTCGTCGCCACTGTAATAGCGGGTGTTGGTGCCGGCGCGCGCGGCGTATTCCCATTCGGCTTCGGTCGGCAGCCGGTAGCGCCGGCCCTCGGTCTTGCTGAGCCAGGCCGCGAGGGCCTGCGCGTCATGCCAGGTGACGTTGACCACCGGGTGCGCGTCGGTCTGCGCAAAACCGGGGTTGGTCCAGCTGTAGCGCACATCGCGCCCTTCAAACAGATCGCCGCGTGCAGTGGTGGCGGGGTCGTAGTCCGGGTTATAGCCATAGCCGCCGGTGCCGTCGGCGATGGACTCGGGCACATAGCCGGAGGCCTGCACAAAGCGGCGGAACTGCCCCACGGTGACCGCCGTCTGTCCCATGAAGAACGGCTTGGTGATGCGCACCCTGTGCACCGGGGCTTCGTCGCTCAGCGCTTCCAGCCGGGCGCGCTCCATGCGCGGGTAGGCCCGCTGCAACTGTTCCAGCGGCTCGTCGCTGCCCATCCGAAACTCGCCCGCCGGTATCGGCACCATGCGCATGCCCAGCGTGTTGGTGACGGCGGACAACTGGGCCTGGCATGCCGCGCCGAGCGCCCACAGGCTGAACAGAACAAGCGGACGCAGCAGTGGGGACATGGGTGAAGCCTCGGTTAGCGGATCCCCCGAATGTAGCGGTGTGCGTCGGGGTCCGGCAGCTCGGGTTCAGTCTTGGGGCCTTTGCGCACACCCACCGCGCCCAGCAGCCGGCTGCTCATCGGTGGGGCCGGAGGTGGTGCGGGCAGCAGGTCCATGGCCATCTCCAGCTTTTCCGCCCATTCCTCCAGGTCGGCATGGCCGTCCTTGCGCGCACTGTCACGCGCGAAGCGCACCACCTCGGCGGCGTATTCGGTGTTGTGGGCCATCCACTCGGTGTCCGTCACGCGGCCGGTCTTGCGGCGCAGCAGCACATGCAGGTGGGCGGCAATGGCGAGTTTTTCGCTGTTCAGCATGGTGGTGGCCCTCAGCTGCCCATGTGCTCACGGTGCTGCGACACGTCCAGCCCGGCGACTTCCGCGGCATCGTCCACGCGCAGGCCCACGATGAGCTTGGTGACCCACAGCAGAGCCAGGCTCATGAGGCCGCTGTACAGCAGCACGGCGACCACGCCCACCAGCTGCACGCCCACGTCGCCGTTGGCGCCCGACACGGTCTTGCTGGCCATCAGGCCCGTCATCACCGAGCCGACGATGCCGCCGATGCCATGCACACCGAACACGTCCAGCGAATCGTCGGCCTGGAGCATGCGCTTGAGCCCGGTGGCGCCCCAGTAGCAGGCCAGCCCGGCGACGATGCCTATCATCAGCGCCGAGCGCGGCGTCACAAAACCGGCCGCCGGTGTGATGGCCACCAGACCGGCCACCAGACCCGAGCACAGGCCCAACAGCGACGGCCGCCCGCGCACCACCCATTCGCCCAGCATCCAGGCGATGGCGCCGGCCGACGCGGCAATGTGCGTCACCGCCATCGCCAGGCCGGCCCGCCCGTCGGAGGCGACGGCCGAGCCGGCGTTGAAGCCGAACCAGCCGACCCACAGCATGCCGGCGCCGGCCATCGTCAGCCCCAGGTTGAAAGGCTCGAACGGCTCGCGCCCATAGCCACGCCGCGGCCCCAGCACATAGGCGCAGACCAGGCCGGAGATGCCGGCGTTGATGTGCACCACCGAGCCGCCGGCAAAGTCCAGCACACCCATCTGTGCCAGCCAGCCGCCCGGCTCCCAGACCCAGTGCGCCACCGGCGCATAAACCAGCACCGACCACAGGCCGATGAACCACAGCATCGCCGAGAAGCGCATGCGCTCCACCAGCGAGCCGACGATCAGTGCCGCGGTGATGACGGCAAACGTGAGCTGGAACATGGAGTACACCGACTCCGGCACGTTCGGCGCAACATGGCTGACCGCCACCAGGCCCGCCTCCTTCAGGTAGCTCAGTCCGCTGAACCACAGGCGGTCGGTGCCGCCTATCCAGCCGCTGCCGGGCGTGAAGGCCATTGAATAGCTGCAGGCAAACCACAGCAGGCTGACCAGGGCCGCAATGGCAACCACGCTGGCCATGGTGTTGAGCACGCTCTTGCGCCGCACCATGCCGCCATAGAACAGGGCGATGCCGGGCAATGTCATCAACAGCACCAGCGCGGTGGAAGTCAGCATCCACGCGGTGTCAGCGCCGTTGATGCTGTCCTGGGGTACCAGGGACGGCTTGCTGGGTGGTGTGGGGGCCGCAGGTGCCGCAGCAGGTGTCGGGGCTGCGGGGGCTGGTGCTGCGGCAACCGCCGCTGCAGGAGCGGGAGCGGGTGCCGCAGGCGGTGCTGCGGGGGCGGAAGCCGCCACCTCCACAGTCACCGCGCCACTCGCGGCACCGGCCGGGGCCTGGGCCCAAGCCGCCAAAGTAGCGCACAACGCGCACGCCACCAACCATTTTGATCCGATACGGTGCATGAACAGGCCCTCTTGATGTCGACGCTTGCTGCACTGCACAAGACGTGCCAGTCCCTGCCGGGTGGCACCAAAAGGGCGGCTGGGTGCCGCGGCGGGTTGCTCAGGAGTGGCTGATCCAGTCGGCGTGTTCCGGGCTGTCCAGGTGCGGCAGGCCGTTGAACGTCACCAGCATGTGGCGCTTGGGGGTGAAGGCGAACTCGGTGATGGAGCTGTTGCGGATGCGCAGGTTCAGCTCGATGGTGGTCTCGGGCGTAGTGCCCAGCACATGGCCCACGGCGGTGCTGATGGGGCCGCCGCTGCTGACGATCAGCACGTTGCCGCTGTGGTGCTGGCGCACGTGGTCCAGCGCACTGACGACACCGTGCTTGAACTCACTGTAGCTGGGCATGCCCCGGGGGCTGACGACGCCGTTCATCCACTGCGTCAGGCCATCGCGCAGCAGGCGGAAGTGGTGGCGGTACATCTCCGGGCTGTCGGGCGGCGCCAGCGGTCCGGGGTGGATGGTGTGGATGACGGCTTCGCTGTCGTACTCGTTGAGGCCCGGCCAGTGCAGCGGTTGCAGGTCCAGCCCTGCGCCCTGCGCAATACCGGCCCAGGTCTGGGCGTGGCGCTTCAGTGTGCCCGTCAGCACTGCTTCGAATTGCAGGCCTTTGTAGGCCAGGTATTCGCCCAGCCGCAGGCTCTGCTTGTGCCCCAGTTCGCTCAGATTGTCGTAGTCAGCCGCCCCGAAAGAGGCCTGCCCGTGGCGCACCAGATAAAGATTTCCCATGCCTGGAATTTAAGCCAGGCGGGTGGCAGTCGCTGTAATTGGGGCGACAGCGCCACGTCCGAGGCAGCCAGCGATTTACGCAGAGAATGGGCCGCCAGCCCACCGAGGGTATGCGTGAGCAGCTATCTGTTTTGTAGCACCCCGGCAAACACCGCGCTGTCCACATTGCCTCCGGTGAGCGCCAGGCCCACGGTCTGGCCGCGCAGCGTGGCGCGTTCCTGCATCGCGGCGGCGAAGCTGGCGGCGCCGGCGCCTTCGGACACGTTGTGGGTGCAGGCGAAGATGTCGCGCATGGCCTGGGCGACTTCGGCGTCCGTGACCTGCACGATGTGGTCGATCTGGCCTTGCAGGATGGCCAGTGCGTCCGCGTCGGCGATGCGGCAGGCCATGCCGTCGGCCAGCAGCGTGGTCACCGGGGCTTCGACCACGCGGCCCGCGGCCAGCGAGTCGGCGTAGGTGGTGGCGTGGCGGCTGACCACGCCGACGATGCGCGCACGGTGGCCCAGCGCGCGCTTGGCGGCAATGGCGCTGCAGACGCCCGAGCCCTGGCCGATGGGCACGTAGACCACTGCGATGTCGGGCGCTGCCTGCAGCAGTTCCCACCAGTAGGTGGCGACGCCGCGCAACAGGTCGGCATGGAAGCTGGGCACCATGTGGGCACCGCGCGTGGCGGCCAGCTGTATCGCGTATTCACGGCTTTCCTGGAAGTCCTGGCCGTGTTCGATGAGGTCCACGCCCAGCGCACGCATGGCGGCGTTCTTCTCTACCGAATTGCCGTGCGGCACCACGATGCTGCAGCGCACGCCGTAGGCGCGCGCGGCCCAGCCTATGCTTTGGCCGTGGTTGCCGCGCGTGGCGCTGATGACCTCCTGCGGCAGCGCGCCCTTTTGCGCCAGCTGGTCGAAGTAGGTCAGGCCGCCGCGGATCTTGAACGCGCCCACCGGCGTGTGGTTCTCGTGCTTGACCCAGCAGCTCGCCCCCAGTTGGTCGGACAACTGGCCCCAGCGGTACTGCGGCGTGGCCTGGAAGGAGCGGTAGACCACCTGGGCGGCGGCTTCGATGTCTTGCAGCGTGGGCAGCATGGGTTCTTTCAGGGGTGGGTGGCGGATTGCAACAGCCGCAGGCCCGCGTAGCCGAACACGGCCGCCAGCAGGCCTTCCAGCCAGCGGCGTGCCGCGGTGTAGAGGCGCCGTGCAGTGGGGGTCGAGAACGCCAGCGCATAGCCGAAGAAGATCAGTATGCCCAGCAGCATGCAGCCCGCCAGCACCAGCAGCGCTACCGAATGCGGTGCGCCGGGCGGCAAGGCCAGCGTGACGATGGCCAGCCACGACAGGATGGCCTTGGGGTTGGTCAGGTGCATGGCCGCGCCGCGCAGGTACAGCGTGCGGGCACGAAGGCCACGCGCCGTGTCGGCGGTGTGCTGCGGCGCATCGGCTTGGGCTGCGGCGCGGCCGGACTTGAACGCCAGCCACCACAGGTACAGGCCGCCAATGCCTTTCATCACGACCAGGCCAGCGCTGAAGGCGGCCAACATTTGCGAGATACCGAGGGCCCCCAGCCCGCCCC
>JACXTT010007775.1_pt1 | contig 15028 bp, 12 predicted proteins | sample 9270951 | NCBI WGS metagenome assembly JACXTT01 (sample SAMN15532306, study PRJNA645909) | rock metagenome | isolation source: weathered quartz diorite | place: Puerto Rico | collected 2017-06-21
GCGGCGGCTGACGGCCAGTTCGGCGCGCGCCTGCCAGGGAAAGCAGCCGTCGGCGGCCCATTCGAGCAGGTCGGCCACGCCACGGCCCAGCGAGAAGCGGTCGGCGGTCAGCGGCAGCCGCGCCGCGCGGCCGTCGGCCATGGCATTCGATTGCTGCAATTGGACGTGATCGAAATAATCGTCGAGACAGACGTCGGCCAGGGCGTAACTGTCGCGCATCAGTTGCTCCAGCACGGCCTGGTAGCCGCCGGCTTCGCCGTCGCTGTCCGTGCCGCCATGGCGCCAGGCGAGGCGGCGGCCGTGGTCGGCGCCGTCGAGCTCCACCGGCAGCGGATACACCAGCAAGGGGCGCTGCGCGTCTTCGTGGCTGGCGCGGTAATCGATGGCGCGGCGCACCACCCCGCACACGCCGTCGAGGCTGCGCTGGCTGGGCGAAAACAGGGCGACCAGGCGGTCCGCCAGCAGGCTGGTGCAGACGCTGACGGCGGCCGAGCGTCCGCCGCGGCTGGCCACCAGCACGTGGGCGAAGCGGCGCACGAAGTGTTCGGAAAAGCAGCGGTACATGCTGGGACTGGCGTGAAACAGGCCTTCCCAGTCGGCGCCGGCAGCGCGCTCGCCGTAGCTGTCGTCGAAACAGCCGGCGCGCATCAGGTACAGGGGCCGGCTGTCGTCGACCCGCTCGACGAAGGGTTCCCAGTCGACCGCGGCGAACACCTGGCGGGCGCGGCGCAGTTCGGCGGCGGCGCCATCGCTGTTGTCGTCGGTATCGCCGTCGCTGTCCTGCGGCCAGCTGTCGTGCCCGCGGCTGCCTTGCAGCAAGCCCAACTGCTCGCGGCAGGCGCAGAAATATTCGAGGAGTCCGGGCCGCGAATGGCCGGAGGTGTCGGCCGGCGGTCGTCCGCGCTCGAATTGATCGTGCAAGCCGGGGGCCTCGGTGTCCCAGTCGATCATCAGCACCGGCACGCCGGCGCCGGCCCGTTCGGCCAGTAAAGTGGCCATCGTCGTCAGCACGGCATTGCGGGCAGCGCCGCCGTCGACAGCGTAGACCGTTGTCAGCTTGCCTGGTGTGGGCAGCAGCGGCAAGGTAAAGCGGGTATTTTCCATGGTTATCCTTATTTTTTTGGGAACGACAAAGAGGGCAATGAACGCCATTCAGGTGGGACATCGGGAAGCACGAATTGGTTGCAATCGTGACCTGAAGGGGTCGAGATCTTTTGCAGTTCATAGTGCTGGACGATGCGGTCGACGATTTTCTCGATCGCGGGGATGAAGTCGGGATTGGACTTCATGTCCGGCGTGGCCATCGTGAAACGCGAAAAATCCACGTACATGGTGGAGTTGGCGATTTGCGGCGGCAGAGAGACAGGATGGCGCGTCATGATCACCGGAATGGTCAAGTGACTGGGCAAGTCGTACCACCGGGCGCGCTCGGCTTCGATCAGCTGCATGGCGGCGTGCTCGCGGCGGGTAAACGGATGCGATTCGTATTTCGGCGTATAGATGAGGATCATCGCCACGCTTTCGCACATGGCGCGGGCGATTTTGCGGTCGAGATCGTCGCCGCCGCCCAGCTGGTCGGTGTCGACCCACAGCTCGGTTTCGTTGTCCAGGTAGGGCTCGAGATAGCAGCGCAGCGCCGCCGTCAGCTCGGTCTTGAATTTGACCATCAACTCGTGGCGGCCTTGCGCATAACTGAAAAAACAGCCATAGCGGATCGACATCGCAGCCTCCCTTATTTGCAAAATACTAACGAGCCTGTCACGACTGTAACAAGCCCATCGGCAATCGCCTTGTGCGCCCGCAAAGGTCGCGGAAAGACGGCCGCACGCACCACAGCGGCCATAAAATCCGGCATAATCGGCAGAATCAAACGGTCGTACTATTTTAAAAATCAGGGGAGATCAACGATGAGAGCAGTGCGATGCAAGGCCTGGGGCATGCCGGAAACACTGGTTGTGGAACAGCTCGAGAGTTTGACGGCCGGGCCCGGCGAGGTGGTGATCGACGTCAAGGCGGCGGGGGTGAATTTCCCCGACGTGCTGATCATCCAGGGCAAGTACCAGGTCAAGCCTGCGCTGCCTTTTACACCGGGCAACGAGCTGGCCGGCGTGGTGTCGCAAGTGGGAGATGGCGTCGGCCACGTCAAGGTGGGCGACAAGGTGATCGCCTTCGTCGCCCAGGGCGCCTTCGCCGAACAGGCCGTCGCCCCGGCAGCGGCCGTCATGCCGATGCCGCCCGGCATGGATTTCGATACCGCCGCCGCCATCACCCTCACCTACGGCACTTCGCACCACGCAGTGGCCGACCGCGCCGGTTTGAAAGCGGGCGAGACCATGCTGGTGCTGGGAGCGGCCGGCGGCGTCGGCCTGGCCGCCATCGAGATCGGCAAGGCGCTGGGCGCCACCGTCATCGCCGCGGCGTCGACCGACGAGAAACTGGCGGTCTGCCGCGAGCACGGCGCCGATGCCGTCATCAATTACAGCACGGAAGATTTACGGGAAGCGATCAAGGCGGCCACCGGCGGCAAGGGGCCGGACGTCATCTACGATCCGGTCGGCGGAGAATATGCCGAGCCGGCCTTCCGCTCGATCGCCTGGCGCGGCCGCTACCTCGTTGTCGGCTTTGCCAACGGAGAGATCCCCAGGCTGCCGCTCAATTTGATGCTGCTCAAAGGGGCGTCGCTGGTCGGGGTGTTCTGGGGAGAATTCGTCAAGCGCGAGCCGAAGGCCAACCTGGCAGGCATGCGGCAATTGCTGGGCTGGCTGGCGGAAGGAAAAATCCGTCCGCGCATTTCCGGACGCTACGCGCTGGAAGACAGTGCGCAGGCACTGAACGACATGGCTGCGCGCAAGGTGACGGGCAAAGTGGTGATCGTGCCCTGAGCTTTATTTTGGCGTGAAGGCGGCGCGCAAGGCGTCGCCGTCGAAACTGCCGTCGTCGCCCAGGGTGGCGTAGCGGTACAGGCTGGCCGAATAAATGCCGGACAAGGCCGTGTGCGCCAGCATCATGCCCAGCACGGCGATCACGGCCAGCACGATGACGGGAATCGCCAGCAGCGGCACGTTAATGGCAGTCACCAGCACGATGGCGATCGTCGCAAGCGCCATGATGCCCATCTGGATCAAGCCGAAGCCGAGGCCCATGCCGACCTGGCCGGCGATGTTTTCGCCCCAGGTGCGCTTGACCAGAGAAGCGCTCTCGCGCACCGCGGCCACCGGGCCGATGTCGCGCGACACCAGCACCGGCACCACCAGGAAAGAGGCAATGGTCCAGCCGGCGCCGATCAGGGCGACCACGAACTTGCCGACCAGCGGCACCCGCTCCTGGATGGCGCGCAATACCATGCCGATGGTGGCGGCAATCACGGCGTAGCCGAGGATGGTGCCGAAGCGGCTGTTGGCGGCGCGGATGCCGTCGCCCAAGGTCGGCGTTTGCCCATCGAAATGCATCATCACGCAGGCGACCAGGGCCGTGTTGAAATAAAACATGATGAAATAATTGATCACGTAGACGGCAAAAGTGAAAGAATATGTCATGGGCGTACCGCGGCCAGGCATCGCATAGTTTTCCACGGTGCCGGTGACAAACAGGGGAATGACGAAGCTGGCGCCGATGATGAACATGGCGATGCCGGCAATCAGCGGGAACCACAGCAGCTGGCGCTGCGATCGCAGCACCGTGGCGCTGGCGCGGATGAGATCGAAACTGCGGCTGATTTTGGCAAGCATGCGAGGCTCCTATTTCCAAATGGAATTATTGAACGCTATCACAAGATTGTTGCAAAGGCAAAGCTAAGGCGCAGTTGGCGGGGTCTTGAAAAAATCGATCACATCCGCTTGCAGGCGCGTGCGCTTGAACGGCGGCAAACTCTGCCACACCCGCTTGCCGTAGGACTTCGAAATCAGGCGCGGATCGCAAATCATCAGCACGCCGCGGTCGGTTTCGTCGCGAATCAGGCGCCCTGCCCCCTGCTTCAAATTGATGATCGCCTCCGGCAAAGTATGGTGCATGAAACCGTTCATGCCCTGCTTTTCCATCACATCGATGCGCGCCGCCAAAACCGGATCGTCGGGCGGGGCAAACGGCAGCTTGTCGATGATGACCAGGGACAAGGCTTCGCCGCGCACGTCCACGCCCTCCCAGAAACTCTGGCTGCCGACCAGCACGGCGTTGCCGGCGTTGCGGAAGGAGTCGAGCAATTCGGTGCGGCCCCGCTCGCCCTGCACGAACAGGGGATACTCGAGACCCTTGTCGGCAAACTCTTTGCGGAGCCGCTCCGCCACATGTTTCACCGCACGAATCGTCGTGCAGAGGAAAAAAGTGCGGCCGCCCGCCGCTTCGATGACGGGCAGCGCGCAGTCGACCACGGCATCCGTGTAACCCATGGCGTTCGGGTCCGGCAAGCCGGTCGGCACATACAAAATACCCTGCTGCTCGTAATTGAACGGGCTGGGCCAGGTCTGCGCGTGTTCGCCCGTCAGGCCCATCTGCTCCGTAAAATGCTTGAAATCGCTTTTAACGGCCAGGGTGGCGGAGGTGAAAATCCAGCTGCGCGGCGTGCCTTCGCGCTGATTGTTAAAGATGGGCGCAATCGACAGCGGAGTCTTGTGCAATTGCAGCGACGATTGAAACGCCTCCACCCACAGCACGGCGTCGACTCCTTCGTTGGTCTTGCCCTTGCCGTCCGCCTTCCAACCGTCCAGCGACTGGGCAAGCTCGACCGCGCGCACGCGCACCTGCTCGATGGTTTCGGCGCGCGCCGCCTGGTCTTCCAGCACTTCGATCATGGCCGCGAGTTGCTCCTTGACGGTGGCCAGCGCCGGAAAGAAATCCGATGAGGGCGCAATTTGTCCCAGCGACATGCGGACGATATCTTGCGGGAAGGTCAGGCGCAAATCGCGGGTCGCCTTTTCCACCGCCATCACCACTTTCGCCCAGTCCGGTCCGCCGCGCGCGTGCGCCAGGCCTTCGGCCAGCACGTCGCGGCACAATTCCAGGATTTGCGAGGTCGACACGGTCTGGCCGAAGAACAGGGTCGCCGTGTCGGGCAACTGGTGCGCTTCGTCGAAGATGATGGTGTTGGCCGACGGCAGCAGTTCGGCCACCCCGGTGTCTTTCAAGGCCACGTCGGCGAAAAACAGGTGGTGATTGACCACGACCACATCGGCCTGTTGCGCTTCGCGGCGCGCTTTCATGACGAAACAATCCTGGTAATACTGGCACTCGGCGCCCATGCAAGTGTCGCGGGTCGAGGTCACCAGGTTCCAGATGCCGGCGTTTTCCGGCACCTTGGTCAGTTCCGCCTTGTCGCCCGAACTGCTCATCTTCACGAAGCGGGCGATTTCGCGCAGATGGCCGATGTCGTCGCGCGAGGTCATGCGGCCGTTCTGCATGGTGCGCTCGAGGTGATAGTGGCACACGTAGTTCGAGCGCCCCTTCAGCAAGGCAACCGAGACCGGCGCGCGCAAGGCGGCGCGCACGGTGGGAATATCGCGCAAGAACAATTGATCTTGCAAGTTCTTGGTGCCGGTGGAAACGATGGTCTTGCCGCCCCACATCAGCGCGGGCACCAGGTAGGCGAAGGTTTTACCCGTGCCGGTGCCGGCCTCGGCAATCAGGGTCTTTTGCTCAGAAATGGCCTGGGCGATGGCCTTGGCCATTTCGGTCTGCGAGCGGCGCGGCGTAAAAGCGCCGACGGCGGGCGCGAGCGGGCCGCCGGCGCCGAACAGGCGATCGACTTCGGCATCGAATTTACCAGCGGGAGCGTCCGCAGCGGCGGGTACTGAAATGGAATCGGTCAAAGTGGCACTTCAGTAAAGCTGCATTGATATGAAAACACCTTAGGCCGAGACATCCGGCACCAATTGCATTTTCAACAGGGTGATATGGTCCTTCAGCTGCAGTTTGCGCTTTTTGAGGCGGCGCAACTGCAACTGGTCATGATGGCCGTCGAGTTCCAGCAGATCGATGACCGCATCGAGGTCGCGATGTTCCACGTCGAGCTCGATCAGACGGCGCTGGATTTCCTGAACATCTGGCATAGTTTGCGATTCCCAACAGATTATTACAATTGTGCTGCAAAAGCGCCCGCGAAACGCCTACAATCGCAGTGAATGTTTATTCACTGCAACATGCCAGCTGAATAGACGCAAGTCAGTGCACAGTTTAATCTACCGCGACGTAGCCGCCAACATAGATATGAATTCATACAAGATCGAAGCAGGTACTGCGCAGCACATCGGCAACCGCCCCCAGCAAAACGACCGCACCGCCCTGTTCACCAGCGCCCGGGCGCCCGGCTATATCATGGCCGTGCTGTCCTCCGGCCTGGCGGGCGGCTCGATGGCTTCCGAACAGGTACTGCATACCGCCAAGCTGCTGTTCGACGAATTCAAGCCCGGCGACCAGCCTTCTGTTGCGCGGGTGGAACAACTGCTGCGCGACATCGTCCATGAGACGCACCTGGTCATCAAGATGAACGGCGTCGCCACCCAGACCGAGCCGCACGCCAACTTTGCCGGGCTGGTGATCACCCCGGCGGGCCAGGCGGTCTGGGCCCACGTGGGCGACGCCCGCGTCTACCGTTTCCACAAGGGAGAAGGCAAGATGCGCAGCGGCGACGGCGCCTACATCGACCACCTGATGGAGACCGATAAACTGCCCTTCGAATCGGCGAGAAATCACCGCCATTCGAAATTGCTGGTCAATGTACTGGGTAATAGCCGCAAAGAACCATTTGTCACCCTCGGCCATTACGAGCCGCTCGAAGCGGGCAACGCCTTTCTGCTGGCATCAGACGGCCTCTGGCATTTCTTCACGGATGCCGAACTGGGCGCCGTGCTGCACAAGGCCACCCCGCGCCAGGCATCGGAAATGTTGATCAGCAAGGCCGCCGAGCGGGCCCAGGGCAAGGGCGGCAATTGCACCATGGCCAGCGTCAAGATGGTCAAACCGCCCAAAGAAGCGGCCAACTACACGGTGCAGAAAATGGGCCGCGCCGTTTAAGCAGGATTACCTGGCGGGCTTGGCCGCCGCGGCCTTGTCCGCTTCGGCCTTATCGGCAGCCGCTTTATCGGCCTGGGCCTTGGCCGTTTCCGCCTTCTTGCGCTCGACGTCTTTCAGCCGCTGCTCGGACGCCGCTTTTCTCGCCTCGAAAGCCTTGACGCTGGCCTCGCGCTTGGCCGCACCAGCCTGCTCTTCCGCCTCGATACGTTTCAGGCGGGCTTCATGCTCCGCCACGCGGTCGACCTTGGCGGCAGGACGCGGTGGCGGCGCCGGCTGTTCCTGTTTCGGTGGCGGTGGCGGATTGGCGCGCAGGCGGGCCTGCTCTTCATCGTAGCGCTGCTGCGATACCACCAGTGCCTCGTCGCGCTCTTTTGCACGGGTGGCCCGTTCAAAATGTTGCGCCTCGATCTCGATGGCGCGCACATTGGCCAACGCCGTGCGGTGCTCTTCGCGCACCGTGTCGAGACAGTTATTGGTGAAAAACTTGGTGTAGCAGACCTGTTCCCCGGCGGCGAAGCGGGCCTCGGCACGGGCGCGCTCGATCTTCACCAGGGCCAGCTTGCGGGCGGCGTCTTCCTTGGTGGTGGTGGTCGCCACCGGCGCCGTCACCGTGGCGGGACGGGTCGACACGCAGCCTGCCGCCAGCATCAAGGCGGCCGAGGCCATAACCAGGTTCATCGACAACTGTTTGCTCATGCGCTTTTCCATAATACGTAATCGGGTCCGTCAGGCGATCGAATCGGCGGCGTCGCGCCGTTCCGATTCCATGTATTCGCGCGATTGCATCTCAATGATACGCGAGACGGTGCGGTGAAATTCGTTTGCCAGCATGCCCTCGGTGTACAACTCTTCCGGCTCGACCGCCGCCGACATCAGCAATTTGACCTTGTTATCGTAAAACACGTCGATCAGCCAGGTGAAACGGCGCGCTTCCGAGGACTGGCCGGCCGACATCGCCGGGATGCTCGACAAAATCACCGTGTGAAAACGGCTGGCGATTTCCAGGTAATCGTTTTGCGAGCGGGGGCCGCCGCACAAGGTGGCGAAATCGAACCAGATCACGCCGCCGGCGCGGCGCAGCGAGCGAATCTCGCGCTGCTCGATGAATACCCGCGGGTCTTCGTCGGCCGTTTCCGCCACTTTCGCATAAGCCGCGCGCAATGCCGCATCGGACGCCGCGTTCAAGGGCGTGTAATAACTGTCGACCTGCTCGAGGGCGCGCTTGCGGTAATCGATGCCGGCATCGACATTGAGTACATCGAGTTTAGCTTTCAGCAGCGCGATGGTCGGCAACATGCGGTCGCGGTGCAGGCCGTCCGGGTACAGCAAATCCGGATCGTAGTTCGACGTCATCACAAACGATACGCCATTGTCGAACAAAGCTTTTAACAGGTTATACAGGATCATCGCATCGGCGATGTCGGACACGTGAAACTCGTCGAAGCAAATCAGCCGGTATTTCTTGGCGATGCGCTTGGCCACCTCATCGAGCGGATCGGCAACGCCTTTGAGTTCGTCGAGCTGGCGGTGCACGCCGCGCATGAATTCGTGGAAATGCAGCCGCGTCTTGCGCACGACCGGCACCACCGAATAAAAGCTGTCCATCAAAAACGATTTGCCGCGCCCCACCCCGCCCCACAGGTACACGCCGCGCGGTACTTCCGGGCGGTTGATCAGGCGTTTGAAACTGGACGAGCGGCGGTCTTTATAAGCCACCCACTCATCGTAGCTGCGCTGCAGGCGATCCACCGCGCGCTGCTGGGCAGCGTCGGAGTTGTAGCCGCGTGCGCTGAGGGACTGGACGTAGAATTCCTGGACATTCATGGGTAATCAGCGATCTGCACAAACAAAAAAGGCCGGCTTGTGGCCGGCCCGTTCTGGATACAACAATTAGAAGTTCAGCGCGCGTTTATCGACGGCGAGCATGGCTTCCTTGGTCGATTCCGACAGCGACGGGTGCGCATGGCAGATACGGGCGATGTCTTCCGACGAAGCGCGGAATTCCATGGCGACGACGGCTTCGGAAATCAATTCCGACGCTTGCGGGCCGACGATGTGCACGCCGAGGATTTCATCGGTGGTGGCGTCGGCCAGCACTTTGACCATGCCCGAGGTATCGCCCAGCGCGCGTGCGCGGCCGTTCGCCAGGAAAGGGAAAGTACCGGCTTTATAGGCCACGCCGGCCGCTTTCAACTGCTGCTCGGTCTGGCCGACCCAGGAGATTTCCGGAGAAGTGTAGATCACCCAGGGAATGGTGTTGAAATTGGTGTGACCGTGCTGGCCGGCGATACGCTCAGCCACGGCAACGCCCTCTTCTTCCGCTTTATGGGCCAGCATCGGACCGCGCACCACATCGCCCACCGCCCACACATTGGCGGCGCTGGTTTTGCAATCGTCGTCGACCGCGACAAAACCGCGTTCGTCGAGTTTCAGACCGATCGCTTCGGCGTTCAAACCGATGGTGTTCGGCACGCGACCGATCGAGATGATCAGTTTGTCGAATTCGGCGCTCTGTGCGGCGCCCGCTGCGTCTGTATAAGCGACGGTGACTTTATTGTCGGTCTTGCTGATCTCGCCGATTTTGACGCCCAGGCTGATTTTCAGACCCTGCTTGGTGAACAGCTTATGGGCTTCCTTGGCGATCTGCTCGTCGACGGCGCCCAGGAAAGTCGGCAGACCTTCCAGCACGGTGACGTCAGCACCCAGGCGGCGCCAGACGCTGCCCATTTCCAGGCCGATCACGCCGGCGCCGATCACGCCAAGCTTGGCGGGAACCGATTCGATGGCCAGCGCGCCGGTGTTCGACAGGATCAATTTCTCGTCGAACGGCGTGCCCGGCAATTCGCGGGCATTCGAGCCGGTGGCGATGATGACGTGTTTGGCCGTCAAGGTCTCGGCGTTGGCGCCGCTGACGTTGATGGTGTGCGCACCGTCGCTCGAGCCGGCGAAGGCGCCGCGGCCGTGGAAGAAGGTGATCTTGTTTTTCTTGAACAGGTAGAGGATGCCGTCGTTGTTTTGCTTGACGACGGTTTCCTTGCGCTTCAGCATTTGCGGCAGGTTCAGCGAGAGACCGGCGACATCGATGCCGTGTTCCTTGAACGCATGGCCGGCGTGCTCGAAATGCTCGGACGATTGCAGCAGCGCTTTGGAGGGGATGCAGCCGACGTTGCTGCAGGTGCCGCCTGGAGCGGGACCGCCCTTGGCATTGGCCCACTCATCGATACAAGCGACCGAAAAACCCAGCTGGGCGGCGCGGATGGCGGCGACATAGCCGCCAGGACCGGCGCCGATGACGACGACGTCAAATTGTTTAGACATATAAAATTTTCCAGTTAAGTCGAGCCAAGCAGCTCGTACTGTGATTCTTATTCTTCAGGGACAAAAATCCACATTAGCAAGTAGATCAAAAGCGAAAAACCGAAGGTGACGGTGAACAGCACGAACACCAGTCGCCAGATCCACGACTCCATGCCCGAGGCCTTGGCCAGCCCGCCGCAGACGCCGCCCAACCAGCGGTCGCTGCGCGAGCGGCGCAGGGAGCTGATTTCGCTGACGAAATCGCCGTCGCCCGTCTTGTGCAGATTGACCGTGGCGCTGCCGTCGATGGCCTTGGCCTTGGCCCGCTCGAATTCGGCATCGCTCAAGGCGCCTGCCTGGTGCAGTTCGTGCAATCGCTTGATTTCATCGGACACGTTCATGACGCTCTCCCAAAATAACGGTTGGCACGCGCTGCACCGCGCAGCGCGCTGACTTCAGTTTACAGCCGGATTAGAGGTCCAGCAGCAGGCGCGATGGATCTTCCAGCGTTTCCTTCATGGTCACCAGGCCCAGCACGGCCTCGCGGCCGTCGATGATGCGGTGATCGTAGGACATGGCCAGGTAGTTCATCGGACGCACGACGACGACGCCGTTTTCCACCACTGCGCGGTCCTTGGTCGCGTGCACGCCCAGGATGGCCGACTGCGGCGGGTTGATGATCGGGGTCGACAGCATGGAGCCGAAGGTGCCGCCGTTCGAGATCGAGAAGGTGCCGCCGGTCAGGTCGTCCAGGGTCAGCTTGCCCTCTTTCGCCTTGGCGCCGAATTCGCCGATTTTCTTTTCGATCTCGGCGATCGACATCTGGTCGGCGTTGCGCAGGATAGGCACCACCAGGCCGCGTGGCGAACCGACCGCGATACCGATGTCGAAGTAGCCGTGGTAGACGATGTCGTTGCCGTCGACCGAAGCGTTGATGATCGGGTATTTCTTCAGCGCGGCAACGGCGGCCTTGACGAAGAAGGACATGAAGCCCAGCTTGACGCCGTGCTCTTTCTCGAACTTGTCCTTGTACTTGTTGCGCAGGTCGATGACCGGCTGCATGTTCACTTCATTGAAGGTGGTCAGAATGGCGTTGGTCGATTGCGACTGCACCAGGCGCTCGGCGATACGGGCGCGCAGGCGGCTCATCGGTACGCGCTCTTCCGGACGGTCGCCCAGGTTGGCGGCGGCCGGTGCGGCGACTTGTTGCAAGGCTGGTTTGGCGGCCGGTGCGGCCAGTGGTGCAACCGCGGGCGTTGCCGGCTTGGCGGCGATCGCGCCCAGCACGTCGCCCTTGGTGACGCGGCCATCCTTGCCGGTGCCCGAGACGTCGGCGGTGGTCATGGCGTTATCGGCCAGGATCTTGGCGGCGGCCGGCATGGCGATGTCGCCTTTCGACTGTGGCGATGGTGTTTCGGCGGTCGGCACCGGTGCGTTCGGGGTGGCGACTGCCTTGACTTCGATCGGGCTGACCTGCACGCCCGCTTCGGTGTCGATGATGGCAATGACTTCGCCGGCGACGACGGTGGTGCCGTCGCCCTTGATGATCTGGATGATGGTGCCCGACGACGGCGCCGGCAGTTCAAGAACCACTTTGTCGGTTTCGATATCGATCAGATTTTCGTCGCGCGTGACTGGCTCGCCGACTTTCTTGTGCCATGAAAGCATGGTTGCTTCTGCTACCGATTCCGACAGTTGGGGAACCTTGACTTCGATTTGTGCCATGTATAACTCCGTAAGCTGTTTATTTATTCGTGCAGGCGCGGACTCGTGGCCCGCGCCGCCATTTTTATTTGGTCAGGATGAAACCCTTGAGTTTCGAGAACGCCGTTTCCAGCAACTCTTTTTGCTGCGCATAGTGCTTGTCGTAGTAACCGACGGCAGGCGAGGCCGAAGCGGGACGGCCGGCGTATGCCAGGCGCTGGCCCGATTCGAGGCTCTCAAAAATGTTGTGCTGGATCTGGAACCACGGACCCTGATTCTGCGGCTCATCCTGTGCCCAAACCAGCTCGCTGAAGTTGGGGAACTTCTTCAGTTCGGCAGCAAACGACTTGTGCGGGAACGGATACAGCTGCTCGACGCGGATAATCGCCGTGTCGAGTTGATTGCGCGTCTTGCGCTGGTTGACCAGGTCGTAATACACCTTGCCGGAGCAGGCGATCACGCGCTTGACCTTCTTGGCGTCGATTTTCTCGTCGACTTCGCCGATCACGGTCTGGAAACCGCCCTTGGCCAATTCGCCCAGGGCCGAACCGGCATCCTTGTTACGCAGCAGCGACTTCGGCGTCATGATGACCAGGGGCTTGCGGAACTGGCGCACCATCTGGCGGCGCAGCAAGTGGAAAATCTGCGCGGCCGAGGTCGGCTGAACCACTTGCATATTGTTGTCCGCGCACAGTTGCAGGAAACGCTCGGGACGTGCCGACGAGTGCTCCGGACCCTGTCCTTCGTAGCCGTGCGGCAGCATCATGACCAGGCCGGAGGCGCGGCCCCACTTCACTTCGCCGGAGCTGATGAACTGGTCGATGACGACCTGGGCGCCGTTGGCGAAGTCGCCGAACTGGGCTTCCCAGATGGTGAGCGTGTTCGGCTCGGCGGTCGAGTAACCGTATTCGAACGCCAGTACGGCTTCTTCCGACAGCACGGAGTCGATCACGGTGAACGGCGCCTGGCCTTCCGACACGTTGCACAGCGGGACATAGGTACCTGCATCCCAGCGCTCGCGGTTCTGATCGTGCAGCACGGCGTGGCGGTGCACGAAGGTGCCGCGGCCGGCATCCTGGCCGGTCAGGCGGATGGCGTAGCCGGAAGCGACCAGCGAAGCGTAGGCCAGGTGTTCGCCCATGCCCCAGTCCAGGTTCATTTCGCCGCGGCCCATGGTGGCGCGGTCGGCCAGCACTTTTTCGACCAGGGTGTGAGCCTTGAAATTTTCCGGCAAGGTGGTGATGCGGCCTGCCAGGCGTTTCAGTTCGGTCAGCGGCACGGCCGTGTCGGCGCTGTCGGTCCATTTCTTGTTCAGGAACGGCAGCCAGTCGACGGCGTACTTGTTCTTGAAGTTGGAGATGACCGGATCGACGGTGTGCTTGCCGGCGTCCATGGCGTCGCGGAACGCGGCAACCATCTTGTCGCCGCCGTCGGCGGGAATGGTGCCCTGGGCGATCAGCTTGTCGGCGTACAGCTTGCGGGTGCCCGGATGCTGGGCGATTTTCTTGTACATCAGCGGCTGGGTCAGCGCAGGGGTGTCCTGTTCGTTGTGGCCCAGTTTGCGGTAGCTGATGATGTCGAGGACGATGTCCTTCTGGAACTTGACGCGGTAGTCGAGGGCGATCTGGGTCGCCAGAACGACGGCTTCCGGATCGTCGCTGTTGATGTGCAGAACCGGCGCCTCGATCATTTTCACCACGTCCGAGCAATACAAGGTCGAACGGGCATCGCGCGGGTCGGACGTCGTAAAGCCGATCTGGTTGTTGATGACGATGTGCACGGTACCGCCGGTGCCATAGCCACGGGTTTGCGCCAGGTTCAGCGTTTCCATCACCACGCCCTGGCCGGCGAATGCGGCATCGCCGTGCACCAGGATAGGCAGCACTTGCGCGCCGTCCTTGTCGCCGCGGCGGTCCATGCGGGCCTTGACGGAACCCTCGACCACCGGGTTGACGATTTCCAGGTGGGAAGGATTGAACGCCAGCGACAGGTGGACGGGGCCGCCTGCGGTCGAGATATCGCTCGAGAAACCCTGGTGGTACTTGACGTCGCCCGATGGCAGGTCGTCGCCGTGCTTACCCTCGAATTCTTCGAACAGTTCCTGCGGCGATTTGCCGAGGGTGTTGACCAGCACGTTCAAACGGCCGCGGTGGGCCATGCCGATGACGATTTCCTGCACGCCGTTTTCGCCGGCGCGCTGGATGGTTTCATCGATCGAGGCGATGAAGGATTCCGAGCCTTCCAGCGAGAAACGCTTCTGGCCGACATACTTGGTGTGCAGATAACGCTCGAGGCCTTCGGCCGCGGTCAGGCGGTCGAGAATATGGAGTTTCTTTTCAGCGGAGAACGACGGGGTCGAGCGGATCGACTCCAGCTTTTCCTGCAGCCAGCGCTTTTCGGCCGGGTCGCTGATGTACATGAACTCAGCGCCGATCGAACGGCAGTAGGTATCGCGCAGGAAGTTCAGCAGGTCGCGCAGCGAGGCGGTTTCCTGGCCAAAATACGTGTTGCTGATGTTGAAAACGGTGTCGAGGTCGGCATCCGTGAAACCGTAGAACGCAGGTTGCAGTTCCGGGATTTCAGGGCGTTCCTGGCGTTGCAGCGGGTCCAGATTGGCCCATTGCGAACCGAGGTAGCGGTAGGCGGCGATCAGCTGGGTGACGGCGACGCGCTTGCGGCCCATCTCGGCGTCGGTGGAGGCGGCGACCACGCGGATCGGACCGGCTTTGGCGCGCTCGGCGAACGAGGCGATGACGGAAGCGTGGGCGACGTCGGGTTTGTTGGAACCATCGACGGCCGGCACATTCTGCATCGAATCGAAATAGGCGCGCCAGTTGTCGGGCACCGAGCCGGGATTGTCGAGGTAAGCCTCGTATAACTCTTCCACGTAGGGCGCATTACCGCCGAACAGATACGAGTTCGCTGTCTGTTGTTGCATCATCTTGCTCACCTTTCGTTCGCGCTTCGCGAAATTGGCGGGTTAATCTAACCTTCCGCGACACGGCCTGACCGGTTAGCGGAT
>JACXTT010007776.1_pt1 | contig 15028 bp, 13 predicted proteins | sample 9270951 | NCBI WGS metagenome assembly JACXTT01 (sample SAMN15532306, study PRJNA645909) | rock metagenome | isolation source: weathered quartz diorite | place: Puerto Rico | collected 2017-06-21
CATGGCTCTACGCCGTCCGCGTGAGTGCGTGGATTGCCGAAGAGCGCTCCCGCAGTGGGGCCTCTCTTCGCCCTGTACGGCGCTAGGCCCGCGGAGGTTCTCTACCGCAACAAGTTTCGCGCGGCGCCAGTGGTCCTCTCGAAATCTGCGTTGAAGAAGAGTGGCGGCCGCGTGAAGGGCGTGGTGGTGAACGCCGGCTGCGCGAACGCGGTCACCGGGCGCGAAGGGCTGGAGGCGGCGCGGCGCGTCCGCGCGCGCGCGGCGGAGCTACTCCGCTGCGACGACAGCGAGATCTTCGTCGCCTCCACCGGCGTCATCGGCGTCGTCCTGCCGGAGAAGAAAATGCGCGACGCGCTTCCCGGCGCCGTGACCCGCCTTTCCTCCGGCGGCATCGACGCCTTCTCGCACGCCATCCTCACCACCGACGTCGGGCCCAAAGTGGCGCAGGCGACCTTCATGCTCGGCGGCGCGCGCGGACGGATCGTCGGCGTGGCGAAGGGGGCGGGGATGATCCACCCGAACATGGCCACCATGCTCGGCTTCGTCATGACCGACGCCGCGCTCGATCCCGCCACGCTGCAGCGCGCGCTGCGCGAAGCGGTGGATCAAAGCTTCAACGCCATTTCCGTCGACGGCGACACGTCGACCAACGACACCGTGCTGCTGATGGCCTCGGGCCTGGTAGGCCGGGCTTCAGCCCGGCTCGACATCGCTGACTTCCAGCGCGCCCTCAACGCCGTCTGCCGCGACCTGGCCTGGATGATCGTCCGCGACGGTGAAGGGGCCACGCGCGTCATGGAGCTCGAAGTGCGCGGCGCGCGCAGCGAGCGCGACGCGCGCCTTGCCGCACACGCCGTGGCCACATCGCCGCTGGTGAAGACCGCGTTGCACGGCGGCGATCCGAACTGGGGGCGCATCCTCGCCGCGCTTGGCCGCAGCGGCGCGCGCTTCTCCGTCCGCCGCGTCTCCCTCGCCGCCGGCCCGGTGGCGCTGGTGGCCAACGGCGAGCCGGCGACGTACCGCGAAAAAGACGCCGCGCGCGTCTTCTCCCGCGAGCGCGTCCCCATCACCCTCGACCTCGGCGGCGGTACCGCCCGCACGATCGTGCTGGCCTCGGACCTCGGGCACGACTACGTGTCGATCAACGCCGACTACCGGTCGTGATCTCCCCGCCGGCGTTGCTGATCATCGACGTGCAGGAGGCGATCGACCATCCGTCCTGGGGAAAAGACCGGAACAATCCGCAGGCCGAGGCGAATATCGCGCGATTGCTGGCGCGATGGCGCGAGAAACGCTGGCCGATCGTTCACGTCCGGCATGTCTCGCGCGATCCGCAGTCCACGTATCGCGACTCAAAATTCAAGAGCGAAGTCGCCCCTCGAGCGGGAGAGCGGGTCGTCGCGAAGTCGGCCAACAGCGCGTTCATCGGCACGCCGCTCGAACGCGAGCTGCGCGCAGCGGCAATCGATGACGTGGTCATCACCGGCGTGATCACGAACAACTCCGTCGAGGCCACGGCGCGGATGTCGGGCAACCTCGGCTTTCGCACGTTCGTGGTGAGCGACGCCACAGCCACATTCGGCCGGCGTGACTTTCACGGCGTTTGGCGTACGGCCGACGAGGTGCACGCCATGTCGCTGGCGAGCCTCCACGGCGAGTATGCCGAGGTATTGAGCACCGAAGAGGTCATGGAGCGATTCTGTTAACCTCCGCCGGCGCCCGCCGTTGACGCGTCCATGAAGGCCGCCATCCTCCTCGCTACGATCTCCATCATGCGCATGGGAGGCGAGATCGAGCTCGCCGACGCGCCGAACGGCGCGATTCTTCGGACCATGGGCGGCGACATCCGCGTGACGCGCGGCGCCGGCAAGATCGTGGCGAAGACGATGGGCGGCGACATCGACATCGCGCGGCTCGAGGGATCGGCCGACGTCGGGACGATGGGCGGCCAGATCCGCGTGAATGTCGCAGGCTCCGGCGGCGGGCATGACCTCGACCTGCACTCGCTGGGCGGTGACATCGAGCTCACCCTGCCGCGCGATTTCGGCGCCGACTTCACCATCGAGCTGGAGGAAGACGATGGTCGCGCTGTGCATCGGATCAACAGCGATTTCCCGCTGCAGATCCGCGAGTCGACGCGCTGGAGCCTCTTTCATGGGACGCACAAGATCATCCATGCGACGGGGCGCAGCGGCGCCGCGACGAACCGCGTGAGCATCAGTACGATCGGCAGCGATATCACCATCCGGCGGAGGTGACGTAGCATCCGCGCATGAAAAAGCTGTTCGCGCTCCTCCTCCTCGCCGCGCTCCCCCTTTCCGCCGCATCCCGTCTTCCCGTGCGCGGCAAGCACGTGATGGTCGCGTCGGTCGACGCGATCGCCTCGCGCACCGGCGCAGAGGTGATGAAGCGCGGCGGCAACGCCGTCGACGCGGCGGTCGCCGTGGCGCTGGCGCTCGCCGTGACCTGGCCCGAGGCCGGGAACCTCGGCGGCGGCGGGTTCATGCTCATCCGCAAAGCGGACGGCACGGCCGAAGCGATCGACTATCGCGAGATCGCGCCGCTGGCGGCAGCGCGCGACATGTACCTCGACGCCGCCGGCAACGTGATCAAGGACGCGTCGCTGGTGGGCTACAAGGCGATCGGCGTCCCCGGCACGGTGGCCGGGCTGGCGCTGGCGCACAAGCGCTACGGCAAGCTGACGTGGCGCGACGTGGTCGAGCCGGCGCATAAGCTGGCGGCGAACGGCTTCGTGGTCAGCGAATACCTCTCGCGCAGCCTGAAGGGAAAGACGACGATAGAGCGGATGCAGAAGTTCCCGGAGAGCTGGCGGATCTTCCAGCGCAACGGCAAGCCGTACGAGCCGGGCGACACCTTCATCCAGCCGGAGCTGGCCAAGACGCTCGCGCGCATCCAGAAGGACCCGAGCGATTTCTATCGCGGCGAGACCGCGCGGCGCATCGTCGCCGACGTGAAGAAGCACGGCGGACTTCTGAACGCCGAGGATCTGAAGCAGTACAAGCCGGCCATCCGCAAGCCGCTGCGCGGCACGTACCGCGGCTTCGAGATCATCACCATGCCGCCGCCGTCGTCGGGGGGCGTCGCGCTGCTGGAGATGCTGAACATGCTCGAGCCCTGCGACGTCAAGTCGATGGGATGGCACTCCTCGCAGGAGGTGCACGCGATGGTGGAAGTGATGCGCCGCGCCTACGCCGACCGCGCGAAGTACCTCGGCGACAACGATTTCGTGAAAGTGCCGGTGGCTGGTCTCATCTCGCGCAATTACGCGGAGCAGCGGCGCAAGGACATCGATCCGGCGCGCGCCAGCGACAGCAAGGCGGTGTCGAGCGGCGATCCGCTGCCGTATGAATCGCCCGAGACCACGCACTTCACAATCGTCGACCGCGACGGCACCGTGGTGGCCAACACCTACACACTCAACGAGAGCTACGGCGCCGCGGTCACCCCGCCCGGCACCGGCGTGCTGCTCAATGACGAGATGGACGACTTCACCTCCAAGCTCGGTGTGCCGAACGCCTACGGCCTGATTCAGGGCGAGGCGAACGCCATCGCGCCGAAGAAGAAACCGCTATCGGCGATGACGCCCACCATCGTGCTGCGCGGCGGCAAGGTATGGTTCGCCGTCGGCAGCCCCGGCGGCTCGACCATCATCAACACTGTGCTGCAGGTGGTGGTCAACGTCATCGACTTCGGCATGAACATTCAGCAAGCCGTCGACGCACCGCGCTTTCATCACCAGTGGCTGCCCGACGAGCTGGCCTGGGAGGCGTTCGAGTTCCCGAAGGACACCTGGGACGCGCTGGCGGCCAAGGGCCACAAATTCAGGGAGATCCCCGGCCCCACCGGCGCGCGCACGCCGGGCAACATCGGCGACGCCCACGCCATCATGATCGGCGAGGACGGCACGCGCCTCGGCGCCTCCGATCCGCGGCGCGGCGGGGTGGCGGTGGGGTGGTGAGTCGGTGCCCGTAGCCAGTGTGTCCAAATTGCAAGAGCATCGCCGATACGAATGTCCTCATCCGCCCTTCGAGCACCTTCTTAAGCTCACGCGGGAGAGGCCATATGCGCCCTCTCCCGCGTGAGCGGGAGAGGGTGGCCGAAGGCCGGGTGAGGGCTCGTCAATACACGTCAAAGTTGAAGCCAATCGTCAGAACAATTTGGACAAGTCTGGCCGTAACCAGTTGCCCGTTGCCGTTCGTGCGCCTTCTGGCAACCGGCAACTGGCAACGGGCAACGTGTAAACCATAGAATGCGCGCGCCATGACGCTGGACAAGAAATCGCTCCTCGCCTTCGCCGATCGTGAGCGCAATGCGTTCGAGAGCGCGCTAAAGGAATTCGTCGAGATCCCCACCGTCTCCTCCGAGCCGGCGCGGAAGGATGACATCCGCCGCTGCGCCGATCGCGCGGCCGCTTTGATCCGCGAGTTCGGCGGGACCGCCGAGGTGTTGGAGACGCCGGGCAATCCGCTGGTGCACGGATCGTTCACTGTCGCGGACGGCGCGCCGTCTGTCACCCTGTACAACCACCTCGACGTGCAGCCGGCCTCGCGCGAAAGCGAGCCGTGGGAGAGCGACCCCTTCGTCTTCACCAAGCAGGGCGACCGCTACCTCGGCCGCGGCACCACCGACGACAAGGGGCCGGCGCTCACCGCGCTGTGGGGCATCCGCGCCGCGCGGGAGGCGGGCGTCCGCGCCAACACGCAGGTGTTGTGGGAGCTGGAAGAGGAGATCGGCTCGCCGAACTTCGAAACGGGGGTGAAGGAGCACGCGACGAAGCTGAAAACCGATTCCGTGCTCGTCTCAGACACCATCTGGGTCTCGCGCGAGCGGCCGGCGTGCCCGGCCGGACTGCGCGGGCTGCAGGGCTTCGAGCTGACGCTGGAGACGGCGGAGACCGATCAGCATTCCGGCGTCGTCGGCGGCGCGGCGCGCAATCCGATCGGCGAGCTGATGCGGCTCGTCTCGAAGATGTACAACGCGAATACGGGCAAGGTAAAGATCAAAGGCTTCTACGACGACGTGGTGCCGCCGTCGAAGCAGGAGCTGGAGGACTTCCGCCGCTCCGGTTTCACGGTGAAGAAGTTCAAGAAGGACCACGGATTCAAATCGATCCGTACCGAAGATGCGCTCGAGGTGATGAAGCGGATCTGGGCGATGCCGACGATGGAGATTCACGGCGTGGTGGGCGGCTACACGGGGCCGGGCATCAAGACTGTGGTGCCGCCGCGCGCGGCGGTGAAGGTCTCCTGCCGCCTGGTGCCGAATCAGAAGCCGAAGAAGATCATGAAGCTGGTGCGCGAATTCGTGAAGGAGCACAACCGCGACGTAAAGGTGAATTTCGAAGCGGCGATGCTTCCGTACAAGGCGCCGACCACCGGCCCTCTCGCCGACGCCGTTCGCAACGCCATGAAGTTCGCTTTCGGGCGCGAGCCGGTCTTCGTGCGCGAGGGTGGCTCGATCGGCGCGGTGGTTTCGATGGAGAAGTATCTCCATTGCCCGGTGATGTTCCTCGGCCTCTCGCTGCCGGAGCACGGCTACCACGCGCCGAACGAGAATTACGACTGGCAGCAGGCCTCTGGCGGGATGGTGGCCTTCGCCAAGTACTTCAGCGAGATCGCGGCGATGTGACGCTAGTCCAGCGGCCGCCAGAAACAGATGCGGTAGCCGTCGGGATCGACGGTCTCGATCTCATCTCCTACTCGGTCGTGGTGGGGCCGCGATCGATGACCACGCCCGCATCCGCTAACGCGCGCATCTCCGCGTCGACGTCGGCGACCTTGATGTACACATCCCACATGCCATGTGCGGCGTTCGGGCGCGGCTGTGCGGCTTCCTCAGAGAGGGACAGCATCAGGTCGAGCTCGCCGCGATGCATCATGGCGAAGCAGGGCGGCTCCCCCCCCACGCTGCCGGCTCCTCGAAGTCGAGCTTCTGGCAGTAGAAATCGATCGATCGCTGCAGGTCGAAGACGATCAGCAGCGGCGTGACGGCGAGAGCCTCGGGCGCGCAGTCATGGCCGAGCGATTGTCGCGGTGCACCAGTGGTGGATTTTTATGGACAGTAGTGGAGAATAGTGGTAGAAACAGCCACCACTCATGGTAGAACCAAGCGTATTGATGGGGCACAGCCCCGCCAAAGTCGACGACAAGGGTCGTCTGAAGATCCCCGCCGGCTTCCGGAAGGTCATTGAAGATAAGTACGGCGCCGACTGCTTCATCACCTCCACCGACGGCGAGCGCGCGGTCATCTATCCGATGCCGGTCTGGTACGACTTTCAGGGGCGGCTATCGAAGGTGCCGTCGACGTCGCAGGCGAAGACGAAGCTGCTGGAGCGGGTGAACTACTTCGGGCAGGCCGGCTCGATCGATGCGCAGGGGCGCGTGCTCGTCCCCACCGTCCTGCGGAAAGTTGCTGGCATCGCCGATGACGTGGTGGTCATCGGCAACACCGACCACCTCATCGTCTGGAACGAAGAGCGGATGCAGAAGCGCCTCGGCGACAACCCGATGTCGGCCGAGGATTGGAAAGAGTTGGAACTGCACGGAGTGTGAGCTCGTGGTTGGTAGTTCGTAGTTCGTAGAGACACTACGAACCACGAACTACCAACTACCAACCATGCACGAGCCTGTTCTTTTACAAGAAGTAACGATCTTCCTCCAGCCAAACCGTGAAACCGGGACGCTGGTGGACGCGACGGTCGGACTCGGCGGCCACGCCGCGGCGCTCCTAGAGCGCTACCCCAGCGTGCTCCTCCTGGCCATCGATCGCGATCCGCAAGCGCTCGAGCAAGCGCGGGAGCGGCTGGGGAGGTTCGGGTCGCGCGTGACGTTCATCAGAGGTCGTCACGAGACGCTCATTGACATTCTGAAGCAGTCGAACATAGACACCGTCAGCGGCGTGCTCGCCGACCTCGGCGTCTCCTCCATGCAGCTCGACGACGCGTCGCGCGGATTCTCATTTCGCCACGACGCGCCGCTCGACATGCGCATGGGGCCCGACTCCCGCACCGCCGCCGAGTTGGTCAACTCGCTCGGCGAGCAGGAACTGGCGACGATCCTCCGCGACTACGGAGAGGAGCCGAGGGCACGGCGCATCGCGCGAGCCATCGTCGCGGCGCGGCCGATGGAGACGACGACGCAGCTCGCGGAGGTGGTGCGCAACGTAGGACGGGCTACAGCCCGTCACCGCGACATCGATCCCGCCACGCTCACCTTTCAGGCGCTGCGCATCGCCGCGAACGAGGAGCTGGTAGGGCTCGATCGGTTCATCGACGACGCGGTAAGCGTCCTCGAGCCGGCGGCGCGCATCGCGGTCATCTCCTTCCACTCGCTCGAAGACCGCATCGTCAAGCGCGCGCTGCGGCGGTTGGAGGGTGAGTGCACCTGCCCGCCGGGCCTGCCGGTGTGCGCGTGCGGGGCGAAAGAGGTGGTGAAGGCGCTCACTGGACGTCCGGTGACTGCTTCGGAGGAAGAAGTGAATCGCAATCCGCGATCGCGCAGCGCGAAGCTGCGGGTGGCGGAGAAGTTGTGAAGAGTTGCCGGTTACCTGTTGCCCGTTGCCCGTGGTTCTTCCGGCAACTGGCAACTAGCAACTGGAAACTGACAACTGGAAACCTCGAAACAAGGGTGAAGGTTGGGGAAGGGTGGGTGTGTGTGCGGTACGGGGACTCGGGAGGGGTGGCGGTGGAGCGTGGGTGGGTGTGGATGGTTTTCGGCGCCGTGCTTGTAGGCAGACCTTCACCCTTGTTCCCTGGCTTCCAGTTCCAGGTTCCCCATGTACGCGCAGAAGAAGCCGATCGAGAACACCCACATCGTCCGCGAACGTGACCGCCAGCGGTTTCGCGAGCTCTTCTCGGTCGTCGTCCTGGGCATCTTCATCGGCGGCTTCCTCATCATCTTCACCTGGCAAAACCTCTCGGTGATCCGCCTCGGCCACGAGGCCTCGCGGCTCCAGCAGCAGAAGAAGGACCTGGAGAACGCCAACAAGGCGCTGCGTCTGGAGATCGATCGCCTCACCGCGCTGGCCTCGGTCGAGCAGCGCGCCGCCGCGCTGGGATTCGAGAAGACGGATCCGAGGGCGGTGGTGATGGTGGAGCGTTGCAACCCAGCAACTCAGCAACCCAGCAACCCGGTCGCCCGCCCATGAACACCTCCCACCGCCGTCTCCTCCAGCTCTTCGCCTTCCTCGCCGCCTGGGGTCTGGTGGTCGTGGCGCGCCTGGTTCAGGTGCAGATCGTCCGGCATGACGACTACATGGCGAAGGCGCAGCGGCAGCAGGAGCGCACTCTAGCGCTGACGCCGATGCGCGGCTCGATCCTCGACGCGCGCGAGCGGGTGCTGGCCGAGAGCGTGGCCGCGGAGTCGATCTACGCCGATCCGCAGGCCATCGGAGACGCGCGCGCCACCGCGCGGGCGCTGGCCTCGATTCGCGCGCTGCACCTGAGCGCCGCCGAGATCGAAGAGAAGCTCACCGGCGGCGGCGCGTTCGCGTGGATCGCGCGGCAGCTCCCGCTGGAGGTGTCGGCCGAGGTGAAGCGGCTGCGGCTGCCCGGGATCTATGTGCTCGAGGAGCATCGCCGTTCTTATCCGCGCGGCACGCTGGCGGCGAACGTCATCGGCTACGTCGGCCTGGACGGGGAGGGGCTGGCGGGCGTGGAGCACTCGCTCGATGCGACTGTGCGTGGGCGCGCGGGGCGCGTGACGCTGCTGCGCGATGCGCGCAAGACGATGTACCTGGTGGGCGGCGAAGGAGCCAACCGCGCCATCGACGGCGACGACGTCGTCCTCACCATCGACTCCGTGGTGCAGTTCATCGCCGAGCGCGCGCTGGCCAAGGCCGTCAGCGCGCAGCGCGCGGCGGGCGGCTCGGCCATCGTCATGGATCCCAACAGTGGCGCCATTCTGGCCATGGCCTCGCTTCCCACATTCGATCCAAACCATTTCCGCGATTTCGCCACAATCACATGGCGTAATCGTAACGTGCAGGACATCTACGAGCCCGGCTCCACCTTCAAGGTCGTCACCGCCTCGGCGGGACTGGAGGAGGGGGTGGTTACGCCGTCGCAGATTCTCGACTGCGGCAACGGCTCGATCCAGATCGCCAACGTGGAGATCCACGAGCACGGCGGAAACAAGTACGGGCTGATGACCTTCGAAGACGTGATGGTGCATTCGTCGAACGTCGGCGCCATCCGCGTCGGTCTTGCGTTGGGCGAGGAACGTTTCTACCGCTACATCAGGAAATTCGGATTCGGCGAGCGTACCGGCGTGGAGCTCCCCGGCGAGACGGCGGGACTGGTGCGGCGCACCGAGCGGTGGTCGCAGGTGTCGAACGCCGAGATGTCCATCGGCCAGGAGGTAGGGGTCACGCCGCTGCAGTTGCTGAGCGCGGTCGCCGCCGTGGCCAACGGCGGCATCCGCGTCACGCCGCACATCGTCGATCGCGTCGTCGACGCGAAGAAGAACGTGATCGCGCGGCCGGCACCCGCCGCGCCGCTGCGCGTGATGTCGGAGAAGACCGCCGCAGTGCTCAACGAGATCCTGAAGGCGGTGGTGGCGCGCGGCACCGGCAGCGCGGCCGCGCTGGCGGAGCACGTGGTGGCCGGCAAGACCGGGACGGCGCAGAAGGCGGTGCGGGGCGGCTATTCGCCGGACAAGTTCGTGGCCTCCTTCGCCGGGTACGTACCCGCCGACCGGCCGCGGCTGGCCATCCTGGTGGTGGTCGACGAGCCGAAGCTCTCGCAGTACGGCGGCGCCGTCGCCGCGCCGGCCTTCAAGGAGATCGCCGAATCGACGCTGCGCTATCTCGGCGTGCCGCCATCCATTCCGGTACGGACCATCGGCGTCGGCGCGCCGCTGCTGGCGGCGGTTTCGCAAGAACCGGCCCCTGCCGGAGCCCTCGACCTGCGCGGGCTCGATGCGCGGGCGGCGATCGCGCGCGCGACCGCGGCAGGCTTCCGAGTCCGTGCAACAGGGAGCGGCGTGGTCCAATCACAGACGTTGTCCGATCGCCTCCTTACGCTACAGCTCGCGGAGGTGGCGCGATGAAGCTGCGCGATCTGCTGCGCGACGTGCCGGTACGCGCAATCGCCGGCGACCCCGACGCGGAAATTGCCGCGGTCACGGCCGACTCGCGCCTGGTCACGCCCGGCGCGCTCTTCGTGGCCATTCCCGGCCTGCAGCAGGACGGCGCAAGGTTCATCAACCAGGCGTTGGAGAGAGGAGCGGCGGGTGTAGCGTCAGCCGCTTCGGCTGATGTTGCCGGCGCCCGAAGCGGGCGCCGCTACACGCACGTCGCCGTCGACGACCCGCGCGCCGCGGTGGCCCTCATCGCCGCGAATTTCTACGGCCGTCCCGCCGACAAGCTCTCACTCGTTGGGGTCACCGGCACCTCGGGGAAGACGACGACCACCAAGATGATCGAGTCGATCTTCGACAAAGGTCGCGAGCCTGTGGCCCTGGTCGGCACCCTCGAGTACCGCGCCGGCGACGAGCGCCTCGTCGCCGACCGCACCACGCCCGACGCCGTCGTCCTCCAGCAGTGGTTCGCCAAGATGGTCGGCGCCGGCGTTCGCCACGCGGTGATGGAAGTCTCCTCGCACGCGCTGGCGCTGAAGCGAACGCACGGCGTCCGCTTCGCCGCCGCGGTCTTCACCAACCTCTCGCAGGACCACTTCGATTTTCACAAGGACTTCGAGGACTACTACCGCGCCAAGCGCATCCTCTTCGACCAGATCCCCGACGCCTCGCGCGCGGTAGTCAACGCGGACGACGAGTTCGGCCGCCGGCTGCTGCGCGAGCTCGGCGGCGGCATGACGTTCGGTGCCGAGGGCGACATCCGGCCGGCGAGCGACTTCGAGATCGCCACGCGCGGCCTTCACGGCGTGCTGCATACGCCCGCCGGCGACATTCGGGCCGACTCGCCGATGCTCGGCCTCCCCAACCTCTACAACTGGATGGCCGCCCTCGGCGCGGCAATCGTGGTCGGCGTGCAGCGCGAACAGATCGAGGCCGGCATCCGCGATCTCGCCTCGGTGCGCGGGCGATTCGAGTACGTCCCCGCGACCGGCGGCCCCACCGTCATCGTCGACTACGCGCACAAGCCGGACGCGCTGGAGAAGCTGCTGCACGCCGTGCGCAAACTGGCCGGCGGCAGGAAAGTGGTCGTCCTCTTCGGCTGCGGCGGCGATCGCGACAAGGACAAGCGCCCGAAGATGGGCGCCATCGCCGCGCGGCTCGCCGATCGCGTGGTGCTCACCAGCGACAACCCGCGCAGCGAGAAGCCGGAGACCATCATCGATGACATCGAGCGCGGCATGGTCGGCGCGCCCAACTACGCGCGGATCACCGACCGACGCGCGGCGATCGCCCGCACGATCGACAAGGCCTCCGACGACGAGGTGATCGTCATCGCCGGCAAAGGGCACGAGACCTACCAGGTCGTCGGGGACCAGATCATCCACTTCGACGACCGCGAAGAGGCTGAGCTCGCTCTGAAAAAGAAGCACGAAAAAGTGGCCACAAAATCATTGTAAGAATCTCGTTGAAATGATGATCATCCTTGCGTACCATGCAGCTTCGTCCGAGTGCCGCCTTCCGGCCTCGCCGGTCCGCTTCCGCGCGGGTGAGTGGATGGTGATCGCGAGGCAGTTCATTGGGGAAGGGGCGATCGCCGAGGATGAAGCGCGGCGGGGCCGGGAGGCCGCATTCGGAGTTGCGAGTTGCGCCTTCCGCGTTGCGCAACTCGCAACTCGCAACTCGCAACCAGGAGGTCAGCCATGCCCGCCCTGACCTTCCGCCAGATCGCCGACATGACCGGCGGCACTGTCATCCAGGGCGGCGACATCCAGACTTCCTCCGTCGTCATCGATTCGCGCGAGGTCAAGCCCGACTCGGTCTTCTTCGCCATCAAGGGCGAGCGGCTCGATGGACATCAGTTCGTGCCGCAGGCGCTGGGGATCGCGCGCGGCGCGGTCGTGACGCAGGTGCCGGAGAACGTCCCGGCTGGCAAAGGAATTGTCCTCGTTGACGACACCACCTCCGCGCTGCAGCGGCTGGCGAAGTCCATCCGCGAACGTTACGACTTCCTCCTCATCGCCATCACCGGCTCCGCGGGGAAGACCACCACGAAAGAGATGATCGCCGCTCTCGCCGGCACCGAGCGGCGCACGTTCAAATCGTGGGGCAACTTCAACAACCTGATCGGCTGCCCGCTCTCGATCGATAACACGCCTGATGATGCCGAGATCGTGGTCAGCGAGATGGGGATGAACCACAAAGGGGAGATCGCGCTGCTGGCGGGGCTCACCCATCCCGACGTCGGCGTCTACACCAACATCGGTCCGGTACACATCGAGTTCTTCGGGACCATCGAGAAGATCGCCGAGGCCAAACGCGAGCTGCTGGAGAACGTCAAGCCGGGCGGCACCATCGTGCTCAACGCCGACAACCAATACGTCATGGACATCAGCCGCGGCTTCACCGGGCGTAAGGTGACTTACGGCATCGACCACGACGCCGACTTCCGCGCGCGCGACATCCACGAGCGCGGGCTCCTCGGCAGCACCTTCTCGGTGGAGGAGAGACAATCCTGTCTGTCCGGGTCCGGTCAGACAGGATTGTCTGACCTCCACCTGTCGCTTCCCGGCCGGCACAACCTGGAGAACCTCCTGGCCGCCATCGCCACCGCGCGGGCCATCGGCGTTTCATGGGAGGGGATCGCGCGCGGCGTGTGCGAGCTGAAGCCGGCGTATCACCGCGGCGTCATCATTCCGTGGCGCGGCGCCACGATCTACGACGACAGCTACAACTCGAATCCGTACGCGCTGAAGCGCGCGCTGGAGCTGATGCAGCAGGCAGACGCCGAGGGACGTCGGATCGCCGTGATCGGCGACATGCTGGAGCTGGGCGAGCGGGAGCAGCAGTATCACCGCGAAGCCGGCGCGGCCATCCCACAGTCCATCGACGTGGTGATCGGCGTGGGCCCGCGGTCGAAGTCGCTGCTGGACGGCGCGCGCAGCGCAGGCTTCAACGGCGGCCGCATCCACCACTTCGATGACGCCGCATCCGCCGGCGCGTTTCTCAAGGACTTCATTCGCCGCGGCGACCTGGTGTTGATCAAGGCCTCGCGCGGGATTGGGCTGGATCGGATCGTGACGATGCTGGAAAACGAGTTGCCAGTCGCCAGTTGCCGGTTGCCGGAAAAAACCGCTGGCAACGGGCAACAGGCAATGGGCAACCGGGAGGGCAAGTAATGCTCTACTACCTCCTCTACCCACTGCGCGGCGTCATCTCCGGCTTCAATGTCTTCCGCTACATCACCTTCCGCACGGCGTGGGCGGCGCTCACGGCGTTGCTCATCTCCTTCATCCTCGGCCCGTGGCTCATCGAGCGCATGCGGCAGATCAAGCTCGGGCAGTTCATCCGCGAAGAGGGGCCGAAGTCGCATCAGCAGAAGGCGGGGACGCCGACCATGGGCGGCATCCTCATCAACGTCGCCATTCTGATCCCCACCATTCTTTGGGCGGACATCCTCAACCCGTACATCTGGATCATCCTCTTCGTCACCTTCGCCTACGGCGCCATCGGCTTCGTCGACGACTACCGCAAGCTGGTGAAGAAGCGCAACCTCGGCCTGACGGCGAAGGAAAAGTTCACCATGCAGATCGTGGTGGCCGGCGCGGCGGGGCTGGCCATCGCCTATCTGCCGTCGATCCACAACAACTATTCGACCGCGGTGACCTTTCCGTTCATCAAACACTTCGCGCTGACGCTCGGCCCCGCATACATCGGACTGATCATCGTCATCCTGGTCGGCGCGTCGAACGCGGTGAATCTGACCGATGGGCTGGACGGGCTGGCCATCGGCACCACGCTCGTGGCCGCGGTGACGTACACCATCCTCACGTACGCGGCGGGGAACTTCCGCATCGCCGACTACCTGCGCATCGCCTGGGTGCCGCAGGCGGGCGAGCTGGCCGTCTTCTGCGGCGCCATGGTCGGCGCGTCGCTCGGCTTTCTCTGGTTCAACGCGCACCCGGCGGAGATCTTCATGGGCGACGTAGGGTCGCTGGCCCTCGGCGGCGCCATCGGCTGCCTGGCGGTGATGATCAAGCAGGAGATCCTGCTGCTGCTCGTCGGCGGGCTGTTCGTCATCGAGGCGGCCTCGGTCATCCTGCAGGTGGCCTCGTTCAAGCTGACCGGCCGGCGCGTTTTCAAGATGTCGCCGCTGCACCATCATTTCGAATTGTCCGGCTGGCGCGAGACGAAGGTAGTGGTGCGCTTCTGGATCATCGCCATCATTTTCGCGCTGGTGAGTCTGTCGACGTTGAAACTGCGATGAAGAAGACGCTCGTCATCGGCGCCGGCAAGTCCGGCGTGGCCGCGGCGAACTTCCTCGCCGCGCGCGGCGAGAGTGTCTCCCTCGCCGACTCCAACGCCGCGCCCGCGCTGCCGGCGCCGCTCGACGAGCGCGTGACGCGATACTTCGGCCGCGACGACGACGCGCTGCTCGACGGCATCGCGGAGGTCGTCGTCAGCCCCGGCGTCCCGCTGAACATCCCGTTGCTCCAGCGCGCCGCGGCGCTGGCCATTCCGGTCGTCGGCGAGATCGAGCTGGCGTACCGGCATCTGCGCGGCACGGTCATCGCGGTGACCGGCTCGAACGGCAAATCGACCACTACCGCGCTCATCGGCGAGATTCTCAAGGTGGCGGGACGCCAGCCGGTCGTGGCCGGCAACATCGGCGCGCCGCTCATCGCCGCGCTCGACCCTTCGACTTCGCTGAGGGCAGGCGCCGAGAAGCCGCGCATGTACGTGCTCGAGCTGTCGTCGTTTCAACTGGAGACGGTCGACGCCTTCCACGCCGACGTCGCGCTCCTGCTCAACGTCACCCCCGATCACATGGACCGCTACGCGACCTTCGATGAGTACGCGGCGGCGAAGTACCGCATCTTCCGGCATCAGGAGTCGGGCGATACGGCGATCGTCAACGCCGGCGAGCGCCGCGC
>JACXTT010007777.1_pt1 | contig 15028 bp, 16 predicted proteins | sample 9270951 | NCBI WGS metagenome assembly JACXTT01 (sample SAMN15532306, study PRJNA645909) | rock metagenome | isolation source: weathered quartz diorite | place: Puerto Rico | collected 2017-06-21
CGCAGCGTAGTGTATCGTACTGCCCGTTGCGCCCTTAGCTCAGGTGGACAGAGCGTCGGACTACGAATCCGAAGGCCAGAGGTTCGAATCCTCTAGGGCGCACCACTTCAACAAGGAGGCCCGCGTGACCGTCAAGAAGTTTGTGTGCATCCTGCTGCTGGTGACGCTGACCGCCGTCCTGGTGCGGCCGGCCCGGGCCGACGCGATGGATCCCCAGTTGATCCTGATCATCGTCGGCGCCGGGATCGCGGTGATCGCGCTGGTCATCGTCGTCATCATTGCAAACGCGTCGGAAGGCCGACGCCGGAGCGCGGAGCTGTCTACCGAGGAGGTCATCGACGAGATCGAGCGCCGGTCCAAAGCCCTGCTCGCCGGACCTCCGCTGGTGATCGTCCAGACGTCGGCCATCGAGAGTCCCTGAGCCGCTGAGAAGTTGGACGCCGAAGCGTTCATGCGCGCGGCGCTCGCCGAGGCGCGCGCCGGCCTCGCGGCGGGCGAGGTGCCCGTGGGCGCCGTCGTCGCGTTCGATGGAGCGATCATCGGGCAGGCGCACAACGCGCCGATCGCGCTTGGCGATCCCACCGCCCACGCCGAAGTGCTCGCCCTTCGCGCGGCTGCACGCAAGACCGCCAACTACCGATTGCCGCGCGCCACGCTCTACGTCACGCTCGAGCCGTGCGTGATGTGCTGCGGCGCGATCATCCAGGCGCGTCTGGCGCGGGTGGTCTACGGCGCGCTCGATCCCAAGAGCGGTGCGATCGTGACGCGGTATCGGCTGCTCGACGACGACCGCTCAAACCATCGCGTCGAGACCCTCGGCGGTGTACTCGCCGATGAGTGCGGCGCCGTCTTGAAGCAGTTCTTCGAGGGCCGACGCGCCTAGAGCCGCGCGACCGCCGGAATCACCTTCGAGCCCATCAGCTCGATTGAGCGCATCGTGGTCGGGTGATCCATGCGCGACTCCTGCGCTTCGAGCAGCAGATGACCGACGCCGAGCTCGCGCTGCACGCGCGCGAACCGGTCGATCACTTCGTCGGGGGTGCCGGCGACGATGAACTGTCCCTCGAGCAGCTCGTCGTAGCTCATCGATGACAGTGACCGCGGCCGCGCGCGCAGCGCGAACTGCGTCCCGGCCCGCGAGCGCATTCCGACCGGCGCGAACCACTCGGCCGGCGCCCGCAAGGTCGGCCCCATGCGCCACACGAAGTGACGGCCGGCCTCGAGCGCCTTGGCCTTCGTCTCCGCCGCCACCGCGCAGATGAGGAAGCCCAGATTGTCGGGCGTCACTGTGCGCCCGACCTCCGCCGCGCCCTGCCGGTAGAACTCGAACAGCTCACGCGCGATCTCGAACGGCACCAGGAACGGCACATAGGTGTAGCCGCGCCGGCCGGCCCACACGGCGGTCTCGGGGCTCGCGGTGCCGGGAATCCAGATCGGCGGATGCGGCTTCTGCAGCGGCAAGCACCACGGGTTCACGTGACGGAAATGATAGTGACGGCCCTCCCAGCGGAACGGCCCGGGATCCGTCCAACATTTCAGGATCAGATCGTGGCATTCCTCGAACCGCTCGCGGTTGTGGACCGGATTCGAGTTCGACCACCAGGTCTCGACACCGACGCCGCGCACGAAGCCGGACAGCACGCGTCCGCCGGAGATGAGATCCGCCATCGCCAGCTGCTCGGCCATCCGTACGGGGTTGTCCTCGATCGGCAGGATGTTGCCGAGCAACAGGATCTTGGCCTGCCGCGTGGTGCGCCCGAGCACCGCGGCGGTCATGTTCACGCCGACGTTCACGCACGACGGCGTCGAGTGGTGCTCGTTGATCATGAGTCCCGCGAAGCCCGCCTGGTCGGCGAACTCATACTCGGTGAGATACCGTTGATAGTTGGCGGCGGCCTTCTCGCGATCGAAGAACCGGTTCGGAAACTCGAGCCGGAGCGACGGATACTTGTCGCCCTCGTCATCGGGAAACTCGTGGTGCGGCATCTCGCTGAAGTAGTAGAGCTTCATCGCCGCGAATCTCCTCCGAGGAAATCGAGCACCAGGCGGCCGAACGTGTCCGGTTGCTCGATCGGCGGCATGTGACCACATCGCTCGAGCACCGTGAGCGTCGCGTTCGGCAGGCTCCGGCGGTACTGCTCGCCGCACTCGACCGGCACCGCGCGGTCCTCCCGGCCCCAGACGATCAGGGTCGGGTTCGTCACACGCGGCAGGAAATGCGCCAGTCTTGGATTGTGCATGTAGGGCTTCCAGGTCAAGCGCGCGGCCATCTCGCGATTGCGCGTCGCGGCCTCGATCTCGGCCGGCGTCGGCGGGCGGCCGAAGAGCGTCGGCCACTCCGGGACCGTCTTCGAGTCGTAGACCATCATCGTGAGCAGCTGAGCCGGCGAGAAATAGAAGATGTCGAGGATCTCGCCGGTCTCGGGCTTGAGGCCCACCGGCGCCACCAGCACGAGCCGATCGATCGCGCGGGGGCTCATCGTCGCCATCTCCGCCGCGGTCCACCCGCCGATCGAGTGACCGAGCAGGTGCGGCCGCCCGAGCTTCGCCGCCTCGATGAACCACAGATAGAAGCGCGCGAGGTCGTCGATGCCGTCCATCCAGTCGGCGTCGTCCGAGCCCCCGAAGCCCGGGTGCGTCGGCGCCCACACGGTGAAGTGCTCCGAGACCTGTGTCAGCCACCGGGTCCACCCGCGATTGCCGCCGGCGCCGTGCAACACGAGCAGTGGATCGCCCTGGCCCCCGACCCAGGCGTGCACGCGCGTGCCGCCGACCGAGATCATCTCCTCACGAGGTGGCATGCGCCGTATTATGCTCCAGCCATGGAAAAGCCGCTGGCCGTTCAGCTCGGGGAATTTGCCGGAACGCTTCGCTTCGAAGAGCTGCCGGCCGCCGTCGTCGACAAGGCGAAAGCATTGGTGAACCACGCGGTGACGGTCGGGCTCGTCGGCGCCGGCCACGAGCGCTCGGCCGCGGCGCGCCGCGCCGTGCTGGAGCACGAGCGCCTGGGCCCGCGCCGGCTCGGGACGGGACAGGGCGCGACCTTATGGGTCGACGGCGCGCGTGTCACGCGCCCGGGCGCCGCCTTCGCCAACGGCGTGGCGGTCGCGGGGAACCACCAGTGCCACTCCTACCCAATGCCCAAGCCACCCGGGGTCCTCATCGTGCCCGCGGGGCTCGCCACCGCCGAGGGCGAGGGAAAATCCGGGCGAGAATTGTTGACGGCGCTCGTCGCCGGTTACGAAGTGCAGTGCCGGTGTGCGCGGGATTTCATCCCGTCGACGCCGGCGCACGGGTTTCGCGCGAGCCCGGTCTACGGCATTCTCGGCTGCGCCGCGACGACCGCGAAGCTACTCGGTCTCGATGGCCGCGGCGTGACCAACGCGATCGCGCTGGCGGCGAGCTTCGCCGGAAGTTTGATCGAAGGCCAGCGCACCGGCGCGCGCGATGCCGACTTCGCCGAGGCGCAGGCCGCGCGCAGCGGCATATGGGCGGCGAGCCTCGCCGCGCAGGGCTTTCAAGGCGCGACCACGGCGCTCGAGGGCGCGGGCGGCTTTTACAACGCGTTCACCGGCAGCCACACCGGCGAGCTATCGTACACGTTCACGGGGCCACCCAAGGCCGATCTCGGCGAGATCGTCTCGGAGCTCGGCCGGCGCTGGGAGGTCCTGGACGTCAAGTTCAAGATCTACCCCACGCCTGGCTTCAACCAGCCGGTCGTCTGGCTGGCCAGCGAGATGGCGACACGTCATCGATTCGTGCCCGAGGAGATCGAGCGGCTCACGCTCGAGATGAACTATCTCGAGACGCTGTATCCCTCACCGCGCTTCCCGCGTCCGCCGGCGCCTGACGGCAGCGGGTTCGGACGCACGGCGTACATGCTCGCCTACACGGTGATCGCCGGCGACTATCCGGTACTGGAGGCCAACGTCGAGGATCCGCGCGACGCCGGGGCGTCGACCGGCACCGAGCTCGCGGAGCGCGTCGCCGCGCTCCAGCGCAAGGTCGAGATCGTCGGCGCGATGGGACGCGAGTGCTTCGCGCCGCGGCTCACGGTCACGCTGCGGGACGGCCGGCGCGTCGCCGGCGAATACCATGGCCGCGAGCTCATGTGGGATTTCGCGCGCGACGCCGAGGTCCTCCGGCGCTTCGTACCGGGCTTGCCGATCTCGTCGAAGCGCTACGAGAGCTTCGTGAGCGCGGTCGCCGGGCTCGACAAGGCTCCGTCCGTCGACGAGATCGTCGGTCTCAGCCTGCCTGAATAGTCAGCGGACCGAGTCGCCGGCGGGCGCGCTCTACTTCAGCACGGCCTCGGCGATTCGCGTCAGCTCGGTGCCCATCTCGGCCTCGGTCTTCACGACCGGCGGCCGCACGATCACCCGCGTCGCGCCGGCATCGTGCAAGCGGCGGACGAGGTCGAGATCCGCTGGCTGTCCGTGAACCGAGATCGTGAGCTTCGACGGATCGCGCCCGGCGTCCTTGGCGAGGCGATCGAGCGTGGCGCGGCTCTGGCGGAGCTCATCCGGCGTGATGCGATTCGGCAGCCAGCCGTCTGCCCACGCCACTACCCGCTGCAGCACGTTCGTCGCGCCGCCGCCTAGAAGCACGGGCGGGTGCGGCTTCTGGAGCGGCTTGGGGAACGATTTCACCGGCGGGAAGTCGTAATACTTGCCGTGGAACTCGGCCGCGGGCTTCATCCAGAGCTCCTTCATCGCCAGGATCGACTCGCGCGTCTGAGTCCACCGGTGATCGAAGTCGCCGCCCATGATCTGGGTTTCTTCGCGTAGCCAGCCGGCGCCGATCCCGAAGAGAAACCGGCCGCCGCTGAAGAGATCGAGCGTCGAGATCTCCTTGGCCAGCAGCAGCGGATTGCGCTCGGGGACGAGCACGATGCCGGTCCCGAGCTTGATCGTCCTCGTGGTACCCGAGGCGCGCGCGAGCGCGACGAACGGATCGACGAAGTGAGAGTAGCTCTCGGGAATCACGCCGTCCGGCGAGCCGGGGAAGCGACTGGCCGAGTGTACCGGGATGAACGGGTGCTCGGCGCACCAGAACGACTCGAAGCCGAGCTCCTCGGCCTTCCGGGCCATGTAGCCGACGTCGACGTGATACGCGGGCAATGGGACCGAGATGCCGACGTTCATGATCGCGATGCTCCGCCGCGCCTCATCGTAACGCCTGACGCAGCGACGCCGCCACGTGCGAGGTGGCGCGGTTGCCGGTGGCGATCAGCTTGCCCATCGGCATGAAGCCGTGAATCATCCCGCCGTAGTTGATGTAGTCCACCTGGACGCCCGCGTCGGAGAGCCGCGTCGCGTAGGCCGCGCCTTCGTCGCGCAGCGGATCGAATCCGGCGGTGATCACGAGCGCGGGCGGCAGCCCGGCGACCGAGGACGCGCGCAGCGGTGAGACGCGCCAGTCCTGCGCGTCGGCCGGCGCCTTCAAGTAGTGGTTCGTGAACCAGCGCATGCCGTCGCGCGTGAGCATGTAGCCCTCGGCGAAATCGCGGTACGACTTCGATTCGGCGCCGACGTCGGTGACGGGGTAGATCAGGATCTGCAGCGCGATGGCGGGCCCGCCGGCCTCGCGCGCCATGAGCGCCACGACCGCGGCCAGATTGCCGCCGGCGCTGTCGCCGCCGACCGCCAGCCGCCTGCCATCGATTCCGAGCTCGGCGCCATGCGCGACGACCCAGCGCGTCGCGGCCCACGCGTCGTCGATCGCGGCCGGGAACTTGTGCTCGGGCGCCAGCCGATAGTCGACGGCGACGACCGCGATGCCGGCCTCCGCGGTGATCTGCCGGCATTGCACGTCGTGAGTGTCGAGATCGCCGATCACCCAGCCGCCGCCGTGATAGTAGACGAGCACCGGCAGCGCGGTGGTGGCCGGCACGCCGGCCGGCCGATACAGGCGCAGCGGGATCGGCCCCCCCGGGCCGTCGGCGCTCAGGTTGCGGACGGCGCCGATCTCAGCCGGTGTCGGCGTCGAGGCCGGGCGCGTCTCACGGAAGAGCTGGCGGGCTTCCTTGGGCGCCAGCGTGTTGTACGCGGGTCGCCCCGACTTGATGACGAGAGTGATGACTTCCTGCGCCTGAGGATCGAGGGCCATGGCACGTCTCCTTCCCGGATCTGAAGCTCGAGAGATTGTGCCATGACCCTTGCCTTGGCAACACCGCTATGTCGGTCGACGCCGGGGCCTCCCGCGGCCCACGATCTAGAACACGTCGTCGCGCCGCCCGCTCTCGAAATCGCGCGTGCGATCCGCGAGCGCGGCGGCATCGATCAAGCCCTTCTCGGCCAGCAGGCGCTCGAACGCGTGCAGCCAGCGTTCGTAGTAGGTCGTGGATTCGCCCTCGCGCTCGGCGTGCGCGATCTCGGCGATGAGCTGGGCCTGGAACTCGCGCCACTCGAAGGACGCTTCGTGGCTCATCGCCACGGTCATGCCGAAGATGCGGCCCTGCCACGCCTCGTCGAAGACCAGCTCGCCGTTCTTGCGAGGCAGCGCCGCGGGGCCCTTCATGTCGGCGATCTCTCGGCTCGGGACAGGCTCCATGCGCGGCTCCTCGTCAGCGAGCCGCGGCGGCCGGCGGCTGCACGAGCGCCACGCCGATCATCGCGTCGCGCGTGACCAGCTTGGCCAGCTCGGGCTCGCTCAGGCGGTCGGTGCCGGCCGGACGCTCGGGCAGCACCAGATAGCGGAGCTCGGCGCTCGAGTCCCAGATGCGGATCTCGGTGCTCTGGGGCAGGTCGACACCGAACTCGCGCAGGACCACGCGCGGCTCACGCACCGCGCGCGAGCGGTACTCGAACGACTTGTACCAGACGGGCGGCAGGCCGATCAGCGCATGCGGGTAGCAGGAGCAAAGTGTGCAGACCACGAGGTTGTGCACGCCAGGCGTGTTCGCGACCACTCGAAGATCGACACCGCCGAAACCGAGCTCCTCGATGGCCGCGGTGCCGTCGGCGAGCAGCCGCTGGCGATAGGCCGGGTCGACCCACGCGCGCGCCACGACCTTGGCGCCGTTGTGCGGCCCGATATCTTGCTCGTACGCGCTGACGATGCGATCGACGGCCTCGCTCGCCACCAGCTTCTTCTCGACCAGCAAGGACTCGAGCGCACGGACGCGCAGCGAGAGCCCCGACTCCGGCTCGCGATGGTGATGGCCGTGCTCGTGATCGTCGTGAGTGCCGCTCATGTCGCGCTCCTGGCGGGAGCATCCGGCTCGAGATAGCGCTCCCAGAGATCGATGTGGACGGGCGCGCGAGGCTCCGCGGAGTCGCCCCACAGCACGGCGCCGTCGAAGCGCACGCTGTAGAGCGCGTGCGGTTGCTCGCCCTGCCCGTGGGCGTTGGTGTCGGGGAAGACGAACGTGCCGTGCACGCGGACGATGACGCCGGGCTTGCCGCGGGCGTAGCGCGGCAGGCGCGTGTGTCCGACCGGGGCGTCGTGACGGGTCAGCACGCGCTCGCCGACCGCGAACCGCGCCGCGGGGCCGGGCTGGCGATAGGGCGTGCGGTCTTTCGTCGCGCGCAGCATGCGCTCGGTGAGCTTGGGATCCGCGTGTGGCGGCGCCGGATCGGCGCCGGCGGACAGCTGGGCCATCCGCCGCTCGAGCTCCTCGCGCGTGATGATCCCTTTTTCGACGAGCAGGCGGATGTTGCGATCGAGCCAGCGCTCGTAGTAGCTCGAGCGGAGATACTCGACCGGCTCCATCCGCTCGATCGCGTGCCGGCTCTCGTCGATATTGAAGATCTTCTGCACGCTGCACGCGCGGCTGATCCCCATCACACGCGCTTCCCAGCGCGCGTGGAAGACGGGCTCGTTTTCCTCGCGGTTCACGCGCCCGAAGCCGTGCATGCCGCCCATGTCGTGGATGCCGTTCACGTCACGTGGCCTCGCGAGGCACTGTGCAACGCGCGAATGCCCCTGTCAAGAAACCGGCGCGAGCAAGAGGCGCGTGAGCTCCTCCGGCTGGCTCAGCATCGGGTAGTGGCCGGTATCGAGCTCGTGCCAGGCCGCTTTCAAGCGCTCGGCGGTCCGGCGCTGGTGCGTCTCGGGCGGATTCGCCGCGCGCCGGCAGCGGATAACCGTCGCGGGCCAGGCCTGCGTCCAGAAGTTACCGAGCTCGACGGGCGCCTCGAGCGCCGCGACCGGATGCGGCGTGTAGCGCGCCAGCGCCCAGGCCCGAAGGTCGGGCTCGAGGTCGCCGAAGAGGCGCTTTTCCACGTCGGCCCGCGTCGGGCCGGTCGTGATCGCGGTGGTCTCGTTGGCCGAGACGCGCTTGACGATGTCGCCCACGCGCTCGCCCGGCATCAGCGCCAGCGCGTCGACGAACACGAGCCGCGCGATTCGCTCTCGGGCTTGCTCCGCCGAGCCGCAGACGACCATACCGCCCGAGCTCGTGCCGACGAGGACCACGCGCGTCAGGTCCTGATAGAACAGGAGCTGAGCGATCTCATGCGCGTGCGTGGCCGCGGTGATGCCCGGGCGCACCAGGTGATGCCGCTCGGCGCAGCCGTCCAGCGTCGGCGCGAACACCTCGTGTCCGGCCGCGCGCAGGCGCTCGACGACCGGCTTCCAGATCCAGCCTCCCTGGTAGGCACCATGGACCAGCACGTAAATCCCCATCTCTCTCCCCCGGCGGCTGAAAAGGGCACATCTGCTTCGTTGCCTCGCATCTGCGCCCTTTTGAGCCGCCGGTTGCGCGCAGGCAAGGACGGATCGGGCGCGGCGAGGCGCAGTGTACACGGTGGGAGGTCTCTGCGATACTCGCGGGCGCGGAAGGGGCGGCTCCGCGCGCGGAGTCGTTGGCGAGGCCGAAAGTCCTAACGACGAGGAGAGGCACATGAGGCTGGCGGGCAAGGTCGCGCTGATCACCGGCGGTGCGAGCGGCATGGGGCAGAGCGAAGCCATCATCTTCGCGCGTGAAGGCGCGAAGGTCGTCGTGGCCGACGTGCTCGAGTTCGAGGCGCGTCAGGTGGTCGAGAAGATCGGCGCGGGCGGGGGCCAGGCGCGGTTCGTGAAGCTCGACGTGACGAGCGAGACCGAGTGGGAGAACGCGATCAAGGCGACGGTGTCGGCGTTCGGCAAGCTCGACGTCCTCGTCAACAACGCGGGCATCAGCGGCACGTTCGATCCGGACACGCTGAGCACGTCGGCCTGGGACACCCTCCTGAGCGTGAACGCGAAGGGCGTGTTCCTCGGCATGAAGCACGCGGTGCCGGCCATGACCGCCGCCGGCGGCGGCTCGATCGTGAACATCTCGTCGATCTCGGGCTTCGTCGGCCAGGACCGGATCCACATGGGTTACAACGCGTCCAAGGGCGCGGTGCGCATCATGACGAAGTCCGGGGCCGTGCAGTTCGCCCAGCATGGCATCCGCGTGAACTCGGTTCATCCCGGCATCCTGCCGCCGATGCGCACCTCGAAGGCCTCGGCCGATCCGGCGTGGCGCGAGAAGTCGCTGCGCGCGGTGCCGCTCAAGCGCGAGGGGCGCGTCGAGGAAGTCGCCAATGCCGTGCTGTTCCTGGCGTCCGACGACGCGTCGTACATCACCGGCGTCGAGCTCCCGGTGGACGGCGGCTACCTGGCGGTGTGAGCCGCTCCCGGTAGCGCAGGACGGCAATGCCCGAGGCGGAGTTCGACCGAGCCAAGGCCAAGGCGTTCACGCAGCTTATGGTGCGCCATCTCGAGGGCGCCGCCGTCACCGTCATGCTCGAGATCGGCCGCCGGGTCGGTCTGTTCGAGACGATGGCGAAGACGGGGCCGGCCACCAGCGCGGTGATCGCCGAGCACGCGGCGCTCGACGAGCGCTACGTTCGCGAGTGGCTGGCGGCGATGGCGTGCGGCGGCATCGTCGAGTACGCGGCGGCCGAGCGCACGTTCCGCCTTCCGCGCGAGCACGCGAGCGCGCTCACCGGCTCGTCGACGCGAAACCTCACGAGCATGGTCGAGATGTTCCCGCTGATGAACCGCGTCGTCCCGCACGTCGCCGACGCGTTCCGCACGGGCGCGGGCGTGCCCTACAGCGCCTACCAGCCCGACTTCACCGGGCTCATGGATCGGCGGAGCCGTCCGCGGTTCGACGAGCTTCTGCTGAGCGCCTATCTCGGCAAGCCGGAGGGCGTCGTCGCGCGGCTCGAGGCCGGTGTCCGCGTCGCCGACGTCGGCTGCGGCACCGGACACTGCGTCGCGCTAATGGCACGACGGTTTCCGAAGAGCACGTTCGTCGGCTACGACATCTCCGAGGAAGGAATCGCCGAGGCGCGCGCCGCGGCCCGGGGCCTCGACAACGCATCGTTTGTCGTGCAAGACGTCGCGAAGCTCGAGACGCCGACGCCGTTCGACCTCGTCACCGCGTTCGACGCCATCCACGATCAGGCCGACCCCGCTGGAGTGCTGCGACGGATCCGCCAGGCGCTGGCACCGGGCGGCATCTTTCTGATGGTCGATGTGTGCGCGTCGAGCGAGCTCGCCGATAACATCGGCGTGCCCATGGCCCCGTATCTCTACACGATGAGCACGATGCACTGCATGAGCGTCTCGCTCGCGGCGGGCGGCCCCGGGCTCGGGACGGCGTGGGGGCACCAGGTCGCGGCCCGCATGCTACGCGAAGCCGGCTTCAGCGAGGTTCAGCTGTTCGAGCGGATCGATCCGGCGAACTCGCTGTACGTCGCTCGCACCGGCAGCTGAGGCAAAGTGGGCGAGCGGTTGTTCGGCGCGCGGGTGCGCCGGCGCGAGGACGCGCGACTCGTCACCGGCCGCGGCCGCTACGTGGCCGACGTGCCGCATCCGGACCTGCTGCACGTCGCGGTCCACCGGAGCCCCCACGCCCACGCGCGTATCGTCCATATCGACGCGGCCGCGGCACGACGGCGCCCCGGCGTCGTCCACGTGCTCGTGCCAGCCGACGTCGCCGCGCTCGGTCGGCTCCCGCTGCTGGTGCCCCACGCGAGCCTGACCGCGCCGGCGTGTCCGGAGATCCTGCCGCAGGAAATCGTCTCGTACGCGGGCCAGGCGGTGGCGCTCGTTGTCGCCGAGAGCGCCGCTCAGGCCGAGGACGCGCTCGACGCGCTTCGGGTCGAGTACGAGCCGCTGCCCGCGGTGGCGTCGCTCGACGACGCGCTTGCCGACGGACCGCGCGTGCATCCCGGCGGAAACGTGGCGTCGCGGTTCGTCCAGCGCGTCGGCGATCCAGCGGGCGAGCTCGCGCGCGCGCCTGTCGTGCTGCGGGAACGGTTCCATCTGCATCGCGGCGCCGGCATGGCGATGGAGACTCGCGCGATCGCGGCGCGCTGGGACGGCGATCTGGGCCAGGTGACTGCGTGGTCGACCACGCAGGCGCCACAGATTTTGCGCCGACTGCTCGCGCGGTACCTCGGCGTGCCCGAGCACGCTGTGCGCGTGGTTACCCAGGACATCGGCGGCGGCTTCGGCCCCAAGGCGATCGTCTACGCCGAGGACATCCTGATACCGTACCTGGCGCGCGCGCTCGGACGCCCGGTGCGCTTCGTCGAGACACGCCGCGAGCATCTCCTGTCGGTCACGCAGGAGCGCGACCAATGGCACGACGTCGAGCTCGGCCTGACGCGCGCGGGCAAGATCGTCGCCGTCCGCGATTCGTTCGTCCACGATTGTGGCGCGTTCGTCTCCTGGGGCGTCATCGTACCGATCCTCACCTCGGTCAGCGTGCCCGGACCGTATCGCGTGCCGAACTACGAGGTGACGTTGACGGCGCTCTACACCAACCGCGTGCCGGTGACGCCGGTGCGCGGCGCGGGTCGACCGCAGGCCGTGTTCGTGATGGAGCGCATGCTCGATCTGGCGGCCGAGCGGCTCGGCATCGACCGGATCGCGCTCCGCGAGCGCAATCTGATCCAGCCCGATGAATTCCCCTACGACGTCGGCCTGACCTCGCGCGACAACGGTCCGCGCCGCTACGACAGCGGCAACTATCCCGAATGCCTGCGGCGCGTGGCCGCCGCGGTGGGTGCGTCGGGCTTCGAGGCCGAGCGCGAGCGGGCGCGGCTGGCGGGCCGGGCCATCGGGCTCGGCTTCGCGATGTTCGTCGAAGATACGGGACTCGGCCCGTACGAAGGCATTCGGGTTCGCGTCGACCCGGCCGGGCGCGTGTTCGTCTTCTCCGGCACGTCCAGTCAGGGTCAGGCGCACGAGACGACCCTCGCGCAGATCGTCGCCGACGGGCTGTCGACCCCGCTCGAGCAGATCACCGTCGTTCCGGGGGACACCGCGGGCATTCCGTACGGCGTTGGCACGTTCGCCAGCCGAGTGGGCGTGCTCGCGAGCACCTCGGCGGCCCATGCGGCGGCCGAGGTCCGCAAGAAGGCGCTGGCGATCGCCGCCGATCATCTCGAGGCCGCTCCGGAGGATCTGGCGCTCGAGGACGGTCGCATCAGCGTGCGCGGCGCGCCCTCGCGCGGCCTGGCCCTCGGCGACGTCGCGGCGATCGCGACCGCGCCGCGGCCCGGCTACGCGTTGCCCGGCGCGATGGATCCGGGGCTCGAGGCCTCGGGGTACGTGCACGTGCCGCAGTCGACGTACTCGAACGGCGCGCACGCCGCGGTGGTAGAGGTCGAGCCGGAGACCGGCACCGTGCGGATCCTCAGATACATCGCGGTCGACGACTGCGGCACGATGATCAACCCGCTGGTGGTCGAGGGCCAGATCCACGGCGGCATCGCGCACGGAATCGGCAACGCCCTGCACGAAGAGATCGTGTACGACGCGGCGGGGCAGCTCGTTACCGGCTCGTTGATGGACTACGCGCTGCCTCGCGCGGCCGACGTGCCGGCGCTCGAGGTGGGTCATGTCGTCACGCCCTCACCGCTGAATCCGCTCGGCGTCAAGGGTGCTGGCGAGGGCGGGACGCTGCCGGCGCCGGCGGCGATCGCGAACGCCGTGGCCGACGCGCTGCGCCCGCTCGGCGTCACGATCACCGAGATGCCGCTCACGCGCGAGCGCCTGTGGCGCAGAGTGCGCGCGGCTCGCGGTTGACGTTCGCGGCGAGCGTTTGATACCGTCGCGCCGCTGAGCGCGCGAGAGCGTGGATGGCGGTTCATTCAGATGTCGTGCGCGCGGCGTGTGGCGGCGCGGAAGCGCCCCGGCGAGCGCACACCGACAAGGAGGTCAGTGATGGCGAGCGAGGCACGCATCGAGACGACGCGAACCTGATATCGAGGCGCGTGCTGATCAAGTCGGCCGGTGTCGCCGCGGGTGCCATCGCACTCGGGTCGCGCTTCGCCGCGGCGCAGACGCCGGCGCCGATGGCACCGCCGAGCACGATCACGACGCCACCGCGCGACTTCGGGCCGAACGCGCCGCCGAACGTCTATTTCACCGATCCCGACGTGCTGACGATCGATCCGCTGTTCAACAGCCTGCGTCAGCCGAACGCGCCTATCCAGCGCTTGTGGACGGGCGCGCTGTGGTCCGAGGGGCCGGCGTGGAGCGGCGTCGGACGTTATCTGGTGTGGAGCGACATCCCGAACAACCGGCAGATGCGCTGGCTCGAGGACAACGGCCGCGTGAGCGTCTTTCGCATGCCGTCGAACAACAGCAACGGCAACACGTTCGACTTCCAGGGCCGGCAGCTTTCTTGCGAGCACCTGACCCGCCGCGTCGTGCGCTACGAGCACGACGGCTCGATCACGGTGATCGCCGATCGCTTCGAGGGCAAGCGGCTGAACTCGCCCAACGACGTCGTGCCGCATCCCGACGGATCCTACTGGTTCACCGATCCGCCCTACGGCGGCCAGCTCTACGAGGGCGCGCCCGACACCGCCGGCGGCCCGAGCAACGCGGCCGGACGGCTCAAGTCTGGCTCGGGCAGGCGGTCGGCATGGGCGACAACAAGCGTGAGCTACCGACCAACGTGTATCGCGTCGATCCGAGCGGCAAGGTCGAGCTCGTCGTCGGCGAGAACGACGTGCCGGATCCGAATGGCCTCGCGCTCTCGCCGGACTACAAGAAGCTCTACGTGATCAGCACCGGCAAAGGGCCCGGCGATCAGGGACCCGGCGGCAAGGGCGACATGCACGTGTTCGACGTCGGCAGCAACAACAAGGTGTCTAACCGGAAGCTCTTCAGCGATTTCATGGTCGACGGCGTGAAGTGCGGCCCCGACGGCGTGCGCTGCGACGTCGACGGTAACCTGTGGTGCTCCAGCAATGCGGGCCGCGCGGTCGGCTACAGCGGCGTGACCGTGTGGACGCCCGAGGGCAAGCTCATCGGGCGCATCCGGCTTCCCGAGATCTGCGGCAACATCTGCTTCGGCGGACCGAAGCGGAACCGTCTCTTCATGGCCGCCAGCCAGTCGCTCTACGCGCTCTACGTCGCCACGCAGGGCGCGTCGCCTGGCTAGGTCCCCGCTCACGGAGCGCCTCGACCGGCCGCGTCGCCCGGCGCGGCTGGTCGTTACGCTTTGCGCAGGAAGTCGAAGTCGCAGCCGTGCTCCGCCTGGAGCACGTGGTCCATGTAGAGCTTGGCGTAGCCGCGGGCCGGCGGCGTCGCCGGGCGCGGAAGCGCGGCGCGCCGTCGCGCGATCTCGGCGTCGTCCACCGCCAGCTCGATCCGGCGCTCGTTGACGCTCAGACGGATGCGGTCTCCGTTCTTCACCAGCGCCAGCGGCCCGCCCACGGCCGACTCGGGCGACACGTGCAGCACGATCGTGCCGTAGGCCGTTCCGCTCATGCGTGCGTCCGAGATGCGCACCATGTCCTTCACGCCCGCGCGCGCCAGCTTCGAGGGAATCGGGAGATAGCCGGCCTCCGGCATCGCGTAGCCGCTCTTGGGACCGGCGTTCTGGAGCACGAGGAAATCGTCCGGCCGCACGTCGAGATCCGGCGTGTCGATGCGCGCGGAGAGATCGTCGAGCGACGAGAACACCACCGCGCGGCCTTCGCGCTCGAAGAGCGCGGGGTCGGCGGCCGAGCGTTTCAGGATCGCGCCGCCGGGCGCCAGGCTTCCGAACAGCGCGACGAGCCCGCCGACCTTCTGGTACGGATCGCCC
>JACXTT010007778.1_pt1 | contig 15028 bp, 16 predicted proteins | sample 9270951 | NCBI WGS metagenome assembly JACXTT01 (sample SAMN15532306, study PRJNA645909) | rock metagenome | isolation source: weathered quartz diorite | place: Puerto Rico | collected 2017-06-21
GCGACCACGGCCTCGTGACCGTGCGCATGCCGGGCGGCGAGCTGCGGATCGACGTGCGTCCGGACTGGTCGATCCGCCTCCAGGGCGCCGTCGAGGAGGTCTATACGGGGCAGCTTACCGCCGAGTTCGCCGACGATCTTCGTGGTCGCTGAAACATCGACGCGGGTCGCCGAGCTGAGTCCGGGCTATGGCGCGGTCTGCATGATCGGCGCGAGCTGATCCAGGCCGGTCGCCAGCTCCGGCCCGTAGGTGATGCACAGCTCGATCAGATCGCAGACCTCGTCGATCTCCGCCCCGCTGACCGCGGTCCCGCTCGGCAGGCAGAGGACCTCCTCGGCGAGGCGCTCGGTCACCGGCAGGCGAACGCCCCGGTAGCGCGGCGACGAGCGATAGGGCTCGATACGATGGCAGCCCGGGTGAAAGTACCGGCGGGCCAGGACGCGCTCGGCCCACAATACCCGTTGGATCGCGTCCCGTGAGATCCCGGCCGCTTCGGCATCGACCTCGAGCGCCACGTACTGATAGTTGTGTCGCTCCCGGGTGTCGTATTCGACGAGGCGGAGCCCGAGCACGCGTCCGAGGCGGGCCCGATAGCGCTCGTAGTTCTCGCGGTTGCGGTCGATGACCTCATCGATCCGGTCCAGCGATGCCAGGCCCATGGCGGCCTGGATCTCGCTCATCTTCCCGTTGATGCCGAGCTCGGCCACGCTGTCGTAGCCGTCGAAGCCGAAGTTCCGTAGCCGGCGCAGGCGCGCCGCGAGGCCCTCGTCGTTGGTCGTGATGATCCCGCCCTCGAACGAGTGCGCGAACTTGGTCGCGTGCAGGCTGAACACCTCGGCCCGACCGAAGCTCCCGATCATCCGTCCCCCGTGCGACGACGCGAGCGCGTGACTCGCGTCGAAGAGCAGCGCGAGTCGGCGTCGGTGGGCCAGCGCGGAGAAGTCGTCGACGGCGCAGGGCCGACCCCACAGGTGCACCCCGACGATCGCGGTGGTTCGCGGGGTGAGGAGGGACTCGACGTGGCTCGCATCGAGGTTGTGCGTCGCCGGGTCGACGTCGGCGAACACCGGAGTGATGCCGTGCCACGCCAGGGCATGCGCGGTCGCTACGAAGGTGAATCCCGGCACGATGACCTCCCCGGTGAGACCGAGGGCCTTGGCCAGGATCCCGAGGCCGAGCGTGGCGTTGGTGACGGCCACGCAGTGCGCCACCGAGAGGGCCCGCTCGAAGCCGCGCTCGAGCTCACGCACGTACGGGCCGTCGTTGGTGAGCCATCGTCGGTCGAGCATGTCCTCGACCCGCGCCAGGAACGCCTCACGGCCAAGGACGTTGGGTCGGCCGACGTGGAGCTCTTCGTTGAAGGCGGGCGCGCCACCGAAGATCGCGAGCTCGCGCAGCGCCGTCTTCACGGCCGGTCTCCCCCGTCGATCGGGTGCCGGTAGACGTAGGCCGTGTACTCGTACAGGCCGTAGTCGTGACGGAGCGTGAAATGCCGACTGATGCTCGTTGTGAGGAATCCCGCGAGCTCATCGAGCGGGACGTGGAAGAGATCCTCGCGCTCCCAGTCGACATATTTGGTCGCCACGTTGAAGGCGATTCCGCACCGGGCCTTCGCCCAGAGGCGGGTGAGGAGGGCCCGCGAGTACTGGGTCATGGCCTCGTGAGTCAGGGAGGCCTTCATCGTGAGCACACCGTTCATCACGATGTAGTCGAAGTCGGGAAGGGCGCCCGTATCCTCCAGCACGTCGACGTCGTAGTAGGTGACATCAGGGAACTTGCTCCGCGAGAGACGCAGGAACTGGGGCGACACGTCGAGGCCGCTGTAGCGGATGTCGTCACGCCCGCGGGTGCGAATGTGCTCGTAGAGGTGTGAGGCTCCGCAGCCGAAGTCGAGCAGGGTGACGGCTCGCCCGGCGTCCGGAGTCAGGAGGCCGAGCATGATGTCGTATCGACGGTCCGCCTCCTCCCGGGTCTTCGTCCAGCCGACACCGAGGAAGTTGTCGCCGTGGCGATCGAGGCATTGCTCGGTGAACCGCACGATGCTCCAGTAGGGCTTGGTGGTCACGGGATGAGGACCCGGTCCGGCACAGCCACGGGTTGCGGCGCTCGGTAGGCCGGGAAGTACGATGGGTCCGCGGACCGGTTCGCTTCCACGAGCTCCCGGTACCGTCGCCGATCGAAGATCCGCCCGCAGAGGTACACCGGGCGGGTCCCGGTCGCCCAGCCACGCTTGAAGCGGCTCAGCCCGTCGCGACCATCGGCGGTGAGGCCCGGCGCTCCGCCCAGGTCCAGCCACTCGAGGCCGGCGGCGGCGAAATACCGAAGGGCGTGGTCGAAAATGGCGAACGAGGCGCCCGCGGCGTAGCCGGCGGCACTGTAGGCGCCGAGATGGTAGTAGGCGACGGACTCGTTGACGTACCAGACCGTCATTCCGATCGTGGCGCTCTCGTCAGCGGCCGCGAACGCCACCGCGCCCGGCACCTCGAGTTGTCTGGAAAGCGTCTCCGGCGGGAATGCGGCCGGCCCGGTGATGTGGTGGCGCACCACGAGATTGCCGTAGAGCTCCCGCCATATCGGCGTCAGCGAGGGCGGATCGGGACATCGCTCGACCTCCACTTGCCGACCGGCCTTCGCGACGTTCCGGCGGTGGTGCGGAGGTAGGTAGTCGTCCAGCGACCGCCGCAGGTCGACCACGAAATGCTCCTTGAAAGGGCGCACCAGGTCGGGGAAGGCTTGTCGGAGCTCGGACTCCGAGAAACGACCGAACGGATCCGTGACGATGGTGAGGCTCACGAGCTCGGCTAGGGGCTCCGCCAGATCGCCGGCGAGACGGCGCCAGTCCAGGCACGAGAAGATTGGATAGGGGCCGATCGCATCCCGCAGGCCGGACGGCTTTCTGTCTGAACCAGGAATCGACCGCACGAGAATCCACCCGCCCGATCGGGGGAGCTCGAGCGCGCTGCCCACCTCGGTCAGGGAGGCCGCGTACGCCTCATGAGCGTATCCGCTCATACGCGCGCGGGCTGACGCGGCTCGATGGATGGTCGCCGTGCGTGGTGACGGCCTACGATGTGCTCGACGAACCCCATTCGAACCCCGGCCTGCCACATCCGTCTCCAGAGGTTCCAGTCCCCCGGCTCGTCACGGCGCCAGGCCTGCGGGTCGTAGCGCATGAAGGAGAGGTACGAGGCGTAGAGCACCGAGGCATTGCCGATGCCTCCACACCGCGGGGGGAACACACCCACGTTGTGCCACTGGCCCGAGGGCTCCTCGTGATCCATGATCCCGTAGGCGAATTCCAGCTGTCGCGACCGGCACGCGGCGAGGAGCACCTCGATGTGGTCGGTCGAGAACTCGTCGTCGTCATCGAGCCAGGCGATCCAGCTTCCGCGTGCGAGCCCGAGCGCGACGTTCGCCGGCCGGGTTCCGGCGACCATCCAGGCGTGCAAGGGGTTCGCGGGCAGTGGTTCCTTCTCGCGGAGATTCACGAACCGGATCCGCGGATCCCCGAACTTCGCGATGACATCGGCGGTCTGATCCGTGCAGGCGTCTCCCGCGATGACGATCTCGAAGCGTTGGTAGGTCTGGCACAGCACGGACGGGACGGACCGCTCGGCCAGGAGCTGCGCTCGGTTGTACGTGGGGATGAGGACCGAGACGAGCGGATTCGCCTGGGCAGGGAGGCGATGGGCTGAGCGGCGAGCCAGCGCCAGCTTCAGCCGGGTCCGCGCCTGGGCTGCCCGGGATTGCACGCCGGCTCGAGTGGCCGCTAAGGGCGCCCTCGCGAACTGGCCGAGCTGAGAGAGATAACCGAAGTCCCCGGTTTCGGCAGGCACTTTGATCCCTCGGTGTCGAGGCGGTAGCAAAGGTGGTGCCGCAAGAACTGAAAGGCAATTCTCGGCGAAAAGCCATGGGTTCGGGACTCCCGAGGCAACCACCCACCTCGAGGTCGGAAGAAACTACCGTGTAAGGGTAGAAAGAAACGCTAGCGAGCTAGAGCCGGGCGGAAAGACGGCGCGCGATGTAACCGCCGATGACGGCGGCCGCGCCGGTCAGGGCCAGCGCGAGAGCGGTCGCAGGCAGGCTGGGCGCCACGGCGGCCAGCGAGGGTCGCGATGGCAGGCGCCAGGCGAACACGGCGAACAGGGTCATCGCGTAGGCCACCGTCGCCGAGACCGGTCGCCGTCGCGCATCCACCAGCGCCATGGCGAGCGCCGGCAGGAGCGCGAACACGTGGCGCCAGCCGCCGGTCTGACCGGGTGTGACCCCTTCCTTGCGGGCCATCACCATCGCGACCGCGATCGGCGACGTGGGATCCTTCGCGATCTCCGCGTCGATCACGGAAACGGGCTGCAGGACCTCGAAGCCTCGATGGGCGATCTGCTGGCCGACCATGCCCAGGGGGATCAGGATCAGCAGCAGGATGACGGGGGCCCAGCGATTGCCGGAGACGATGCTCGTGGTGACGAGTGACAGCGGCAGGATCAACGCGGACAGGATCGTGATGGTGTAGAAGAGCACGCCGCCGTGGAGGTACGCCACCCGGATCGAGGGGTCGACCGTGAGATGGAGGCCACCGTAGAGCATCGCGCCGTTGATCACGACCGCGGCGAACCGGGCTCGACTCCTGCCCGGATAGACCTCGGACGCGATCAAGAAGCAGGCGAGGGAATTGATCGCCGCGCCTACGATGCCGAGCAAGTGGGGCGGGCTCCACAGCGTCACGTCCAGGCCGAACATCCGATGCCAGAGGTCATCGATCGGCGCGGCCACCACCGTGAGGCCGATGCCCGCCGCGGCCAGAAGGAATCCGCGCGTCCCGGTGAGCCCGAGGACTCTCTGGCCCCGGCCATCCGTTCCAACGAGGGTCTCCCACGCGAGGACCCCGAAGCTGACGAGCACGGCCAGCGTGACGCCTGCGTACGTCATCACGTGGGGCGGGATCCAGAAGGAATCGCGACCGATCAGGACATGCCACTGGATGTCCCACTGCACGCCCCAACCAGCGATCAGCTTCGATAGGAGCAGGGCCCAGAGGCCGGCACGACGGAGGGTCAGCGTGGAGAAAGCCGTCGGCGCCGAGACACCCGAGGGCAGGCGGTCGACGCCGACGGCCATGCCGCTACTGAGTCTTGACCGGCGCGGGAGTGGCCGCCTTGGGCGGCGCCACGTCGAGGACCTTCACGTCGAAGAACAAGGTCTTGCCGGCGAGCGGGTGGTTCAGATCGAGGACAACGGTGTTCTCCTTGATCTCCTTCACCACCACTGGCCGAGTTTCGCCGGAGCCGCTCCGGGCCATCAGCGGCGTGCCAACCTTCAGCCCCTCCTTAGGAATGGCCTCCTTCGGCACCTCCGTCTGCGCGTTCGGGATCACCGGCCCGTACGCGTCCTCCGGCTTCACCACGACCTGCTTCTCGTCGCCCGCGTGCATGCCGACCAGCTCTCGCTCGAGCCCCGGGATGATCTGCTGCTGCCCGTGGGTGAAGACTAGGGGGCTCTTGCCTTTGTTCGTATCGAGCACCTGGCCACCTTCGTCCTTCAGGGTGTACTCGATGCTCACGCTCGAGCCGTTCTGCACCTCGGGGGAAGCCGGGGGATTCTGGGCATACGCAGTGGAAGCGGCGAGTGCCAATACCACCGCGGTCAAGTTCACTGTGCGAATCATGCTCTCCTCCAGGCGCGCCAGAGCCGCGGAATGCGCGTGAAAACGACTCTACACCCGGCTTCCCGAGGCGCGCAACGCACGGAGGAAAAATGCCGGGGCGTGCTATGATCGGCGAAATCTTGAAAGCCTTCTGCGCGTGGTGTCAACGAGAGGGTGGGCCCGCCTTCCTCGGCGAGCGCGAGCCGCTCGACGATGACAGCGAGACGCACGGGGTTTGCCGCCGCCATCTCCAGCACATCCTGGCCGCGCTGCCGTCCCACTCGTTCCCCGACGTTACGTACCTCGTCGTGATCAAGCCGGGAGAAGTCGGCCTCTACGACTACCTGGAGCGGGCCTTCCTGGGGGTCCGAGGCGTGAAAGTCATCGTCGACCGGCGCCGGGCGGACCGTCGGGAGTCGCACGGAAAGCCCGTTCACGACCGCCGGCGCGCGGACCGCCGACAGCCCCGGGGGACCGCCTACGCCCTCGGCTATACGACGGTGCGCTTCGGTCGTATCGCCAGCAACGGAGTAGCCTCGCTTACCTGATCCCGCGTCGCCTCAGCTCGCGCGCTTGGCGAGCCCCTGAAGCATCATCGTGGTCAGCCGGGTGACGTGATCTGCGAAGGCCTTGAGCGCGTCGGCCGTCTCCAGGCGCTCTACGCGCAGTTGTTCGAGATCCCGACGAAGGACTTGATTCTCCTGCTGGAGGCTGTCGGTCTGGCGGGTCAGGGCCTCTACCGCGGTCTCGAGCTCCCGACACCGGTGCAGCATTTGCAGGGTCCGGCCGAAGAGCTGCTCGCCTTCACCGACCCACCGCAAAACGTCGGCTACCGGATCCGCCGCCATGGCCGCCGATTATACGCGTGGACTACCCCTTCGCGAGGTCGACTACCCGGGCCGCGTTGTCCTTCCAGAAGAACCGGCGTGACGTGACCGTCTCGAAGGCGGCGCGCCCGAGGGCGCGGCGGGTTTCGGCATCCTCGGCAACGCGAAGAAGCACCCGCTCGAGATCTCGGCCGTCGCCCCGGCGAAACAGCAGACCACTGTGGCCGGTCTGCAAGATTTCCTGGATGTTCGGCTGGTCCGGGGCCACTACGCACTTCGCCATCGCCATGTATTCCACGATCTTCATCGGGCACGCATACTCGGGCGCACTCGGCTGCACCGCCACGTCCATCGCGGCAACGTAGGCCGGGATGTCCAGGTGGTCCACCGGCCCGGTAAACACCACGTCGCGCGCGAGGCCGTGGGCCGAGACGAAGCGATCGAGATCGGACCGAGCGGGGCCGTCACCGACGAGGAGCAGGCGTGCTCCGCGCTCGGCAAGGTGCGCGGCGTGGTAGGCCTCGAGGAGCAGCTCGAGGCCGTGCCACTTTCGGAACCATCCGACGAAGCCGATGACCAGTCGGTCGCCCAGATCGTGCTTGCGGCGCACCTCGGCGCCGCTCACCGCGGGATTGAACGTGTCGTCGTCGACCCCGTTCGTCATGACCACCACGTGGTCGGACGGCACCCCTCCGCGAACGAGTACGTCCTTCAGGACCCCGGTTACCGCGATCGTGCGCGTGCTGTTGGAGCAGATCCAGCGCTCGGACGCGCGGGCCAGCGCGCGAAATGTCAGACGGCCGAGCTGCTCCTGCTCCTGGGCGAGGGGAGCGTTCACCTCGAGGATGATCGGGATCCCGAGATGCCGCGCCGCGAGCACACCACACACGGTGTTCAGCGAGTATCGCTCGTAGATCAGGTCCGGGCGGAAGTGGCGCGCGCGCCGGCGCAGCATCGCGTAGCCGTAGCCGTTGTACCCGAGGCTCAGGAGATCGTAGAGCCACGCCGGCAGCTCACCGCCGCTGCGCCCTGACGCGGAGCTCTTCACGTCCTGCTGCGGGCCAGCGTCCGTCTCGGTTAGGGCGGCCACCTCGACTTCGTGGCCCAGATCACGGAAGGCATGAATGATCGAGCGGATGTGGATGCCCTGGGCGTCGCCTGCCCGGGTGCGGTGATGGTAGAGGATCCTCATGCCGCGCTCACGCCGGGCGAGAATGCCAGAGCATCTCGTAGATGCCGAGGATCCGTGGGCGATAGACGGTGAGGAGGGTCCCGACGTAGAACAGCGCGCCCGCGCCGGCCTGCGCTCCGAGACGCGCCCCGTGTGACCACGTGCCGGGGAGGGCCTGGCGAACCAGGAGGACGAAGACGGCCATGCCGATGCACGCGCTAAGGGCGGGCGCGATCGCCGCGAGATACTCCGAGACCCGGAGGTCGATGATCCGCCGCATGAGCGGCAGGGCCGGGAGGAACGTCAGCGGGAAGCCGAGCGCCCAGGCCCACGCCACGCCCGCCACGCCCCAGCGAACCCCGATGAGGAAACACACGGGCATCACCAAGAGCGTGAAGAGGTTGAGCCACATGTTGGCCCGGAAGTGACCGGTCCACAGCAGGATGTGGCCGATCAGCATCTGACTGGCGTTCACGCTCATGTAGAGGCTCAAGATGCGCAGCGGCAGGATCACCGCCTGCCACGTCGGACCGAGGGCCAGGAGAATGAAGTCGTCCGCGGTGAGGAGCAGACCGAACGACATCGGCAAGGTCACGTACGAGAGTGCCTGCGTCAGCACCAGGAAGTAGCGGCGCAGATGGGGCACGCTGTCCTGCACGGAGGTGAAGACGCCCGGAATCACCTTGCTGACCATGGAGCTGACTTCGGTGATCGGCAGCGACGCGAAGGTCATCGCGAATCCGAAGACGCCGAGCGCCTCCTTGCCGACATAGCGGCCGATGATGGCCGAGTCCAGCGACGTGTAGCCGTACCAGGCGCCTCGGGACACGAGCATCCGCCAGCCGGCCGCGAGGGAGCGGGAGATTCGCCTCGGCTGACGCGGCCAGGCCACCGTGAATGGATGGAGCGCGTAGAGGACGACCGTGACCACCACGCCCCCGGTGAGGGTATTGAGCACGAGGGCCCAGTGGCCGAAGGCGAAGGTCGCGGCCACGGCCACCACCACCGCGGCCACCGTCACCTGCAGGCCGTGCAGCCAGGCCAGCGTGCGGAATCGGAGCTCGCGCTGGAGCAGCGCGCGGGGCAGGACCTGGAGCGCGTCGGTGACGAAGGTGAGACTGAGCACCCGGACCAGCGGCTCTACCGAGGGCTCGCGGAAGTACGACGCGATGGGGCCCGAGAGCGCGATGAACAAGCCACTCAAGCCTACGCCCAGGCACAGGATCGTCCCCGCGAGGCTGGCGAGCTGCTCGGAATCGAGGCTACGATCCTGGAGGATGATGGCGTCCAAGCCCAGATCCTCGACGAGGCGCGCGAAGCCGATGGGAATCGTGGCCATCGCCACCAGCCCGTAATCGCCCGGCACCAGGATGCGAGCCACGTACAGGGTGGCCGCCCAGCTGACGATTTGGGAGAGCCAGCGGAAGACGACCGTCCAGGCGACACCGGAGATCAGCGCGCGATCGGCTTCGTGACCTCCTGCGCCCGAGGAGTGGTCCGCGGTTGGTCGCGAGGTCATCGCGCGCCAGAATAGCATGTCGGGTCGACGCCGCTCTCGCGTTGCCCCTTGAAACGCTTCGAGCAACTCGCTAGAATCCGGCGCGTGGACGATTAGCTCAGTTGGCAGAGCACCGGCCTCACATGCCGGGGGTCACTGGTTCAAGTCCAGTATCGTCCACCATTCAATGCACACGGACCGGGGGTGTCGAGTGCCTCCGGGAGGTCTCCGGCGATGGCGGGCATCAGGCACTTTCGCCAACCGCTCGCGACCCTGGTCACGCTCGCCGTGATCGGGTCGGCGGTGGCGGCCGTCGGGCAGCCGCGCAGCCAAGAGGACATCAACAACCAGATTCAGCGGAGTGCCGCCCTCCAGCGGGAGGCTCTCCAAGCGCTTTCCGACGGCGCCAAAGCCGCGACCCTGATCGACCGCGCTCGGGCCGAGCTGCAAGGTGCGCTCTCCGCGATGATCATCAACGCATCGAAGTTGAAATTCCCGGATCCGTTGCTGCCGATCCAGCGGAGAAAAGGTGAGGAAGCCCTCTCCCTGCTCCAGGCGGCCGGCGATGAGCTCAAGACGCACGCGGCCGCGCAGGGCCAGGAGAGAGCCGGAGCGAACCTCCAGATGGTTCGCGGCAACATCGAGCAGGCGCTGCGCCTGACCACCGCGCTGGCGCTTTGATCGACCGCTCGATCGCCCTTGATGGCCGGTGCGTGATGCGCGTGCCATCCTGGCTTAGGCAGTCCCTCCTGCTCGTGGTCGGCGGCCTGATCCTGGCCGCGTGTGGCGGGACCACCACCGCGCCCCAGGCCGAGCCGAGCACGCCGCCTCCGGCGGCAGCCTCGGTCCCCGTGAAGCCGGCGGCGGGCGAGGGGGCCACCGCGAACGAATCCCTGCCCGGGGAGCCCGAGGCCGAGCCGGCCACGTTTCACTCCCTGAGCGTGCGCTGGCCGATCCGCGGTGACGCCAACGTCAACGCGTGGGTGGCCGTTCAGTACATCAAGCGCGGAGATTCCCAGTGGCGCGATGCCCTCCCGCTGTTCCGGATCGACCCGGAGTCCATCTCCGACGAGAACACCGTCGCGGGGGGCTGGCTCTTCGCGGGCAGCATCGTCGACCTGCTTCCCGATACCGACTATGCGGTGGCGTTGACCCTCAAGGACCCCGACGGCGGAGACACGCGGCGGATCCTGACCATGCGGACGGCGGCGGAGCCCCGAGAGCCGGCGGGCATGCGGGTTCGTCACGTGGTGCCGGCGAGGGGCGGGGGTGGACCCGGCAGCGGGACCGAGGCCGATCCCTTTCGCGGCCTCGCGGCCGCCCAGGCGACGGCCGAGCCCGGCGATCTCTTCCTCGTCCACGGCGGGGTGTACGCGGAGGGCAGGTGGACGGTCGATCGGTTCGGGACCGCGGAGCGGCCCATCATCTACCGGGGGGCGGGCGACGGCGAGAGCATTCTCGACGGTGGCGGCGGCGAGCGCATGGTCAGCGCGCCCGGCGTGCACCACGTCTGGTTCGAGCGGCTCACCCTGCGCAACGCGCGCTTCCTGTTCGTCGGTCACTCGGGCTCTTACTTCGTCATCCGCCGATGCCGACTCGAGGTGGTCGGCACCGGCATCACCGCGATCAACGGCGGCTACCGTGAATCGCGCGGATTCGTGATCACCGACAACGAGTTCCACGGGACGACCACCTGGCCCCGCAGCAAGGGGATCGAGGAGATCAACGGCCTCACCATCACGGGGGCCGGGCACGTCGTGGCCTACAATCACATGAGCAATCTCGGCGACGGCATGCACGGGAGCCAGTACGGACGGCTCTCGGCGAGCGACATCCACAACAACGACATCGAGGTGTCCACCGACGACGGGATCGAGGCCGACGAGTCGGACATGAACGTCAGGGTCTTTCGCAACCGCATCACCAACGCCTACTCCGGGATCAGCGCGCAGCCCTCCAACGGCGGCCCGCTCTACTTCTTCCGCAACGCGATCTACAACGTCATGTACTCACCCTTCAAGCTGCACAACGACACCGCGGGGGTGCTCATCATTCACAACACCTCCGTGAAGGTCGGCATTCCGTTTGCGATCGATCCGGCCGGCGAGAAGGTCATCGACGTGATGACCCGCAACAACCTCTTCATCGGCACGAGCGGGCCGGCTCTTTGGTCCACCGGCAAGATGATCCGCTGCGACTTCGACAGCGACGGGTATAGCTGGGCGGGCAGCGGGCTCGGGTTGCTGGCCGGCGGGTTCGCGCAGTGGAATCAGGTGAACTATGGATCGGTGGACGCGGCCCGGCGCTCCGGTGCGCTCTACCGGCAGCGCGGCGCGGCGGTGATCCCGGCCAGTGGCAACTTCGTGAACGGGCTCGGGCCGCCGAGCGATTCTCGGCCTCGGGTGCCGCGGGAGCGCGTCGACCTGCGTCTCCAGCCGGGCTCTCGGGCGGTCGATCTCGGCATCGTGGTGCCCAACTTCAGCGATGGCTTCACCGGGTCCGCGCCGGACCTCGGCTGCTGCGAGCAGGGGCAGCCCCTGCCGCACTACGGACCGAGACCGTGAGGAACTACGAGGCGGGGGTCACGCCGGACTGATTCAGCGCGTGGTCCACGACCGATCGGAGCTGGTCCAGCGAGAACGGCTTCGCGAGGACGAAGTCCACGCCGCGAGCCTGAGCGTCTTCCGGCCCCATGCGGTCGCCGTATCCGGTCATGAGGGCGATCCGGGTGTTGGGCCACCGAGCCCTCAGGCGATGTGCCACCTCGAGGCCTGAGATGCCGGGTAGCCCGAGATCCAACATGGCGAGATCGAAGCTCCGGGTTTCCAGCTCGACGAGGCCGGACTCGCCATCCGGGACGCTGACGATCGTGTAGCCGTGACGGCTCAGCAGCTCGCGGAGCACGTCGCGAACCTCTTCGGAATCGTCGACGACCAGAATCTTTGCGCCGGATGAAGGCCGCGGCGGGGGCGCGGTCGGAGTCGGTGAGGCCGGAGCCGCGGCGGTCTCGGTTTTCTTCAGCGCTTCGGCACTGACCGGCAGCCAGATCGTGAAGACGCTGCCCTTGCCGGGGGCGCTCTCGACCGAAATGCTCCCGCCATGGCGGTCCACGATGGCGTAGGCCCCGCTCAGGCCGAAGCCCTTGCCCTTCTCCCGCTTGGTCGTGAAGAAGGGATCGAAGATGCGAAGCCGGACCTCGTCGGTCATGCCGATGCCGGTGTCGGCCACCTGGCAGTAGGCGCGCTCCGCCTCGACACCAGTGCGGAAGGTGAGCGTTCCGCCCTCCGGCATCGCATCGAGGGCGTTGAGCGCGATGCTGGTGAGGACCTGACGCAGCTCCGCGACGTCGCCCAGCACGGTCGGGACCGCGCCGGTTTCGGTCTCGACCTCTCCCGAGCTGCCACGCGCGGCCAACTGCTGGGCCCAGCGTGATCGAGCCGACCCCGCGATCTCGCCCACGAGCTGATTGATGTCGAGGGACTGGTACGGCCGCGTGGGCCGTGTCCGGCTGAAGTCCTGGAAGCGACGCACCATCCACGCGCCCTCGAGCGCCACCTGCTCGATCATCCGCAAGGAGCGGCGGACTTCGGGATCCTGGACGTCGGCGAGGAGGAGCTGTGCCCGTGCGAGGATTCCAGAGAGCGTGTTGTTGAAATCGTGCGCGACCTCACCGGCCATCTCGCGAAAAGCGTGGAGGCGTTGCGTTTGGATGCTCTGATCGTGCGCGGCGATCAGCTGGTCGAGGAGCGCCCGCACCTCGGTCACGGAGGAGTCCGCGTCCGCCTCAGCCGAGAGGCTGTTCACGGTATTGGGCTCGGAGGTCATGGGATGCGCGCGCGGGCTCAGGAACGCAGTGACACTCAGGAATGCGGTGACCGCGGCTCCCGAGAGAATGGGCTCGAGCGAGGCGCCCCCTGGAACTTGTGAGCGACCTGGTTCACCAGGTCCTTCATCTCGCCGAGCAGCTTGGCCGCGCTCTCTCCGGCCTCGGCCTGCTCGGCGTGCAGCCGGTCGTTCTCCCCGCGGAGCGTGGCGACCTGCTCGCGGAGCTCGTCCCGCTCTCGCTGGATCCCGTCCGCCTGGACGCGCTGCTGCTCGAGGTCCGACTGCAGGCGGGAGACTTCCTGCCGGAGCTCTCCACACTCCCGCTGGGCCGTCTCAGCCGTCACGCGGTGACGGTCGCTGTCCTCGATCAGTTGGGTGATCGATGAGATGACCGCCTGCATGTCACCGACCCATCTGGTCAAGGGATGCTCTGCTGGGTTGCTCATCGTGCCCTCTCTTGTCGATGGCCCGAAGCTTTCACTAGTGCTCAATTCTAGCCCTGAGCCGAGTTCGCCTCTATCGCAAAGCGGGCCGGTCCAGGGGCAAATTCGGAACGGAACGACATGGTAGGCCAGGACACACGCAAAGCAAATGCCACCAGCGAAAGCCCGGAAAAACAATAGGTTCTTGCGTCGAGAGGGCTCCCGGCGCGCAATATTTGTCAGCAGGTGAGGCCCTGGCGGTCACCAGTTCTGCCCCGCCGGGGGCTAGGCAAAGTGTGCCAGGTAGCCTCGAAGCTTCTGACGCTCGGCCATAGCCAGGTTGGCGAAGACGAGCACCGCACCTCCCGTGTAGGTCTCCCACACGATCGCAGGCAGCCGAAGGGTTGCGCCGACGTCGGGTCCGGGCAGCTCGAGGATCACGATATCGCCCCCGCCCAGCGGGGCACTGGTGGTTATCCTGGCGCCCGATGCGCTCAGATCGACGGTTCGCCCCGGTAGTGTCTCCTCCTCCCCCGAGCCGACCTCGATTCGTACCGGAAGACTGACCGCGACTTTTTTCGCCCAACGGCGGATGTCCCCGGGAGCCATGAACGGTGCGACACGCTCGGCCTCGTCCGCCTCCGTCAGGAACCGGACCGCGAGCCCGTCGGGATGGCGTCGAACGACCGTGGCAAGCATCTCGAGGCGTCCGGCACCGGTCGGCAGGCTCACCCGCAGCACCACTGCCGTGTCACGGTTCAGGAGAAGATCGGTGGCCACGCGCATGCCGGTCAGGCTCGCGTCGACGACCTGGCCAACGCCCACCCGACCATCCGCCGCTTCCAGGATCACCGGCCACGCGGTCTGGATGCGGGGATACCGGCGACGATCCGCGCCTCTCGTCGTGCTCATTCCACCTCGCCAGGAAAGGAGGCTGGACTCTACACTGTTCACCATGGTACTAGCCCCCCCTCTGACGTCCTCGTGATTCTTAGGGCCGACGGATGATGACGGCACCGTGAGTGCGCAGACGGTGGGCGATCTCCGGGGGAGTCCGCGAATCGTCGCGACGCCGGTCGAGAATCACTCGGACCTTCGTATCTCTTGAAAATGCTTGGAGGAGATGAGCGTAGAGGTCGCTCTGATTCCGAGAGACGATGATCAGCCAGTGCTTGTCCTGTCGATTCAGCTCAGTCGCTGGTTGCCTCATGGATGTACCTGGCGGGCACAGACGCAAGGACGAGGCCATGTTGATTATGCTAATAGAATCGAGAGCATGAGTTCTTCATCGTGTCGCGTATCCAACGCAAAGTGTGTCGAAGCTGACGAAAACTGGCGCACCGCCGGTTGGCTGATGCTCTCATAGGTGAAGAAAATACATATTTTCACGACGTTAGCACTCATCGTGGCCATCTTTTCAGCCCTCAGTGCTGAAACAGCGCCGGCCCAGGAACGTAAAGGCCCACCGGCGGGTAGCGCCCAGCCGGCGGCCACCGCGGGCCGCCTCGAGAAGGCAGCGGCCGATGTCGCCGCCGCTGCCGCGGCCTATCGTGCGGCGCTGGAGCGGGTCCTGGCGGTCCACGAGCGCGAGTTGGCTCGGCGGACGGAGCTGTCCGAGCTGCGGCAGGACCTCTTCGAGCG
>JACXTT010007779.1_pt1 | contig 15028 bp, 11 predicted proteins | sample 9270951 | NCBI WGS metagenome assembly JACXTT01 (sample SAMN15532306, study PRJNA645909) | rock metagenome | isolation source: weathered quartz diorite | place: Puerto Rico | collected 2017-06-21
TCAGGCCTTGAGCGCGGCGCGCACCTTGTCCGGCGTGAACGGTACCGATCGCAAGCGGATGCCGACGGCGTCGTACACCGCGTTGGCGATCGCGGAAGGCACGACCGCCGCCGTCGGCTCGCCCGCGCCCCACGGTCGCTCGTTCGGCCGGTCGATCAGATCGACGATGACCTCAGGCACGTCGGGGAAGCGCAGGATCGGGTAGCTCTCCCAGTCAAGGCTCGTCACGCGCGAGCGATCCCACTGCAGGTCCTCGATGAGCGTGCGGCTCACGGTCTGGATGACGTTGCCGTCGATCTGGTTGCGCAGCCCGTCGGGATTGATCACCTGTCCGCAGTCGTGCGCGACGTAGAACCGCTCGACGCGGATCGCACCGGTGCGCCGGTTCACCGCGACATCGGCAACCACGCCCACGTAGGTGCGCACGAGCTCGTACTTGATGTACGAGACACCGCGTCCCTTGGCGATGTCGCCGTCGCCGCCGGTCGGCTTGGTGCGCGGCGTCCAGCGCGCGAGCTTGCGCAGGCGCTCGAGCAGCTCCAGGCCGCGCGGATCCTTGAGGTTGCGCACGCGGTACTCGAGCGGATCGACGCCCGCCGCCTGCGCGAGCTCGTCGAGGAAGCACTCGTTGCCGTAGCTGTTCTGCATGCGACCCGGCGTGCGGATCCACGAGGGCCGGAAGGGCGTCTCGGCGACCCAGTGCGCCATTGCCTTGATGTTCGGCAACGCGTACGGGATCGCGAGCCCCTGGTGGATGTTGCCCGGGTGCGAGGCGTCCTTTGGCAGCCTGGCGAGATCGGCGGCGACGAGCGTCACGGCGATCTGGCCCGGACGGTCGGGAATGTACGCTTCAGATTCCCAGGCGACGATGTTGCCACTGTCGTCGATCGCGCCGCGGTAGTCGATGAGTGTGGGCGGGCCTTTCGGGTCCCAGCCGTGCTCATCGGCGCGGCTCCATTGCACGCGCACCGGCCTGCCGACGTCTCTTGCGATCAGCGCGGCATCGGCGGCTGCATCCTCGTGGCCGTTGCGTCCGTAGCAGCCCGCGCCCTCCAGGTAGACGCAGCGCACGTTCGCCTCCGGAATGTCGAGCATGCGCGCAAGCTGCTTGCGCAGCAGGTGCGTCGCCTGCGAGGCAGTCCACACGGTGAGCACGCCGTCCTTGTTTTCCGCCACGGCGCAGGACGGGCCGATCGAGCCGTGCGTGTGCACGGCGAAGTCGTACGTCGCCTTCAGCGTTTTCGCCGAGCCCGGGAGGGCGGCGGCCGTATCGCCGACGCTCTGGAACGCTTCGTCCTTGGCGATCTTGGTGCCGCGCACGTGGTCCCAGAGCTTCGCCTTGTCGGGCAGGCCTTCCCATTTCGACCAGCTCGCTCCAATCGTGCCCGCGGCCTTCACCGCGCTCCACTCGTCGCGCGCGAGCACGGCGAGGAAATCGCCCTTGTGCACTGCGCCGACATAGCCGGGGATCTTGCGGCACTCGGCGTCGTTCCATTTCTCGAGCGAGGCCTTCATCGCCGCGGGCCGCACGACGCGCGCGTGCAGCATCCCGGGCCGCTTGAAGTCCTGCATGTAAGTGAAGCGGCCCGCGACCTTCGCCGGGATGTCCAGGCGCGGCACCGGCTTGCCGACCAGGCGGTAAGTCGACGGGTCCTTCAGCGGCGCCTTGGCGTCGAGCGCCATTTGCAGGCTGCGATCACCGATGAGCTCGGCGTAGCTGGTGCGCTTGAGGCCCGAGCTGATCACGCCGTCGCTCGCCATGAGGCTCCATCGCGGGGCGCCGAGCTTCTTCGCCGCCTCGTCGAGCAGCGCCTCGCGCGCGGTCGCGCAGGCCTGGCGGATCTGCACGCCGCCGTTCTGGATGGTGAGGCTGCCGAAGGTGGGCCCTTGGTCGGGCGTGAGCAGCGTATCGCCGGTGATGAGCTTCACCTGCCTCATCGGCACGCCGAGCTCCTCGGCGGCGATCTGCGTGAGCGCCGTGTCGGTGCCGGTGCCGAGGTCCACCTTGCCCGAATAGACGGTCACCGTGCCTTTGTTGTCGATGGCGATGAAGCCATCGACGCGATCGGTCGCCACGGTCTTGGGTGCAACGCTTTGCGCCTCGGCGCGCGGCGCAAGCGCGAAGGTGACGACGAGCGCACCGGAGGTCTTCAGGAAGTCGCGACGGGAAAGTTCGGTCAGCATGGTCGCCTCCTTACGCCATCGATTCGGATGCCCGCTTGACCGCGCGCACGATGCGCGCGTGCGTGCCGCAGCGGCAGAGGTTGTTCGCGAGCGCCTGCTTGATCTCGGCCTCGCTCGGGCGCTTGTTGGTCTGCAGGAAGGCGGCCGCCTGCATGATCATGCCGTTGATGCAGTAGCCGCACTGCACTGCCTGCTCGTCGATGAACGCCTGTTGCAGCGGATGCGGCTTCTCGGGCGTGCCGAGGCCTTCCAGCGTCACGACCTTCTTGCCCGCCGCGCGCGTGACGGGATACGAGCATGAGCGCACCGCCTGCCCATCGACGTGCACGGTGCAGGAGCCGCACTGCGCCAGCCCGCAGCCGAAGCGCGGCCCGTGCAGCTCGAAGTCGTTGCGAAGCGCATAGAGCAGCGGCATCTGCGGATCGTCGACCCGCACTGAGCGCTGCTTTCCGTTAAGGACGAACGTGATGGTCGACGACATGGCCTCCTCCTGCCGGCGTCGAGATAGAGAGCGCCACGTTATTCCCGCCGGCGGCGGAATTCAAGAAGCCGGTGCCCAACGAGGTCCGGGCGCGCGGCTTTCATCAGGGCCAAAGCAAAATGCTCGGATACAGAGTTCAGGCGTGCATTGGCGTTTTGAGCAGCTGAACATCCTTCAGCCAGACCTTGCCTCTTCCCTCGATAACCAAGTTCAAATTGATCAGGTCCGGTCTTTGGCCCTTCTTTAGGTAAAAGGGGATCTCGTAGGAAGCCCAATCGGTCGTGCCCGTAACGGCCTGGTTAAGTCCCTTTGAGAAAAATTCCCCACGCCCTGGCAGACGACACCACATCTCTAGAAAGGATCGGCCTGTCAGACCATCAGTCTTCAGCTTTGCTCGATAGGTGAGAAGACACTGCTCCGCTTGCGGCTTTTGCACCTCGAACAAACGGATCGTCTGCTCCTCTTTCGAATCCACAACCCAGCCCTCTTGGGCGACGGTAATGGCGCCCTGGCTTAACGTGCGGTCGGTGGTTCGGAACAGTCGAAGCATCTCGGGGGGACCCGAAGGCCGTGGTCGGCTGAACATCGACTTGAGCCAGGTGATCATATTTCCTCCCCGGGTTTCACTGGCCGAACCCAGTCTCGGTTTGCAAACCGACCATTCTGTAACTGCGCGCCATTACCGCTCGGTTGCGGACAGCATACGCCAAAAGCCTTGAGGGGCTTGCCGTCACGACGATGATGCTAATACCGGCACGCCTAACGCGCCGCGACTACTCAACGAGGCGTGTGACCCACCGCGTTCCGCCACTACGTGTGCGCGCCGGACAAGCGGCAATTCGGGGCTCCGCCCCGAATTAGCCGATGGCGATTTCCTGGACGATTTCGCCGACGCGCAGGCCCTTCGCACGCACCCGGACCTTGCCGCGACCCTGCACCGGGATGGACACGATGCGCCGCGAGACGCTGCCGCGGCTGCGCTGATAGAAGATGTACTGGTTGTAGAGGCCGCGGCCCCAGCCCTCGAGGTGACCGACCTCGGTGCGCGCATCGCGCGGGTCGATGGTGCAGCCGCCGAGCGGCTCCACTTCCACGAAGACGCGTGCGTCGATCGAGAGCTTCTTCGCCGAGTCGAGCACGTAGGTGGCCAGGTAGCCGGCGTTCGCAACCTCCACCTCGATGCGGCCGTTGGCGTAGCGTGCCTGCATCTCGAGCGCCGGCGCCATGGCGGCGACGCGCAGGTACATGGCGGCCTGGCGCTGGCAAATTTCCGCCAGCATTTCGTACGGCGGATTGTTCAAGCCGACCGTGGACACCGTGCCGCCGATCTCCACCTCGCCGAGCTGCGGATGGCGAAAGCGCTTCCAGCCGCGAAAGATGCGGCCCTGGTTCTTCTCGCGGTCGAACTTGGCGAGCGCGAGCAGGTTCTCGCGCGTGAGCCGGCTGTAATGCTCGACGAAGGGCTTGCGGCGCTCGATGCCGAGGCGCGCGAACAGGTCCCACAGCTCGCACGCATACGCGATCGCGCCGCGCGTGTAGTAGACGAAGTCGGTGATGTCGCCGTGGATCGGCTTCTCCGGCTGGTAGATGAACTCCTCGAAGCCGCTGACCATCGGATAGCCGCCCAGCTTCTCGCCCCACTCCTCGATCTGACGGTAAATGGCGAGATCCTCCTGGTTCATCTTCTTGTCGGGCGCGTCGCCGAGCGGGCGGATGTAGACGCCGCCGAAGGTGTGGAGGTTGAGCCAGGAAAAGATGTTCGGATGCGCGGTGGCCCAGTCGATCACCGCGCGCGACTCGGGCTCGCTCGAGCCGTACGGGCCGGCGCCGACCTGCTCCGGCTCCGGTTTCCAGGCGTACGGAAAATTGCGGTTGAGATCGATGTCGTTGTCGGAGAGGAAATGCGGGTCCGGCACGTGCGTGCCGTCGTAGTTCTCGATCGTGCCTTCCGGCCACACCTTGTAGAACGGCCCGCTGTCTTCCAGGCGCCGCGGCAGCATCACGCCCGGCAGCTCGGGATCCTCCACGAACTCGCCCGATGGGTCCTGCCGCCTGAGCGAGAGCACGACGCTGTCGCCATCGACGTCGCGCGCGACCCAGCGCGGCACGGGCGCGTGCTCGCGCCGGTCGCGCGGATTGGAGCGTACGTAGCGTCCGTCGCGCAGCACCGCCTCCGCGCCATCGGGCGACATGCGCGGCAGCACGTAGAAGAGAATGCCTTTCAGCCGCTCGCGCACGTGCGCCGGCAGGTCGTGCCGGTCCTCGCCCCGGTGCAGCGCGATCACGTCCTCGGCGATGGCGAGCGCGACGCACGAGCCGCACAGCTCCACCGCGTGCATGTTGCCGTCGACCCACGCCGCGGCGCGCCGCCGGTCGGGCTCGCGGCCGATCTCGAGCAGCCAGAGCTCGCGGCCTTCGGCGCTCTTGCCAATGCTCGCGACGCGCACGAAATCCGGATGCGCGCGCGCCCAGTCGTGCACCATGCCAGTCAGCTCTTCATAGCGCAGGTACTTCTCGCGGAATGCACTCATCTGGAAATCGGGGACAGGTACGTAATTATTCCGTCAGGCTGCGGTGGCCAGGTCATGGGCGACTCATTGGCTTGCAAAATAATTACGCACCTGTCCCCGATTTCATCGAGCGAGCGAAAGGAGGCCGATGATGCCGAGCGTGAGGAACGCGATCGCCTCGCCGGCGATCAGGCCGCCGCCGATGAGCGACATGGTGTCCATGTCGGCCGGCTGCAGATCGTCCTTGCGCTTGGCGAAGCGTTGCGCGCACCAGCCCCATACCGAGGAGAACACGCCGCCGAGGCCGTACCACAGCGCGGTCGGAAACTCGACGAAGCCGCCGAGGCTGGAAGCGTAGGGGCCCGGCAGGACGATCGTGTCGAGCACGAAGTCGGCGGTCTTGGTCGCGGCGCTGCGCTCCTTCCACGCCTGGTACGTGCGGCTTCGTTTCATCGCCAGGCGCAGGATCTGGATGACGAGCCCGAGCGCGATGCCGAGCGCCATCAGCTTGAGCGTCGTGGTCTCGGCGGACGCGAGGCCGCGCAGCACGCCGGCGAACTTGTAGGTCATCGCGCTTTGCCAGTTGCCGGTCTTCATCTCCGGATGCAGGAAGGTGTCGACCTTGAGCACCGGATAGGCGGCCAGAAAGAGCTTGGTGATCACCACGGCGAACACCGCGCCCATCAGGATGCCGATCACCTGGTAGCGGAACTGGAGGGTGCGGTTCGTGCCAAGGCGCCAGCCGGTCGAGCGGTCCTGCTGCATGTCGCCGCCGACCACGGTGCTGATGAGGAGAATCGCGCCGGCGATGAGACCGACGAGCGGATCGGTGAGCCCCGCGAGGGCCATCACCGTCACGCCGACGACGAACGCCGAGGAGATCGGATTGGAGTCCGAGATGCCGATGCTGATGCCGTTTACCAGCACGAAGATCGCCGCGAGCACGACGCCGAGCACCGCGTACCCCGCCGGCACGCCCATGCTCGACGAGACGATCACGACTGCGACCGCCCAGAACAGCACCCAGAGCGTGAGCTTGCGCGTGTCGACCTTCTTCCACTCCTCGGTCGGGCCGCTCGGCGCCGCGTCCGCCGCGCGATGGCGCGCGAGCGCTTCGCGCACGATCAGCGTGATATCGACGATCGCCGCGCCGAGGATCATGCCGAGCGTGATGAGGAAGCCTACCTTGCGCCAGGGATCGTGGGGTCCGAGCAGCCCGATCCCGCGCAGCCACGGCGTGAGCGCGAGGCCGATCAGACCGACGACGATCGCGGGCACGCCGATCCTGGCGCCGACGATCATGCCGGCGCCGAAGGTGGAGGCCGAGAAGCTGATCGCGCTGAGGAACGCGACGCCCGCTTTCTCCGCAGCGAGCGTAAGGCCCGCGCCGAGCCCAAGACCGCTGCCGAGGCGCGCGATCGAGCGGCGCAGCAGCCGCACGTCGGTCAGCGCACGCAGGATGTTCGCCACGGCGAGCCCCGACGGATACTTGAGCTGCATGCGATCGACGACGATCGGCGTGTAGAGCATGCCGAGGCCGACGCCGAGCATGCCGATGCAGAGGAAGTAGGCGACGAGCTGCCAGGTCGGGGGCTCGGCCAGCCCGAGCCAGATCATCGTCTGGATGAGCACGCCCATCGCCGCCATGCCGGCCACCGACGCCGCCATCGACTGCATGTAGTTCGCGCCGTGCTTGCCTTCGGCGCCGTAGCCGAATGTCACCACGCTGCCGAGGATGCCGGCGAGCACCTGGCCGCCGATGAAGAAGCCGAGCGAGAAATTCATGTACGCCGCCGCGATGCCGCCGAGCGGGCCGAGGATGAAGATGGCGATGAGCGCCAGCAGCACGTAATAGCCGCGCGAGCCGATCGCCGGCAGGAAGCTGTAGCGCGGTGTCGGAGTCAGCGTCGCCGCCATTGCAGCGCGAACCACCAGAGGATGACGGCGAGGAGCAGCACCATCAGGAGCACGATCTGCACGTGCTTCAGGCGCCCGATCCAGTGCTCGACCGCCTGCCAGGCGAGGTAGCCGATGCAGGCGACGAGCGGCGCCCAGATCAGCACGCCGATGAAGTTGAAGAGCGCGAGGCGCCACGGCGAGATGCCGCACGAGCCGATCAGGATCGGGCCGGCGACGCGCAGCCCGTAGAGGAAGCGCAGCAGGATCACTGCGGCCGCGTCCCAGCGCCGCAGCAGCGCCTGCACGCGCGGCGCCTTCGCGGCGAGGCCCGGGAAGCGCGCGAGCACGCGGTTGCCGTAGCGCCGGCCGATGAAGAAGCAGGTCTGGTCGCCGAGGAAGCCGCCGACGATCGCGATGCCGATCACCGTCGGCAGCGACAGATAGCCGTGCGCCGCCGCCACGCCGCCGAGCGCGAGCACCGTCTCGCCTTCGAAGAACGTGCCGATGAAGACGGCGATATACCCGAGGTCGGCGATCAGGTCTTGCATCGCTAGATCGTCGGGTTCGCGTAGCGACCGCCGAGCGCCACGGTGCCGTAGGCCGCGCCGGCGATGTCGAAGTTGAACGAAAAGTGCTGGTTGATCGCCTGCGTGTCGCGCAAATACCGCTGCAGCGGATCGCGCGTGTAGATGGCGTTCGCGCCGTAGCAGGACCACAGCGTCTCGACCGCCTCGCGCGACTGCATTACCGCCAGCGTGTTCTGGATGCGCAGCCGCAGCTTCTCGTCCAGCGCTGGCACCTCATTGCGCTCGGCGTAGCGGTCGAAGGCGATCGCCGACTCGCGCATCAGGTAGCGCGCCGAATCGACCAGCGCGCGCGCTCGCGCGATCTTGATCTGCACGGCCTGGAATTCGCTTACCTTGGCGCCGGTATACGTGCCGATGCGCGTTTTGAACGACCGGGTGACATGCTCGAGCGCGCTCTCGGCCGCGCCGAGCGCAGTGGCCGCGAGCGGGTGGCCGGCGGAGGCGACAATCGGAATGCGAAACAGCGGCCCGCTGTTCACCTTGGCGCCGGGATGCTCGAGCCCGCCGCGGCACTTGGCGAGCTCGAGCGCGCGCCGCTCCGGGACGTAGATCTCCTTTACCTCGATGTCCTTCGAGCCCGTGCCGATCATGCCCATCGCATACCAGGTGTCGATGATCCTGTAGTCGCTCTTCGGCACCATGCACAGCCGCCAATCGACCGGCGTGCTTCCGTCCTCGCCGTAGACCGTCACGGCGAGCATGTTCCAGTCGCAGTTGTCGACGCCGGAGGAGAACGGCCAGCGGCCGCTTACCCGCAAGCCGCCCGGCACGCGCTTGCCGCGCCCCGCAGCGAGCGCGATCGAGGAGGCGATCAGCACATCGGGGTTCGCGCCCCACACTTCGTCCTGCGTCTCACGCTCGCAGTAGCCGAGGATCCAGTGATGGCAGCCGAGGTTGCCGACGTTCCAGGCGGTCGACGGGCAGCCGCGCGCGAGCTCCGCGACGATGTCGACCACCGCGACAAAGGGCAGCTCCATGCCGCCGTAGCGCTTGGGCTGGTGATAGCGGAAAAGGCCGGTCTCGTGCAGCAGCTTCTCGTTCTCCGGCAAGAGCACGCGCGCGTCCTCGCACTTCTGCGCGCGCTCGGCGAGCGTCGGCACGATGGCGCGCGCACGGCGCATCGCTTCTTCGTAGCCGACGGCCGCGAAGCTCATCCGCCGGAGAGGATCTCGACGTCGCGCAGGAGCGGCTCCTCCGCCAGCGCGATCTCGTTCTCGATCAGGACGCCGCAGTTCGGGCAGCAGAACTGGCGGAACTGCGGCAGCGGATCGATGAAGCGCGCCGGATCGCCGACGATCGGGTTCGACGCCTGGATCGGCAGATCATTCCTCACGCAGTAGGCCTTGTAGTTTTGGCTGACGGGGCCCAAGTCCTGGCCGCATTTTGCGCAGCCGTAGTGCTTGTTGTCGTAGAGAGCGAGGCTCTCGGTGGCGAGCAAAAGCGCCTCGCCCTCGAGCTTGCGGAGCGTCTTCGGGTCGGTCTGCCCCTGCACGCGCCGCGCGCGCAGCTCGTGCCGCCGGCGCTGGGTCGCCGTCTCGTCGCCGGGTACCACGCCGTAGATCTCGAGCGCCGCTTTCTCGGTGACGTCGCCGTTCACCACGTCGGCTTGCACTCTGGCCGGATCGCGCTCCAGCGGATCGCCGTAGCCGCCGGCCGCGGACCAGAGCACCGCGTAGACGTCCGCCGGGTTCTGCACGAAGTCCTGCTGGCGCAGCTGCAGCGTCTCTTCTCTGCCTTTCAGCTCGGCAATGTCCGCCGGCAGCGCCGAGCGCTGGATGCGCTCGACGATGTCGCTGTCGCGCGTAAAGCGATAGCGGTTCACCGCGCCGGGATAGCCACCCATCATCCCGCTGGAGGTCGGAATGGCGTTGCCGGAGGAGAGCGTGTCGTGCGTGATCTGGTCCGTGCCGTGCGGAATGAAGCAGGACTCGGCGCTCAAGCCTCCGCGGTATTTGCCGGCGCCGCCGGAGTCCGCGATTTCCTTCCGGTAGAGGAACAGCACCGGGAAGCTCTGCTCGGTGTGCTCGACGTTCGGCAGCTTGCAGATCGGCGTCCTCGCCTGGCCGCCGGTGGAGATGCCGTCGGCGTGCGAGAAGGCGCCGATCGCGCCGCCGATCGGATCGACCAGCAGATACCCGTAACGCTCGCCCCACTGGTCGATGCCGCGGAAGATCGTCGCCGGCCACTGGCTGGTGCCGCCGATGCACATCACGTCGCGCCGCAGCTCGCGCGCCGGGTAGATCATCTTCGAGAGCACGTTGTAGGCCGGGTAGAGCGAGATCTCCATGCACTGCACCGGTGCGGTCGACACTGAGGCGGGGAAGTCGGCGCAGTTGAGCGTGCCGGGCGTCGGGTTGAACTCCACGTGGCGCAGCGCGCCGCCCACCGCGTAGTACTGCTCCCAGCACATGAGCTCGTTCAGCGCCACCATGATCGCGCCGCGCCAGCCGGAGTAGGTGGCGTTGATGCCGCCCGCCTGCGGATCGGTGCCCTCGTTCTCGAATACCAGGCGATTGCCCTGCTTCTTCAGCGCCAGCACCACGCGATGCACCTGCCGGTCACCCGGACGGCAGCATTCGACGTAGGTGCGGTCGCGCCATATGCCATCGGGCAGGAGCGAGAGCTTCTTCAGGAAGGCGCGCTCGCCGTCATCGATGATCTTCTTCATCACGCCCTTGACCGTGTCCGCGCCATAGCGGCCGATCAGAGCGATGATGCGATCGCGCGCGGTCATGTTGCCGGCGAGCTGCGCGCGAAAGTCCAGCGCGACTGCGCTGGGCTTTCTCGATGACCGGAGGTAAATCTCCTCGATGTCGCGCCGGATCTCGTTCTTCTCGACGATCTTCACCGGCGGGATCAGGATGCCCTCGTCGAACGCATCGCGCGCCGAGGGGCAGAAGCTGCCGGGCGTGATGCCGCCGATGTCGTACTGGTGCAGGCAGTTCGTCACCCAGCAGAAGAGCTCGCCCTTCCAGAAGACGGGGCAGAGCAGCATCACGTCCATCTGGTGCGCCGCGCCGACCCACGGGTCGTTGGCGAGGAACATGTCGCCGTCGTCGATGCCGGGATTGTCGCTGCGGTTCTCGAGCGTCCACTTCACCTGCGTGTCGGTGACGCCGGACATGTACTGCATGTAAGGCCCGAAATAGACGAACTCCGCGTCCTCGGTGAGGATCGACGGGTTGAGATCGAGCGCATACATGGCAACGGGCGAGCCCGACAGGCGCTGGATCGTCGCACCGTGTTCCTCGTTCACGTTCCAGAGCGCGTGGCGCACCACCTCGAACGTGACCGGGTCGATTGTCTTCTTCGCCTGCCGCTGCAGCGCGAGCTTCGGCGAGATGCGCAGCTTCTTCGGCGGCACATAGCCCGTGCGCTTGCCGTCGAAGACGACGCCGGCGAGCTCCGAGAGTTTCTTCAGCGGCGCGTTCATGCCCTTGCCGGGGGGGTGTAAATGAGAAAAATGGGGTCTGTCCCTATTTCTTTTCTTCGGGTTTTTTCGGCTCCGGTGTGAATTCGAGCGGCCCGCTGTGCTCTACCGGTGGCGGCTCGGGCTTCTTTTGCGCCGCGGGCGCCGGCTTGGCCGTCCGGATTGGCGCCGCCGGCCGCTCGGGAGCCTGCTTTTCCGGCTGCGGCGGCAGGGCGCTCGCCGGCGTGGCGGGGAGCTCGCCGAGCCGCTTCTCGCTTTCGCGCCAGGCGCGCGCGCATTCCGGGCAGAGGTAGCCGCCCGTCTTTCGGCCGCCGCTCGTTTGCGGCACGCGATGCTTGCTGCAGAGCGCCTGCTCGCAGTTCGCGCACTTCCCGACCGCGGGCTGGCCGCAAGCCTTCTTTTTCAGCAATCCGGTTTCGACGGTGCAGGTATCCATGGCTCAGTTGAAGGTCAGCTCGAAATTCCCCAGTTCATCCACTCGCAGGCGCGTGCGCGGCTGCACCACGACGGTGGTATCGGCGGTCTCGACGATCGCCGGTCCGGCGATCCTGTTGCCGGCGGCGAGCAGCTCGCCGTCATAGACCGGCGTCGAACGGCGCTTGCCGAGATCGGGCCAATAGATGTCGCGCTTGCGCCGCACCGCCGCTTTTGGAATGCGCGCGGTCGACTTCTTCGCACGCACCAGCTTCGGCTGGGGAGTGAGCGCCTTGGCGCGCAGGCGGCAGACCACGATCTCGAGCTGCGCGCCCGGCAGCGCCGAGCCGCGGCCGTAGAGCTGCTCGTAGCGCTTGACGAACAGCGTGCGCAAGGCGCCCTCGTACTCGTTGGGCAGGCGCGCCCATGGCAGGGTGATCTCGACCTCGTTGATCTGCCCCTTGTGCCGCACGTCGAGCGAGAACTCGAAGCGCTGCCGCTCGGCGGCAATGCCTTCTTGCGCCATCAGCGCCTTGGCGCTGCGCTCGAGCGCCGCGAGCGCGTCGTTGATGCGCTTCGCGGGCACCGGCGTCGGCATGATCTCGGTGTGCTCGAAGATGTGCAGCACGTCGGCCGCCGCGGCACCGAAGGCGCACCAGGTGGAAGCCGCCTTGCGCTGCGGGATGATCACCTTGCGAACGCCGAGCTCGCGCGCGAAGACGCCCGCATGCGCGGGGCCGGCACCGCCGAAGGCGAACAGCACGAAGTCGCGCGGATCGAAGCCTTTCTCTACCGTCACCTTGCGGATGATGTCGGCCATCTGCAGCTCGACGATGCGGCAGACGCCCGCCGCGCACTCGATCGCGTTCATGCCGATCTCGGCGCCGAGCGCCGCGATCGCCTCCGACGCCGCTTGCTTGTCCAGCGTCATGCGGCCGCCGGCGAAATTGTCCGGATCGAGGTAGCCGAGCACGAGCTGCGCGTCGGTCACGGTGGGCACCGTGCCGCCGCGCGAGTAGCACACCGGACCGGGAAACGCGCCGGCGCTGTCCGGCCCGACCGTCATGGTGCGCTTCTCGGGCTGTACGCGCACCAGGCTGCCGCCGCCGGCGCCGATGGCCTGGAGATCCACCTTGGGCAGGAAATACTCGTATTGGTCGGTGTTCGAGATGAACGAGTAGGCGGGCTTGCCTTCGTAGATGATCGAGACGTCGAACGACGTGCCGCCCATGTCGGTGGTGATGACGTTTTTCGCGCCCATCGCGGCGCCGAGGAACATCGATGCGGTGACGCCCGACACCGGGCCGGAGTCGAGAGTGAGCAGCGGTGCCTCGCCCGCGCGCGCCACCGGCACGGTGCCGCCGCCGCATTGCGTGATCTGCAGCCCGTGCTCGTAGCCGAGCTCGCGCAGGCTCGAGTCGAGGCGGCCGAGATAGCCGCCCATCACCGGGCCGAGGTAGGCGTTGAGCGCGGTGGCGGTGACGCGCTCGTATTCGCCCCACTTCGGCGCGATGTCGAAAGAGGTGGTGACGAAAACTTCCGGCGCGATGTGCCGGACCAGCTCCTTCACGCGATTCTCGTGCGCCGGGTTGCGGAAGGACCAGAGGAAGCAGATCGCGATCGCCTCGACGCCCTGGGCGACCAGATCGCGGATGGCCGCTTGCGCCTCCTGCTCGTTCAGCCGCACTACCACCTCGCCGAAGCAGTCGACGCGCTCCGAGACGCCGCGGATCAGCCGCTTGGGCACGATTGGCGTCGGTTTCGAGGTCTCGGGGAAGTGCACGACCTTGCGGATATCGCGGCCGGCGTAGCCGCGCGAGCCGCGCATGATGTGGATCGCGTCCTCGTGCCCCCGGGTGGTGATCAGGCCGACCTTGGCGCCGCGCTTCTGGATGATGGTGTTGGTGCCCACCGTGGTGCCATGCGACAGGAACGCGATGTCGCGGCAGAACTCGTCGAGCGCGAGGCCGAGCGCCTCGGCGCCCGCGCCGAGCGCGTCCATCATGCCGCGCGCGAAGTCGGGCGGGGTGGAGGGCACCTTGGTGGTAAGGAGCTTGCCCGCGCGATCGACGATGGCGCAGTCGGTGAAGGTGCCGCCGATGTCGATGCCGACGAGGTAGCTCATGTGAAAGGCGCAAATCCTAACCGATGAAACGGCACGATCACGGTGACGGGCCGCGCGGGATAGTCCTCCCGCAGGCGCGCAATGCTAGCGCATTAAGGTTGTTGCTCCGAACCCGATTTCCTGTACATTGGCCGCTCCCACAGGAGGGGGAGACATGAAACTCGCCAGCAGGCTGGCGCTCGCCAGCGTCATGGTTCTCGCGACAGCAGTCGCGTCTGCGCAGGAGCGCGTGGTGCGCATCGGCGTCGCGATGCCGATCTCGGGTCCCGGGTCGTACTTCGGCGTGATGGACAAGGAGGGCATCGAGCTCGCGCTGGAGCAGTTCAAGGGCGGCATCAACGGCGTCAAGCTCGAGGTGCAGTACGAGGACTCGGCCTGCAGCCCGCTGCAGGCGACCAACGCCGTGAAGCGCATGCTCGACCAGTTCAAGCCGCACGTGGTGATCGGCGAGGAATGCTCCGACGCCTCGCTTGCCATCGCGCCGATCCTGAACGAGGCGAAGGTGGTGCAGCTCAACGTCGGCTCGGTGACGATGAAGCTCACGGAGTCCGGCTACAAGTACACCTTCCGCATCTTCCCGAACGCCGAGCAGCAGAGCCTGCCGCTCGCCAAGGTCGCCTACGGCACGCTCGGCGCGCGCAGCGCGGTGATCCTGCACGAGAAGACCAATGCGGGGAACGACAACGCCGAGGGGTTCAAGAAGCCTTTCGAATCCATGGGCGGCAAGGTGCTCGCCACCATCGACTTCGGGCGCGACGTCAACGACTTCACCGCCATCGCGACGCGCATCGCCTCGCTCGGCAAAGTAGACGTCCTGCCAACCTTCGCGCTCGAGGGCCAGCAGGTGCGCCTCGCGCAGGCGCTGGCGCAGGCCGGCGTGGTGAAGGGCGGCGGCGGCAATGGGGTGCAGATCGGCTCGATCTGGCTGCCCTACGGCTACGACCAGAAGGCGGGGCAGGCGGCGCAAGGCTATGTGCGCATCGTGCAGTTCGATCCCACCGAGAAGCGCAAGACCGTCCAGGACTTTATCAAGGCGTTCCACGCGAAGTACGGCGCGGACAAAACGCCGACGCACATCAACGCGCACGCCTACGATGCGATCCGGCTCATTGCGGAAGCGGTGCGCCGCGGCGCGACGGATTCGGAATCGATTCGCGATCGCTTCTCCAAGTTCAAGAACGTGGAAGTGACCACCGGCTACATCACGTTCGACGGCAAGGGCCAGACCTCGGACCTCTCCGTCGTGCACTTCGTGCAGACGCAGAAGGACCTTTCCTGGAAGAGCCTGAACTGGCAATAAGGTGAAGTTCGCAAGGGCAGGGTGAGCGCGACCCTCGTCGTTCAGCAGTCGCTGAACGGCGTGTACCTCGGGTGCCTGTACGTGATGGTGGCGCTCGG
>JACXTT010007780.1_pt1 | contig 15027 bp, 13 predicted proteins | sample 9270951 | NCBI WGS metagenome assembly JACXTT01 (sample SAMN15532306, study PRJNA645909) | rock metagenome | isolation source: weathered quartz diorite | place: Puerto Rico | collected 2017-06-21
GCCTCGATCGCGTTGTTCATGTCGCGCGCTGCAACGTACGCCTGTGCCAGCGCGAGGCGACCCTGCACCGACAACGGATTCTCGTTGACGACCCGCGTCAGCGCGGCAATGGCTTTATCTGTCTGACCAGCGCGCGTGTAGAGACGGCCCAGTGTGTACTGAAGGTTCAGATCTGTGAGGCCGGCGGGATTCTCCGTCACACGCTCGAGATGCACGATCCCCTGCTTGACGAGCTCCGCGGCGGCTGCCTGTGCCGTCTGACCGCGGCCGGTATCTTCCGACCGCGCGGCGTAGAGCATGCCGAGCACGCGATGCGCCTCGGAATTGCTGTCCTCGAGTTGGAGCGCCTCTTTGGCAACGCGCTCCGCGTCTTCCGCGTTGTCGCGACGCATGAAGAAAGCTGCCAGCTCTGCGCGTATTTCCGCCGATCGGGAATCGGCTGCGACCCCTTTTTCGAGTGCCGCCTGGGCGCCCTTCGCATCCCCTTGCGCCTCGAGATGACGCGCGATCAGGAAGTCGTAGTACGCCTCCGGTGAGGTTTGCGCGACTGCGGGGCGAGGCAGCGTCAAAAACAACGCCGCGCCGAGGGAGAGGAACGCGGCGTGCGTAGGGCGCATTGGCAAAGGCATCTTAGCGCAGAATGCTATAGTTCGGGCGTGGCGATCGACCCCGAGCTGCTCGAAATTCTCGCCTGTCCCAACTGCAAGACTCCGGTAAAGCTGGTGAAGAACGGCCTGGCGCTCAAGTGCGACACGTGCCATCGGGTGTATCCGATTAAGGATGACATTCCGGTCATGCTGATCGAGGAAGCAACCATTGAGCCGGAAACCGTCAGTTAGGTGTTCGTGGTCAACCTCGCAAGTCCGGCAGTTCCTTCCAACTCCGCTGAATCACCGATCACAAACCCGGGACCCAAAATACTGTTAGTCCGACTGCGACTGATCGGCGACGTGGTCCTGACCACTCCGCTGGTTCGCGCCCTTCGCCGGAGGTATCCGGCGGCGCGGCTCACCTATGTCGTCGAAGCCGGAGCCGCAGAGGTTGTCCGCGGTAATCGTAATCTGACTGACATCGTTGTCGTCCCGAGAAGGCGCGGCTTCGCCCGAGTGCGTGACGACATCGCGCTTGCGCGCCGCCTGCGGGTGGAACGGTTCGACGTCGCGATCGACCTGCACGGCGGTCCGCGAGCCGCGTGGCTTGCGTGGTCGAGCGGCGCGCCGATTCGCATCGGCTACCGGATGACGGGACGATCATGGATGTACACGCATGTCGTGGCACGTCCACGCGATGAAGCGCCGCGTCCGACCGTAGTCAATCAATGGGACTTGCTGGCGCCGCTCGGCCTCGAACCACCGGATCCTGTCCTTGATCCACTCGAGATGGAAGCGGACGCGACTGCTGCAGGTTCGGTTGATCGCCGCCTCCAGGCCGGAGGCATCACCGCCGGTCACCCGGTCGTCGTGATTCACGTCAGCGCGGGCAACCCTTTTCGCCGATGGCCGCCTGAGTCCTTCGAGGCGCTCGTGATCGCGTTGGCGCGGCGCGACCCAACGCGACGGATCCTCCTGACGTCCGGCCCATCCGATGCGGAGGCGGCGAGGGAAATTGCCGGGAGAGCGCGCGCGACGCTGGGGCCCCTTGCTGGCGCGGTTCCGGAAATCGGCGAATTCGACCTTGCCGAGCTGCGCGCGCTCGTCGCTCGCGCGGCGGTGTACATTGGTGGCGACAGCGGGCCTCTCCACATCGCCGGAACCACAGACACGCCGATCGTCGCCCTGTTTGGTCCGACGCTGGCCGAACGGTCGATGCCGTGGCGTGACCCGCGATGGTTTGCGGAAGCCGTCGATGCGGGGCCACTCGAATGCCGGCCGTGCCGGCAACGTGAATGTGCGCCGGGAGACTTCCGGTGTTTGACGCGCATCACCGCTGAGCAGGTCGCCGCGGCGGCTGAACGAGCGATCGCGTCTATAGGAAGCAACCGGGGAGTGGCGCGGACCGTTCGGGTCCGCGAGGCGAGCCTGGAAGGCTCGCTTCGCACGCGAGAGGGAGCATGACCACTGCAGCCATGAGCGTGACGCATCCGCGGACCGCGCAAGGACTCGAGCGCGCGACCGTCGTGCTGCTGCTCTGCTTCGTGGCCTCACTGCAGATTTCGATTGCCGCCGCGAACATCCTGCTTTCGCTGACGCTCGTCTGCTGGGTGGCACAGCTCGTTCAGGATCGGGAGCTGCCGGCTGTCCCCCGTTTCTTCTGGCCGCTTGTTGCGTACGCCGCGGTGACGGTAGTGATTTCCCTCTTTTCGCTCGATCCGTCCACGAGTATCGTCGACGACAAGCAGCTGGTGTTGTTCGTGATCGTGCCCGCCGTCTATCAAATCGCGCGAGGCGAGCGCGCCGCGCTCGTCGTGGATGTCATCGTATCGGTCGGCGCCGCGAGCGCCGCCTACGGCATCATCCAGTACGGCCTGCTGCACTACGACAACCTCGGTCGCCGCCCCGAGGGCGCAATGTCGCACTACATGACGTACTCGGGGCTGCTGATGCTCGTGATCTGCGCCTCGGCTGCCCGCCTGATCTTCGGCCGGCAGGGACGCACCTGGCCGGCACTGGTCATGCCGGCGCTTGTCGTCGCGCTCGCACTGACACTCGGGCGCAGTGCCTGGATCGGCGCATCGGTGGCCATCGCGCTGCTTCTTGCGTTGAAAGATCTGCGGCTGACGATCCTGCTGCCGCTCTTCGTCGCGGTGCTGTTTGCCGTTGCCCCCGGCACGGTCACCAAACGCGTGATGTCGATCTTCGACGTGCAGGAACCGACCAATCAGGATCGTCTGGCGATGATCGAAATGGGAGCCCGGATGGTCAACGACCACCCGCTCACCGGCGTCGGTCCCAACATGATCCCGCGCGTCTACGCGCAGTACCGTCCCGACTACGCGATCAATCGGATCAACCCGCACCTGCACAACGTGCCGTTGCAGATTGCCGCGGAGCGCGGGCTGCCGGCGCTGGCCGTCTGGCTGTGGTTCGTCTTCTCCCTTGTCGTCGCGCAATTCAGATTGTTTCGACGACAACGCGATAGGGTGCCCGCGGCGGCGGCACTCGCGGCGGTCTTCGCGATGCTCGCCGCGGGACTCTTCGAATACAACTTCGGCGACTCCGAGTTCCTGATGTTGTTCCTCGTGCTCGTCACGCTGCCGTTTGCGGCGGCGCGCGGCGATGATGACACTGTTGCCGCTCGCGCCTGAGCGCGCGTCGCGTCTCGTTTCCGCATTCCCCACGACGCACGTTCTCGTCATCGGCGACGCGATGCTCGACACGTTTCTGGTCGGACGCGTCACCCGCATTTCTCCGGAAGCGCCGGTGCCGGTCATCGCGTTCCAGGAACAGACGCACCGCGTCGGGGGTGCCGCCAACGTCGCGCACAACGTCACGGCGCTCGGCGGCCATGCGACGCTGATCGGGGTCATCGGCCAGGACGACAACGGCCAGACGCTGACGCGCCGCTGCCGAGAGGCCGGGATCGAGGCGGGCTTTCTCGCGGCCGATTCCGACCGCGTGACGACGACGAAAGTGCGCATCGTCACGGAGCGGAATCAGCAGGTCGCACGGGTGGATTACGAGAGCGACACGGACATCTCCGGCGACGCCGAACGCGGCATCATCACGTCGATTCACCAGAACGGAGCCGATGCCTCCGCGATCGTCGTCTCCGATTATCTGAAAGGGTGCATCACCAGACGTGTGATTGCGGTGGTCGTTGAACTTGCCGGCCAGCGGAATATCCCGCTGCTCATCGATCCGAAGATTCCGCACATCGACTACTACGCCGGCGCGACCGTCATAACGCCAAATCACCACGAAGCGGAAACGGCCACGCACATGCGCATCCGTTCGTCTGAAGACGCGCGGCTGGCCGCGCGCGCGTTTCGCGACCGCGCGCGATGCGGCGCGGTTCTCATCACGCAAGGCGATCACGGTATGTGGCTGCTTGGGTCCGACACCGAGGGACATCTCCCCGCGTCGGCTCGCGAGGTTGCCGACGTCACGGGCGCAGGCGATACGGTCATTGCCACGATGGGTCTCGCGCTTGCGGCGGGTGGAACATTCGTCGAGGCGGCGCAACTCGCCAACGCGGCAGCAGGCCTCGTCGTCGCCAAGTTTGGCGCCGCAACGCTCACGCCTGGTGAACTGCTGGGCGGGATGTCGGTTTCAGCAGAACACTAGCGATGTCGGAGCGCACCAGGAACGCGATCTTCGCCGCCCTGGGTCTCGGCGCAGCGCTCATGCTTCTCCTGCACCAACAGGTCCAGCATCTCGACTCCGTGCCCGACCTCGGAGACCCGCTGTTCTCGATCTGGCGCGTGGGATGGGTGAACCACCAACTCCTCAGCGACCCGCGACACCTGTTCGACACGAACATCTTTTATCCCGAGCGGCTGACGCTCACGTTCTCGGATCCGATCGTGTTACCCGCGCTGACAGCTGCGCCGGCGCTGGCGCTCGGCATTCACCCCTTGATCGTCTACAACCTGCTGCTGCTGTCGGGATTCTGGTTCTCGGGCATCGCGCTGTACCTGCTGGTCGTGCGCCTCACGGAATCAGCGCGCGCCGCATTCGTCGCGGGTCTCGTCTACGCATGCGCCCTGTACCGGTTCGACCACTACAGTCATCTCGAGCTGCAGATGATGCAGTGGATGCCGCTCGGGCTGCTGGCGCTGCATCTGTTAGTTGGCCAGGACGCGGGATCCGGGATCCGGGATCGGAAGCGGTGGTGGTACGCCATCGCGCTCGCGATCGCGTTAGTGGCGCAGCTCTACTCGTCGATGTACTACGCCGTATTTTTTGTCGTATACGCTGCGGTCGTCGGAGCCGGCCTTCTGATCGCGCATCGGCCATCACTGCGGCCACTCGTGCTGCCGCTGGCGATATCCGCCGCCGTGGCGGCGATCGCTGCGCTGCCGCTCACACGGGCGTTCGTGGCGGCGGGACCGATTAAAGGTGATCGCGGCTTGAATGAAATTTCCGCGTACAGCGCGGTGCCGTCGGATTACCTGCGCGTCAGCAAGGTCAATGTCCTGTGGGGCCGGGTGCTGCGTCCACCGCGAGCGGAACGAGCCCTTTTCCCGGGCGTGATGCCGATTGCGCTCGCGGCGGCAGGTGCGGCACCCCCATTCGGTGCCATTCCGCTGATCTACACGGTCGCGCTTGCCGTCTCGTTCGACGGATCGCTCGGCTTGAATGGTCTTTCGTATCCCGCGATGCATCGATGGCTCAGTCCATTTCGCGGTATCCGATCGCCAGCCCGCTTCGCGGCGCTGGTCGCGTTGACACTTGCGATCCTCGCCGGCTTCGGCGCGCGCCGCGTTCTGGCGTGGCGAGCCTCGCGCGTATACCGGCAGGTCGCGTTCGCCGCTCTGATTGCGCTCGTCTTGATCGAGGCGTGGCCGTCGCTGACCCTGCGGCAGGTGTGGCACGACCCACCGGAGATGTACCGATTGATGAAGTACGTCCCCAACGCCGTGCTCGCCGAGATGCCGATGCTGCAGGACGAAACCGCCAACATCCCGTACATGTATTTTTCGATCTGGCACTGGCTGCCGATGGTGAATGGGTACAGCGGTTTCGTTCCGAAGTCGTACCAAGACCTGCTCCGTGAGGTCGCGCTGTTCCCCGCGGCCGAGGCTGTCGACGCATTGCGAAGGCGGGGCGTGACGCACATCACGGTGAACTGTGGCTTCAACTATGCGGGCTGCAATGAATTGATCGATGCCATGCGGCGCGCTCGCCGGCTGCGGCTGGTTGCGACGACGGCGTGGCAGGGCTTCCCCGTTCAGTTGTACGAAGTACTTCCGCCCCAGTGAAACCCGCGGGTCTTGACGACGCCGCCCTCCGCGCCCGCCAACGCGTGATAGACGACGAAGGCCTCCGGATCGATTTCCCGCACAATCGCCTTCACCTTCCCGATTTCCAGCCGCGTGACGACGCAGTAGAGGATGTCGCGCTCGCGTCCGCTCAAACCGCCGTCGCCGCGATAGATCGTCACCCCGCGGCCAAGTGCGTGCATGATGCGCTGGCGGATCTGTCCGTGGTGGTCGGAGACGATCGTCACCGCGGTGTACTCGTCGATACCGTGGATGACGAAGTCGAGCGTACGGGCGGCCGCCACGTAGGTGAGGATGGAATACAGGGCGGGTTCGACGCCGAGCAGCGCGATTGCCGACACGAACAGCCCCGCGTTGAACACAAGAATGACGTCGCCGACCCGCAGGAGATCGCCTCGGCGGCTGATCAGCAGCGCGGCAATCTCGGTCCCGTCGAGCACCGCACCGCCGCGGATCGCGAGACCGATTCCCGCGCCAAGAAAAAAGCCGCCGAAGACCGCCGTGAGTACAAGGTCCGGTGTCACATCGGGAAAGGGCACGAAGGCCAGCACCAGGGCGAGGCCGGCGATTCCGAGCGTGCTTCGGAGCGCGAAGAGCGCGCCCATCTGGTGAAAGCCGAGGGCGACAAACGGCAGATTAATAGCCGGCAGCAGCACGGGAAGCGGCACACCCGTGACCTGCGAGGCGAGCATCGACACGCCGGTGACGCCGCCGTCGATGAAGTGGCTCGACAGCAGAAACCCCTTGATGCCCGTCGCCGCGGAAAAGATCCCCGCGACCAGGAGGACGGCGTTCAGGAGCTCGCGTCGAAAGCGCTCGTCTTCCACATCATCAGTGCCGGAAGTGCCTGCGGCCGGTGAACACCATCGCGAGACCACGCTCGTCGGCGGCGGCGATCACGTCCTGATCGCGGACTGATCCGCCAGGCTGCACGATAGCCGTCGCTCCTGCATCGGCGACGACGTCGAGCCCATCGCGAAACGGAAAGAACGCATCCGAAGCCGCGACTGATCCTTCGAGTGCATTCGAACCAATCGTATCCGCTTTCATCCGGGCCACCTTCGCGGCATCGACGCGGCTCATCTGCCCCGCGCCGATCGCGAGCGTTCGATCCGCGGACGTGAAGATGATGGTGTTGGACTTGACGTGCGCGCAGATGCGCCACGCAAACCGCAGCGCCCGCCACTCCTCGGCCGTGGGTTGACGCTTGGTCACGACGCGAAGCTCTCCTGACGGCCACGGCTGCGACGCTTCAACAACCCGATCGCGCGACTGCATGAGCACAGCGCCCAGAATGGAGCGGAGCTCACGCCCGGTGTCGTGCGTCATCCGCGCCAGGTCGGCAACGACGACGCGCATGTTGGCCTTCGAGGCGAGAATCGCGCGCGCATCCTCGTCGACCGCGGTCGCGATCACCGCTTCGATGAACGTCGAGACAATCGCCTGGGCGGCGGCGCCGGTGATCGCACGATTAAGGCCGACGATCCCCACAAAGGCGGCAAGCGCATCGGCGTCGCGTGCGGGCACGTACGCGTCCACGGCCGTACTGCCGGTGGCGGCGCCGCACGGGTTGGTGTGTTTGATGACCGCCGCCGCCGGCTCGTCGAACTCGAGCACGATGCGCGCGGCCGCGTCGAGATCGAGGAGATTCGTGTACGACAGCTCTTTTCCCTGCAGCACCTGCGCCGCGCCGAGCCCCCAAGGCGGATCTTCGGCGTACCACGCGGCTTTCTGATGCGGGTTCTCGCCGTAACGTAGATCGCGAATCTTTCGGAGCGCGAGGTTCACGGTCTGCGGCGTCGTCAGATCTGCCGGGTCCGGAAGGACCCGGCCTACCGTTCGGAATTCGCGCCGATAACCGTTCTCGTCAGCACGAACGGTCGCCAGCTCGGACGCAATGGCGGTGTCGTACGCACCAGTGTGCGCGAACGCCTTTCGCGCGAGCTCGAAGCGGAAGTCGCGCGACGGGCCGCGTGGACGATCGAGCTGCTCGAGCACTGCACCGTAGTCGTCGGCGGACACCACGACAAGCACATCCTGAAAATTTTTCGCCGCCGCGCGCACGAGGCTCGGGCCGCCGATGTCGATCTCCTCAATCAACGCCTCGAACGTCGTCGCCGGGTTCGATGCCGCTTTCACAAAGGGATACAGGTTGACGACGACAACATCGATCAATGTGATGCCGTGCGTCGCTGCGGCCGTGAGGTCGTCGGAGCGGCTGCGGCGCGCGAGGATGCCTCCATGCACCAGCGGATGCAGGGTCTTCACGCGGCCGTCCATCATTTCTGGGAACCCCGTGACCTCGGAGATGCCGACGACGGCCAGACCGGCCTGCTGGAGGGCCCGGGCGGTCCCGCCCGTCGACACCAGCTCGAAGCCACGGCGAACAAGTCCCTGGGCGAAGTCGATCAGGCCGGTCTTGTCGGAAACGCTGATCAGAGCTCGAGGCATATGACTGCACAGGTTTTCAAGGGAGTACTGGAGGCATCATGTTGAAAAGGCGACGTTTCCGGCCGCGCGCCCTTGACACGGGTGTAACAGATGCTTAGGATAGCGCTGCGTTGAGGGGCGTTCCCATGACGTAGAAGTCGAGGCCGCGCAAGCACTCGCGGTCTTTTTTTGTGCCCGGAAGCTCATCAAAGGTTTTCGGCAATAGGGAAGAGAACGATGCGTATTACAGGTAAGGTCAAGTGGTTCAACAACGCCAAGGGCTACGGTTTCATTGAACGGGAGGGCGGCAGCGACGTTTTTGTGCACTACTCCGCGATCAGTGGCAACGGCTTCCGGTCCCTGGAAGAGGGTCAGGCGGTCGAATTCGAGATCGTTGACGGCCCGAAGGGTCCGCAGGCGGGGAACGTCACCAAACCCTAGAACCACGTTATGACCTGCCCGGCGCCTTTCGCGGCGCCGGGCTTCATCCCCTCCCACGTCTCACTTCCAAACTCCTTCGTTATTCCTCGGGTTTGGCGCCCTTCATCGCTCGCGCGGTGAACGCGACTTTACCCTGCTTCACCGCCACGCGAAAGGCGACCTCGGGTGTACCCTTCTTCTTCAATGCGCCGACCTGCGTCTTGATCAGATCGGCGAACTTGTGAAACGGAATTGATTCTTCGCCGACCTCGCGACGCGCCTCGGCGAGGCTCTCGTACAGCTCCTGCAGTTTGTCCATCTCTCTGATCGGATCGCTGAAGGTCGTGACAGTCAGGACGCGATCGACTGGCCGCTTCGGCTTCTCTTCCACGGGCGGACGCAGGTTTGCGAACGGACCGGGCCGTCCTTCTTCCTTCGCCTTGAGGCCGCGATCCCAGAGATCGGCGAACGTCTGAAAGCGCGCTTGCAGCGTATTGAACCGGAAGCGGCCGCCGGTATTCGCGATGTGCGCGTTATCGAGCCGCCGCACCATCGCATGAACGCGCCCGCGCGTCTCCCATGGAGGACGCGGCAGGCGACCGGCGAAATACATGTTGTATTCGGCCTCGAGCCGTTTGAGCTCAACTTCGAGCAGTTCCAGCTCGCGATCGAGGTCGGAGACGTCCTGCTTCGCCACGCTTGCTGATTCTAGACCACCAAGGTCACGAAGAACACGAAGGTAGTGCCTAGAAGATCGTGGCGATTGATTGCGAGGCGAGGTTGAGGACCTGCGTGGGCAGGATGCCCAGATAGAAGATGGCCGCGATGGCAACCGTCAACGCCGTCATGCTGACGGCATTCACGTGGATTGTCGGCGGCTCGACGCCGCGCTCCTGCATGTACATCATCACGACGACGCGCAAGTAGAAGAACACGGAAATGACGCTCGTCAGCACGCCGATGACCGCCAGGCCGTAGTAGCCGGCGCTCACCGCAGCGCTGAAGATGTACCACTTGCCGATGAAACCCGCTGTCGGCGGAAGGCCGCCGAGCGAGAGCAGACAGACGGTCATCAACGCCGACAGTCCGGGATGGCTGTACCAGAGGCCCGCGTAGTCGCGCAGCTCGTCGTTGTCGCGGTCGCGCGCACCAAGAAGCGCGATGACGCCGAACGCCGCAAGGTTGGTGACGGCATAGGCAGCCAGGTAGAAGAGAATCGCGGCTTTGCCGACCTCGTTCGCAGCGACGAGGCCGACCAGCAGATAACCCCCGTGCGCAATGCTCGAATAGGCGAGCATCCGCTTCAGGTTCGTCTGCGCCACGCCGACAACAGTCCCGAGAATCATCGTCGCAGCGGCAATCAGCCACACGATCGGCGCCCAGTCCGCGCTGAACGGCTCGAATGAAGAGAGGAACACGCGCGCAAACGCGGCGAACGCCGCCGCCTTCACACCGGTCGACATGAACCCCGTCACGATGGCCGGTGCACCTTCGTAGGCGTCGGGCGTCCACATGTGGAACGGCACCGCGGAAATCTTGAACGCGAAACCGACAAGCAGCAGACCGAGCGCGACGAGAATCAGCGGGCTGTCCGATAGCGACTGCGCTGCCAGATAGGAGCCGATGCGGTCGAGATGCGTGCTCCCGGCCAGGCCAAACGTGAACGCGATGCCGTAGAGGAAGAACGCGCTCGAAAACGCGCCGAGCAGGAAGTACTTGAAAGCGGCCTCGGTGGCACGCGGATTTTCGCGGCGGATGCCGGTCAGAACGTAGACCGCGAGCGACAGAACCTCGAGCGCGATGAAGATGACGAGCAGATCGTTCGCGGTCGCCATCATGATCATCCCTACGAGTGAAAACAGGATGAGCGTGTAGTACTCGCCGGCCGGAATCCCGTCGCGGTGAATCACCTGCGACGAAAACATGATCGTCAGGATGCCGACCGCGACCAGCACCAGCGTCACGAACAACCCGAAGTTGTCGCCCGAGATCACACCGAAGCTCGCGGTGTTGCCGTTCCACAGAATCGCGGCCGAGATCGCGGCACCGACCAGGCCCACGATGCCGAGCCCGCCGAGGGGCATGCGCTCGCCCGGCTCGCGAAACGCCTCGGCGGCCATGCAGGCTAACGCCGCCAGCGTCACCGACAACATTGGCACGATCGCGTCGAATGCTGAACTGATCATCGTCGTTCGGATCGTTCGGATCGTTCGGATCGTTCGACGCGAAGCGTTTGTGTGTTTTGCAGGCGATCGACGATACGCGTCACGGCCGGCTCCGTCGGCTTGAGGAACACGGTCGGGAACACGCCCATCAGCAGCGCGACGACGCACAGCGGGACGACGGAACTCCACTCATGCGGCAGCAAATCCGGCAGCCTGGTGTTCTCCGGGTGCGTGACCTTGCCGTAGTACACGCGCTGGAACATCCACAACATGTAGACTGCCGAAAGAATCACGCCAAGGCCGGCGCCAACGACGTAGCGCGGATCCCATCGGAAGGCGCCGAGCATGATCAGGAATTCGCCGATGAACCCGTTCAGGCCTGGAAGACCAATCGACGCGAGGGTGATGATCATGAACGCGGCAGTTAGCCGCGGCACCACGGACTTCAGCCCACCGAACTCGCTGATGAGGCGCGTATGGCGCCGATCGGACAGCATGCCGACGATGAGGAAGAGGCCACCCGTGCTGACACCGTGCGCCAGCATCTGATACATCGCGCCCTGCACGCCGTTGACGTTCATCGCACAAATGCCAAGCACGACGAACCCAAGGTGGCTCACCGAGGAATAGGCGACCAGCTTCTTCATGTCCGGCTGCACCATCGCAACCAGCGCGCCGTAGATGATGCCAACCACGGCGAGGACGGCGATCCACGGAGCAAAGTAGTTTGCCGCCAGCGGAAAGAGCGGAAAGGCAAACCGCACGAGGCCGTAGGTCCCCATCTTGAGAAGCACGCCGGCCAGGATCACGGAGCCTGCCGTAGGCGCCTGCACGTGGGCATCGGGCAGCCACGTGTGGAATGGAAACAGCGGAACTTTGATCGCGAACGCCACGGCAAAGGCGAGGAAGAACCAGAACTGCGTGCGCGGCGCGATATCGAGCGTGTAGAGCTTGAGCAGGTCGAAGCTGTAGGTCCCCGTCGCGGCATTGTGCAAGTAGGCGAGGCCCAGGATGGCGACAAGCATCAACACGCTGCCAGCCATCGTGTAGAGCATGAACTTGATGGCCGCGTAGATGCGCTGGTCGTACCCCCAGATGCCGATCAGGAAATACATCGGCACCAGCATCGCGTCCCAGAACACGTAAAAGAGGAACAGATCGAGCGAGAGGAACACGCCGATCATGGCCGCCTCGAGCAGCAGCAGAAAGATGCAGAACTCCTTCACCTTGCGCTCGATGCCGATCCACGACGAGAGCACGGCAATCGGGGTCAGGAAACCAGTGAGGACGATCAGCAGCAGGCTGATGCCATCGACACCGATGTAATAGTCGATGCCGAATGCCGGAATCCACGCATGGCGCTCGACCAGCTGAAATTCAGGCGAACCGGGATTGAACGACGCCCAGATGGCGAGCGTCACGGCAAACGCCGCGACCGAGACGATAAGGGTCAGCCATCGAATCAGCGACGTGCGGCGACCGTCGGCGTTGCCGATCAGCAACACGAGCAGTGCGCCGGCTGTCGGCAGCAGCCACGAAATTGAAAGCAACGGAACGTTCAATCAATCACCGTAGGGCGGGTCCTTCGGGACCCGCCAAATCTGCCGGGTCCAAAAGGACCCGGCCTACCTCCAGAGGTAGTACCCAAGAATTAGCACCACACCAATGAACAGCGAGCCGGCATACGCGCGAACCGATCCGCTTTGCAGCCGCCGCAGCAGCGACGAACTGCCATCGACAATCGACGCGGTGCCGTTCACCGCTCCATCGATGATGTTGACGTCTATGCCGCGCCACAGCCCTTCCTGCGACACGATGCGAACCGGCTGCACGATCGTGGCGTCGTAGATCTCGTCGACGTAGTACTTGTTCAGCAGCGTCCGGTACACGCGTGGAAAGGTCGCAGCCACGCGGTCGGCAATCTCGCGACGCTTCAACCAGATGAACGCCGCCAGCCCGATGCCGACGATGGCGACAATGCTCGAGACAACCATGAGCGACAGCTCGAGGCCCATCTCGCCTTCCCTACCCGCCCCACCCACCTCACCCGCCTGACCCACCCTACCCGCCTCGGCAACTTGTCCGGCAGCCAGCGTCGTCACCGAGCGGGCTGAGAAGGACGGCGCCAGCCAGCCCTGCAGCGTGTTGTGGCCGCCGAGCGCTTCCGGGATGCCGACGTAACCCGCCAGAACAGACCCGAGCGCCAGCACGACCAACGCAAGCGCCATGGCTGGAGGAGCGTCAGGCAAGTGCGATGGGTGCGCTTCGGGTTCCTGTTCTTTCGGATGTTCGGGTGAGGGCGCCGAGTGACGACGCTCTCCATGGAATGTCAGGAAGACGAGGCGGAACATGTAGGTCGCCGTCAACAGCGACGTGACGATGCCGATCGTCCACAGGATCGTGTGACCGTGCGCGAAGGTTTCAAAGAGGATCTCGTCTTTGCTGAAGAAGCCGGCGAGTCCGGGCACGCCGGCAATCGCGAGCGATCCGATCAGGAACGTCCAATACGTAATTGGCAAGCCGGCCTTCAGGCCACCCATGTTGCGGATGTCCTGCTCGCCATGCAGCGCGTGAATCACCGCTCCAGAGCCCAGGAACAGACACGCTTTGAAAAACGCGTGCGTGTAGAGATGAAAGATGCCGGCGCCAAATGCACCGACGCCCATCGCCAGGAACATGTAACCAAGTTGCGACACGGTCGAATACGCGAGCACACGTTTGATGTCGTTCTGCACGAGCCCGATGGTGCCCGCCATCAGCGCCGTCGCAGCGCCAATCACCGCCACAACCGCCATCGTTTCAGGCGCATGGCTGAAGAGCACCGCGTTTCTCCCGATCATGTAGACGCCGGCCGTGACCATCGTCGCGGCGTGAATCAGCGCGGAGACCGGCGTCGGACCTTCCATGGCGTCGGGCAGCCAGACGTACAACGGGATCTGGGCTGACTTGCCGGTCGCGCCGATGAAGAGCAGCAGCGTCGCGAGCGAGAGCGGTCCGAAATCTGAATCCGGCGCGAGCGGTGCAACCGCCGACGCGATCCGCTGGAAATCCAAGGTTCCGAAGCGGACAAACAGCAGCAGCGTTCCAAGGATGAACGCGTAGTCGCCGATGCGATTGACGACGAAGGCCTTCTTGCCCGCGTCGGCCGCGGACTTCTTCTCGAACCAGAAGCCGATCAGCAGATACGAACAGAGCCCGACGCCTTCCCACCCGATAAACAGCACCAGGAAGTTGGCGCCGAGAACGAGCACCAGCATGAAGAACGCAAACAGGTTCAGATACGAGAAGTAGCGCGCGTACTCCGGGTCGCTCTCCTCATGCATGTAGGCGGTCGAGTAGATGTGAATCAGCGACCCGATGCCGGTGATGACGAGAATCATGACCGCCGCGAGCGGATCGACGCGGAGCGTCACATCGAGAACGAAGTCGCCGGAGGCGATCCACGTGTACAGCGTCTGCTCGATAACTCGCTGCGGCGGCGCGAGGTCGGCGAGCTGCCAGACCACCATCACCGAGACAGCGAACGAGGCGAGCATGACGAGCGATGCGAGGCCGCCTGAGACAACCTTGGGCAGCCGCCGTCCCATCGACGCGTTGATCGCGAACCCGAGCAGCGGGAATAACGGGATGAGAGCGAGCATCACCACTTCAATGACGTGAAGGCGTCCGGATTCAGCGACTCGCGGTGGCGGAACAGGGCAATCACGATCGCAAGACCGACGGCCGCTTCGGCCGCGGCCACGGTCATCACGAAAAAGGTGATGATCTGGCCGTCGACAGTGCCCTGCGTCCGGCCGAATGCGACGAACGACAGGTTCACGGCGCTCAGCATGATCTCGATTGACAGGAGAATCGTGATCAGATTGCGTCGGAGGAACACGCCCGCGGTCCCAATCGCAAACAGAATCGCCGACACGACGAGATAGTGACCGAGTGGAATCACGGCTCGCCTTCCCGCCCGGCCATCACGAGACCACCGACAATCCCGACGAGAATCAGGACCGACGTGGCTTCGAACGCGAACATGTAATCAGTAAAGAGCACACGGCCGACCGTGCGAACCGAAGTGATATCGGCCACATCCCCACTCGCGGCGACCGGCGCACTGGTATCGCTGACGCGCACCACCGC
>JACXTT010007781.1_pt1 | contig 15027 bp, 13 predicted proteins | sample 9270951 | NCBI WGS metagenome assembly JACXTT01 (sample SAMN15532306, study PRJNA645909) | rock metagenome | isolation source: weathered quartz diorite | place: Puerto Rico | collected 2017-06-21
TCATCGGGCAAAGTGATGATCCCGACGTCGTTGGTGGTGCCTCCGATGGATCCGGTTTTGTGCGCGACTTCGGTTCCCTGCGGCAGAATGCCCTTGAGCCGCGCCTGACCCGTCTCGCACCGCCGCATGATATCGAGCAGCAGATCGGCCGACTCGGGCTTCAGGACTTCTCTGTCGTGGAGCCAGATCCGCGCGAGCAGTGCCGTCATGGCGTCGGGCGTCGCGGTATCGCGCGGGTCTTTGTCGGATGCGGCGGCGGCCTTCTGCGCTTGGTCCCGTGGAACAGCCTCCAGCAATTTCGTCCACATCTCGGGCGACCACTGGTTTTCGGGCGGGAGATTCTTTACGCCATCCCAATCGGCAATCAGGCGTGCGGTGGGCCGGTTGACGCTGATGCCGGTAATGCCCAGCTCATGCATGCGTGCCGTCACCGCTTCGGGTCCGCCAGCCAGGCGCAGCAGGATATCTGCAGCGCTGTTGTCGCTGATCCGCAGCATCAACTCCATCAGGTTGCGGACGGACAACGCCACGCCCGGCTGATTGAAAAGCTCGGTGAGCGTGCCGCTGCCGGGGTGCAGGTCGGACGGGTGCAGTTCGACCATCTGATCGAGCTTCACCTCACCCGCGTCGATACGATGCAGCAATTGGACGGCGACAGGGATTTTGAAAGTGCTGGCCATCGAGTACCGTTCGTCCCCGTGAAACGACACCTTGCGGCCGGTTTCAAGATGAATGGCGCTCGCACCGACTTCGCCGCCTGCGATCTTCGAAACGCGCTCCATCTCACGTTCGAGACGCGCGAGCTGCGAATCGGCGGCTACCAGTGTGGCCGTGAGGATGAACGCAGTTAGAACAACGCGTCGTATCATTGCGAGCTGCCCACAACAGGCCGCGCGACGAATCGTGGGGACGGTGTCTTATTGGCGAACTCCTCTCCCGCCAGATAGGCCAGCCGGAGAATTTTCTCCATTTTCGTGAAATTGATTTTTTCGACGGTGTCGGTGGTCTGGTGATAGTCCGGATGAAAACCGGTGAACCACCAGATGGCCGGGATGTCGCGCAGAGCGAAGGGGAACTGGTCGCTGCGCTGGAAGATGCTGAGGGCGGTATCGCGATCCCACTTGTAATTGAGCCGCAGGCCGACGAATTCGTTGGCGCGCTCGACCGCGGCGCGGTAATCGGGGCTGTTGATAGTCCCGATCAGGTTCAGCTCGTTCGAGGTGTCGGGTGCGATGTCAATCAGGCCTTCGGTCTGGCGGCTGGGTGTCTCGTTGCGGCCGATCATGTCGAAATTGATGATGGCGCGCGTGGTTTCGAGCGGCCGCAGAGGATGGGCCACGTAATAATACGAGCCGAGCAGTCCGCGTTCCTCAGCGGCGAAGACGGCGAACAGCAGCGAGCGCTTCGGCTTTTGCGGACTCGCGGCAAAAGCGCGCGCCAGCGCGAGGACGCCGACCGTGCCGGAGCCGTTATCGTCCGCGCCGTGATAAATGTTGCCGTCGAATGTGCCTTCATGATCGAAGTGCGCGCTGAAAATGATGGTTTCGCCGCTGAGCGCCGGGTCGCTGCCCTCGACTAAGCCGAGCACGTTGTACGAAGTCCCCCGCCGCTGTTCGGCGAACACGTTCCGCAAGGCGGCGCGCGTGCCGGGAAGAACCTGCGAGGCCGGCCGCAGAGTCTGATCGATCGTGGACTGCAGTTCGGCGGGTTTCTTGCCGGTAGCGCTCAGAAGCTCGGCGGCGACCTGATCGGTGATCGAAAATGACGGCAGCCCGGCTTCCGCGTCCGACAGCGCCTGCGGAGAAAGGCGGCGCGCGCGCTGCTCGCTTCCGGGAATGCGCGCGGTGCGCTCCTGGGGCGACGGGTGCGTGCGGTTGGGCTCCGACGCAAACAGGACGCCGATCGCCCCGTGCTTCCGCGCATTGAGTATTTTCACGTGGGCGCTCGAATATCTGGTACTGCCCGTGCCGTTGAAGATGGAGCGGGGATCGTCCTCCTGGGGCTCGTGGTCGAAAATGAGAACGATCCGGCCCCGCGCGACGAGAGAAGCGTAATCGTCGTAGCCGAACTCCGGCGCCGTGATGCCGTACCCCGCGAAGGCCACCGGCCCGTGCACCGTGGCCTCAACCGAGGAGCCGCCGAAGAAGTCCACGTTGTACTTCAAGGCGCGCTTTGCTACGCCATGCTCGATGGCGAGGCTGGTCTCGGTGGTGTCGATGCGATATTCGATGAGTGGCACCGCTTGCAGGTAAGAATCTCCCGCCACGGGTTTCAAGCCGGCCTTGACAAACTCGGCGGCAAGAAACTGGATGGCGGCTTCGGAGCCGCGCTGGAGCGAGCGGCGGCCCTCCAGGGCATCCGACGCGAGAAAGGTCAGGTCGGCGCGCAGATCGGTGGATCGGATCCGGTCGAGGCCTGGATGCTGCGCCCACAGGGTCGCGACCGCCAGGGCGCATGCAGCGCTGAGGCTCAGCTGCTTCATCATCGGGAAAATTCAAGATAACATTTCCGCGGATGCCGGATGAACGGAGCCGAGCGTACTGTAAAATAATCCGACATGGATAGACGGCAGTTTCTGACTTCATCGCTGGCTGCTTCGGCGCTTAGCGCGAGCCAGCAGGCGCCAGGGGGAACGGGCGGGGCAGGGCGCGAGTATTACCAGCTCCGCCGTTACAGCCTACTAAACGGGCCGCAGCGCAAACTGGCTGACGGATTCTTTCGCGATGCGCTGTTACCGGCGCTGAACCGCCTGGGTATCAGGCCGGTCGGTGTTTTTAGTGCGGTGATCGGGCCGGAGAGCCCATCGCTCTACGTGCTGATGCCGGGCACGTCGGTCGAGACGCTCGTCACGGCTGATTTCCGGCTCGAAAAGGACGCCGAATATTTGAAGGCCGGCGCGCCGTTTTTGAACGCGCCCGCCACCGCGCCCGCGTATGCGCGGATGGAAAGTTCGCTGATGCTGGCGTTTGAGGGTTGGCCCAAGCTCACTGTCCCGCCAGTGACCGCCGGGCACGCATCGCGCGTTTTCGAACTGCGAACTTACGAAAGTTCGAGCGATCAGGACCACAGGCGGAAAGTCGAAATGTTCAATAGCGGTGAGTTCGACGTTTTCCATAATGCCGGATTCTGGCAGATCTTCTACGGCGATACGCTCGTCGGTTCACGAATGCCGAACCTGACTTACATGATCGGGTTTCCGGATCTTTCGGAACGCGCCAGGATGTGGAAGGCCTTCGCGGCAGAACCGGGCTGGAAGAAGCTGAACGGCTCGTCGCGGTACAACTTCGAGGAGATCGTGTCCAACATCACGAACGTGATCCTCAGCCCGACTGCGTATTCGCAGATTTGATTTGCACGCTACAGATACCGCCGCAGGTCCTCTGACCGGAAGCAATGCGCGGATGCAGTCTCCCGCGTGATTCGCCCGCCGCGCACCATCTCGGCGAGCGATTGCTCCATGGTGATCATGCCCTCGGAACGCCCCGTCGAGATTGCCGTGTAGAGCTGGTGATCCTCACCCTTGCGGATTAGATTTCGGACGGCTGGCGTTCCCATCATGATCTCGACCGCGGGATAGCGCCCGCTCCCGTCCGCCGCTGGAACGAGCTGCTGGGCGACGATGGCGAGCATGGCGAGAGAGAGTTGCTGCCGGATCTGCGGCTGATTGCCCTGGGGAAAGGAATCCAGGACGCGGGACACGGCCTGCGAGGTGTCGTTGGTATGCAGCGTCGAAAGGACCAGGTGCCCGGTCTCGGCAGCGGTCAGCACGGTGGCGATGGTTTCCGGGTCGCGCATCTCGCCAACGAGGATGACATCAGGCGTCTGGCGCATAATACTGCGGACCGAGCCGGCAAACTCCGGGGCGTCGTGACCGACCTCGATCTGCTCCACGATGGAATTGCGATTACCGTGGACGAATTCGACAGGGTCTTCAATGGTGACGATGTGGTCGCGCCGCAAAGTGTTCATCGCGTCGATCAGCGCGGCCAGCGTGGAGCTTTTACCGCACCCGGTCGAGCCGGTAATCAGCACGAGCCCCTGGCGGGCCTCGGCCAGACGTTGAAGCGTGGCGGGCAAATGCAGCGATTCGAGCGTGGGAATTCGCGCGGGCAGCAGACGGATGCTGCCCGCCAGCGTTCCCCTCTGATGGTGCACATTGGCGCGAAAGCGCCCAATCGATTCCCGGGAAAAGCAGAAATCTATGGACTTGTTCCGTTGCAGTTCCTGGTACTGCGCCGTGGTCAGCAAAGGGAGCAGAAGATTACGCGTGTCGTCCGCCGCGAGCGCGGGCCCGGCGGCGGGCGTCAGCTTTCCGTCCACGCGCAACGCCACGGGTGCGCCGCTGATTAGCAGGAGGTCGGAAGCGCTCCGGCGCGCGGCGTGCGCGAGCAACTGGTCCAGACTGGCGGTGCTTTGCGGGATATTCGGTTGGGCCGGGCGCGAACCCGGGACTGCCCGGTTCAACTCGGCTACAATCAGTGCCAGTTCATTGTCGAGACCAGGCATGCAGGACGAGACCGCGAGCGTCTGTCAACAGTAGAGCGCATCGGGACGGCGCCAGGCAAGTGCCGGGAGTGCGAGATGAGGACCCTTGGCTGCAGTTTATGTCTTGAAGGCGCCGCGCAATTCCGCGGGACTGCAGAACTCGATGCCGATTTCGTAGCGGGTGCCGGTGGACGTGCAATGACGCACCACGCCCGTCCTCACGATACCGTCGCTATCGGGCCGGATCTGGATAATCGCGGGCATCTTGATCGCCTCTGAATAGGCGACGCGCGCCCCCCGCTCGGATACGTCCAGGCAACGGCCCCGGGCTTGCGTGATTCTCCCGCTGCCATCACGCCAGGAGAGATCGGCGGCGGTGTCCAGGTTCTCGCGAGCGCTAACCCTGCAATCGGTGACCAGGCGGTGCACGCCGGATAATGCGGACCGGAGATTTTGGAACAAAGGCATACGCCTGTTGATTTGCACGCCGCGTTCCAAGGCATACACCCTGTAAACTCAACAAACTAAGAGCCGGAGAGTGACATTGTGTCACAAACGCCTCGACCATTATGGCGCTGCACGAGTTCCCCGGTTATTGGCGCACGACCATGAGGGATCGCCACGAGGAGTTTCCGGCCGCGTCAAGCGCCCTGATGGTGATGGTGTTGGTGCCCTGAAGCAGCGGGATGTCGCTTGCGATCCAGCCCAGCGTTGCGGCCGCGCTTCCCGAGGATCCCGTAGAGTTCGTCCAGGTCACCAGTGTGACGCCCACGTTGTCGGTGGCCAGCCCCCTTACGGTGATGGTTGTGGCGGTGGTCGCGATGATGGTGGCGGTTGGATACGTGATCAGCAGTGAAGGCGGCGTCAAGTCGCCCGGCGAGTTGGGAGGCGCTGGAGGCGATGGCGGCGGTGCCGGTGTTGGCGACGGGGGTGCCGGCTGCTGTGACTGCCGGGTGACGATGATCGTTTGCGTCGCCTCGTGGCCCGAAGAGTCCAATGCCGTCATCGTAATCGTGTTGGCGCCCAGGGCGAGCGGGACGGAAGCGATGGTCCAGTTGGGCGATCCTGTGGCGTTGCCGATATAACCGCTGTCGCTGTGCCACGAGATCTGCACGGGACCCGTGCCGCCGGACGTCGAGCCGTAAATACCGATGGAAGAGGCTACGGAAGAGGAGGTCGGTGCCGGACTTTGCACCGTCAGCACTAGAGGCGCCGGCGCGGGCGGCAGCGTGGGGACAGAACCGTTGGCGGCGCCGTAGAACCCCTGCACGACGGAAACATCGCCGGGTCCTAATGTCGTGTGCATCCGGTAGTAGGGGTACATGACGTCGGTGGGATCGTCGGTGTGGACGAGTCCCAACGAGTGCCCGGTCTCGTGCAGCGCCACGCTGAACAGGTCTGTATAGGCGCCCACCTGCCACCGCTCGTCGTCGTCCAGGTGCATATCGCCGGCAATGGGCTCCGGATTCGGCGGCCCTGGGTAGAAGGTATGGGCCAGAACTCCGCCGGGACCGTCAAAGGGATATCCGTCGCCATGCGCGCCACGCGCGAACAGGATGTTTACGGTTTGCGGCGCCTCGGAACTCGAAGCTCCCGCGAAAGTCACATTGGCATACTTGGACCACTCATGGAAGGCGCGCAGGATCTCGGACTGTGTGATCGCCGCCGGCAGTTTTTCCGTCAGTTGAGAAAAGAAGTATCCGAGTGCGAGGCCGCTAGTCCCGCTGACCGGCCAGGGATACCCTGAACCGGCGACTTGCGCCACGGTGGTTTGCTGAACGATGGCTCCCACACACCAGTACGCTTTCTTACCGACGATCAGCTCGGGCGAAGCCGGGAAAATGTATTCCACTTCATCCCATACAGCCAGGCGCGAGAAGGCGCCGAAGCTTCCGTTCACCAGCAGGTCGTGCGTGGCAAGGTAGGGATTTTCGATCAGGTGGAGCCCGTGTTCTCGAACCATCATGCGGGCTTCTCTCATGTCCACGTCGGCATGAAATTCCACAAGATAGGTATGCGGCGCGCGACTCCCGGTTTCCGCGTTTACGAGGGGGCTGATCTTATCGCGGTGTTCGAGCCTCCCGACCCAACGGACCGGCAGCCCGCTTAGTGAAAAGTCGTCGGGGGCGGACACGATGACCGTCGAGCGCTCCAGATAGCCGGTCACCGCGATTCCGCGCGCCCGCAGATGCGCGAACGTGGCGGACGTCACGGGCCCATCAAACTGCATCAGATAGTGTGAGGTGCCCGCCATCCTTCTCCGGAGCGGGGAGGCTAGATAATTAGTCCGGTCCGGCAATGGTTCGACATCCCTTGTTTTCAGGTGGATGGTTGCCGCGGCGAGGGTGCCGATCTCCATCACCGCCAGGACAAGAAAGCGCAATCGAGTCACTACAACGTATATCGGCCGACCTGAGAATTTCTGCACAGTTGTCCACTCGTCATTAGAGACCTGATGAACGTCAATCACATTGCGTTTGCCGTGGCCAGTGCGGTCTGCGCCCATGCGGCTGATTCCTCCGCTAGCTCCTATACGATTGATACGGTTGCGGGCTCGAGTGCTGTTGGCGACGGGGGTTCGGCGCTCTCCGCCGCGCTCAGCGACGTCGAGGGCGTTGCGCTGGACTCGTCCGGCAATATTTTCATCGCCGATGCCAATGACCACCGCGTGCGCCGGGTCTCGCCCGACGGCAGCATATCCACGATTGCGGGCGACGGATTCCCGGGCTTTCGCGGAGACGGCGGACCAGCGTCCGCCGCGCGGCTGAATACGCCCTACGGGATTGCCGTAGACCGCGCCGGAAACCTGTATATCGCCGACCTGGGCAACAACCGTGTGCGCAAAGTCAGGCCTGATGGAATGATCGTCACGGTCCCCGGCACCGAAAGCCTGCTGGCGCCGCGCAACGTGGCGCTCGACGCGGAGGGCGTCCTCTACATTTCGGAATTCGGGGGCCATCGCGTGCGGCGCCTGAGAGCTGATGGCATCGTCGAGAGCGTTGTGGGTACTGGAACACCCGGTTTCGCGGGCGATGGCGGCCCCGCGACTTCCGCCCAGCTGGCCTACCCGGCAGGTCTGGCGTTCGATAGCGCGGGCAACCTCTACATTGCCGACAGCAGCAACAACCGGGTGCGAAAAGTGACCGGAAGCGTCATCTCCACAGTCTTGGGCACGGGCGATCCGGGCGCTACACTGCCCAACCAACTCAATCTACCGACCTCCGTGGCGATCGACGCCGCCGGCAATCTCGATGTTGCCGACAGCGGCAACCAGCGTATCCAGCAACTCACGCCGGCGGGCACGGTCAACACTCTTCCGGGCGTGGGGCGCGACCTGGCGGCCGACGCCACGGGCGACCTGTTCATCGCCAGCGGTGGACAACTGCTCGAAATGACGCCCGCACTCACCATCCAAACCGTCGCCGGAGACGGTTCGTACGGCTTTCGCGGCGATGGCGGCGATGCGACCTCCGCGCGCCTGAACGGGCCAATCGGGCTGGCACTCGATGCGGCCGGAGCGTTATATATTGCCGACCAGCGAAACTCCCGGCTGCGCATGGTCACGGCGGCGGGTGTGATCTCGACGATCGCGGGAGACGGTAATGCCGGGGCGGGGGACGGCCAGTTGAACTCTCCTGGCGGGATCGCCGTGGACAGCTCCGGCGGGGTCTACATTGCAGACCAGAATAATGACCGCATCCAGGAAATCGTAGGCGGCGTAGCAGTCACATTGGCTGGAACCGGGGTTCCGGGATTCAACGGTGACGGCTTGCCCGCGGTCGCCACACAGCTTTTCTCGCCGGGAACGCTGGCGCTCACAGACGACGGCACGCTCTACTTTGTGGATATTGGCAACGCGCGGGTGCGGGCTCTCAATCCGCAGCGCACCATCTCGACCGTTGTGCAGATGGCGGCCCGTAGCGTCGCCGCCGGCCGCTCGGGCGTTGTCTACGTGGCCGACGGCGATCATCACCAGGTCGTCCGCATCGACCGGGCGGGCCACATTACGGTCATTGCCGGAACAGGAGCGGCGGGCTTCGCGGGCGACGGCGGACCATCGGGGGCGGCCCAGCTCAACTCGCCCGGCGGACTGGCCGTCGATCCGCAGGGCAACCTGTATATCGCGGATACCGGCAACAATCGCATCCGCGCGATCGGGCCCGATGGCATTATCCGCACCATCGCCGGAACAGGCGCCGCGGGATTCGATGGCGATGGCGTCGCGGCACTTGCGGCGGTGCTCAATTCGCCCACCGGACTTGCGGTGGACGGGGCGGGAAACATCTGGATCGCCGACACCGGGAACAATCGCATCCGCAAGCTGGCTCCTGGGCCGCTAGCCAGCCCCAACGTTGCACCGCCTGCAATCGTGAACGCGGCCAGCATGCTGGCCGGTCCGGTTGCACCGGGCGAAATCATCAGCATTTTCGGGCCGGGCATCGGTCCGGCCGTGGCCCTGAGCGGGGTTCTCGACGCTTCCGGCGTTCTGGCCGGCAGCCTGGCCGATACACAGGTCCTGTTTGATGGCGTCCGAGCCCCGCTGCTCTACGTTCACGACAGCCAGATCAACGCACAAGCGCCGTATGAGATTTCGGGAAAAAGCGCGGTGGATGTGGAGGTGTTCTATCAGGGAATCTCGCGCGGCAAAGTTTCCGTGCCGACGGCTGCCGCCGCGCCCGGCATTTTCACCACGGGCGGAGGAACCGGCCAGGCCGCTGCTGTCAATCAAGATGGAACGTTGAACTCCGCGGCGCATCCGGCGGCTCGCGGGTCGGTGGTCACATTCTATGCCACGGGCGAAGGGATCACGCAGCCCGCTGGCGCGGACGGCAAGTCTCCGGCCACATCATTTCCAAAGCCGGTGCTGTCGGTTACGCTCAGCGTCGGCGATTATCCGGCCCAGATTCTGTTCGCCGGCGAGGCGTCCAGTTTCGCGGGGCTGATGCAGATCAGGGTGAGGATGCCGGGAAACTCCACGCCCGCGGGTCTGCTTCCGGTGCTATTACGGATCGGAACCGCGTCCAGTCAAGCCGGAGTAACGATCGCGGTGCGATAATCGCAGGGACGGGTTTCCCGACCTATGCAATCGATAGCTCTGACGATCGCCGGTTCCGATCCATCGGGCGGCGCAGGAATTCAGGCCGATCTCAAGACCTTTCATCAATTGGGCGTTTACGGCGAAGCCGTGATTACTCTCATCACGGTCCAGAACACCGTGGCCCTGGAACACGTCGAATGCTTGCCGGCGGTGCTGGTGCTGCATCAGCTCCGCGCGGTGCTCGACGACATTCCGCCCACCGCGGCCAAGACGGGAGCGCTGGGTAACGGATCGATCGTGAGAGCCGTGGCGGAGGCGGCGGCGGATCTCCGATTCCCCCTGGTGGTGGATCCGGTGATCGTGAGCCAGCACGGACGGCCGCTCGGTACCGACGATACACTTGAGGCGATCCGGGATACGCTCGTTCCCTATGCCTCTCTCCTGACGCCGAACCTGGACGAGGCGGAAGCGCTCACCGGACTCGAAGTCAGGGACATCGACGACATGCACCGGGCGGCGCGACGACTTCATGAAATGGGAGCCAAAGCCGTCCTGGTGAAAGGCGGGCATTTGGAGGGAGATGCCGTGGACGTGCTCTATACCACGGGCATGACCCGTGAATTTCGTGCGGCGCGCATCGAGACCCGCCACACTCACGGTACGGGCTGTACCTACTCGGCGGCCATCACGGCCGAAGTGGCGCGCGGCGCGCTTCTGGAGCAGGCAGTGGAAAGCGCCAAAGGGTTCGTTACTGAGGCCATCCGCTCGGCGCCCGGCCTGGGCCGCGGCTCTGGGCCGCTGAATCATCACGCGACTGCTCGCCTGGCGCGCGGAGGCGCCGGCGCATGAAGTTTCCCGAGATGCTGCTCCAGGCCATCGGCCGCTCCGAGATCCCTCTGCGCTTCGAGCCGGGTGCTGACGAAGCGGTGGCCGCGCCGGTGACCGAGCTTATCCGAACCTGGCTTGTCGCGCACGCGCCCTCCTCGACCCGCTCGGAATTCAACGACGGCCGCAAGGCGGTGATCGAGCAACTGCTCGAGGAACTCGACGGCTCGCGCGAAGTTCCTTCCTGATTCATGACCAAAGTACAGATTCGATTTCGATTAGAACGGCCGCTCGACGAGCACATGATGCCCCTTATCGCCGATGCCCACTCGATTTACGGGATCATGCGGGTTCAGGCGGCGTCCTCCAGCCAGGAGATCCTGGTGGACTATGATGCGTCGCGGCTCCGGACCGAGGATGTCGGGAAGGCGCTCAAGCGCGGGGGGATTCCGGTGGAGCTGGAAAAATAAAAAACCGGCGGCACCGCACTATGCTCAAAAGAGCCTCGTGCGAGCCCCGCCGGTTCGCGCCACTTCAACTGCCATTCGTTATAGCAATAGGATTACCAATCCGTAACATCTTGCTAAGTGCAGGATACTTTATTGCGGGGCCGCGCAATCCGGTATTTCCCGCGCGGAATTTACCCGACCAAATTACACGACCGGAAGATAATTCATGGCGCGAGCGCCTCATCCCGCGGCCTGCCGCTCCCGTTTTTCCCAGCCGGGCTTGAAGAGCGGCAAATAGTTTTCCTGCCGGTACGGGTGTTTGCGAATTTCTTCGATGTTCAGATCGATGCCAAGGCCGGGACGCTCAGGCACGTCGATGTAACCATTCACCACCACCACCGGGTTGGTGACAATTTCCTTCTCCCAAGGCTCATTGAACTCATCGAAGATTTCGTGAATGTAGAAGTTCGGAATGGAAGCATTTAGCTGAACGCAGGCCGCCGAGCACACCGGGCCTTGGGCGCTATGCGGCGCGATCACGGCAAAGTGAGCGTCAGCCATGCCGGCTACGATGCGGGCGGTGAAAAGTCCGCCCAGATTCAGGGGTTCCGGCTGGAGGATGTTGACGACTTCATGCTTCAGCAGCTCCGCGAACTGCTGCTTGTTGGAAAGACTCTCCCCGGTGGCGATGGGTACCGGGCTGCGCCTGGCCACCTCCACCATGGCGGCGATATTCGTATGCGGGACCGGCTCTTCGAACCACGCCGGCCGGAACTGGTGAATGGCTTCGGAGAATTCGATGGCGGTCGGGACATTGAAGCGGCAGTGGCCTTCGATCAGCAGATCGACCGAAGGCCCGACGGCATCCCGGACGGCGCGGATGATATCGAGCGACAGATCGAAGTCGTAGCGCGAGAGCGTGCGCCAGCTCGACCCGAACGGGTCGAACTTCAGAGCGGTGTAGCCCCGGCCGGCGACTTTCTTGGCTTTCTCGGCGAAACTCTCCGGGGTCCGCGGCCCGCGATACCAGCCGTTGGCGTAGGCGCGCAGCTTTTCATGGCAGCGCCCGCCCCAGAGGTTATAGACGGGCTGTTTGGTGGCCTTGCCGATGATGTCCCAGAGCGCGATCTCGATGGCCGCCGCCGCGCACATGTGGATCTGGGCACCTTCGCTATAAACGTCGCGGATCAGCCGCTGCGAAATGATCTCCACCTGGAAGGGGTCCATGCCCATGACGAGCGGCGTCAGCTCGTGGATGGCGACTTCGACGGTCTTGGCGAAATAGTTGAGGGTCCCTTCGCCGACGCCATGGATGCCCTCGTCGGTCGAGACTTTCGCGAACAGCCAGTTCTTCCATGGATTACGGCGATGTAAGTATCGATGGCAGTGATGCGCATAAGAGGGAATTGTAGCGCGACTGGTTAGCAACGAAGCCACTGTTCACACCTCGACTGGTTCGAAACCGGCCTGCTTGGCCGCATAAGAGAGCCTCCTGTCGTTGCACACAAAAAGCCTCTCTTTCGGCTTTTGCTTGGACCACGCGAGAGCAGCCGCCAGTTGCAATGCGTCAGAAGCGCGCAGGCGGAACCGTTCGAGTTGGACGCACGCCAAATCACGCACCAGGTCAGTCGGCTGTATTTCACGCCAAGACGCCAGCAGCAGATCCAAGCGCTGTCTGGATGCGACGTAGCCGGCAACGCTGATGTTGCCATCGGCTCTCAAACGCTCCAGTGCGCTGCGGACCTCAACTCGAGCAGCCCACCACACGACCGGAGCGTGCGTGCGCAGCAGCACCTTTGCCTGTCTACTTGCCTGACCGGGTACGCAGATGCGAATAATGGCGCTTGTGTCCCAGAAGGCGGGCATTCTCTTCCCTGCGATCTGCCTCGATGGCACTCCGTATTGCGTGGCTCAGATTCCGCCTCAAGCGCAAGTCGGAGCCGATGGCCCAAAACTGATCCTCGCGCAACCGTTTCTTAGGTAAAGTCATGTGGCCTGAAGCAACTAGCGAAAGTTCATCCGAATCGATCTCCTGCTCGCTCAGTGGCACGATCCTTGCGATTGGCAGGTTGCGATCGCGGATAAGCAGTTCTTCGCCAGCCCGAACCTGATGAAGGTAAGCACTCAGCTGGTCTTTGAGTTCGGCGATGTTAACGGTCCGCACATGGCTATTATAGCCAGATCCGAGCGTTCGCGTTTACCAAGGCTGGCGGTAGGGCCGGCTTGTTATACTGGGCTTTCCCATGCTTCGTGTCCGGTTTGCGCCGTCTCCCACCGGATTTCTACATATCGGGAGCGCGCGCACGTTCATTTTCAACTGGCTATACGCGCGCCGCCATGGCGGGACCATGATCCTGCGCATTGACGATACCGATATCGAGCGCAACACGGAAGCGTCCCTCAATTCGATTTTTGAGGGGCTGAACTGGCTCGATCTGGAGTGGGACGAGCAATACCGACAATCCGAGCGCCTCGAGCTGCATAAAGAAATGGCTGAGGCAATTCTGCGCAAGGGCCTGGCGTATCGCGATTTCACTCCGGCCCAAGGCGGCGAAACCGAAAAATCGCACGCTGGCGCGGCGTGGCTGTCGAACCCGGGAATGCGCGAGCTTTCACCGGAGGAAAGTGATCGCCGTGCCACCGCCGGGGAGCGGTTTGTGCTGCGCTATCGCGTGCCGCGCGAACCGGTTCGCGATATCCGGTTCACGGACAGCGTTTATGGCGAGCAGGCGAAATCCACCGCGGATATTGAAGACTTCGCTCTGATGCGCAGTGACGGCAGGCCAACGTATCACCTGGCATCCTGCGCGGATGACGCCGACCTCAAGATCAGCCACATCATTCGCGGCCAGGACCACCTCTCCAATACATTCAAGCATATTCTCATTTTTGAGGCGTTGGGTATTGATTCGCCAGGGTTTGCACATTTACCACTGCTTGTTGCACCAGACGGGACCAAGCTCTCGAAGCGGCGCCATGGACCGGTAGTGAGCGTCACTACTTATCGGGACGCCGGTTTCCTGCCGCAGGCGTTCATCAATTTCTTGTGCCTGCTCGGCTGGTCGCCGAAAGACGATCGCGAGAAGATGTCGCGCCAGGAATTGATCGACGCGTTCTCGTTTGAAGGCATTAACAAGTCGAACGCGGTGGTGAATTTCACCGAGCAGGATCCGTTCGATCCCAAGGCGGTCTGGCTCAATTCGCAGTACATTTACGCCATGCCGGTGGAAGAGCTGGCGGATCGGCTCCTGCCGTTCGCCTGCGCCGCGGGATTCCGGGTCGAGCCCGGCAAGATGCTGGCGGTGACGCCTTTGATCCAGGAGCGCATCAAATTACTGGCTGATGTGGTGACCGTGGGCGATTTCCTCTTCGTCGAGGACCTGCCGCCTTATGATACCGCCGAGCTCATCCCGCAAAAGGGCGACCGGGCCATGGCGGTCCGGGTGCTTGAGCGGGCGCTGCAAGTTTTGCCTTCGATTGAGTTCACGCACCAGGGTCTCGAAGAGGGGCTGCGCGCTGCGGCCAGCAGCCTGGGCGTCAAAGCCGGACAGATGTTCCAGCCGATTCGGGTGGCGGTGTGCGGGCGCAAGAATGCCCCGCCGCTTTTTGAAACCATGGCCGTGCTGGGGCGGGAAACGTGCCTGAAGCGGATTGACCAGGCCGTTCAAAAATTGAGCCGCGAACAAAATACATGAATACGTCGAAACCCGAGTCGCCGGATCTCAAGGCGAAGGAACCTGAAGCGACCGCCGCCGCGCCGTCCAATTTCGTCCGCGACATCATTCTCGAGGACTTGAAGACCAACAAATGGGGCGGGCGGGTGCACACGCGCTTTCCTCCGGAGCCGAACGGCTACCTGCACATCGGCCACGCCAAGTCGATCAACCTCAACTTTGGTCTCGCGGAGGAGTTTGGGGGCCAATGCAACTTGCGGTTCGACGACACCAATCCGTCGAAGGAAGAGACCGAGTACGTCGATTCCATCATCGAAGATGTCCGCTGGCTAGGCGGTGATTGGCAGGACCGGCTGTTCTATGCGTCCGATTACTTCGGTCAGCTTTACGAATGGGCGGTTCAACTCATCAAAGCCGGCAAGGCCTACGTTTGCGACTTGACGGCGGATCAGATTCGCGAATACCGGGGGACTTTGACCGAGCCGGGGCGCGAGAGTCCGTGGCGCAACCGCTCGATTGACGAGAACCTCGATCTGTTCGGGTGCATGCGAGCCGG
>JACXTT010007782.1_pt1 | contig 15026 bp, 15 predicted proteins | sample 9270951 | NCBI WGS metagenome assembly JACXTT01 (sample SAMN15532306, study PRJNA645909) | rock metagenome | isolation source: weathered quartz diorite | place: Puerto Rico | collected 2017-06-21
AGATTCGGCGAAACGCGGGAAATGATACCGCAAGAAACCCTGAGCCAGCGCGGGGTTATTCCACCCAGGCGAGGACCTCGCCGGCGTTGACGGCCTGGCCTTCGGCGACGAAGAGACGCTCGACCACACCAGCCTTTGGCGAGCGAATCTCGTTCTGCATCTTCATGGCTTCGACGACGAGGAGGCCCTGGCCGACCTCGACGCGATCGCCCTTGTGGACGAGCGCGCGAACGATCTTGCCGGGCATGGGGGCAACAATCTGCTGGCGCCCTTTGGCTTCGAGGACGCCGTGGCGGCGGCTGCGCCAAGCGCGCGGATCTACGACTTCAGCGGAAAACTCGTGCTTGCCGGTCTGGATCTGCAGCCCCGCTCCGTCTCCGGCGGGAGCGACGCGCACCTCGTGGGAGCGGCCATCGAGCAAAATGGAATAGATGCCGGGCGAGACTTCGACGGCGTCGGCATCGACGGCGCGGCCATCCAGGCGAATGTTCCAGCCGCACCCGGAGCGTTCGATCTCCACGGCGCGCGCCTGGCCGCCGATTTGGACTTGAAGTTTCATGCGGCCCGCTTCCGGCACCAGGCGTAGAGTGCGTCGTAAATGGGAAATCCGTGCGCGAGGCGCTCCTCGTCGGTGATTCCGAGCGCGGCGAAGCCGTCCGCGATGGCTTGGAGCCCCGCGGACTCGGCGGCGGCATACTCCTCGCCGCGAATGTCTGCACCATGAACAATCTTCGCCAGACGATGCAGGGCAGGATCGCTGAGCCGGTATTCGCGGATAAGAATCTCGAAGGTGCATAGGCCGTCGTGATGGGTGAACTTCAATTCGGGATTGCGAGGCATGTCAAAGGGCGTGGCTTGTTCGCGGGTAGCAACGGCGAGGACCTGGTCTTCGGGGACGAAAAGGAATTCGGCCTGGGAATCAATGAAACGACGGATGAGCCAGGGGCAGGCGACGCGGTCCACTTTGACGTTTTCTCGCGTGATCCACTTCACGAGCGGCGACTCCTTCACCCGCGCGGGGAGCGATCGAGCAGGTCGCGGCGGCCTTCCAGCTTCCAGTTTGACACGGGTTTTTCTTGCGGGCTCGCGCCGCGGGCCGGACCTTTCTGCGTCATGTGCCACAGGGCAGCGGCGACGAGAGCGGCGTCGGCGGCCGCCGCGGCATCCCCATTGCGAGCTGCGGCTTCCCGCGCGCCGACGGAACGGGAGCCCAGAAACTCATCGAGCCAGCGGGTGTGCACTTCGCCGCGGGTGAATTGCGGCTCCGCAAGGATGCGGCGAAAGAGCGGGACGTTGGTCTTGATGCCGGAGACGGCGTATTCCTCGAGAGCCCGGCGGAGGCGCGAGATGGCTTCTTCACGGCTATTGCCCCAGGCGATGAGCTTGCCGAGAAGCGGATCGTAGTCGGTAGGGACGGTCCAGCCGGCGTAGACGCCATCGTCCAGACGGATTCCGGGGCCGCTCGGGGTGCGGCGGGCGAGAATTTTGCCGGGCGAAGGGAAGAAATTGTTGTCAGGGTCTTCGGCGTAGATGCGGCATTCGATGGCGTGGCCTCGCGGAGTGATGGATTCCCAGGCGAAGGGGAGACGGTGGCCGGCGGCGATGGCGATCTGGAGCTTGACGAGATCGAGTCCGGTGACCTGCTCGGTGGCAGGATGCTCGACCTGGAGGCGCGTGTTCACTTCAAGGAAGTAGAAATTGAGGCTCGCATCGACGAGAAACTCAACGGTGCCGGCATTGACGTAGCCTGCGGCGCGTGCGAGTCGCACGGCAGCGTCGCCCAGTTTCTTGCGCAGCTCGGGAGTCATCACCGGCGAGGGGGCTTCTTCGATCACTTTCTGATGGCGGCGCTGGATGGAGCATTCGCGCTCGCCGAGAGAAACGACGCGGCCGTGCGAATCCGCCAGGATCTGGATCTCGATGTGGCGCGGGCGCGGGAGATATTTTTCGAGATACAGACGGGGATCGCCGAAGGCGTTCCTCGCCTCGGAGCTGGCGTCACGCCACGCAGAGGAGAATTCGGCTTCGCCTGCGACAAGGCGCAACCCTTTGCCGCCGCCGCCGGCGACGGCTTTCAAGAGAACCGGAAATCCCATTTCGCGGGCGAGCGACTGCGCGTCTTCGATGCGCTCGACGGGGTCGAGCGAGCCAGGGACGGCGGGCACCTCGCAGCGGCGGGCGAGCTGGCGAGCGGCGGTTTTCGAGCCGAGCGTTTCCATGGCGTCGGGGGGTGGGCCGATGAAGACGACGCCCGCCTCTTCGCAAGCGCGGGGCAGCGCGGCATTTTCGGCGAGAAAGCCGTAGCCCGGATGGAGGGCGTCGCAGGCAGCGCGCTTGGCGACGTCCATGAGTTTGTCGATGCGGAGGTAGCTCTCGCGCGACGGTGCGGGGCCGATGGGATAGGCTTCGTCGGCGAGACGAACGTGGAGGGCAGCGCGGTCCACGTCGCTGAAAACAACGACGGGCTGAATCCCGAGTTCGCGGCAGGCGCGGATGACGCGCACCGCGATTTCGCCTCGGTTAGCGATGAGAATTTTGCGGAACATCGGCTGGAAGCGCGAGGCCATTCTAGCACGGGGCCGGACGCGCGCTATTTTCAGAGCGGGATGTTGCCGTGCTTCTTTTTGGGGTTGGTGTCGCGCTTGTTTTCGAGGGCGCGGAGCGCGGTGATGATCCTCGCGCGGGTTTCGGCGGGCTCGATGACGGCGTCGATGTAGCCACGCTCGGCGGCGACGTAGGGGTTGGCGAATCGCCCACGAAATTCTTCGATCTTTTCCCGCCGGAGTTTCTCGCGCTCCTTCTCTGGGGCGCGGTCGAGCTCGCGCTTGTAGACGATGTTCACAGCGCTTTCGGGACCCATGACGGCGATTTCGGCGGTGGGCCAGGCGAAATTGGCGTCGGTGCGGATGTGCTTCGAGGACATGACGCAGTACGCGCCGCCATAGGCCTTGCGGGTGATGACGGTGATCTTCGGCACCGTGGCTTCGGCAAAAGCGAACAGGAGCTTGGCGCCGTGCTTGATGATGCCGCTGAATTCCTGCTGGGTGCCGGGGAGGAAGCCGGGCACGTCCTCAAAAGTCACAAGAGGAACGTTAAATGCGTCGCAAAAGCGCACGAAGCGCGCGCCTTTCGCCGAGGCGTTGATGTCGAGACAGCCGGCCAGCACGGCGGGTTGATTCGCGACGATGCCCACGGGGCGGCCATCGAGGCGCGCGAAGCCGACGACGAGGTTCTTCGCGAAGTGCTCGTGCACTTCGAAGAAGTAGTTTTCGTCGACCACAGAGTGAACGATGTCCTTGATGTCGTAGGGTTTGAGCGGGTCCTCGGGCACGATGGTATTGAGCGCCTCGTCGCGACGGTCGGGCGCATCCTGCGTCGGACGGAGAGGCGGGTCCTCAAGATTGTTCGAAGGGAGGAACCCCACGAGCTCGCGGATGATGGCGAGGCATTCGGCATCGTCGCGGGCGACGAAATGGGCGACGCCGCTCGTCGCGTTGTGGGTCATGGCCCCGCCGAGCTCCTGCTTCGTGACTTCCTCGTGGGTAACGGTCTTGATGACGTCCGGGCCGGTGACAAACATGTAGGATGTGTCGCGGGTCATTACGATGAAGTCGGTGATGGCCGGGGAATAGACGGCGCCGCCGGCGCAAGGGCCCATGATTGCGCTGATCTGCGGGATGACCCCGCTCGCGAGCGTATTGCGCAGAAAAATGTCGGCATAGCCGGCGAGCGACATCACGCCTTCCTGGATGCGCGCGCCGCCGGAATCGTTCAAGCCGATGACGGGCGCGCCATTGCGCATGGCAAGGTCCATGATCTTGCAAATCTTCGAGGCGTTGGCTTCCGAGAGCGAGCCGCCGAAGACGGTGAAATCCTGCGCGAAAACGTACACGAGGCGGCCGTCGATACGGCCGAAGCCGGTAACGAAGCCGTCGCCTGCGGGCCGCTGTTCTTCCATATCGAAATCGGTGCAGCGGTGGCGAACAAACTTGTCGGTCTCTTCAAACGTGCCTTCGTCAAGCAGGAGATGGACCCGCTCGCGCGCGGTGAGCTTGCCGGCCTTGTGCTCGCGCTCGCGGCGCTCGGCCCCGCCGCCCGCTTCGGCCTCGATGGCGCGCTTTCGCAACTCCTCCAAACGATCGTGATGTTTCCGCTCGACAGCCATTCGGTGCGACCTCTATTTTCCGGTGCCGCCCGGCTCCCGGCCCGACGCCCCGTCGCCCGGGCCAAAGATACGTACAGCGAGATGTGTGGCGAGCCAGACGGTGCCGAGCAGGAGGACGACGCCCAGGACCAGCTCCGCCGCAACGGCGACGGCCCGCGCCATCGGATTGGAAAGTGAAGTGACGACGAGCGTCGCGCGGACGAGGATAAACATCGCCCCGAGGGTCATAGCCACGATCAGGAGCACCGCGAGAGCTGATGCCAGAGTTTTCTTCATCGCCGATGCCGCGCCCGACGGCCGCCAGAAGGATAGCGCACAGCCGGGCGGGTGCGAAGCGCAGAAAGAGGGTGGGCCTCAAGACGCGATGGTTGCAAGCCGCTTCGGGCGCCGCAAGCACTCTCAGCGCAAGCCAGACCAGTCTTCGGCGATGAGGATGGAGTTGCTGGGGTTGGAGGGATCGTACTTGACGCTGGTGTGCTGGCCAGCGACGAGGCGGTCGAAACGGACGCGGTCGAGGAGATCGGTGATGTCTTGCGCAGTCTGGAACGTCACGCCGGAGATGGAATAGCTGTAGCAGACGAGCTTGCGGTCCCCGTGATTCGGGCCGGTGTTTCCCCGCTGCGTAGAGCGGGGGCGGCGTTCGGTCTCCGCAGGGGGCTGCTCAACGATGTCCACTACCTGGCCTTCACAGATACGGCCGATCTGATTCAGGTGCGAGCGGCGCTTGCGTTCGGCTTCGAAGGGGTTCGAGGGGCGCCGGAAAAAGGAGAAAACGACGGCAGTTCCCGCGGCGATGAGCGCGCCGCCCGCCACAATCAAAAGCCGCCAGTCAGAACCAAGGTTCTTCAACGTCCTACCTTCTGGACGGCTGGCGCGAGAATGTCGCCGAGCGATTCCTTGGCCTTTTCCCAGTCCTTCAGAAAGCCTTCGAGGCCACGGTCGGTGAGCGGGTGCTTGAAGAGCTGCTCGAATACCTTGAACGGCATGGTCCCGATGTGCGCGCCCAGGCGGGCGGCTTCGACGACGTGGAGCGGGCCGCGCAGGCTGGCCGCCAGCACCTGGGTCGGGAAATTGTAGTTGCGATAGATTTCGATGATCTCGCGAACGATGCTCAGACCTTCGTGCGAAATATCGTCTAGCCGGCCGACGAATGGACTCACGAAGTACGCGCCGGCTTTAGCCACGAGCAGCGCCTGCGAAGCCGAGAAGACCAGCGTCATGTTCACGCGGATGCCTTCGCGCGAAAGGATGCTGCAGGCGCGCACGCCGTCGGGGGTGGTGGGGGCCTTGACAATGATGAAGCGGTGCCAGGTGGCCAACTCGCGGGCCTCGCGCAGGATTGCGGCGGTGTCGGTGGAGACGACTTCGGCGCTCACGGCAGCTTCTATCTTGTGCTCTTCGAAGATGCGGCAGATCTCGAGAACATGCTCGCGGAACGGGCGTTTCTCTTTTGCGACGAGGGAGGGATTCGTAGTCACGCCGTCGAGAACGCCGAGCGATGCTCCCTGGCGGATTTCATCGAGATTGGCAGTGTCGAGAAAGATCTTCATGGTGTGCTCCCCTCGGGGGTTCTACTGGCTATTGTACCGGAAGAATGGGTTGGCCGGAAAAGCCGGTTACAGGGCGCGTACCGGATTCTGCAATCGCCCGACGCTGCTGACGATGACTTCGACGATGTCGCCGTCTTTGAGAGGACCGACACCGGCGGGCGTGCCGGTGGCAATAACGTCGCCCGGCTCGAGCGTCATCATGCGCGAAATCCAGCGGACAAGATGGGCCGGCGGAAAGAGCATTTCTGAGGTGACGCCGGACTGGCGCTTCTCGGCGTTAACGTAGGTCTCGACCGTGATTGCCGCGCCGGGATCGAAGTCTGTCTCGATGACTGGGCCAACGGGACAGAATGTGTCGAAACTCTTGGCGCGGGTGTACTGGACATCGAGCTTCTGCAGGTCTCGGGCGGTCACATCGTTGAGGCAAGTCGCGCCGAGGAGATAAGGGCGCACGTCGTCGGAATCGCTGAGCTGCGCGCACCAGCGGCGGATGACCAGCGCCAGCTCACCTTCGTGGTCGACGCGCTCAGAAATCCGAGGCATACGGATGGCCTCCCCGGGAGCGATCACCGCCGAGGGCGCCTTGAGAAAAATCAGCGGCTGCTTGGGTACGGGATTTCCTAGTTCCTTTGCGTGGAGCAGGTAGTTCTGCCCGACGCAGACGATCTTGCTCGGCTGTACGGGGGCGAGGAGCTGGACTTCGTTGAGTCGCCAAGCGCGGCTGGACTTGGACCACGCGGCCCAGGGCGCGGCGGTGATCTCTTGGACCTGATCGCCTTCCACAAAACCGAAGCACGGGAGTTCATTCCCGCCGGAAGAGGTTGAAACTTGGAATCGGCAGAATCTCATCGAGTCGGGCGAGCCCTGCTCATACAGTCGGCGTGTCTACGGGTTTGGCTGCGGCAACGTCACCACGGCCGAGGCGCTTGGTTCGCTTTCGTTCCCCGCACGATCAACGGCGGTCACGCGATAGACGTAGCGATGCCCCAGCGACACGGACATATCACGGAAGGCAGGGGCGAGCAACAATTCGCCGGTCAGAAGCTCGCCGCGCTCTTCGTCTGGTTCATTCCGATAGACGCGGTAACCCGCCAAGTCGGTTTCCGGGCCGATCGACCAGGAAAGCTCAACATGTGCGGGCGACGCAGGCGCAGCCGGAACAAAGACACCGACAAGCTCCTGCGGGGCTGCGGGCGGAAAAACGTCCCGCGGGGTCACCACGACTGGAATCGAGTCGCCGGATTCGACCGTTGTCGAATCGGCGATCACCACGCTGCGAATGGAATAAAGGTAGGTTGTTCCGAATTCGAACTGCGAGTCGCGAAAGCTCGCAGCCGGGGCAGGGGCAAGAAGATCGAGCGGAGTTTTCCGGATGGCCTTCGAGATGTCCTGCGCGGCGGCATCCGCGCTGGCGGGATTGATCGCCGCGCGATAGATGCGGTATCCCGCAAGCCCCCCGAGGGGCGCACCACCCGTAGTCTTCCCGGGCGGCGACCAGGAGAGCTCGACGGCGGCTTCCGTCACACGAGCCCGGGCATCGGTGATTCGCTCGGGCACCGGATAGAGGCGGACGAAAGCAGCGTTGGAGTCCGCCGAGGCGCGCTTTTTCGAGGCGCGCGTCTTCACGAAGTAGAGGAAGCGGTCGTTCTCGTGGGCACGAACTTCTTCCGCGGGGATGAGATCAAGGAAACGAATGCGGTTGTCCGCGAGGTAGGTCTCGACGAGCGCCGAAGGGACCGTGTACACGAGGCGTGCGGCTGCGGCTTTCGCCGGTTTGCCTTCGGGAACGGCCCCGCGGAAGATCTCGATGGCCGGTGACTCGGTGAGACGCTCGCCGTCGGTAGAATCGCGCGGAAGAGTGAAGGTGAGCGCGACTCCGTCGCCGACTTGCCGGGCAGCGAGGTCGGTTACAGCGACGGGAATGGGCGGCTGGGGCGGGCGAGGTTCGCCCGGCGCGCCGCAACCGCAAAGAATAGCGATTACGAAAAACGAAAGCCGAAACGCGGAACTCGGCTTTTGGCGGCTTGCATGGAGAGAGAATTCCGCGATTCGCATTCCCATTTTCGAGTTTCGGTTTTCGAGCTTCGGCCCCGATTAGAGAATGTAGCGGCTCAGATCCTGATTCTTAACAATGTCGGCGAGCTGTTTGCTCACGTACACCGCGTCGATCTTCACCGTCTTCTTCTTCAGCTCGGGCGCCTCGAAGGAAATCTCATCGAGAAGTTTTTCGAGGATGGTGTGGAGGCGGCGCGCCCCGATGTTTTCGGTCTGCTCGTTTACGTTGGCGGCGAAGCGCGCAAGCGTCTGGATGGCGTCCTCGGTGAAATTGAGCTTCACGCCCTCGGTCTCGAGCAGCGCGGTGTATTGCTTGATCAGCGCGTTGCGCGGCTCGGTGAGGATGCGCACGAAATCGGCTTCGCCGAGCGAGGTCATCTCGACGCGGATGGGCAGGCGTCCCTGCAGCTCGGGGATGAGGTCGGAGGGCTTGGTAACATGGAAGGCGCCCGCAGCGATGAAGAGGATGTGGTCGGTGCGGATCATGCCGTAGCGCGTGTTGACCGTGGTGCCTTCGATGATCGGCAGGATGTCGCGCTGCACGCCCTCGCGCGAGACATCCGGGCCGTGACCCGATTCGCGGCCGGCGATTTTGTCGATCTCGTCGACGAAGATGATGCCCATCTGCTCGGCGCGCTCGACGGCGGTGCGCGTCACCTGATCCATGTCGATGAGCCTGTTCTCCTCTTCCTGGATCAGGTACTCGTAGGCGTCGGCCACGCTCATCTTGCGCTTCTTCTTCACCTGGCCGAAGAAGCCCGAAAGCATGTCCTTGATGTTGACGTCCATCTCCTCGACGCCCTGGTTCGAGATAATTTCGAAGGCGGGCATGTTGCGCTCGCGGACCTCGACTTCCACCATGCGCTGGTCGAGCTTGCCTTCGCGAAGCTGCGCCCGGAGCTTGTCGCGGGTGCGCTTCTCTTGTTCGCGCTGGGCGGCTTCGGCGCCGGGCGGGGCGGCAATGTCGAGGCGCGGGGAAGGCGGCAGGAGAAGGTCGAGGATGCGGTCTTCAGCGGCCTGCTCGGCGCGCTCGGCAACTTCGTCGAGTTTTTCTTCGCGGACCATGTCAATCGCGGTCTCGACCAGGTCGCGGACCATCGACTCGACGTCGCGGCCGACGTAGCCGACCTCGGTGTACTTTGAGGCCTCCACCTTAACGAAGGGACAGCCGGCCAGGCGCGCGAGGCGACGCGCAATCTCCGTCTTTCCGACGCCGGTGGGTCCGATCATGAGAATGTTCTTGGGGAGAATGTCTTCGGCGACTTCGGGGGCGAGCTTCTGGCGGCGGACGCGGTTGCGCAGGGCCACAGCCACGGCGCGCTTCGCTGCGGCCTGACCGACGATGTACTTATCCAGCTCGGCGACGATCTCCCGCGGCGTCAGATCGTCGAACGAGGGAATCGGCTCCGGTTCGGCCGATTCGGCCGCGCCGTTGCCGCCGGGCATTGTAATCAGTTCTTTTTCCGATTTGCTCATTCCCTGCTCTTTTCCTGCCGAACCGTCAGGCGCGCTCAAGGGCAAGACATCCCGTGCCCCTACAACTCCTCAATGGTGAAGTTTCCATTCGTAAAGATGCAGATTTCGCTCGCGATACGCATGGCTTCCTGAGCGATCTCCTTGGCGCCGAGCTTCGTGTGTTTGAGCAGCGCGCGCGCCGCCGAAAGCGAGTACGGCCCGCCGGAGCCGATGGCGCAAAGGCCGTCGTCGGGCTCGATGACGTCGCCGTTGCCGCCAATCACAAACGTTGCCTTTGCGTCGGCAACGATGAGGAGAGCTTCGAGGTGACGCAGTGCGCGATCCTTACGCCAATCTTTGGCCAGCTCGACGGCAGCCTTCTGCAGGTTACCGGAATGCTCTTGGAGCTTGCCCTCGAAACGCTCGAAAAGTGAAAGAGCGTCCGCCGTGGAGCCCGCGAATCCGGCCAGGACCTTATCGTTGAAGAGCCGGCGGGTTTTCCTGGCCGTGTGCTTGAGGACGTGATCGCCCATGGTCACTTGGCCGTCGGCGATCAGCACAACTTTGTTGTCCTTGCGCACGCACAAAACGGTTGTGCCGTGCCTCGGAGTGCTCGGCGTGCTCATTAGCATCCGACGATTATACAGCGGCCGTTCTCTAACGACCAAAATGTCCCCCGAAGATGAACCCATTCGCAAGCGCAAGGCAGATTCTCAATGTGCAGGCAGATTTGACTTGGCCGGTGCTGACGGTTCGCAGAGCAGTTCGAGGATTGCGCGATTCCACCCCGCAGGGCCCGGCGCCGTTCCTCGCAGCACGGAGCGCAAGCGGGAAAGCACGTCTGCGTTCAGCTGACCGTCCCGCTCCGGCAAGAGGATGGCGAGGTCAGCCGCAGCCAGCATGGGGAGGTCATTGGGGCTGTTTCCGATGGCCACAGCGCGAAGGCGGGTGCGCCAGGCGGAGCGGTAGATACGCATCAGCTCACGGACCGCGCGCCCCTTGTCGCTTCCGACGGATAAGTGCCAGAATCTGCCGCCGCCGGTGAGCTGAAGTCCTCGCTTCCGGGCTTCTTCCGCGAAGGCTCGCTCCGCCTCCTCTGTGGCTCCGGCAAAAAAGAACGGTTCATCAAACTCACGCGCAAGGGCCAGCTTGGCCTCATTGGACGACAAGCCGGTATTCCGGGCGACTTCGTTCGCGCTCATGTGGTGAAAGCCCACGACGGTTGTCCCGGTGTCGGCAGCCAGCTGATCCAACTCCTCGACAATCCTTTCGTAAGGCCGGGCGAGCGCGATGCGGTGATATCTGCCCACTGCGTTTGCCTGGGGAAGGGCTATTGGGAAATAACCCTGAGGAATAAAGATACCACCGCCATTTTCGGAGACGAACGGGTGCGCGTTGCCCAGCTTGCGGCGCTGCACTTCGACCTCGGGACGCGTCTTGCTGGTGCAAAAGACCAGTGGGACCCTGCGCCGCTCAATTTCGTCGAGAGCCTCGGCGGCGGCCTCCGCGGAATACGTCTGCTCGTCGAGCAGAGTGCCGTCGAGGTCCGTGAACAGGATGACCGGGCTTCGCCGCAAACTCACAGATGGTGGAAGAGCTGATCGTCTTCGGGCAGAGTCTTCTGGATCTTGGTTTCCATCCATCGACGGGCGATGTCGCGCCCACCCAGGCCGAAGGCGATCGAGGCAGCGATCACGAAACCCGCGAAGACGATCGCGAAGCTCACCAGGAGAACAGTGCGCCCGATATGCAACTCTTCGAGCGCCATGGCAACCGCCATGACCATGACGAGGATACGGACGCCTCCGGCGACCAGACGCGCGCCCGCCCACTGCGCGTTTACCGCCGCGAGCAGGGCGCTCCGGGCCAGGAACTTACTGATGAAGTTTCCCAGCAGAAGAATAAGCACGGCGGCGACGAACGCGGGAACGAAATTGACAAAGCGCGCGAGAAGCGTGTCCGCAAGCGGAGACTGTATGGTCCCAAGCGCCGCGAGGATGATGATCAGCCAGAGGAAACCTTGCACGACCCGCGCCACAAACTCGCTCGGGGAGCGAAACACGTGTGTGTGCTCGATAACGCTGGCGAGTCCGCTCCGTCCCGCTAGGCGGTCAAAATGAAACAGTTTCAGCAAGCGGTACACCAGAAAACGCGCGAGCGCTGCCACGATCGCTCCGAAGATCAGAATCGTGAAAACCGTGAACAGGCCGGGCAGGACGTGCGCGAATTCCTGGCCGAGCCGGGTGAAGGGTTCCGTGAAGGAATCACTGAGCAGATTTGACATGGACCACCTCCGTGGCCGTCGAACCGTTCCAGAGATCAATCAGATAGGGCTTCTCGGTTTCAAACACCTGACAGAGCTGCTCGATGCGCTCCTCGACTTCGTAAGCACCGCTGTCGCGAACCTCCAAGATGAACGACGCGGTGCGGCCCAAATAGAGGGGAACAAGGGATTGCAACAAATGCTCGCGGTCCAGTTTCCGCTGGTGGTAGGCGACCGCGAACTGGTAGACCACCCGGACCCAAAGCGGGTCGCTGATTCGGAATTCATTGCACCCCAGCGCGGCGCAGGCGGCAAGTTCCTCCAGGGTTCCCGGAGAAAGAAAACTCCCGTAAATCTTCCTCAAGTCGCTGACACCCTGACAGAAAGCCTTGTGCATGCGCTCGATGTTGACAGGGATGGGGTCCGTGCCGACGTCGAACGGAAAGCCGAACATGGGCACAGGGACCGAGCCATTGGTCTGTTGCCAAACCGGCTCATAGGTTTCCATCAGTTGAAAGAGCGATCCGATGACCTGCCGGAACATGCTAGTGAGGTCAGCGCCGGGATCCTTTGCGTCGTGCAGCTTGGCGCCGAGATACGACTGGCCGACCTTGAAGCCTTCGGCGATGGCGGTTTCGGTCATCCAGATGTCGATGCCGAACCGCGCCACGTCTGTGTCCCACACGTCTTTCTTTTCGAGATACCGGGTCGCGAGGAGTCCGGAGAAGCCGAACTCTCCGCCAATCGGCTGGCGGACGCGCTTCCCGAAGAGAGACCGCGTCATCGGGTAGATGATCCCGTTCGTGATGGTGCCGTCGAACTTGTGGCGCAGATAGTAGGGGGAAACATAATCGAAGCCGCGCGCTAGGATCGGCCCGGCCAATAATTCGACCCACTGGGGCGTGATGCTGCGCAGGTCCGCATCCACGACAACACACGCCTTGGCCTGCATGAGCTGGGCGGCGGCAAAGATGGTCCGGAACGCGCTGCCTTTCCCCGGAATGCCGTGATACGGGGTGCTGATGCGCTGCACCGGGGGAACGGGATGGGTGACCTGGACCATGGAATTGGGCTCGTATTGCGTGGTGAGCACGGCTTCGCGCGTTCCGTCTTTCGACCCGCCATCCGAATTAAGAATTATCGATTTTCGAGTGGAAAAGTACTGCGCCAAACCTGTGGAGACGGCGCGGACGACATGGCCGATCGTTCTGGCGTTGTTGTAGCTGGGGATGCCGACCAGGATTTCGACCTCACGAATTTCCTTTACCCGTCGGAGCAACTCTTCCGGCAACCACTTGTCCACGCGCCCCTCTCGCGAATGCAGTACTCCAATTTGCGGCTAGTTTTTTCCGCTTGCCACCAATTTGCGTGAACTGGCAACCAATTCGGCGTTGTCCGCCTCCACCGCTTCCTCAAGCGCTCCCAGAAAACCGGGCAAGGCGGCGCTGACGCGATTCCAGTTGGGAATCAGAGGGATTCCGAGAGGGTCGGCCAAAAACTCACCGGCCGCAAGTTTGAGAGCGTGGGCAAAGGTTTCGACAGCGGTCTCCTCCTCGTGACGATCAAACGAAAGATCGTTGATCATGGCGTCGGCATGGAACCGCGTGATGGTGTCCTCGGCAAGCCGCCGGTAGCGGATGAGGAGCGAGAGGATTGTACCGGGATCGAAACGAACTCCCTCGGCCGAAAGAATCTGGAAAAGTGATTTGGTGATGTCCCCGGCCATTTTCATCAGGCCTTTTGTAGGGTCGTCGGGCGAAAGATCCTGGTGTTTGTGTTCGTACGCGTCGGCGATGTCCACTTGGCAGACTCGTTTGGTGGAGCAGTTTCGATAAATCTCCGAGAGCACTCCGATCTCCAGGCCCCAATCTGAAGGGATCCGGTTTACCCGGGCAAGATCCGCCTGCATGGCGAACTCGCCCGCTAAAGGATACCGGAAGCTGTCCAGGTAGCGCAGGAACGGAAGATAGCCGACCAGCGACTCCAGCGAGCGGATCAGCGGGGTCATGAACAGGCGCGTCACCCGCCCGTGCAAACGATCGCTCACGCGCGCGTAATACCCCTTGCAGAACTCGAAGTTGATGGTGGGATTGGCGACGGGGTAGCAGAGGCGCGCCAGCATCTCTCGTTTGTAATTCACGATATCGCAGTCGTGCTGGGCGATCACGCTCGCGCGGTGGTTCGCTAGAATGTATCCCGACGCAAGCCAGCAGGAGCGGCCCTTGCCGTCCGGACCAACTTTGAGGCCGTTTTCCTCTAGCGTGCGGAGCAAGTGGGCAATCCGCGGGCCGTCGATCCAGACGATGCGCACATCACCCGGGAGCTCCGCCACGCGCTGTTGCACGGCTTGGAACTGCTCCGGAGCTGCGCGCGTAACCGCAAAAACGAACTGCTGAATGTAATGCACCTTGCGAAGTTCGGAGAGGATCGCGTCCATCGCGGGCTTCTCGAACTCCGAATACAGCGCCGGCAGAATCAGGGCAATCGGCTGCTGGCGCGCAAACCGCTTCAGTTGCTGCTCCAGCACATCGAGCTTGGGTTGGCCCAAGCGATGTAATGTGGCCACATTGCCCGTCTGATAAAAGTCGGCCATCGATCGCTCCCGGGCTGGCAACTGCAAATTGTGCGCGTGGCTGGAATGGCGTACTTGGAATCAAGGAACTACTACTTCAGGGGCCGAATGCCGCAAAGATTCCGATTTCGGAGGTAGTCTAGCAGAGGCCCCCAGCCAGAGCAATTGCAAGCCGCTTGCGCCCTTCTCGCCAGCAACCGCTTAGAATAACAGGGTCGAGTGCGCTCTCGGCGCCCCGTGGGCAAAGCCGCTACTTCTTCTTGCCTTTCTTACCCACTTCGCTGAAGTGCCTTTCGAGGGCGGCCCTGGTGAAGAGGTCGTCGGGGAAGCCGGGGTCGTACTTGCAGCCGGTGTAGAAGGCCTGGAAGACGCGGCGGCCATCACGCGTGCGGGAAAGCTGAAAGGGCGTCTGGACTCCGTCTTGCTCATGGAAGTTCGAGAAAATGGTGATCTCCTCGGTGCGTTCGCGAGTCGTGTCGTTGCGCGTGATCACCGTCATGCGAACGGGAAGATGTGCCGCCCGGTCGATGGCTATGCGGAAGGTCCGCCGCTCGCGGTCCACAATCTCGACCCAATCCACTTGCTTGAGATCGACGAAATCGCTGCCACCGTAGCGGAAGATAATGCCCTCTTCATTGAGGCGCAGGCGAAGCAGATTGCTTATGTCCGTTTTCACCTGCTCCTGAAAGTCGGCAACGGCGCTCGCGGGTTGTTCCGTAACTCCGCCTTTGTCCATCGTCCAGCCCTGATCGCCAGCGTAGAGGTCGACGATGACTCCCTTTTTCGCGTAGTCGGTGCGGTTCTTGTCGGGATAGCGCCAGTAATCCCGAAAATTGATGTACCCGGTGAGGTCGCCGTTGTGACCGAACTGCGCAAGCCTGCCCTCGCAATCGCTCTCGCGTACGCCCAGAAAAGCCTTCCCTCCGAGGCCTTCGATGAGCTGTTGGGCGAGTTGCTTCGCCTTTG
>JACXTT010007783.1_pt1 | contig 15025 bp, 16 predicted proteins | sample 9270951 | NCBI WGS metagenome assembly JACXTT01 (sample SAMN15532306, study PRJNA645909) | rock metagenome | isolation source: weathered quartz diorite | place: Puerto Rico | collected 2017-06-21
CTTTGATCTCCACAACCTTTCAGTTCATTTCGCAGCCACCTGCCGACTTCTACTGTGACGCCGGCCATGATCAGGTTCTTGCGGCCGGTGGCCTTCACTGCCGCCACAGAGTCCTCATTGTCCCAGGCGCTGATCTGGGATTGTGATGACGCAGGTCTCTTCGTGAGAGCCGAGCGTCAGCTACGGCGCGACTTGTTTCATGATGTCGCGCGGATCGAGCATCACGTATTCCTCGACAATCTGGTCATTCTTCCACTTGGCGACAGTGGTGAAAAACGTTTCAAAGCGCTTTCCGGTCGGCGCGATCGTCTCTCCGTCGGGCGTTTGCATTGGTTTGGTGAACGTGCCGCTGACCCTTCCCATTGCTACTGTCCACTGGCCCTGGCCAAACTGAACATCATACGGGTCGTTGTGGACGCGCATGTCAGGGAAGGCCGCAAGGGTCTCCTCGATCACGTTACGATGCGGCGGCCGGCCCACCGTGCTTTCCGAACCAAACTGGATGACCTTAACGTCTTCGCTGTGCAACTGGTCCAGAAAACGGTCGTAGTTTCTGAGATTGAAGGCGTCGTCCACCTGCTTCATTAAGTTGAGTAGTCGGGCTGTTTCGCCGATTGGCTCGCCAGTCCCAGTGCCCCGATCGAACTCTTGTTTGCTGGCGTTCGTCGGGATTGATGTTTGCTTCATTGTCTTTGCTTTCGATGCCATGTTCGTCTCCTTTTAAAAAATGAACTTCACAGAAATCTCCTCGACACTCCCCTGGCTGAGGCGGCCTACAGCCACCGATCGAGGAGATAGTGCTGTGCCTCATTGGTACGTTGCTCATTCAAGACCTCCCTAAACCGAGGGCCTCTCCTGAAGCATGTGCTGACATGTCTAAGCCACACGCAGCACGATCTTGCCGTGTGACCTGCGTCTTGCCGCTCCCGGCCCACTGGGCGACATCCCATGAACCCCTGGCAGGTTCCCGGCGATGTCTTTCCAGGCCTGGGCCGCATCCTGGAGCGCATACACGGTCGCGACGTCTGGTCGTATCGTCTCCTCTTCCACCAGTCGCGCGATTTTGCCGAGCACGTCCCCCGACGGTGCGAGCCTCATCATCTCGCCCGACACACGGTGCCTCGCGGTCTCTTCCTGCGATACGGGCTGGGTGGCGGAGACGAGATGGCCGCCTTCCTTCAAGACGAGGAACGACCGCTGCTGTGTATCGCCGCCGATCAGGTCGAAGACGACATCGACCTTCTCTCGCATAACTTTTTCGAACTGTGCCTCTCGATAATCGATAACCTGGCTGGCTCCGATGGACGTGAGGTACGCTTCATCGCCGCCGCTGGCCGTGGCAATGACGCTGGCACCCGCATGCGATGCCAATTGGACTGCGTAGGCGCCCACAGCGCCGGCACCACCATGGATCAGGATCGTTTGTCCGTTTTCTAAGTGACCGTGGGTGAAGAGTCCCTGCCACGCAGTTTGGGAGGCCACCGGCAGTGCTGCCGCCTCCTCAAAAGAGAGGTTGGATGGTTTCCTCGCGATGGCCGCCGGCTTGACAGCCAGATACTCCGCGTACGCGCCGCCCGTCTCGTTGGCAGCGAACACGGCATCACCTGTCGCATATGCCGCAACGTCACTGCCAACCTGTTCGACGATCCCTGAAAACTCATGACCAGGTATCCACGGCAAGTCGATCGGGAGTATCTGTCTCGCTGTTCCGGAGGCTTTCACAAGATCCAGATGATTGACGGCGGTACTTTTGATCTTCACCAGGATCTCGTCGCGTGCGATCGTCGGCGTCGGTACATCGTTGAATACCAACTGCCCACCGTATTCCAATAATCTGACAGCCTTCATGCGAGTTCTCCTTATCTCTCAAATTGGCCGCTCTTTCGATCAGAAAGGATATTGACGCTGACCGCTGTGCGAGTTGATCCAAATCACGTCGCTGAAATCCTCGAGGCTACGCTGTCCCGTGCGGCCCCAACCACTGTCGCGCACGCCGCCCATCGGCGCGTGAATCTCGTCGTTCACGGTCGGTGAGTTCACATTCACGATTCCGGCGAGCACCTTGGGCGCCATCTCGAATGCCTTGTAAGTATTTCCGGCGAGAATCGAAGACGTGAGGCCGTACATTGTGCGATTGGCGGCGGTAATCGCCTCGTCCGGCGTAACCACGACTTCAACCAAGACGACCGGCCCCAAGGTCTCTTCGTTGGCGATGGCGGCATCCAGAGGAACGTCCGTCAGAATCGTTGGGTAATAAATCTGTCCCTCGTGCTTCGCGCCGGTGTGGGCCTTGGCTCCCCTCGAGACGGCTTCCTGCACGCGCTCATCAATCAGTTTTACGGCATCGCGCGTGATGATGGGACCGATGATGGTTTTCGGGTCGAGAGGATTACCTGCAGGCAGGCTGTTGGTCCGAGCCACAAACTTGCCGAGGAATTCTTCGTAGATCTTGCGCTGAATGATGATGCGTCGCGTGTTCAGACAGATCTGGCCCTGATGAAAGAAAGATCCAAACGTCGCCGTGCGAACAGCGTAGTCCATGTCCACGTCGTCGAGAATGATCATCGGATTGAAACCGCCAAGCTCCATCACGGTCCGCTTCAAGGTCCGCCCGGCACGCTCCGACAGCATTCGCGCAGTCTTGACTCCGCCGATCAGATTGATGACCCGGACTTCGGGACGATCAAAGAATTCGTCCGCGATAGCGCCCGCGGCCCCTGGCGCATGCGTAACGACATTAATTACCCCTGCAGGGAACCCGGCTTCCTCTGCGACCTCGGCGAGCATGACTCCTGCTGAGACGGGAGCAAACTCAGATGGCTTGACGACAACGGTGTTTCCGGCGGCCACCGGCGATATGACCGCACGCCACGACAGAACGTTGGCGCCGTTCCATGGCGTGAAACTGGCGACAACGCCTAGGGGGCGCCGCACGCCGATCGAGTGCGTGCCGGGTAGACTGGTCTCCAGCACCTCGCCTTTGGGCAGGAACACCCAACCTGCGACCTGCTCGAGGGTCGCAGCGACCAGGTCCTGCTGAAACGTAGCAAATGAAATGGTAGATCCAGTTTCACGCGCCAGGACTTCAGCGATCTCGCTTCGACGACGCTTGACGATCTCCGCAGCCTTCAGGAACAGGCGCGCTTTTTCTGCCGGCGGAGTTTCCGCCCATCCCGCGAATGCCTTGGCTGCGGCATCCACAGCGACGCGCGCATCCGCACGGGAACCGGCCGCGACCCGGCCAAAGAGCTCTCCGCTGTAGGGCTCGTGGACCTCGAAGAACTGATCACCTTCAGCGCCTCTCCACTGGTTGCCGGTGAAATAGCGGTAATCTTTCACTTCGATTTGCGTGGATGTCATAATTTCTCCCCATCTGTTTCGTTGATTCACGGGCGGTAGCTTGACCTGAGCAAGACTCTCTCTCTCGTAGCGCCATTTAGAACATTCCGTTTGGATTGGCGCGGGGGATGTTCGGCGCGATCAACGGGGCCGAGTTTTTCGGATCACCGACCAGTTGCAAGGTGTCCCAATGCTCTATGGCCTTTCCGTCGGCGTCCATTTTGTAGATGTCGACACCGGCGATGCCCGTATCCTTCGGGTCGTCGTTGAACAGATTCAAGAAATTCACGTGAGCCCAGACATAGTCCCCGACGCTGACGATGCGGTGGACGACAACGCGGGCGCGGGCGCGTTCCCGGCTGACCTTACCAAAAAATTGTCCCAGTGCGACGGAGCCGTCGGGGATGAGCGGGTTATGCTGGACGTACGCCGGATTGACGAACTTGGCCGTGGCCTCCTCCGACTCCTTCCGGTTGATCATCAGTTCGTAGAGGGCAAGAACGTTGTCCTTATTACGAACAGCACTGCTATCATTCGGGTCGACGAGTACGATCATAGTTATTCTCCTCCAAAACTCGACAAACGAGACGGGCCTTGACGCCAGTCTGATTGTTATTCCAAGCCGACCAAATGGAGGCGCAGCGCATCCTGTTCGGCATCGGACTTGTCACGGACGACCCGGAGAATCTCTTCGGCGTCCGCGCCCACTGCTCCCCGGCTCGGCGCGGGTACTTGTTCAGCAAGCTCGATGACGCGTCGGGCGGACGAGACTGAGTCCAGCCCGCTGCCCTGCATGTTATTTAGGGTCGTCGCAAAGGTATCGAAAGCTTTCCCGTATAACTCGCGTTGCTCCGAGGTCATGCGTTCGGCCACTCGCTTGAGGGCCGCGGCCGTCTTGGCTGGCCCACCAGTTCTCATATTGCCGGCCACTGCCAAAACGACATCGATCCCAAACGGCTTCAGCTCAGCACGGTAGACGGCGGCAAACGCGTCGAAAGCGGCCTTTGATGCGCCAGAAGGACCGTTGAATGGAAACGGCAAAGTTGCCGTCATCGTACTGACCTGGACAATGCGCCCAAGTGCCTCTCGCAACGCGGGGAGAAAGGCATTCACAACGGTGAGAGCGCCGAAGACATTGACTTCGAATTCATGCCGGATCGCGCTAAGCGGCAGAACCTCCAGGGGTCCGGGCGTCAGGATTCCAGCGTTGCTGATTAGAAGATCAAGTCCACCCTCGGTCTGTTTTGCGACTTCGCTTGCCCAAGCCTTGACGGCAGCTTCGTCTGTAATGTCGCATTGGCTCAGAGTTACCGCTCCACCCGACGCCTGTTTGAGGTCCGCGATCTCCTCTGAGGACATTGCCGTTCCGAAGACGCGGTAGCCTTTCGCCGCGAGACCGAGCGCAATGTCCCGGCCGAGTCCGCTCCCCGCGCCAGTGATCGCGGCAGAACGCTCTCTCTGTCCACCAGTGCTCATGTTCATGTTTCTCCTTGTCGTCAATCAGGACAGCAGCATCCACTTCGCGCGAGGCCCCCTTCCGGTTGACGTCCACCTCCCAGATTTTCTGGGTGAGCAACGCCGTCTGACCGTTTGCTGCGAGGGGACCGCTCAGCGACAAGCTGAAGCCGATCTTGATGGGCGTCGTAGAGCTCATGCTGTCCGCCTACGAGCGCTTGACCGCTGCCTCGAGGTTCGAGAGCACTCCTAACTGCGCCATGACCACCGTTCCCGACGGATAGCAGTTGAATGACTGTATCTTGCCGTTCACGAGGCGAAAGACGTCGCAGCAAGGTGCGTCCATCCGCTTGCCGGTGGGCGGGATGATCCCCATCGCCATCTGAAGCGGCCCTTTGTGCGTGCCCTGCAACGCCAGCTCCACCACGACGACATCGCCAACCGCGAAGAAGCGGTAAAGCTCTCGATGCATGTCCGGGAACGCCTTCGCGTAGACCTCGACGGTCTTCCCGAGCCCAGTCGGGCCGTCCGGCCCGCGGTATGTGACGCCGATAGACATGTCGGTGAACGTCCCATCCGGCGTGAAGGCTGCGACCCACCCGGGAATGTTCACGTCCTCTGCCATCTGGTACGCCTTGCGAATGATCTGCTCGTCGTTCATTTCGATTTCTCTTGGTTGTTTCTCGATGTCACTGGTCCTTAACTAGACGCGCTGGGCGTGCGCGTAGCCCGTCGCACGGAGCAACTGAATCTCCCAGGTCGACCCGTTCATTCGCGAACCTCGTCTCTTATGCGATATCGCGGAAATCTGTTTGCAAACTTTCTGCCATTCGGAATTGACGGAAAACCAATGGGTAAGACTAATTCAGCTACAGGAGAAAAGCCGGTGGATTTGGCGAAATGTGGTGGGTTTAGTGGTTCTGGTGGTTTTGATCAGCTTTCAGCTGATACTTGAACTGCTTTTTATTAATCCCCAGGGCTTTGATCCTATGGTCGAGAGTTGAAGGTGGAATCCCCAGCTTAGCGGCCGCTCCAGACGATCCCCAGACCCGCCCTCTGGTCTCGACCAGCGCCGCTTCAATAATCTCTCGCTCGCCACGGGGCTCAACGCCAACTTCAAAGTGTACCGACGCTTCAATCGCAGATGCTGGTGAGAAGGGTTCTTTTGAAAGCCACGATTCGTCAACTGAAAACTCTCCGCCGGAACTTAGAATCACGGATCTCTCGATGATGTTCTGTAACTCTCGGATGTTCCCAGGCCAGTCGTAAGACTGCAACAGAGCCAGCGCTTCCTTGTCGATTGAGCGGATGTTCTTACCGGCTCGCTTCGCGTAGCGTTGCACGAAATACTCGACCAGCATCAGCAGGTCGTCTTTCCGATCTCGCAGCGGTGGCACTTCAATCGGAAATACATTCAGCCGATAAAATAGGTCCTGGCGGAAGGTCCCATTAGTCACGGCGGCCTTCAGATCACGATTCGTGGCGGCGATGACGCGAACATCGACATGGATCGGCTGCCTTCCGCCGACTCGTTCAAATTCTCGTTCCTGCAACACCCTCAGCAAGGCGACCTGAGTGTCGGGCAAAAGTTCGCCAACCTCGTCGAGAAAAATGGTTCCGCCGTCGGCAAGTTCGAAACGGCCAAGCCGCCTTTGAGTGGCTCCCGTAAAGGCGCCCTTCTCATGGCCGAACAACTCCGAGGGGATCAGGTCACGGGGGATTGCTGAACAGTTCACGCTTACGAACGCGCGGGAGCTGCGACCTGATCGTCGATGTATAGCTCGCGCCACAAGCTCCTTGCCTGTTCCCGTTTCGCCGGTGATCAAAACTGTGGAATCGGTTGGCGCAACTTTGGAGATGCCCGAGAGTACAATTTGCAAAGCAGGGGAGGTTCCGACAATCTCCTCAAACATCGAAATTTCATCAATCTCTTCACGAAGGGCGACGTTTTCTTGCTGCAGTCTCTCCTCGGCTCTCTTGCGATCCTCAATGTCGGTACAGGCTACATACCAACGGATGATCTGTCCGTCATCGTCGCGCACCGGGTTGTAGCGAGCGAGCAGCCAACGATAACTTCCGTCACCTTTGCGCACTCGTAACTCCAACTCATAAGCAGAACCGACTGACCAAGCACGATCCATAGTAGCCCTGATCCGTTCCCAATCGTCAGGATAAATTTCAGCGCCGATATTTCTCTGCCGCCATTCATCAAGACTGATGCCGAGGTAATCGAGCGTGCCGCGGTTGGCGTAGATACGTTCGCGGTTGGATCCGGTGACCGCAATCAGTTGAGGAGCGAAATCCAGCACCTGCCGGAGCTCTGTCTCTTGTTCGCGGATTTTGTCTTCCGCCCGCTTGCGATCTTCAATGTCGGTTAGGACACCATACCATTTGACGATGTTGCCGGCGTCATCTCGCAGGGGGACGCCGCGCTGCAGATGCCAGCGATATTGCCCGTCCGCGCGGCGGAAACGCACCTCGTCCTCAAAAGGTTTGCCACTGCCAACGCACGCGAGCCACTTAGCGTTGTGTCGTTCAAGATCGTCGGGATGAGTTGCGGCATGCCAACCTGATCCAGCGATTTGCTCTGGCGGCATCCCACAGTACTCTACGAATCGGCTGTTGACGTAAGAATTCGAGCCGTCGGGCAGCGCACTCCACGCTATCGCAGGAATAGTGTCAATCACGTCGCGAAGCTCTCTTTCGCTCCGGTTTAATTCGGAGGTTCGTTCCACCACTTTAATTTCTAATTCATCGCGGGCGTTGCGAAGCTCTTGCTCATTAGCTCGCAATGCTCGTTGGGCGCCGCGTAGCTCGTAGATAAGGAATGCGTTCTGAAATGCTGTCGCGGCAGTATTCGCAGCTACGGAAAGCAGTTGCTGATCAATCTGGTCGGGGAAATCGGGGCGATCGGATGCCGCCGCAACGAGACCGCGCTCGCCGTTGACACCGATAGGAATTACGATACCGCGGCAAGATCCCTCGACCCCGCTAACCTTGGTAACGATTTCCTTTCGAGAGATTCGGCCGCCGGACACAGCGAGGCGCTGTTGCAGCCATTCCGGAAATGTTTTCCAAGAGTCCCCCCGCATTGCCTCCACGGTCCGGAGCCCGTTTGGATCGCACAAGCGCACAAAGGCGAAATCCAACCGCAGCGACTCGATCAGCACATCGGCGAGTTCGGCGACAATGGCGGACGGTTCTCTTCCCAACCACACCTCCGGAATGGTTGAAAGCGCCAAGAGGTCCCCGACCGTTGCACGCAAGCGGCGGATCTCAGCAGATTGATCTACGGTCATTTGAGCAGTTTACTATGATGCGGTCTTGCGAGTTGACCGTCGCTCACGCATCTCATTGAGGAACTGGTCGGGAGGAACGAAGAATGGGTTCTCCCGAAGTAACCCACCGATAATTACTAGCGGGTGCGTTCGCATGATATCCATCGCCACGTTTGCGCCAAATTTGGACAGGTTATAGTTACAGATCACCGGCGCATCGTACTTGGAAAGAACATGATTGAGGCGTGCCTCGTATTCCAACAAATTGTTCACGGCTGGTTTGTCGAAAAATAGCCAATCCATATGATGTCCCACCAACTTAGTTCGCGCGTAGCCGGCGACTGCGCCCGATTGGATTAGGTTTTCGACCGAAGCCAGCATCGCATCCTGGTCGAAACGGTGGTCACGCACATACATGTCAGTCCACGGCAACACCTCGAGTTGACCGGTGTCCATCATCTCCTCCACATTTATGCCTGCCTCGGCGAGCCGATTCAAATACCCTTCCCGATTTTCGGAATCCACGATGTGGGTGGCTTTTTCGCCCCGATCGAAGCCGTCTTTGTAGAACGAGCCGAGCACTCTGTGTTCCTCGTCGATGGTGTTGAAGAAAGCGCAGACATGATTTCGCCCGGCGAGATCGACTCCTGTTATTTCCACTGAATGTTCTCTCCTTGCCATATATCACCTCAACTTTGACGCCGAAGATAGGCGCCGGAACAACTCTGGAGACCAGTAGTCGAAGCCAGCAGCGTTGAAGCCCAGCTACCCATGTGAGCAAGCCGCTGTCCCTCCGCTAGGTAGAACTCTGCTTGTTTCCGATCTTCAATGTCGAGATTCATCCTGATCCAACACAGTAGATCTCCATCGCTCGCGCGCACGGGCTCTGCACGACTGAGAAACCAGCGGTAACCTCCGGCAACGTTACGGACTCGAAAACTCACCTGACCGGCGCAGCCCGTGCGCAGACATTTTGACCAGACTCTGCGGGTCGCTTCGTGGTCGTCCGGATGTAGGGGGATATGAGAATCCCACGCTGCGCCCGTATCGATCCGGAGCCGAATAGGATGGTCTTTCGGCAGTCCGAGGTAATCTGAACCGCGTTCACTAATGAAGGTGAGCGCGCCGGACGGGACAGCGTACCAGGTATGCGCCGGAATCAAATTAAGAGCGACGTGTAATTCTGTTTGAGGCACCGGCCACCTCTGAGCAGCGCTATCTGCGGAGTCAACCATGATATCGCCCGCAAGGACGGGCTGCGCTCACTTGACTAGCGCAGCCCTCATCGTCACATCGCACATATCGAATCTCATGCAGGCAAAAGAATCAAGCCTGCACAGCTTCAGCATCCACGGTGATTGTGACTTCGTCGCCGACTAGAAGGCCGCCCGCTTCGAGTGCCGCATTCCAATTGAGACCGAAATTCTTCCGGTTGATTTTCGTTGTAGCCGACCACCCGATCCTAAGATTGCCCCACGGATCCTTGGCAGGCTCGCTCAGGCCTTCCACCTCGAACACCACCTTACGAGTGACTCCGTGAATCATCAGGTCGCCCTCGACCGCAACTTCACCGCCGTCTTTGCGTGTGATGCGCGTAGAGGCAAAGGTGAGTGTCGGGAATTTCTCGACTTCGAGAAAGTCGGGGCTCTTCAGATGGGCGTCGCGTTGAGCGTCCCTGGTGTTGATCGAAGTAGCGTCAATCGACAGTTCGACCCGCGAATTAGTCAAATCCTCGGGATCAAGCTCAACCACTCCGGTCACTCCCGAGAATTGACCCTTCACATTGGATATCATCATATGTCTGACCTTGAATTCGGCCGTGGTGTGGACCGGGTCTATGTTCCATTTCGTAGTTGCGGATTGCATCGCGTTCGCTGACATTTCTTTTCTCCTCTCTAGACGTCGTTCTACCGATAGTCGTTATAACGACTATCGGTCACAAAAAGTTTCAGCAGTTACGGCATGTCGACAAAAGCTCGCTTAACTGTTTGAGCCGCTTTTCGCCCAAATGTGCCAATTGGCTTCGGTGGGCATCCTGAATGGGTTCGTCGAGGCTGGCGAGAAGCGCAAGTCCTGCCTTGGTGATCTGGACCAGCACCGTCCGACGGTCCCTGCTTTCACGGCTGCGCGAGATCAGCCCGCGGTTTTCCAGTCTGTCTACCAGTCGCGTGATGTCGGGGTCTCGGGTGATCATTCGTTTGGAGATTTCCCCGCAGGTGAGCAGCTCAGCCGCTCCCCGCAAAATACGCAACACGTTGTACTGGGTCGGCGATAACTCTGCCGCCTTGATTACCTCCGCCGGCCGCCGAGAAAGAATATCCGCAGTCCGCACCAGCTCCAAAAAGACGGCCTCTTCCCTACTGGGCTTTGTCTTCGCTGCTTTTGACATGTTGCTACGATAATCGTTATAACGACTAATTGTCAAGACGCCCAAGTGCACAAAACTAAGAAAGTGCTCGGTGATTCGATTCTTATCACGGGCGTGGAAATTGACGTTGACGGCGGAACGGCGCATCGTTGAGTTTAAGAGGGAGACGGGACAGAAAGACGAGAGGTAGAAACGAGATGATGGAAGAGGGACGGAAGAGAATTGCTCTCATCACGGGCGCGAACAAAGGAATTGGGTTTGAGGTCGCCAGACAGTTAGCGCGACGCGGTGACACGGTTTTACTCGGCGCACGCGACGAGGAGCGAGGAGGCGAGGCGGAAGTCAGACTCAAAGCAGAAGGTCTCGACGCGCAATTCGTTCATCTGGACGTGGAAGATGCTGAGACTCACCGAGCGGCGGCGAAGTTCGTCGCCGAAAAGTTCGGTCGTCCCGATGTGCTCGTCAACAACGCAGGGAACGACCTCGATGCCGGCGTGAACGCGAGCGCCGTGTCGCAGGACGCGTTGCGGAGAACCTTCGAGACGAACTTCTTCGGCGTGATCGCCGTAACGCAAGCGTTCCTGCCGCTCCTCAAGAAAGCGGACGCCGGACGCATCGTCAACGTGTCGAGCGGACTCGGCTCGCTCACGCACCACAGCGACCCGGCTTGGGAGTTCTACGGGGTGAAGCCGCTCGCATACAATTCTTCGAAAACAGCGCTCAACGCTTTCACCGTCATGCTGGCGCACGAGTTGAAGGATACGAAGATCAAAGTGAACTCAGCCGACCCGGGATTTACCGCCACAGACCTGAACGGGCATCGGGGCTACCGCACGGTCGAGCAAGGGGCGTCCGTCATCGTTGAGTTAGCCACCCTGCCGGACGCGGGCGCAACGGGCGGCTATTTTAATGACGAAGGCGCGCTGCCTTGGTGATCAAAGGATATTAGTGAAAAAGATAAGGTCGCAATTGTGACAGGCGGAAGCAGTGGTTTGGGCCGCGTCATTCGTACATCAAATTCTCGCTGGATAGCATAAGAATTCAAGAGGTTCGCCGTTGTCTCTGTCGATTGGAGACTTCACTCGCGTTCATCGCCTGCAAAAAGATCACGACATTGGTTGACCGGCCGCGACACCTCCGTCGAAGTTAAGCTGATCAACGCACGCGTGGAGACAAAACCAAGATCGCTAGTTCACTAAGTCACGCTCCTTGACCAGATCTCAATAATTCCGATATTTTGGCGGCAAATCTTAGGCGGCTCACCGTCTATTAGTATCGAGGGACCTCACCGCCCGCGAGTAAGCGAGTCTGAAACATCGGGTTGTCCTACTGAGTGGGATTGTTCGTTCTTTGCCGAGCAATGGGTTGGGTGGGTTGGTTCATTTCTGCCCTGGCACAGCGAGAAGCCATCTTGGCTGTTGAGCGTGCTTAACAGTCGCGGCGTGGCTTAAAACCCTTCCACACTCCAATCTTTGTGCTTTGTGACTATGGGTTCAGGGTTTGACCTAGTGAAACCTCTATGCCGGCTGACGTAACCGTAAACGACACTATTCTGCAGCCGTTCCTGATGGCGCAGGACTCAGCTGAGTCGCATCGCCAGCTCATGATTCTATTGTCTGAACACGCGGAAGCGCGCATGAGGGGGATCATATTGGCCCGCCTCCGGACCTCCTTTAGCAGTCACGAGCAGAGCGAGGACATTGAGGATCTATATAGCGAATCCAAAACGAGATTGCTCACATACTTGTACGAGCTGAAGGAGGGCCTCAGGACTACTCCCTGCGAGGACTTTCGAGCCTACGTTGCGGCGATCGCTCACAATGTGTGTCACGACCACTTCCGCCAGATGTATCCAGAACGCACCCGACTCCTCAAGAAGATTCGTGATCTCCTTCAAGCCCATCCAGACTTCGCGTTGTGGAAATCCAAAGACCAAAACAAAGGCGAGTGGTTGTGTGGGTTTCATTGTTGGCAGGGCCAAAGCACTTCATTTATCTCGACTGCCTGGATACGTCGTTTCTATGAGAAGCCGAAAACGGTGATTGAAGCTCTAGCTTCTGGGGGCGACTTTCAATCGTTGGGGACCGACGATCTCCTCGCGTTGATTTTCAAGGATATCGGGGAACCAATCAATCTAACCGATGTGATGAATGTTGTGTCCGATATCAGAGGCGTCAAGGACGCGCCGGCCGTCTCGCTCGACGCGAACGGGAGTAACCTGAGCTTGCGACTACCAGATTCAAAGGTACGCGTCGATTCGGTGCTCGAAATGCGCGAGCCCTTGATGCAAATCTGGCAGGGGTTGCGCGAGTTGCCCCGTGACCAATTCCGAGCCTACTTGCTATACGCACGCGATAGCTCAGGGGAGGACCTGGTTAACCTACTAGTGGGAGCCGAGATCGCAACCGAGGACGAGATAGCATTGCTGTTAGCCATGACTCTCGACGAGTTTCGATATCTCAGATTGAACAGGTTGCCGCTCGATAACGAGACTATAAGTAAGGAGCTGGGGGTCTCGCTCGAACGCGTTTACAAGCTTCGTTTCCGAGCTGGTAAGCGATTGAAATCGCTGCTAGATGAAATAAATTCCAAAAAAGAAACGGCCGATGTAGGAAGAACTCCCTTTCGTCACCGTCTCATTAAGGAGAGAGGCACGTAGTCGATTGTGAAGGTCTTTGGCGGTTTGTATGGATACACACCTGTCAACAGAAGAGATAAGGAATTACCTCGGACGCAAACTGCCGCAACACGATTTCAACAAAGCGAGCGCCCATGTTCACAGTTGCAAGGTTTGCTATCAGTACTTTCTTGCCGAACTACAAGAGCGGTTTCCTATTGAGATCGACCTAGACGAGCTTGCCGGGATGCAAGGCTGGCATCTTGAGGGCGAAGAGTTGGCGGCTTACGTTGAGGGCCGTTTGGATGAGCTTGATTTTGAATGTGCCAGTTTGCACCTCGAGGAGTGCGGCGCGTGCATGGAGAAGACATCAGCCGCTTTCGAGTATCGCCTTGAGCATCCTCGCTTGAGCGCGGTCGCACCGAGCAAGCAACCATCGACTTGGCGCAGATACGTTCACGGGTTCCAGTCAATCTCCTCGCCCCGCTTGGGGCTCGCTGCCGCTGCTGTTGTGTTGTTTGTTTGGGTACTCATTGGGTGGGCAGTGCTTCAAACGAGGTCCGAGAAATCTCAACTCACGGGAGCCCGACCGAATGACACGGTTTCGCAAGACTCTCCCAGCCAACCTACCGTGCCGGTTCAACCGGCTCCAGGCGCAGGATCAGACATCGGAAAGAAGTTTGATGAGCCCACGACAGATCACTCGTCTACCGTCGGACATTCAGGGGGGGGTGAAGTCAGACGCCACGAGGACAAGACGGAGCGAGTACTGATCGCCAGCGACTTGGAAATGCCGCCTGCTATCGAGATGCTCGACAGGACACCTTCGATCGCGGTCCGTGGAAATCGAGCCTCGGCTCAATCCTTCGCGATGGTTCGCCCTTTCGCGACTGCGATAAGCTATGATCGTCCGATATTCTCGTGGACCGCGTTGAACGGAGCCACAAGCTATAAGGTGTCGGTTTTTGACGCTGATCTCCACCTGATCGCAACGAGTAAACCGATTGACGAAACTCAGTGGACGATGCCGCATGATCTACAAGCCGGAATAATCTACACTTGGACGGTGACTGCGCTGAAGGATGGGCAAGAGATTGTCGCGCCAGCACCACCTGCACGCGCTGAGTTCAAGATACTTGAAAAGGGCGAGTTGCATAAACTGAATCGGCTGGTCAGTAGAACTACATCGCACGCAGCCCGTGGATTTCTCTATGCCGAAGCCGGATTGCTCGACGACGCCGAGAAGGAGTTCCGAACTCATTTGAAGGTTCAGCCAGCTGACGGTCGCGCAAAGCATTTACTTCGAATTGTCAGATCTTGGCGACCGTAGAACCTCATCTGCCACGCTGGTCGAAGTCCCACAACAAGGAAGCTACTCGTGTATTAGGCTGACCTCCGGGCCGGAATCAGCAGCAGTTACGGCTCGGACTCGTTGTCGCATGAGAGCCACCAGAAATTGTCGGAAAGGAACTCGCGGAAATTCCACAACACGCGTATTCTTGCTATGTCGAACCTGACATAGTACAATTCTTCGGTGTCGCCCACGCACAAGCCGCTTGCGATACTTCACGGCGTCATTAAGACGCCACCGATGAGTCAGAGCGCGCGTATCGAGGCTGGCTATTTGCTGAGACTGCTACAGCGCGGTGACTCGCTAGGGATGCCGCACTCAAGGCCGATGCCGGCGATTGGATCTCGATGTCACGAGTTGAGAATCATTGACGCGAATAAGATCTGCCGGATTATCTACCGTGTCGACAAAGACGCAGTTGTGATCGCAGACGTATTTGAGAAGAAAACGCAAAAGACGCCGAAGCGAGTTATCGATTCTTGCAAAAGTCGATTTAGAGATTACGACGCTCCTTGAAGTGAGGAATTAAAGAGATGAAACCATCGAAGGGAAAAAGTTCGGAAGCAAAGTGGTGGCGTCTGACTTCGGCCGAAGAGTTTCGTCACTTGCCGAGAGAA
>JACXTT010007784.1_pt1 | contig 15025 bp, 14 predicted proteins | sample 9270951 | NCBI WGS metagenome assembly JACXTT01 (sample SAMN15532306, study PRJNA645909) | rock metagenome | isolation source: weathered quartz diorite | place: Puerto Rico | collected 2017-06-21
GCAATGGTTCGGCCAGCGGGGCCTGCTGGTAGTGGGCGTCCTCGCCCTGCTGACGGCGGCGGGCTTCTTCCTCAAGTACGCGATCGACCGGGGGTGGATCGCGCCGATCGTTCGCTCGCTGCTGGCGATCGTCGCCGGAGTGGCCGTCGCCGGGTGGGGGGAGGCGCGGATCCGCCGGGGCCTCCGGCGGTACGGCGCGGCCATGATCGGCGCCGGCGGCGGGCTGGCCTACCTGGGGCTCTGGGCGGCCGCCGGGCCGTACGGGCTGATCGAGCGGCGCGTGGGCATTCTGCTCCTCGCCGCGTGCACCGTGGCGGTCATCTTGCTGGCGCTCCGGCACGAGGTCGAGGGACTGGCCATCTGGGCTCTGGCGGGCGCGTATCTGGCGCCGGTTCTCCTCCAGCCCTCCGTGCGTCACCCGGAGCCGTTCCTCGGATACCTCGAGATCGTCGGACTGGGGACGGGACTGCTGGCATACACGATGAGTTGGCGCCGCACGTTCGACCTCGCGCTGATCGGATACTTCTTGTTGGCCGCGGCGGGCGCTCGAGACGCGCTCGCCAGCCCCCTCGGCTGTTGGTTTCTCGCAGCGGGGGCGCTCCTCACTTTGCACGTGACGCGCCGTCGCACGTGGCCGGAGGCGCGTCTCGCCATACCCGCGCTCACCTGGCTCCTGCTCGGCGTGGCGCTCGCGGACCTGCACGGCCAGGAGCCGCGCTTGTGGCTTGCCCTCGCGGCGGCGGTGGCCGTCGCCGGGCTGCTCTGGTGGCAGCAGATCGACGGTCAGCTGGGCGCCGGCGAGGAAGCCGTGCTGTTCGTCGCCAATCCGCTCGTGTTGGTCACGCTCGCCGTGCTCGGTGGACTGCGCGTGTTCGTGGACACACCCGCGCTCCTGCCCGCGCTGCTCGCCGCTCTCTATTTGGGAGTCGGGTGGGTCCGCCGCACGGCGCCCCACATGATGCTGGGATTCGGGCTCGCCGCGCTGGCGCTCGCGGTACAGGCGGACCCGTGGGCGGTCGTGGTGGGGTGGACCGCGCTCGCACTCGCGGCACTCGCCGTCGAGCAAGTGGGCGGACGGCCGGGCGCGCACCCGGCGACGCTCGGCCTTGCGGTCGTGACGTTCCCCTGGCTCTTTGGCGTGGCGCTTCGAGATCGGGCGTTTGCGGCCCCCGCGTTCGCGGATTCGTGGGCGGCTGCCCTCTACGTTTACGTCGCGGGCCTTGCCCTGGCGGCGCGCGGGTGGCGCAAGGCCGGTCGAGGTGCGGAGCTATTGTGGGTGTTATGCGGCGCGGCGGTGTTCGCGGGCGGCTCGATCGAGCTGCAACGGTATTTCGCCCCGCGGTCTCCGCTCGCAGCCGACCTGGCGCTGAGCGTGTTCTGGCTCGTGTATGCCGGTGCGCTGGTCCAGCTCGGTTTCTCACGCCAGCGCAAGGACGTGCGATCGGCGGGGCTGGTGGTCGCGGCGGGCGCGGGTCTCAAGATCGTGCTCTATGATTTGTCCAACCTCGAAGCCCTGTATCGGATCGCGTCGTTTTTCGCCCTGGCGCTCATCGCGCTAGGCGTGGCGTACGTTTACAACAAGAAGGCGTCGAGTAGAACCGTGGAGGAGGGACGTTAAGAAGAGGCGTATACGAGAACCGTACGCCCACGGTTCAACTCCACGGTTTTCTCCACGTCCTTTCTCAACGCCGTCAGAGTTTTGGCAACGTGATTCCCTGCTGCGCCTGGTACTTGCCTTTCTTGTCTTTGTAACTGACTTCGCATTCGTCTCCCTCGTCCGCCGTGAAGAACAAGACCTGGGCGATCCCTTCGTCGGCGTAGATGCGCGCGGGCAGGGGCGTCGTGTTCGAGATCTCGAGGGTGACGAAGCCCTCCCACTCCGGCTCGAAGGGGGTCACGTTGGTGATGATGCCACACCGCGCGTAGGTGCTCTTCCCGACGCACAGGGTCAGGACGTTGCGGGGGATACGGAAGTACTCGACGGAGCGGGCGAGCGCGAACGAATTGGGCGGCACAATGCAGACCTCGCCAGTGAATTCGACGAACGATTTCGGGTCGAATCGCTTGGGGTCCACGATGGCGGACAACGCGTTCGTGAAGATCCGGAACTCCGGCGCGACGCGCATGTCGTAGCCGTAGGAGGACAGACCGTAGGAGATGACGCCAGCCCGGACCTGCTTTTCGGCAAACGGCTCGATCATCGCGTGCTCGGTCGCCATGCGTCGGATCCAGCGATCGGATTTGATGGACATGGGGCGCCAATATATCGGCGGCGCCTACACTTACGCCACTCGATTCGGTTGACAACCCTGGCGCGCGCGAATACGTTTCCGAACGTCAAGTGAATTTTTTCACGAACTCATGAACCAGCCCTATCTCTCCTTCCTCCTCCTGTTCGGCTTCGTCGCGTTCAACGCGTTCCTCCTGATCGGGCTGTCCCATCTGCTGGCGCCGCGCCGGCCGACGGCTCTGAAGGACATGCCGTACGAAAGCGGCATGCCGCCCCTCGGGGATGCGCACGAGCGGTTTTCGGTCAAGTTCTATCTGGTCGCGATGCTGTTCATCGTGTTCGATATCGAGACCGTGTTTCTGATTCCGTGGGGCGCGATCTTCTTCGGAGGGGCCGAGGGGAGCGGAGCAGCCGGTGGGCCGAGCACCGGCTTCCTCCTGTTAGAGATGCTGGTATTCATCTTCATTCTCGCAGTCGGATACGTGTACATCTGGAAGCGGGGTGCGCTGGAATGGGACTGAGCACATGAAGCGCGTGATGGAAACGAAGGAAGTCGCGGGCCAGAATCCCAACTACCTGCTCGCCAAGTTCCAAGACCTGGTCGACTGGGCGGTGAACTCGTCGCGCGCGAACTCGCTGTGGCCGATGCCGTTCGGCACGGCATGCTGCGCCATCGAATTCATGGCGACGGCGGCCAGTCGATACGACTTCGCACGCTTCGGGATGGAGCGCCAGGCCTTTTCGCCCCGGCAGGCGGACGTGCTCATTTGTGCGGGCCGCCTCCCGTTCAAGCTCGCCCCGGTGATCCGTCGCATCTATGATCAGATGCCGCAGCCGAAATGGGTCATCTCAATGGGTGCCTGCGCCTCGACCGGCGGGATCTTCGACAATTACGCGATGGTGCAGGGGATCGATACGATCGTCCCGGTCGATGTGTACGTGCCCGGGTGCCCACCGCGCCCCGAGGGCTTGTTGTACGGGGTGTTGCTGCTGCACAAGAAGATCAAAGGCGAATCGCTGTTCGACCGCGTGCGACGCCGGGACGAGCAGCCGCTCGACGATCGCGGATTGCGCCTCCCGCCCGAGACGATTGACGAGATCTCGGAGCCGTTCGGCAACTCCGTCCACCAGTTCCGCTCGGCGTGAACCCGTCCGTCGACGCCCTCCGAGCGACCTTCGGCAGCGCGATCGGCCGCGCGCACGAGTCGTGCGGCGACACCATCGTGTATGTGCGCGGCGACGACCTGCTCCAGGTGCTCGCGTGGCTGCGCGACACGCCGGACCAGCGATACGACTACCTCGTGGACGTCACCGCGGTCGAGTATCGCGATCGGGAGCGCCCGCTCGAAGTCGTCTACGCCGTTCGCTCGCTCGAGCGGCGGGTCGACCTCCGGGTCAAGGTCGAGCTCGACCCCGAAGGCGACCTCGTGGTGGATTCCGTGGTCGCGCTGTGGCGCGGAGCCGATTGGCTCGAGCGTGAGACGTTCGACATGTTCGGTATCACCTTCCGTGGGCACCCCGACCTGCGCCGCATTCTCATGTGGGAGACGTACGCCGAAGGCTATCCGCTACGAAAAGACTTTCCGCTGCGTGGCCGATTCAGTCGCGCGGAGCAGGTGCGCCAGGCGCTGGCCGCGAACCCGGAAGCCCATTACTCCATGGAAGAGCTGTCCATCGCGGAGACATACGGCGAGCTGCCCCCCGAGATGAAGGAGCGGCTGCGCCGCGGTGAACGCGGCAAGCTCGCCGGTTCGGAATGACGAAACGCACCATCGAGCTCGATCTCGCGACACCCGGTGTCGACGCCCAGGGGCACCCCACCCGCGTGCCGCTCGGGGTGGCGGAGCGAGGGGCCCCCACCCCCACCGAGTCGGTGGCCGAGGAGCCCGGGCTCGCGAGCGAGCACATGCTGCTCAACCTCGGGCCCCAGCATCCGGCGACCCACGGCGTGCTGCGGCTCGTGGTGGAGCTCGACGGGGAGACCGTCGTCCGGGTGATCCCGCACGTCGGCTACCTGCATTCGGGCTTCGAGAAGTTGGGGGAGTACCGTCACTACAATCAGATCATCCCGCTCACCGACCGGACGGACTACCTGTCGCCCATGGCGAACAACGTCGGGTTCGCGCTCGCGGCGGAGAACCTCATGGGCATCGCGATCACGCCACGCTGCACCGTGCTGCGGGTGATCGCGTGCGAGATGAGCCGGATCATCTCGCACATGGTCTGGCTCGGCACCACGTCCATCGACATCGGCGCGTTCACGCCGTTCCTCTGGACGTTTCAGGAGCGCGAGCGGATCTACAACCTCCAGGAGTTGTGGACCGGCGCCCGGCTCACCACCAGCGTGACACGCGTGGGCGGGATGATGGCGGACATTCCCGACCGATTCATCGAGGGGTTGCGACACTTCACCCGGACATTCCCGAAGACGCTCGACGAGGTCGACCGCGTCCTCACGCGTAATGCCGTCTGGGTCGGGCGCACCCAGGGCGTGGGCGCGCTCACCGCGGCTGAAGCGATCAACCACTCGCTGTCCGGCCCGATGCTGCGCGCGAGCGGCGTCCCCTACGACCTCCGCAAGGACAAGCCGTACCTCGGCTACGAGACCTATGACTTCGACGTGGTCGTCGGTGAGCACGGCGACGTGTACGATCGGTACCTGGTGCGCCTGGAGGAATGCCGGCAGTCGAACCGGATCCTCGAGCAGGCGATCGAGCGCCTGCCCGACGGACCGGTCAACGTCGACAACCCGCGTCTGATCTTGCCGCCCAAGTCCCGCGCGATGAACGACATGGAGGCGATGATCTATCACTTCAAGCAGGTAATGGAGGGCGTGAAGGCACCCGTGGGGGAGGCGTACGTGGGGATCGAGAACCCCAAGGGAGAGCTCGGCAACTATCTGGTGTCGGACGGCACCGCCAAGCCGGTGCGGTGGCGCATCCGGCCGCCTTCGTTCATCAACCTCTCCGCCTTGCCGAAGATGGCCGAAGGGCATCTCTTGAGCGACCTGATCGCGATCAACGCTTCCGTGGACATCGTCATGGGCGAGGTGGATCGATGAGCGTGACGGCACACCCCCCCCACTCCTCCGCGACGCCCGCGGGCACCGACGCCTATGAGCCGGTCTTCACGGGAGCCGTGCTGGAGCAGCTGGACGAAATCCTCGCGCGCTACCCCACGAAGCAGGCTGCGTTGCTCCCGGCGCTGTGGATCGTGCAACGGGCCCGCGGCTGGATCTCCGACCGCAACATGGGGGAGGTGGCGGAGGTCCTCGGCCTGACGCCCGCCTACGTGAAGGGCGTCGTGACGTTCTACACCATGTACCATCAGCATCCGGTCGGGAAGCACTTCGTCCAGGTCTGCACGACGTCCCCGTGCAACATCTGTGGAGCGGAAGCGGTCGCGCAGGCCCTTCTCGAGACCACCGGCGCCAAGGAGCTGGGCGCGACGAGTCCCGATGGGAAGTGGACCGTGATCGAGGTCGAATGCCTCGGCGCTTGCGGCTTCGCGACACCAATGCTCGTCGACGACGACTTCATCGAGTCGGTGACGCCGGACAAGGTCCCCGAGCTGGTGAGGAAATACAAGTGAGGCGAATGCCGAAGGTAGAATGTCCAATGCTGAATGTTCAGTCGGACATCGAGAATTGGACATTGGACATTGGACATTGTTGATGGGCTTCCCTCACAAACCGCACGCGCGCGAAACCGTCGTCCTCTCCAAGTATTTCGGCGACGCGGACGCCCGTACGTACAAGGGCTGGGTCAAGCGCGGCGGGTATGAGATGCTCGCCCAGGCGCTCACGATGGAGCCCGCCAAGGTCATCGACACGGTGAAGGAATCCGGTCTGCGGGGCCGCGGGGGCGCCGGCTTCCCGACGGGGCTCAAGTGGTCGTTCATGCCCAAGGAAAAGAAGAAGCCCCACTACCTGTGCGTGAACGCGGACGAGTCGGAGCCCGGGACGTTCAAGGATCGCGAGATCATGCGGTGGACGCCGCACGCGCTCCTCGAGGGGTCGGCGATCGCGGCCCACGCGATCCAGGCCGAGGTCGTCTATATCTACATTCGCGGCGAGTTCACGGAGCCCTGGGCCTACATGGAGCGGGCCCTCGCCGAGGCGAGCGCCGCCAAGGTGTTCGGCGACATCAAGATCTATCTGCACCGCGGGGCTGGGGCGTACATCTGCGGGGAAGAGACCGCTCTCATGAATTCGATCGAGGGCAAGCGCGGCAACCCGCGGATCAAGCCACCCTTTCCGGCTGCGGCGGGCGTTTTCGGCATGCCGACCACGATCAACAACGTCGAGACATTGGCCGCCGTGCCTCACATCCTCAAGCAGGGCCCCGCCTGGTACAAGGGTCTGTCGCTGTCCTCGCCCAAGAGCACGGGGACCAAGCTCTTTTCCGTGTGCGGTCACGTGCAGAAGCCGGGGAACTACGAGGTCACCATGGGCTTCCCGCTCAAGGACCTCGTGTATGAGTTGTGCGGCGGGATGCGCTCCGGGCGCACGCTCAAGGCATGCATTCCCGGAGGCTCGTCGGTACCGATCCTGAACCGCGAGGAGACCGAGAGCTGCCTGCTCGACTACGAGGGCGTCGTGGAGCAAGGCTCGATGTTGGGCTCCGGTGGCGTGATTGTGTTCGACGATTCAGCTGACATGGTCTATCAGATCATGCGGCTGGCGCGCTTCTACGCGCACGAGTCCTGCGCCCAATGCACGCAATGCCGCGAAGGCACGGCGTGGACGACTAAGATCCTCGAACGCATCCTCGCCGGGCAGGGAAAGATGGGGGATCTCGACCTTCTGCTCGACCTCTCCGAAAACATGACCGGCAAGACCATCTGCGTGCTCTCCGATTCCTGTGCCGCCCCCGTCGTGTCCGGCATCAAGCGTTTCAAGAACGAGTTCGAGGACTACATCGCGGGACGGCGCAAGGCGGTGATGGTGGCCTGATGGCTGACGAGCTGATCAATCTCACCATCGACGGGGCACCGGTCAGCGTCCCGAAGGGGACGTTGGTCATCGAGGCCGCGAAGCAGGCGGGCGTCCTCGTGCCGCACTACTGCTATCACCCGGGGCTGCCGGTGGCGGGCGTGTGCCGCATGTGCCTGGTGGAGATCGAAAAGGCGCCGAAGCTGCAGATCGCGTGCGCCACGCAGGTGGCGGAGGGCATGGTGGTGCGCACCCAGTCCCCGCAGGCGAAACAAGGCCGCATGGGCGTCCTCGAGCTGCTCCTGATCAACCACCCGCTCGATTGCCCCATCTGCGATCAAGCGGGTGAATGCGAGCTGCAGGACTTCACGTTCCAGGAGGGTCGCCCGGCCACCCGCTACAGCCCGGATTACGCGAAGCGCTTCAACCCGGTGGAAGACTTCGGGCCCGACGTGCTCTACGTCCCGAACCGCTGCATCCTGTGCACGCGATGCGTGCGGTTCATGGAAGACGTGGCGAAGGAGCCCGTCCTCAACGTCTCCGAGCGGGGCGACCGGGCCTACATCGGCATCCACCCCGAGGCCCGGCTCGACCACCCGTGGGCGGGCAACGTGGTCGACCTCTGCCCGGTGGGCTCGCTCCTCTCCAAGGATTTCCTGCACAAGGCGCGCGCGTGGGAGCTCGACAAGACCGCGTCGATCTGCACCGGTTGCTCCCAGGGGTGCAACATCACGCTGGACACGCGCGACAACGTCGTCGTGCGGGTGCGCCCGCGGCCGAACCTCGACGTGAACCGCTACTTCATCTGCGACCATGGGCGGATGAACTATCGCTGGATGAACCGCGGCGATCGCATCGAAGCGCCCCTCGTGCAACGGGGCGGCGAGCTGCATGCCGCCGACTGGGACGAAGCCTGCGAGCGGGTCGCCACGCTGCTGCGCGGAGCCGGCGGGCGGGTGGTGGCGCTGGTGTCGCCGAAGGCGTCGACCGAGGCACTCTTCCTGGCACGGGAGCTGTTCACCGGACTCGACTGGACCGGTGCCTTTCAGATCGTGATGGGCGAGGAGGCCCCACTCGCGGGGGTCCCCAACCTCGCCCTGCGCGCCGAGCGGGCACCGAACGCGAAGGGTGCCGAGTTGCTCGGGTACACGCGCGAGTACGCGGCGGCCCTCGCCGCCGCCGAGTCCGCCGCCATCGTGCTGGTGCTCGATGAGCCCGACCTAGTAGTGCGCACGGCGGGCACGCTCATTTATGCCGGGACCGTGCTCCCCGACGGCGCACGCGCGGCAACGGTCGTCTTGCCCATCGCGAATGTAGCCGAGGAAGACGGGACGTTCGTGAACCGCGACGGCCGGCCGCAGCGCTACTTCCAGGCCAAGCCGGCACCGGGCATGGCGCGGCCCGCCTGGTGGGTGTTCTCGGAGCTCGCCGCCGCGTCCGGCCACGGCGAGCGGATCGGGAGCGCCGACGAGGCGTTCGAGTGGCTCATCGCGTCGGTCGACGGATTGCGCGGGCTGGTGCCCGCATGACCTTCTTCCTCGTCACCTCGATCATCAAGATCATCGTCGTCTTCACGGCGCTCATGGTCGGTATTGCGTTCCTCACCTGGTTGGAGCGACGGGTCTGCGCCTGGATGCAGGACCGGCTCGGCCCGAATCGCGTGGGGCCGCAGGGGCTGCTGCAGCCCGCCGCGGACGGGCTCAAGAACCTGGTGAAAGAGGAGACGCTCCCGGCTGAAGCGGATAAAGTGCTGTTCATGCTGGCGCCGGCGATTTCATTCGTCCCCGCGCTCCTCACCTTCGCGGTGATTCCGTTCGCCGCCCCGTTACCCACGCCGTGGGGCGAGGTGGACATGGTGGTCGCCAACCTGCCCGTGGGCTTCCTCTACATTCTCGCGTTCGGCTCGCTCGGGGTATATGGCATCGTGCTGGCCGGGTGGTCCTCGAACAACAAGTACGCGCTCCTCGGCGGGCTGCGCGCGAGCGCGCAGATGATCTCGTACGAAATCGCCCTCGGGATGAGCACCGTGGCGGTGCTCCTGCTCGCCGGGAACGTGACGCTCACGGAGGTCGTCGCCAAGCAGTCGCAGTCGCTCGCGACGTGGAACGTGTTCCCGCTGTCGCTCGCGTTCTTCATCTTCATCGTGGCGGCGTTCGCAGAGACCAACCGCTTGCCGTTCGATCTGCCCGAGGCGGAATCGGAGCTCATCGCCGGCTATCACGCGGAATACAGCGCGATGAAGTTCTCGATGTTCTATATCGCCGAATACTCGAACATGGTCACCGCGTCCGCGCTGATGGCGACCCTGTTCTTTGGCGGCTACGACATCCCGCTCACCCAGTGGGACAACGTGCCGCCGTGGACGGTGCTCAAGACGCTCGCCACGCTGGGGGCCTTTCTGATCAAGACCGGCTTCTTCCTCTTCTTCTTCATCTGGGTGCGGTGGACGCTCCCTCGCTTCCGCTACGACCAGCTCATGGCCCTCGGGTGGAAGGTGATGCTGCCGTTCGCGCTCCTGTACCTTACGGTGATCGCCACCGTCGTCTGGCTTCTACACGAGCGCCTGGGCTGGGCGTACGATTCCCGCTTTGCGCTCGCCCTGTTCGGCGTGAACCTCCTGCTCGCGGTTCCGCTGTTCTTCCTGCTCGACCGGGGTCACATCGTCTCCGGCTCGGCAGCCGAGGAGCGCGTCTGATGGCGATCGGCGTGAAGGTCATGAAGCGACCGGGTGCTCGCGCCTCGTACGTCCGTGCCACCCTGCAGGGGATGCTGCTGACGCTGCAGCACATTTTCCGGTCCAAGGTCACGATGCAGTATCCGGAGGAGAAGAGCACGGCGGATTGGGCCATCGCGCCGCGCTGGCGCGGCACGCATCGCATGCTGACCGACGAGCAGGGACGCGCGAAGTGCGTGGCGTGCGGGCTCTGCCCCCAGATCTGCCCGGCGAATTGCATCAAGCTCGTGCCCGGTGAGGACGAGCAGGGGAACCGGTATCCGCTGATCTACGAGATCGACGAGTTCCGGTGCGTGTTCTGCGGCTACTGTCAGGAGGTCTGTCCGGAAGAGGCGATCCACGTCGGCGTGCACTACGAGAACTCGGAGTTTTCGCGGGATCGGTTCGTGTACGATCTCGAGCGGCTGTGCGCCCAGACGCACCCGGTCTCGAGCCTGTGGGATCCTTCCGACCCCAAGGGCGAATAGCCGTGCCACCGACGTTGGTCGTCTTCTGGGCGTTTGCGGGACTCGCGACGGGCAGCGCGCTCCTATGCATCACGCGGCGCAATCCGGTCTCGAGCGCGCTGTGGCTCGTGGTGACGTTGTTCGCGCTCGCCGGCCTGTTCGTGCTCCTGGACGCGCAATTCATCGCCGTGCTGCAGGTGCTGGTGTACGCCGGCGCCATCATGGTCCTGTTCCTGTTCGTCATCATGCTGCTCAACATCGGCCGGGCCACGCGCTCGGACATCAGGGGCGCGTGGGGACTCGGCGTGGGGGTGCTGCTCGCCGGGCTCATGATGGTCCAGCTCCTGGCCCTGCGGTTCGGCGCGCCACCGCCGCAGCTCACGCTGCCCCCGGGCGCGATGGCGCGCGCGGCGGCGGAGCAGGGGATGGTCGCTGCCGTCGCCCGTCCGTTGTTCAGCACGTATCTCGTGCCCTTCGAAATCACGAGCATCCTGCTCCTGGCGGCGCTCGTCGGCGCCGTCGTGCTCGCCAAGCGCAAGCTCTGATGCTCCTTGCGCCGGCGCTCAGCGTCTCCGCTGTCCTGTTCACGTTCGGCGTCGCCGGCGTGCTGCTGCGGCGCAATGCGATCGTGATCTTCATGTGCGTCGAGCTCATGCTCAACGCCGTGAACCTCACCTTCGTGGCGCTCGCGCAGCAGCTCGGCGTCGCCGGGCAGATCTTCGTGTTCTTCGTCATGGCCGTGGCCGCAGCCGAAGCGGCGGTGGGGCTGGCGATCCTGCTGGCGATCTTCCGCCACCGGCAGACGCTCAATCTGCAGAACATCAACCTCCTCAAGGGCTGATGCCCGCCCTCCCGCTGTCCCTGATCTGGGTGGTGCCGGCCCTACCGCTGCTCGGCTTCTTCGTCAACGGCACCCTCGCCCTCGCCCGGCCCGGCGCGAAGCGCGCCGTGTCGATCGTGGGAGTCGGTACGCTCGTACTGGCCTTCGCCGCCGCCGCGCTCGCGGTCGTCGAGTTCGGGGCGCAGCCCGCGACGGCTCCGTTCGTGTTCCGCTACTGGGACTGGATCCCGGCCGGGGAGCTGCAAGTTCCCTTCGCGCTGCAGCTCGACCAGCTCTCGGCCGTGATGATTCTCATCGTCACCGGCGTCGGCGCGCTGATTCACGTGTTCAGCGTCGGATACATGCACGACGACCCCGGGTACGCACGTTACTTCGCGTACTTGAACCTGTTCGTGTTCTTCATGCTGACCCTCGTGCTAGGCGCGAGCTTCCCGGTGATGTTCGTCGGCTGGGAAGGCGTGGGACTCTGCTCCTATCTGCTGATCGGATTCTGGTTCAACGAGAAGATCAACGCGGACGCGGGCAAGAAGGCGTTCATCATGAACCGGATCGGGGACTTCGGTTTCCTCATCGCGATGTTCTTGATCTTCTGGCGCGTGGGGTCGCTCGACTTCGCCGCGGTATTCACCAAGGCCCCGGCGGCGTTCCCCCCCGCGGGGCCGCTGATTACGGCGATCACGCTGTTTCTGTTTCTCGGCTGTACCGGGAAGTCCGCCCAGATTCCGCTGTACACCTGGTTGCCGGATGCCATGCAGGGGCCCACGCCGGTCTCGGCCCTCATCCATGCGGCGACGATGGTCACCGCGGGCGTCTACTTGGTGGCACGGTGCGGCGCGCTGTTCGCGCTTTCGCCGATCGGGAGCACGATCGTCGCGGGGGTTGGCGCCCTCACGGCGCTGTTCGCGGCGACGATCGCGCTCAAGCAGTGGGACATCAAGCGGGTGCTCGCGTACTCGACCATCTCCCAGCTCGGGTACATGTTCGTCGGCGTCGGCACGGGGGCGTATGCCGCCGGCATCTTCCACCTGGCCACGCACGCGTTCTTCAAGGCGCTGCTGTTTCTCGGCTCGGGCAGCGTCATCCACGCAATGCACCGGGCCTACCATGCCACCCACTCGCACGACGACGCACAGGACATGCGCAACATGGGCGGCCTGGCCCGGTATCTCCCCTGGACCTCCGGCCTGATGTGGATCGCCACGCTGGCCATCGCGGGCATCCCGCCCTTCGCGGGATTCTTCTCGAAGGATGAGATCCTCGGCGCGGCGTTCGCCGAAGCGACGGTTCGACCGGCGTGGTACGTGTTTTGGGCGCTCGGGCTCGCCGCAGCACTGCTCACGGCGTTCTACATGACCCGCCTCATGCTCTACACGTTCCACGGCCCGAACCGGACCGGGGAGCGAGAGCGCGAGCACCTCCACGAAGCGCCGTGGAGCATGACGGGCCCGCTCGTGGTGCTGGGTGCGCTCACGGTGGCGGGCGGCGCGCTCAATGTGCCGTCGCTCTTCGGGGGCGGCGCCTTGCTGGAGCGCTGGCTTGAGCCCGTCACCGGCGTGGCGAGCCGGCTCAGCCCGCTGGTCGAGGTCCCCCATGCGACGGAATGGGCCCTGGTCGTCGGGGCGGTCCTCGTCGCGACCCCCGGCATCGTGGGTGCGCTCCGTCTCCTCCGGCCGGAGACGCTCGTGCCCGCCCGGCTGGCCCCCCCCGAGTCCGGCTTCGGACGCATCCTCTGGAAGAAGTGGTATGTGGACGAGCTCTACGACGCGGTGGTGGTGCGCCCGATGATGTGGCTGTCGCGCGAAGTCCTCTGGAAGATCCTGGATGTACGGATCGTCGACGGCCTGCTGGTGGATGGGACGGCGGTCGCTACCCGGGCGCTCGGCTGGATCGGTAGCAGGCTGCAGACCGGCGAGGTCGGCGTTTACGTGGTGGGGTTCGTCGTCGGGGTCCTCGTCGTCCTCGTCGCTGCGTTGAGGTAGCGCCGTGTACCGTCAGTGGGTGCTCACCGTCTTGATCGCCTGGCCACTTGTCGCCGCCGCCGGGGTCCTGCTGGCCCCGCCACGCTGGGCCAAGCATCTGGCGCTCGCGGCGAGCCTCATCGAGTTCGGGCTCTCGGTGCCATTGTGGTGGACCTTCGCGCCCGAGGGCGGCGTGCAGTTCATGCTCGACGCGCCCTGGATCCAGACTTGGGGGATCCGCTACACCGTAGGGGTCGACGGCATCTCGCTGTTCATGGTGCTCCTGACCACGTTCCTGGTCCCGCTCTCCGTGCTCGGTAGCTACTCCTACATCACGACGCGCGAGCGTGGCTTCTACGGCCTCCTGTTGCTTCTCACATCGGGCATGATCGGCGTATTCGTGTCGCTCGACCTGTTCCTATTCTACGTGATGTGGGAGCTGATGCTCATCCCGATGTACTTCATCATCGGGGTCTGGGGCGGGGAGCGACGGCTGTACGCGGCCATCAAGTTTTTCGTCTACACCTTTTTCGGGTCTCTGCTGATGCTGGCGGCGATCCTCGTGCTCGTCCACGTGGTGGGAGAGCGGACCGGCGTCTACTCGTTCGCGTACTCGCACCTGATCGCCCATATCGGGGGGCTCGGGTCGTTGGCCTTCTGGCTGTTCGGCGCATTCGCCCTCGCGTTTGCCATCAAGGTGCCGATGTTCCCGTTCCACACGTGGCTGCCCGATGCGCACGTAGAGGCGCCGACGGCTGGGTCCGTGATCCTGGCGGGCATCCTGCTCAAGATGGGCACCTACGGTTTCCTGCGCTTCGCGGTGCCGCTGTTTCCGGCCGTCGCGCTGCATCCCGCGGTGCAGCAGATCGTCGTCGTGCTCGCGCTCATCGGGATCGTGTATGGCGGTCTCGTCGCGATGGTGCAGCCCGATTTCAAGAAGCTGATCGCGTATTCCTCGGTGGCGCATCTTGGGTTCGTGATGCTCGGCATCTGGGCGTTGACGCTGCAGAGCGTCCAGGGCGCCCTGATGGTGATGATCAACCACGGCATCTCGACCGGCGCGCTGTTCTTTCTGGTCGGCATGCTGTACGAGCGGCGGCACTCCCGCCTCATCGAAGCGTTCGGGGGGATCGCGCGCGTGGTGCCGCTGCTCGCCGCGGTGCTGACGATCGTCTCGCTCTCGTCCATCGGGCTGCCCGCCACGAATGGTTTCGTGGGCGAGTTTCTCGTGCTGCTGGGAGTGTTCCGCTCCTATCCGGCGGCTGCCCTCATCGCGGCCACGGGCGTGATCATCGCGGCGATGTACCTGCTCCCCGCGCTGCAACGGGTGATCTATAACCCGCTCGACAAACCGGCGAACGAGAAGCTTCCCGATCTGTCGCTCCGGGAGATCGCCGTGCTCGTGCCGTTGATCGCCTGCATCCTCTGGATCGGCGTGTATCCCCAACCGTTCCTGCGGCGCATCGAGCCCGCGTCCCGCCAGTTCATCCAGACGGTCCGGCTGAACGCGGCCGCGTTCACAGCGAGCCGATGAGCCTCGACCTGTCGCTGCCGGCCGACCTGTTGCGCGCGCTCGCTCCGGAGCTCGTCCTGACGATCGCGGGGATGGTCGTCCTCCTCGCGGCGGCGTGGCGCCACCGGACGCCCGGCGATACGCGACTGGTCGGTTGGCTCACGCTGGTGGGGCTCGCGGCCGGGGCCGGGGGCACGGCGTGGCTGTGGTGGAACGGCGCGCGGCCGGTTGGCGCGCCCGTCATGATCGCTGTGGACGACTTCCGCCTCGTGGTCGACTGGCTGCTGCTGGCCGCCGCCGGACTCACCGTCGCTTTGTCGTTCGACTACGTGGAGCGCGAGCGACTACTCGCGCCCGAGTATTACGTGCT
>JACXTT010007785.1_pt1 | contig 15023 bp, 11 predicted proteins | sample 9270951 | NCBI WGS metagenome assembly JACXTT01 (sample SAMN15532306, study PRJNA645909) | rock metagenome | isolation source: weathered quartz diorite | place: Puerto Rico | collected 2017-06-21
AGGGCGGGACGATCAAGCCATGGCTGGCGACATCGTGGACCGTATCCGCCGATGGCAAGTCCTATACGTTCCGTCTGCGGCCCGGGGTGCGGTTCCAAGACGGCACCCCGCTCGACGCAGCCGCGGTCAAGTACAACTTCGACCGGACGCACAATCCCGCACTGGCGACGCGCTGCGTCGGCTGCGCGGTCGGATTCTACGAATCCACGCAGGTCGTCGACCCGCTCACCGTCCGGGTGCAGCTCAAATCACCATGGGCCCCGTTCCTCGATGCGGCGAGCCTCTTTTATCGAATCGTGTCGCCGGCCGGCGTCGCCAAAGTCGGCGACCAAGACTTCGGCCGCAACCCCGTCGGATCAGGGCCGTTCCGGTTCGTGGAGTGGATCCCGAACGACCGGGTCGTGCTGGAGCGCTACGCGGGCTACGCATGGGCGTCACCGCTCTTCCAGCACCAAGGGCCGGCCCTTCTCGACCGCGTCGTGTTCCGCATCGTTCCAGAACCCTCGACCCGCGTGAGCGCGCTGGAGAGCGGGGAAGTGCAGGTGACGACGGCGGTCTCGGCCCAGGACTTCCAGCGGTTGGCGCACGACCCCCGATACAGGCCCATTGTCGGCCTATCGCCCGGCTCACCGTATAACTGGGCGATCAACGTCACGAAGGCCCCAACCGACGAGCTGGCGGTCCGACAGGCGATGGAGTACGGGATCAACCGCCCCGTCATCGCGCGCATCGTCTACGGGGCGTTTCAGGCCGTTGGGGCGTACCGGCCCGCGTTTACGATGCTGAGCCCGGTCACCTGGGGATACGACAAAGGCTCTGAGATCTACGCGTTCGACCCGACCAAGGCGAAGGCGCTCCTTGACGGAGCGGGCTGGAAACCAGGACCGGACGGCATTCGGCGCAAAGGCGACCAACGCCTGACGGTGGTCTTCAACGCATGGGAGCACGGCATCCCCGAACTGGTTCAGGCCGAACTTCGGGCCATCGGATTCGACGTCAAGGTCGGGATCTTCGACGCGCTGACGGTAAATGAGAATCAGCGGAAGGGCCAGTCCAACCTCTCCCCGCTGCCGGGCGCCCGTACGGACCCCGACGTCCTCTCGGCGTTCCTCCACTCGCGCAACGTCGGCGGCGGCGGGTTCAACTTCTCCTTCGTGAAGGACCCGGCGCTGGACAAGCTGCTGGACGACGGCGCGGTAGAAGTGAATCAGGCGCGACGCAAGCAGATCTACGCGGACGCCCTGCGGTACGCGATGGAGAAAGCGTACATGCTGCCCATCACGACGCGCGACAACGTCTCGTTGGAATCGGCGAAGGTCCAGGACCTGCGGTTCGACGCCACCGGCTTCTTCCCGTGGCTCTATGACACCTGGCTGGCCCCCTAGCCTCTCGACGGGAGCCGGACGACGGTCACAGGGATGTAAGCGATGGCCGCGTTCCTGGCCTACCGGCTGACGCACAGCGCGCTCGTGGCGGTGGGCGTGCTGGTGCTGGTCTCGCTCATGATCCATCTCGTGCCCGGGGATCCAGCCCAGCTGATGGTTGGAGACGCCCCGGTGTCGGCCGCACAGCTCCAGCAGATCCGCAAGAGCCTGGGGCTCGACCGGCCCCTGCTGGTCCAGTTGGCTGTGGACGGGGCCCGCTTCAGCCGGGGGGACCTGGGCCGGTCCCTCCGCTCCGGCCGCCCCATCACCGACTACCTCAGACGGGCCCTGCCCTCCACGCTTTCCCTTGCCGTCGCGGCGATGGCGTTCGGGATCCTCGTGGGCGCACCGGCGGGGATCGTGGCCGCGCTCCATCGCGGTCGCGGCCTCGATGCTGCGGCGACCGCGTTTGCCGTGGTGGGGATCTCGCTGCCCTCGTTCTGGACCGGGATCCTGTTCATTGTGCTGTTCGCCGTCCAACTCCACTGGTTTCCGACGAGCGGGCAAGGCAGCTTCCGCGCCCTCGTGCTCCCGGCGCTCACGCTGGGCTGGTACCCCGCCGGCGCCGTGGCGCGTCTGCTGCGCAGTTCGATGCTGGAGGTGCTCCACAAAGACTACGTCACGGTGGCTCGCGCCAAAGGCCTGCGGGAAACCACCGTCGTCGCACGCCATGCGCTGCGCAACGCTCTGCTGCCGACGGTCACGCTCGCCAGCGTCCAGTTCGGAGCCCTACTGAGCGGGGCGATCGTGACCGAGACGGTGTTCGCGCGCGACGGCCTGGGGCGGCTCGTCGTCGAAGGCATTCTGCAGCGCGATTTTCCGGTCGTCCAGGGGGTCGTGCTGCTCATCGCCATTATCTACACGCTCATGAATCTGTCCACGGACGTGCTGTATGCCTGGATCGATCCGCGCATCAGATACATCTGAACCCGCACGAGCCATCGGCGCGCCGGGCCGGCCTCGCCTGCGCTGGCTGAGGAAGCGATCCGGGACCGGAAGCCGGGCGGCGCTCGCATTCCTGGCGGGCATCGTCGCCGTCGCCGCCTTCCCGGGGTTGGTCGCGCGCGACGATCCGCTGCGCATGGACACGGACGCCGTCCTCGCCGCGCCCAGCCTCGCCCACGTCTTCGGCACGGATCAGTTCGGGAGGGACGTCCTCACCCGCGTCGCCTTTGGCGCGCGGACGTCGCTCAGCTACGCGATGCTCGCAACCGGCATCAGCGTCGCGATCGGCACGTCCGTGGGCGTGTCGACCGCGTTCTATGCCGGAACCTTCGACGCCGCGGTGATGCGCCTGGTCGATATCTTGATGGCCTTCCCCGGGATCCTGCTGGCGCTCATCGTGGTGACCCTGCTCGGGCCCGGTCTCACCAACGCCATGATCGCCGTCGGCATCGGACAAGTTCCCGCGTTCACCCGGGTGGTCCGGGGCGCGGCGTTAGGCGTGACTCACAACCTGTACGTCGAGGCGGCGCGCAGCGCTGGCGCGGGCGGCCTTTGGCTGATGCGCCGGCATCTCCTGCCCAACGTCCGGCACGTCGTCCTTGTGCTGGCGACGCTGGGCTACGGTACCGCGATCCTGATCGGCGCCTCCCTGAGCTTCCTGGGTCTCGGGGCGCAACCCCCGACGCCGGAATGGGGGAGCATGCTGGAGACGGCCCGAGGATACCTGCAGAGCAACTGGTGGGTGGGCGTCCTGCCCGGGGTCGTGCTTGGCGCGACGCTCCTCAGCATCAACATTGTCGGGGACCAGCTGCGCGACATCCTCGATCCGGGCGTCCGGCTCGAGTGGAGCGGCCGATGATTACGCACGCGCTGGCATGTCCCGAACCCGCGGCCGCGGACGCGGCGGCCGGAGCCTTCGAACAGGGCGGCGGCGCTTTCGAAGCCGCGGTCTCCGCGGCGTTCGCGCAGGGCGTCGCCCTTCCCCTGGGATGCGGGCTTGCCGGCATGGCCCACATCCTCGTCACGCGGCCCGAATGGGGCGAGCCTCGCTTCCTGAACGCCTCCGTCGCGGTGGGCTCGGCGGCCGAACCCGCCGTGTTCGAGGACGCGTTCCTCGGGCGGAGCGAGCAGGCCGGCCGCTATCTGGTCCGAGACGACCGCAACCAGCTTGGCTACACCTCGATCATGACGCCGGGCTTCGTGCGGGGAATGGACGAGGTCTTCACGTTGAGCGCAAGGCGGATCGGATGGCGAGCCCTGCTGGGGGCGGCGGCCAGGCTGGCGCACGAGGGGTTCCCCGTGTACCCGTACCTGGCGCGCTATTACACGTTCGAGGGCGGCGACCGTCCGGGGTATCCCGACGTCTATCGAAAGCTCGCCAACGATGGCCATGCCCGGGCGCGATACCTGCCCGGCGGGCAACCGATTCCCGCGGGCACGCTGCTCCGCCAGCCGGAATACGGTCGGACGCTTGAGCGGATCGCCCGCGAGGGCGCGCAGGAATTTTACGAGGGCGGTGTGGCACGGGAGATGGCGACCGATCTTGCTGCCCGCGGAGGATTGGTGACGGCAGGCGACCTTAGCGGTTACCGAGTGCAGTCGGTCGCACCCGTGCGCTCGACGTTCCGAGGTTTGACCGTGTACTCGAGCCCCCCGCCCGGTCACGGAACCGTGCTCCTCACCATGTTGAACCTCGTGGAGGACCTGGACCTCCGCGCCATGGAGTGGAACGGCCCCGATTACGTGGAGACGGTTGCGTGGGCGACGCGGACGGCGTTTATTGATTGCATGCCGTTCCTTGCGGACCCGCGGTTCGTCACCGTTCCGGTGGAGTGGCTGCTGTCAAAGGCCAGGCTAACGGATGCGCGGCGCGATCGCCGCCGGGAAGCCGGCGGCGGGGCGGCGGCCCCGGCCGACAGCCATACCACCCACCTGTCGTGCGCCGATGCCGGCGGCACCGTCGTCAGCATCACCCATTCGATCGGTTCGATCGCCGGCGCCGGCGTCATGACCCCGTCGCTTGGATTCCTGTACAACAACTTCATCGGACACTTCAACCCCCTGCGTGGGTATCACAATTCCATCGCCCCGGGGAAGCGGATGGGCGGCGGAAGCCCCGCGATCGTCTACCGGGACGGGGCGCCCTGGATTGCGATCGGATCATCCGGAGGCAGCCGGCTGATCAGCGCCGTGTTCCAAACACTGCTCAATGTCGTGGCGTTCGGGATGCCCCTCAGGGACGCCGTCGCGGCGCCACGCGTCCACAGTGAAGCGGGGAGGACGATTTACGCTGAGCCCGGTTTTGACGGCGGCGTCGCCGCCGAGCTGAAGCGCCGAGGGTACGAGGTCGAGATCACCGGGTACATGGGCTGCAATCAGGCGGTGGAACTCACCGCGGAAGGGCTGAGTGCCGCCTCCGATCCGCGCGGTGGCGGCGGGGTTGGGCTGTGGCCTGCTCCACCGTCGCGGGAATGATCGTTGCCCCGGAGGCACGGATCGGAGGTTAGCAGATGTACAAACGAGAGCCACTCCCCTCGTATGCGGGGCCCCGCACGTTTCTGCGGTCCCGGTACGCCGAGTTTGACCAGCTGCGCCAGGGCACGGTCGCGGTCGTGGGGGTGCCCTGGGACACCACGCTCGGGTCCCGGCCCGGCACGCGGTACGGACCGCAGGCCATCCGCGACAGCTCGATGCACCTCCACTACTACATGACCACGTCGTCCACCAACGAGTTGGTGGATATCAACACCGGGGAGATCTACAGCCAGCGCGCAGGCGACGCGTTGGTCGACCTGGGCGATGTCAACGTCTATCAGGCGGACGTCGAGAAGACGCGGCAATCCATTCACGAAGCCGTCGCGGCGATTGTCCGGGCCGGCGCCTTCCCGGTGATCTTGGGGGGCGATCACTACATCACGTTTCCGGCCTTCACGGGGTTCGCGGACGGGCTGGCCGAGCGAGGCTCCAAACGGATCGGATACCTGCAACTCGACGCGCACTTCGACCTGGCACCGGGCAGTCCGATCTTTGGGCGGCATTTTCACGGCTCAAACGCCCGGCTGGCCATGGAATCAGGATTGGCAAAACCGGAGAACTTCGTCTGGATCGGCGTGCGGGGGTACGCGCGAAGAGAGCAGTACGAGTTTGTGAAATCCTCCGGGGCCTCCTTCTTCTCGTTCCAGGATGTGCGGACGATGGGAATCCGCCGCGCCGTCGAGGAAGGACTGGCGCGTGCCGCGGACGGTGCAGACCTCCTCTACCTCACCATCGACATCGACGTCGTGGATCCCACGCTCGCGCCGGGGACGGGGGCCATCGCGTTCGGCGGGATCACGCCCATGGAGCTCCTGGAGGCGATCGAGGTCCTCAAGCAGGCGCCGGTGGGCGCGATCGATTTGGTCGAGGTCGCCCCGCAATGGGATCCCAGCGGCGTCACGGAGCGCCTGGCCGCGGTGGCGCTGCTGAACTTCATCGGCCGCAAACTGGCGTAGAGGACCCGTTAATTTGGCTGTTCCCCGCCTCAAAGAGTAAAGGTGGTGGACACGCCTGGTCTGAGACGGGCGACACGTCAGGCCTGTGGCGACAGGAAGGAGCGTAGTCACCGATGCCGGACCGAGTCATGCACGCCTTGCGCCTTCACGAGAAAGGTGGACCCGGACAGCTTGTCTATGAGGAAGCGCCCCTTGCCCCTGTCGGCATAGGGGACGTGGGGCTTACCGTCCACGCGGCGAGCTTCACGCATACGGAGCTGGACTGGCCGTCGACGTGGGTCGACCGGGCGGGAAAGGATCGACGCCCGATCATCCCCGCGCACGAAGTTTCAGGGGTCGTGGCGACGCTGGGCTATGGGACGACCGGCCTGGCCGTCGGCGACGAGGTCTATGGAATCACCGACTGGTATCGCGACGGCGCCGCGGCGGAATATGTCGCGGTCGAGGCGCGGGACCTGGCCGCGAAGCCGACCACGCTGACGCACACTCAGGCCGCCGCCGCGTCGCTGGCCGGACTCACGGCATGGCAAGCGCTGCACGATCACGGCGGTCTCATAGCGGGCCAGACGGTCCTGGTCCACGGTGCCGGAGGCGGGGTGGGCACCTGGGTCATACAACTGGCCCGCACCACCGGGGCTCGCGTCCTGGGAACAGGCCGCGGCCACTCCAGGAAACTGGTGACCGAGCTCGGAGCCGATCGGTTCATCGACATTGATTCAGAACCAGTTGAGGGAATGGGCCGGGAGGTCGATCTCGTGGTCGACCTCGTCGGTGGCGACGTGCTCGACCGGTCCTGGTCTGTGCTGAAGCCGGGCGGTACGCTCGTGTCGATCGTGGAGGATCCTTCCGTGAGGGCTCCCAGAGGTTCAACAGCCCGGAGCGTCTTCTTCGTCGTCGAACCCAGCGGCACGCAACTTGTCGAACTCGGCCGGATGATTGACGCGGGCAAACTGCGGCCAAAAGTCGGAACCGTGTTCCCGCTCGCCCGCGGCGCCGAGGCCTTCCGGGGCAAGCAAAACGGCGGCGTGCCCGGCAAGGTCGTGCTGGAGGTCGTGCGATCGTCTAAGGTCTAAGTAGGCAGGGCATTAGACGTCATCCGAACCTTGGACACACTCTAACCGCTTAAATTCTGCGGCGAACGCCGATATGTATGCGGTCATGCGCTCAATGGTCTCTTTGCCCCGGCAGTGGGGCGCAGAAATCCACAGTTAAATCGTTCCGCCCATCCGCATCATGAATTCGGCGTGTGAGAGCGCCATTTCCCCCATGCCGCCGATGTTCCCCGTCCCCTCGATCACCAAATATTCATCTTGCACGGAGGCCCGGCCGTGACCAAGTCCAATGTCGCGCAGGACGGGGATCCCAAATTCGTTGGAAAAGATTGACCATGGCCCGCCGCCCCCGGTCATGGGCCACCAGATGACGTCCACGCCGGCCGCGTCGAACAGATCCTGTGCGGCGCGCACAATGCCGGCACGGCGGTCGACCCGGGAACCGTCAAAGGCCCCGAACACCTGGACCTCGATGTCGGGGAACCCCGTTCCGTCGAGGTGCGTGCGGAGCGTGGAAACGACGTCCCGCGCCTTCCACGTTCGTGGAATGCGGATATCGAGGAACGCTTCGGCGACGTGGGGGAGGCTGAACGTGACGGTACCCGGTCCCGTGTACCCGGTGCGAAGTCCGCTGATGTTCACGCTCGGGCCGAAGAAATATCGCGAATAGATTTCCGTTTCCTGTAAGTCGTCGACCGCTCGAACAGGAGCACCCTGCACGCCGGGGAGGACACGCTGCCACGGCTTGCCGCGGAAGCGCGTACGGATCGTCTCCATCTCCGCATGTTCCTCGCCGCTGGGCGATGGACTTCCGGCGTCGAATCCCTCGAGTCGAACCAGATTGCCGTCCCGTCCGGTGATGGTCGACAACGCCTGCACCAAACGCCAGGCCGGGCTGTCCACGACGGATTTCGCCATGCCGTGAATCGACGCGTCCCGGGGGCCCCGTCCCCACGTCGCGCCCGCCGACCGAATGGCCAGGTAAATCATCCCCTTGTACCCCAGCGTCATGTGCGCGGTGCCGTGCTCGTCCTGAGAGGCGCCCGGGGTCCAGCATGCGTTGCTCTGCGCCAACCGATCGCGGTAGCGGCCGATCATGTCGCGGTAGTGGGGACTTCCGAGGATTTCGTCACTCTCCGCGAGGACACACAGGTTGACGGGTGGACCGCCGAGCACCGCGCGGCAGGCCTCGACCGCATTCAACCAGACGCCGAGCGGCCCTTTGACGGCGCGGGCGCCGCGGGCAACGACCACCTGCCGGAACGGGAGCATTTCCACGACCTCGGCGGCGAACGGCGGGACCCGCCACCCCATCGGGTCGGCCCGGCGAACATCGAGCATCGCGTACACCGCAAGAGTCACCGGCGCCCCGGATTCGTAGGCTCCCCACACGCCGGGAAGACCCGCGGTGGGGACGATTTCTGCTTCCGGGAACCCCGCATCGCGTAAGAGATCCGCAAAGAGGTGTGCGCAGGCCTCCGTGCCTCCTCCGTCGACTGAGACGCTCGGTTGCCGAAGCAGTGTCTGGAGGCGTGCCAGGTGACGCTCGCGGTGGGCCACAAGATAGCTCTTGATGTCGGCGAGGCGGCGATCCATCGGCCTCGCCCTACGCCTGCGGCGCCTGGATGGTGAGGGCGCGCCGGGGATTGGTAATCATCACTTCCCGGACGATCTCTTCCGGCAGGCCGGCCTCGTGCAGCATCGGAACGAAATACGTCATCAGGTACGCGTAACCGGGCCCCCCGTACGACTTCAGCTCGGACTTGCGCGCCCGGTCCGTCGACAGGAGCACATGGGCCACGTGTCCCCTCCGGACGAGCTCGGCGATGAGGTCCGCGCGGGTCCCGTCGAGCATCCAGTGGGACTTGCCGATCACGTCGAACTGCACGTAGGCGCCGCGCCGGCACAAGCGTTCGAGGTTGCGGATATCGGCGTTCTCGTCGACATGCCCGATGATGACGCGACGGGGATCGACCCCTTCCGACTCCAACACATCGAGCAGCAACATCCCGATATTCCCGCCCGGAATCTCAAACCGGCTGGAGCCGGACGTGTGCGTCGTGATGGTCGCCCCGGTGGCGAGATGCGCCCGCGCCACCGCCCGCGCACACTTCTCCTCCGGTCCTTCGACCACGGGACGGCTGATCGCCGACTTGAGCAGACCCGTGCGCACGCCCGTGGCCTCTACGCCGTCGACAATCTCCCCGACGAGATCGGCGCAGAGTTCATCCACGGTCCGCTCGCCGATGAACGCCGGGTGGCAGTGCTCAACGTAGAACCCGGAGGTGGCTACGATCTTCAGCCCTGTGGCTTCCGAGATCTGCCGCAGCCGCGTGACGTCGCGGCCCCACGCCTGCATGGTGACCTCGACGACCGCGTCGGCGCCGAGGTGCTTGACCTCCCGCATCTCGCGGACGGCGACGTCCATATCATCGAGCACCATGAGGTTGCCTTCGCTCCCCGGAGGGCGAAGACCGTCGGCGCGGCAGCGCCGTTGGTCGCAGAGCAGGTGCTCGTGCATGTACGTGATGCCGAGCGCTCCGGGAGCGATGGGGCCCGTCACGGTCTGGACGTATCCCCCCGGTGTGCCGCCAGGCCCACCCGCCCCGGGTCTCTCTCTCACGATCGCCTTCCATTCACCATCTCCAGCACCGCCTCAACGGTCCGGACTCGAATCAGCCCGCCAACGAGCATGGTCATGACCACGGTGTGTAACGTCCAGGTTTCGGCCGCGCAGGCATCCGCAACGACGACGACGTTGTACCCGAGGTCGGCTGCTGATCGGGCGGTCAGCTCCACCGCGCCGTTGGCGAGCACGCCGGCCACCAGCAAATGGCGCACGCCGAGATCGTGCAGCCGGTCATGAAGATCTGTCCCAGCGAAGCCGCTGACCGTCGTCTTGTCGAGCACCGCCTCTCCAGGCCGCGGTGCAAGATCCGGCAGGAAATCAGAGTCCGTCGAGGGCGCCACGGCCCAGAAGCCGGTCACCACGGCCTGCGCCGCGACACTTCCCGGGTGCTCCCGGCTGCCGGCCAGGCGGGTGAACAGGACGGGAAGACCTCCCTGCCGGCATCCCGCGACGAGCCGGCGGAGGTTGGGCAGCACCTGGTCGAGTTGCTCGTAGTACTCGCCGAGTTCACGAAAGATCCCCCGATCGCGGGCCATGCGTCCGTAGCCGCTGGCCGGGGACAGGGTGAATCGGTGGCAGTCGACGATCAGAAGGCCGGCTCCACCCTCCGACAGGCGGACGGGGGGAACGGCGGCCATCAGATTCTTGAACGGAACGCGCACTCGCATCGGAATTCCGCGTGACCTCGCCCCGCGGCTAGCGCGGAGAGCCGATCTCGGCGTGGTCCAGGCGTTGGAGTCGCGCGATGACTTCCTGCGAAGGCAAGACGTTGATAATGCCGGTCTCCATCTTCCACAACTGCTCCTGCAGGTCTTCGTGAAACGTCGCGCAGGCGTCGGGCACGAGCACCACGCCGTACCCTCGGTCGGTGAGGCCGCGGAGGCTTCCCTCGATCGCGCCGTCGTAGGAAATCCCGGTGAGCACCACGGTGGCGATGCCTGCATTGCGCAGGAGTTCGTCCAGCCCTGTTCCGGTGCACACTCCCGCCGCGGGTTTGTTCAGCACGACGTCGCCGGGTTGCGGCGCGAGCTCCTCAAGGATCTCGGCCTCATCGCTTCCCGTGACGGGAACGACCCTCAACTCCCGGATGCGCGGGGCGAGTTCCCTGCCGTCCGGCGTCTGCGCAGCCGTTCGCATGAACACGACCAGAAGCTCGAACGTCCGGGCGGCCTCGAGCAGCTGCCTGATGTTGGGGATCGCCTTGCGCACCCGGGCGTAATACCCGTCGACCGCCGGCGAGCGAGCCGCGTCCCGGACCAACTTTGCGAGACCGCACCCAGGGTCGCAGGCGAAGCGCTGAGCATCGACAATGACCAGCGCCGCGTTGCGCGGCACCAACGAGAGGGGGATCGCCGGACCAAAAATGAGGCTGTACGGATTCTCCAGGTCGCGCCCCTGCGCAGCCGACGCGGGCACGTGGTCCCGGGCTCTGGCAACGCCGCTGCGTGCCGTTCGATCGACGGGGGGCAGTCCGGCCAGGAGCGCGTGCATCTCCTGCGCGGAACACACGTGGATCGAAGCGCTCGCCATCCTGCCCAGCGCTCCATCATGCGACCGTCGCGTCGAGGAGGCGCATGCGTCCGACACCACCGCCACCCGATAGCCCAGACCGACGGCATCACACGCCGTGCTCTCCACGCAGCCGCTCGTGGCCGTACCCGCAAACACGATGGTGTCGATGCCCAAGTTTCTGAGGACACGGTCCAGGTTGGTGGTGGCGAACGCGCCCGAAGATGACTTGCTGATCACAATCTCATCGCCCTGGGGCTTCACTTCTTCCAGGAGATCCGCCTCCTTGCTGTTTCTCGGCACGGCGAGGCCGCGCACGACCTGCTTCCACCCGGCGTCGCGCGAATCATCGGTCAGCTCGGCGACGCGGATATGAATGACCTCGACGCCCTTGGCACGACAGGCCGCCAGGAAGGATTGAATCCGAGGGATCACCAAGTTGAGTTGCTCGAAGTACTCGTCAAACGCCTGGAGAACGCCCAACTGGCGCGCCGTGCGCCCCTCACCCCAATCTGCGTGCGCGTCGAAGTATTGCATGTCGACGACCAACAGGGCGAGTCGCCCGCCGTCCGGCACCGAGAAGGGCGCACGATGATCACGAAACGGGCTTTCCTGGGCGCGCACCAGCGATGACCTCCCTGCCATTGCCGGCCGCCGATCTCCGCTTGCCGGCCCGGCGGATGCGGACGTTGAGCCCGCGGCGCGGAACACGGTGTTCCGCGAGATTCACGGAGAATCCTTTGGAGGCGGCGCACCCTTGCGACAAGTGAATCGCGTGCCGGCGCCGAAAGGGTCTTGTCGTGAGTGACGTGCGGCTGGGGGTGGAGGTCGGCGGGACATTCACCGACTGGGTGCTCGCCCGCGGCGATCGGATCGACGCGACCGGCAAGGTGCTCTCCACGCCGGCCGAACCGGAGCGCGCTGTCCTCGCGGCCGTGTCGGAATGCGGCGTCGAGGCATCCGAGATCGACACGATCGTCCATGGGTCGACCGTGGTCACGAACGCCGTGCTGGAGCACAAGGGCATCAGGACGTGCCTGCTGACCACCAAGGGCTTCCGCGACGTGCTCATGATCCAGCGCCAGGCGAAGACCCGTCTCTTCGACTTGTTCTACCGGCAGCCCACACCGCTCGTCTCCAGGGATCACATCGTCGAGGTCGACGAGCGCATGGGCGCCGACGGACGGGTCCGGCGTCCGCTCACCGACTTCGGGTTTGTCGACGAGGTCCGCCGGCTGGTTCGCGACGACGGCGTGGGGTCGGTCGCCGTCTGCCTGCTCCACGGATACGCGAACTCGGCGCACGAGCTCGCGGTCGAGGAAGCGTTGGCCGCGGCCCTCCCCGGGATCGCCGTCACGCGCGCCTCGGAGGTCCTCCCGGAGTTCCGGGAGTACGAGCGAACGAGCACGTGCGTGATCAGCGCCTACGCCAAGCCCGTGGTCGAACGCTACCTCCGGGCCCTCGAGGACGGCCTGCGCGCTCGGACCTTCGCGGGACCGTTGACGATCGTGCAGGCGAACGGCGGGACCGTGCCGGCCCGCGCGGTCCGCCGCCATGCCGCCAAGATGATCCTGTCTGGTCCGGCCGCCGGCGTGATCGGCGCCACCACCGTCGCCCTCGAGGCCGGGTTTCCGAATGTCATCACGTTCGACATGGGGGGCACCAGCACCGACGTGTGCCTGGTCACGGACGGCCGCCCCGGCATCACCCGCGAGTACAAAATCGGCGGTTTGCCGCTCACCGTGCCGATGATCGATATCGCCACGGTGGGCGCCGGCGGCGGCAGCATCGCCGATGTCGACCGGGGCGGCATGCTCAAAGTCGGCCCGCAGAGCGCCGGCGCCGATCCCGGCCCGGCCGCGTACGGCAAAGGTGGCACCGCCTTCACGGTGACCGACGCGAACGTACTGGCCGGGCGAATCCGCCCGCGGGCGTTCTTCGGAGGACGGCTGCCGCTCGACGCGCAGCGTGCCGAGGCCGCCCTCGCCGCGTTGGCAGACCGCGCCGGGTTGTCGCGGGCGGAGACGCTCGACGGCGTGCTCAGGCTCGTCAACGTCACCATGGCCCAGGCGGTTCGCCTCGTGACCATCGAGCGCGGGCACGATCCGCGCGAGTACACGATCGTCGCGTACGGAGGGTCCGGCCCCCTGCACGCCGCGGCGGTGGCGGCGGACCTCGGCGTTGCGCGCGTCCTCGTTCCCGTGAACCCCGGCCTCGTCTCCGCCTACGGGCTGCTCATCGCCGACACGCGCCAGGACTTTTCGATGACCCGCGTCAGCCCTGCCGCCACCTTAACCGAAGCCGCCGTCGCCGCCGCCTTCGCCGAGCTGGAGGCGCGCGCGCAGCGGGAGTTCGCGGAATACGCGCGGCCGTGGGCGGACGTGCGCTGCCGCAGGGAGCTGGACATGCGGTACGCTGGCCAGGCCTACGAGATCCCTGTCGCCGCTGATGGGCTCAGCGTGGCCGCGATCGTGCAGGCGTTTCACGAGGGGCATCGGATGCGCTATGGCCACGCCGTGCCCGACGAAGCGGTGGAGGTGGTCGGGTACCGGCTCATCGCCGTGGCACCGTCACCGCTGCGCCGGGTCCGGCCCGCGCCGGCGCGCGAACGCGTCGGCACCGCGCGCGCCCCCGGGTATCTCGCCCGGCACGAGCTCGAGCCTGGAGTCGCGATCGCCGGTGCCGGCGTGGTCGAGGAACCCACGGCGACGACGTACGTCCCCGATGGATGGACCGGCCGCGTCGATCAGATCGGCAACCTCATCCTGGAGGCCACCTGACGTGGATCCGGTCACCCTCTCGGTCATCGGCCACGCCTTCGCCGCGACGGCGGAAGAAATGGGCGTGAATCTCTACCGCTCCGCCCACTCCACGATCGTCCGCGAGGTGCGCGACATCGCGACGGCCGTCCTCGATCCGCGCGGGTACACCGTGGCGATCGCCAACTACATCCCTCAACTCCTCAACGCGATGGACCCCGCGGCCGCCGCCGTGGCCGAGGAGTACGACTTCCACACCCTCCAGGACGGCGAGGCGTTCGTGCTCAACGACCCGTTTCACGGAGGGCAGCACGTCAACGACGTGCTCTTGTTCACCCCGATCCGCGAGGACGGGCAGTTGCTCGGGGTGGCCTGCGCGAACGTGCACCACCTCGACGTCGGCGGCGGCGCCGCGGCCAGCAACGCGCGGGCCACGGACGTGTTCCAGGAGGGCATCGTCTTCCCTCCGATGCGCATCCCCCTCGACGCCAACTGGCGCCGGTCGCCGTTCGGGAAGTTCCTCGGCGCAAACGTGCGCGCCCCGCGCACGGTGCTCGCCGACTTCGACGCCCAGATCGCGGCGTGCCGCACCGGCGAGACGCGCGTCCGCGCGCTCGCGCGCAAGTACGGGCCCGACGCGATCGAGGAGTTCATGGTCGACGTGCAGGACTACGCGGAGCGCATCTCTCGGGACGCGATCGGGGCGATCCCCGACGGCACCTACCGCGGCGAATCCTTCATGGAGGACGATGGCACCGGCGCAGGCCCGTTCTCCGTGCGGGTGAGCGTCCGGATCGCCGGCACCGAGATGGCGATCGACTTTGCCGGCACGGACGCGCAGGCCGCCGGGTTTATCAACGTCCCGTGGGGGTCGACCCTCTCGACCGTGCGGACGACCGTGATGTCGATCCTCGGCGTGACCCACCTCCTGGTCAATGCCGGGACGATGCGGCCGGTCCACGTCACGGCACCCCTCGGCTGCCTCGTCAACCCGCGGTGGCCGGCCGCCACGCGCGCGCGGACCAGCGCCTGCTACAAGATCTTCGACGCCGTCAACATGGCGCTCGCGCCCGTGTTGCCCCAGCGCGTGACCGCGCCCGGCTTCGACTGCCAGACGGGCATCACCTTCGGCCACCGCGCCGGCGGACACACGCGGATCCTCTCCGAGGTGATCGGCGCGGGAAACGGCGGGTAGTGGGGCCACGACGGCGAGG
>JACXTT010007786.1_pt1 | contig 15022 bp, 11 predicted proteins | sample 9270951 | NCBI WGS metagenome assembly JACXTT01 (sample SAMN15532306, study PRJNA645909) | rock metagenome | isolation source: weathered quartz diorite | place: Puerto Rico | collected 2017-06-21
TGGCCGAGGCGGCCACCAAGATCCACGCCACGCGGCTGATGACCTACGACTGCGCCTGGAAGCTCGACCAGGGCCGCGACGTCCGCAACGAGATCAGCATGATCAAGTGGTACGCCACGGAGATGGCCTATGAGACTGTCGATCGGGCCATGCAGGCCTTCGGCGCCATGGGCATGACCAAGGAGCTGCCGCTTAGCCTGATGCAGGCGAAACTGCGGACCATGCGCATCTACGACGGCCCGACCGAGGTCCACAAATGGGTGGTGGGCCGCAACCTGCTCGGAACAAGAAAGTAATTGGGGACACGCAAATGAAGACCGCTTTCGGAGATCACGTGCGGGTCGTCGCCGATGGCCACGTGGCCGTCGTCACCATCGACCGGCCGCCGCACAACCACGTCAGCGTGGACTTCATGCACGACCTGGCTGACGCCTTCGACGCCATCGACGCGGAGGTGGAGCTGCGCTGCTCGGTGCTGCAGGCGGAGGGCAAGAACTTCTGCGCCGGGGCCGACCTGGTGCGCAGCGAGAGCGCCGGCGGGCTGGGGTCGGTGAACCCGCTCTACGACGAGGCGGTGCGTCTGTTCTCCGCCCAGAAGCCGATCGTCGCGGCGATCCAGGGCGCGGCCGTCGGCGCGGGCCTGGGCCTGGCGGTGGTGGCCGACTTCCGGATCGCCTCGCCCGACGCCAAGTTCGCGGCCAACTTCGTCAAGCTGGGCTTCCACCCGGGCTTCGGCCTGACCCACACCCTGCCGCGGCTGATCGGGCCGACCAAGGCGCAGCTGATGTTCCTCACCGGCCGGCGCGTGAAGGCCGAAGAGGGCCTGCCCTGGGGCCTGGTGGACGAGGTCGTGCCGCTGGAGGACCTGCGCGCCGCGGCCCTGCGTCTGGCCAAGGAGATCGCCGAGAACGCGCCCCTGGCCATCGTCGCCACCCGCAAGACCCTGCGCGGCGACCTGGCCGCCGCCGTGCGCGCCCAGACCGACAAGGAAGCCCACGAACAGGGCTGGCTGCGCGAGACCGCCGACTACAAGGAGGGCGTCCTGTCCGTCGCCGAGCGCCGGGTCGGCAACTTCACCGGCCGCTAGACAGCCCTGGCGGTCGTCGACCGCAGCAGCAGGCTGACGAGTTCTGACTGCCGCGAGGCGCCGGTCTTTTCCAGCACGCTTTGCAGCTGGTTGCGCACGGTGTGGAAGCTGACGCCCAGCGCCTCGGCGGCCTGGCGCAGGGTGGAGCCGCGGCCGATCGCGACCGCCACCCGAGCCTCGGCGCGGGTCAGCCCGAAGAGCGCCTTCAGCGTTTCCTCGGAGAGCTCGCCCACGGCGGGGTCGCTGACGAACACGACCACCGCCGGACGGTTGTCGAACACCGCGTAGGCGTCGCGGCGCACGCGCATCACGGTCAGCGACAGCGGCTGGCGCCGGCCCGGCGTGCTCAGCATCATGGCGTTTCCGAGGAGCGCGGCGGTGTCGGGCGCGGCGGCCGCCGCGATCAGCGCCTGCAGCTCATTGGCGGCATTGGGCTGCACGGCGCTCAACCGGCCGCCGGTGACGCAGAGCCCGCCCGGTTCGGCCAGGAGGCCGTCGGCCACGGCGTTGGTCCGGCGCACCCGCCCAGCGTCGTCGAGCACGAAGACGCCGCTCAGCGAGCGGTCCATGGCCGCCGCCAGGCTCTCGGCAGTCAGCCCGGCCTCGGTCATGGCTTCGGCGACGCGGAACGCGCGGCGAACGTGCGGATGCAGCCGCTCGGCGCGCTCCATGTCCCGGCGCTCGAACCGGCCCCAGGACTCCGGCCGGTAGATACTGATCGAGGAGACCTGCAGGTCGCGGGCCGCCAGGCGCACGAACATCATCGAGTGGACGTCGTGCAGCTTCACGAAGCCGTTGTAGTAGTCGGAACGCACCAGCTCTTCCTTCGGGAGGAAGTCCTCGTCCGTGACGATCTTGGGCGTCCAGCTGCGCATGAAGGCGCGCGGGTCGCTGTTGGTGGAGAACGGATTCTGGGTGTGCCAGTACTCGTGATAGGCGAGCGGCATCACGGGATCGATGCGCGCCACGGTGAGCTGGCCTTCGCCGTCCGCCACGCTCAGCCGCGACAGCCAGCTGCAGGTGCCGCCCACCAGGTCGGCGAAGGTCTCCATGGCGGGCACCCACTGACTGGGATCGATCGCCGCCTCGTAGAGACGATCCAGGAAAGCCTCTTCGGTGGCGTGTGTCACGGGCCTAGACCGTCCGCGAGCCGATCGCGCGCATCAGCAGCGCGACCATCTCCGACTGTCGCGAGGCGCCGGTCTTTTCCAGCACGCTCTGCAGCTGGTTGCGCACAGTGTGGACGCTGACGCCAAGCGTCGCGGCGACCTGGCGCGCTGTGCCGCCGCGGGTGGTGGCAATCGCGACGCGGGCCTCGGCGCGGGTCAGGCCGAACAGCGCCCGCAGCGTCTCCTCGGAGATCTGGGTGTCGGCCTCGGGATCGTTGATGCATACGATGACCGCGGGGCGGTGGTCGAAGACCGCATAGGCCTGCGAGCGGACCGGCGCCACGGTCACCGACAGTGGAAAGCGCTTGCCGGGCACGGTCAGGGTCATGGCGCCGCCGGTACGCACCGACAGGTCAGGCGACGCCGCCGCGCTGATCAACGCCTGGAGTTCATTGGCCGCCTTGGGCTGCACCGCGCTCAAGCGTCCACCGATGACACAGAAGCCCCCGGCCTCGGCCAGCCGGGTCTCGGCCACGGCGTTGGTGCGGCGGATGCGGCCGGCGTCGTCCAGCATGATCACGCCGCAGGGCGAGCGGTCCATGGCCGCGCTCATGCCCTCGGCCACCAGCCCGGCCTCGGCCAGCGTCTCGGCCACGCGGAAGGCGCGCCGCACATGCGGATGCAGCCGCTTGGCCCGCTCGACCTGCCAGGTCTCGAACCGGCCCCAGGATTCCGGCCGGTTGATGCTGATCGCCGAGATCTCGACGCCGCGCGCCGCGAGACGGACGAACATGATCGAGTGCACGTCCTGGGGCTTCAGGAAGCCGTCGTAGTACTCGGTTTTGACCAGGTCATCCTTCGCGACGAAGTCCTCGTCGAGCATGATCTTTGGGGTCCAGCCGCGCATGAACGCTTCGGGATCGGTGGCGTTCGAGTAGAGGTTCTGCGGCGCGTAATAGGCGTGGTAGAGGGGCGGCATCACCGGATCGATGCGCGACACCACGCCCGTGCCTGTGCCGTCGGCCATGCTCAGCCGCGACAGCCAGCTCGACGTCCCGCCCACCAGATCGGAAAACCGATCCATGGCCGGAATCCACTTCTCCGGCTCGACCGCCGCTTCATAGAGCAGGTCGAGAAATTCGGTCTCGACGGCGCCGTCCATGCAGGTCCGTTCCAACTTACGCCGCGTCAGTGCATCACAGCTAAGCCGTGTGCGCCAGACCAGACACCCTATAGGCGTAACGGCGTTACTCGCCCTGCAACCGTGAGCGGTGTTCGGCGTCGATCTGCCGATTTCCTGAGCAGAATTGGCGGCTTGATCAGCTTCGCGGCAGGGCGGCGGCCTCCCGGGCCAGGGCCTCGATGCGGCCCCAGTCGCCGGCTCGCACCGCATCGGCCGGCGCGACCCAGCTGCCGCCCACGCAGACCACATTGGGCAGGGCCAGGTAGTCCGGCGCGTTCTTGGCGTTGACCCCGCCGGTCGGACAGAACTTCGCCTGGGCGAAGGGGCTGGCGAAGGCCTTCAGGGCCTCGACCCCGCCCACGATGTTGGCCGGGAACAGCTTGAAGCGGGTGAAGCCGGCGGCCAGGCCGGCCATCAGCTCGGTGGCGGTGGCGATCCCAGGCAACAGGGGAACCGGCCCCTCGTCGCGCTCGCCCTCGATCAGGCCCGGGCTGACGGCGAACTTCGCGCCCACGTCGGCGACCGCCTGGCGCATGGACGGCGTCAGCACCGTGCCGGCGCCCACCACCGCGCCCTCGATCTCGCCGGCCATGCGCTCGATGCACTGCATGGCGATCGGCGTACGCAGGGTGATCTCCAGCACCGGCAGGCCGCCGGCGACCAGGGCGCGGCCGAGGGGGACGGCGTGGGCGATATCGTCGATGACCAACACCGGGATGACCGGCGCGAGGGCGGCGATTTCGTCGATGGTCATAGGCGTTCCATCATCTCCAGCTCGCGCGCCGCGCCGATGATCGCCGGATAGGGATGCAGCACCAGCGAGGTGGGGATCGGCTCCATGTAGGCGCGCAGCCGGCCCTTGTCCTCGAACCGGGTGCGGAAGGTCCCGCTGTTCAGCCGGTCGGCCATCCGAGGCGCGATGCCTCCTGACACGAACACCCCGCCCCGCGCGCCGAAGGTCAGCGCCAGATCGCCGGCCACGGCCCCCAGGAAGCCGCAGAACCGATCGAGGGTCTTGTCGGCCAGGGCGTCGCCCTTGCTCGCGGCGTCCATCACCGCCTTCTCGTCGGCCAAGCCTGCCTCGACCCCGTCGATCTCGCCCAGGGCCCTGTAGAGTTCGAACATCCCGCGGCCGGACAGCAGCCGTTCGATGGACACCCGGCCGTGCAGCTTCTTCAGCCGCGCCCAGACCTCGACCTCGACTTCGTCGCAGGGGGCAAACGCCGCGTGGCCGCCTTCGGTGGAGATGGCGATGTCGCGCCGGTCGCTGCGGGCCAGGCCGGCCACGCCGAACCCGGTGCCGGCGCCCAGCACCACCATCGGCGCCTCGGCCGCCCCGCGCAGCTTGGGCCCGATGACGCGCAGCTCTTCCGGCTCCAGCAGCGGGCAGGCCAGCGCCTGGCCGGCGAAGTCGTTGATCAGCTTCACCGCCTCGAACTCGAACTGGGCCAGGAGCTCGCCCTCGGAGACCTGCCAGTCGAGATTGGTGAACTCGATCTCGCCGTCCAGCACCGGCCCGGCCACGGCGATCACCGCCCGCGGCGGATGCTTGTGGCCCATGGTCCGCTTCAGATAATCGGCGATGATGTCGTCCAGGGAGGCGAAGTCCTTGGCGGCATAGACGTGCAGGTTGCGCACGCGGCCTTCCGCGTCGACCAGGGCGAAGCGGGCGTTGGTGCCGCCCACGTCGCCCACCAGGCCCGAGTAATAGGGCTTCGCCACCTAGGCCGCCTCGAACAGGCTGCAGGCGCCGGCGTCGGCGGGGCCCGCGGCGCGGCGCATCAGGCCGAAGAGTTCGCGGCCATAGCCGGGCTGCGAGCCGGGATCGGCGGCCGGCTGGCGGCCCATCAAATCTGACCTGTCCACCTTGATCTCCAGAACACCTTTCACCGCATCCACCCGGATCACGTCGCCGGTCCGGACATAGGCCAGCGGCCCGCCGTCGGCCGCCTCCGGGGTGACGTGGATCGCCGCCGGAACCTTGCCGGAGGCCCCCGACATCCGTCCGTCGGTGACCAGCGCCACCTTGAAGCCCTTGTCCAGCAGGACGCTGAGCGGTGGCGTCAGATTGTGCAGTTCGGGCATGCCGTTGGCCTTGGGGCCCTGGAAGCGGACCACGGCGATGAAGTCGCGCTCCAGCTCGCCCGCGTGATAGGCCGCCTGCAGCGCCTCCTGGCTCTCGAACACGATGGCCGGCGCTTCGATGGCCAGGTGCTCAGGCTTCACCGCCGAGGTCTTCATCACCGAACGGCCCAGCTCGCCCCGCAGCAGGGTCAGGCCGCCGTTGCCGTGGAACGGGTCGTCGACCGGCCGCAGGATGTCGGGGTTGAGCGATTTCGCCGCGCCTTCGCGCCAGACCAGCCGGCCGTCCTGGAGGAAGGGCTCGGTCTGATAGCGGCGCAGGCCGGGGCCCGCGACCGTCAGGACATCATCGTGCGCCAGGCCGGCGTCCAGCAGCTGGCGGATCACGAAGGCCATGCCGCCGGCCGCATGGAAGGCGTTCACGTCCTCGGTCCCGTTGGGATAGACCCGCGCGATCAGCGGCGTGACCCGGCTGAGGTCGTCGAAGTCCTCCCAGGTCATCTGCACGCCGGCGGCGCGGGCCATGGCGATCAGGTGCAGGGTGTGGTTGGTCGAGCCACCCGTCGCCAGCAGGCCGGCGAGCGCGTTCACCAGGCTCTTGGCGTCCACCACCTTGGCCATGGGCGTGTAGTCGTTGGACCCGTCGCGGATCTCCACCGCGCGCTTCGGCGCGGCCGCCACCAGGGCGTCGCGCAGCGGCGTGTTGGGATGCACGAAGGCCGAGCCCGGCAGGTGCAGGCCCAGCATCTCCATCATCATCTGGTTGGAGTTGGCCGTGCCATAGAAGGTGCAGGTGCCGGGGCCGTGGTAGGAGGCCATCTCCGAGTCCAGCAGCTCCTCCCGCGTGGCCTTGCCCTGGGCGTAGAGGGCGCGGGTCTTGGCCTTCTCGCTGTTGGAGATGCCCGAGGTCATCGGCCCGGCCGGCACGAAGATCACCGGCAGGTGGCCGAACGCGAGCGCGCCCATGGTCAGGCCCGGCACGATCTTGTCGCAGATGCCCAGCATCAGGGCCGCATCGAAGGCGTCGTGGGTGAGCGCCACCGCCGTCGCCATGGCGATCACGTCGCGGGAGAACAGCGACAGCTCCATGCCGGGCCGGCCCTGGGTGACCCCGTCGCACATGGCGGGCACGCCGCCGGCGTACTGAGCCGCGGCGCCCACCTCGCGAGCGGCGTGCTTGATGATCGCCGGATAGCGCTCCAGCGGCTGGTGGGCCGAGAGCATGTCGTTGTAGGCGCTGACGATGGCGACGTTGGGCGCGGCCGGGTCGCGCATGCGCTGTTTCCCGTCCTCGGCCTCGGCGGCGAAGGCGTGGGCCCAGTTGGCGCAGGACAGTTTCGCCCGGCCGGTCCCGGCCGAGCGCGCGGCTTCCATGCGGTCCAGATAGTCGGCGCGGGTCGCCCGGCTGCGCTCGACGATCCGTTCGGTGACCTCCGCCGTCACCGGATTGAGCGGAACCGGGTTCATGACTTCACCTCAAGCCTCGGGCGTCCAGAGGATGCGGACCGGCGCGCGGTCCTGAGTCAGGAGGGCGCGCACCGGATAGTCCGCGCCGGCTTGCGCCTCCGCGATCACCTGCCGCTTAGCCTCCCCGGCGATCAAGAGGAAGATGGCGCGGCTCTGTAACAACGCCGCCAGGGTCAGGGTGATCCGCGGCACGGGGGGCGATCCGAACCCCTGGGGCGATTCCGCGGTCAGCCGCTTGCCGTCCGGGTCCATGCCCTCGGCCAGCACCGGACTGCCGGGGATCAGGGACGCGATATGGCCGTCCTCGCCCATGCCCAGCATCACCGCGTCGAACGGCAGGAGCTTGGTCAAGGCCGGCTCGGCATAGTCGGTGAGCGGCAGGAACCGGGCCCGGGCGGCCGGGCCGACGAACAGCCGCTCGCGCAGCAGGCGCGCATTGGCGTTGGGGCTGTCGGCGTCCACCTGCCGCTCGTCCGAGAGCGTCACCGCCACCTTGGCCCAGTCCAGATCGGCCCGGCTCAGCCGGTCGTAGACGGGGCCCGGCATGCGCCCGCCGGTGCCCACCAGGCAGGCGTGGCCGCGAGCGTCCAGCGCGCCCTGCAGCGCCGCCTCGACGGCGTCGGCCGCCGCGTCGGCCAGCTCGGCCGGGCTGGAAAAGCTCTCGATCATTCCGACCGCTCTTAGCGCACTCCGAAGCGAGAGGCTCCGGCAGATCCTCGCGCACGCGAGAAATGGCGCCGTTCGGCGGGAACCAAAGCGGCGTTCAGACATAAGACTCCGATGGGTGCGGGCGCGATGACGCCTGCCGCAAATCCAGGCCAGTAACCCGAGTAACCCGCATGAAAATCGCCCAGGTCACGCCCCTCTATGAAGCCGTCCCCCCGCGCCTCTATGGGGGCACCGAGCGGGTGGTCGCCCACCTGACCGACGCCCTGGTCGAGCTGGGCCATGAGGTCACCCTGTTCGCCAGCGCCGAGGCGGAGACCAAGGCCCGGCTGGTGGCGGTGCGCGACCAGGCGATCCGGCTCGACCCGGCGCCGCTGAAGTCGGATCTCGCGGCCCACCTGTCGCAACTGGCCGAGGTGCGCCGCCGCGCCGCCGAGTTCGACGTGATCCACTTCCACACCGACATGATCCACTTCCCGTTCTTCGACCGCCATGCGGGCCGCACGGTCACCACCCTGCACGGGCGGCTCGACCTGAAGGATCTGGCGGGCGTCTACCAGCGCTGGCCGCAGTTCCCGCTGGTCTCGATCAGCGACGACCAGCGCCGGCCGCTGCCGTTCGCCAACTGGGCCGCCACGGTGCAGCACGGGGTGGCCGCCGCGCTCTACAGCTACACCGCCAAGAGCCAGGGCTATCTCGCGTTCCTCGGCCGGATCTCGCCGGAGAAGCGGCCCGACCGGGCGATCGCCATCGCCATCGCCACCGGCCGGCGGCTGAAGATCGCCGCGAAGGTCGACGCCGCCGACCGCACCTATTTCGAGGAACAGATCGAGCCCCTGCTGGACCACCCGCTGATCGAGTTCGTGGGCGAGATCGGCGACGGCGAGAAGTCCGCCTTCCTGGGCGGGGCCGAGGCGCTGCTGTTCCCCATCGACTGGCCCGAGCCCTTCGGCCTGGTGATGATCGAGGCCATGGCCTGCGGGACCCCGGTGATCGCCTATGCCTGCGGCTCGGTCCCGGAGGTCATCGAGGATGGGGTGACCGGCTTCATCGTGCGCACCGACGCCGAGGCGATCGCCGCCGTCGGCCGGCTCAGTGGCCTCGATCGGCTGGTCGTGCGCCAGCGCTTCGAGCAACGCTTTTCCGCGACCGCCATGGCGCGCCGCTATGTCGACATCTACGCTCGGTTGACTGCGCCGGAAGAGGCCGATGTCGGCCTCGCCGCGGAATGAGGTAGCCGCATGGACGACCTCGCGCCGGCCCCGGAGGCCCAAGTCGCCCTGGGCGAGACCGGCGAACCGCGCGTCCCCCACCGGCTCTACGCGCTGAAGGATCGCAACACCTTCCTGGTGGCCGACGCCTTTGGCGACGTGCTGGGATCGGGCGACGGCCTGTTTCACGACGACACCCGCATCCTGTCGCGCTTCCAGCTGCTGCTGGGAACGCAGCAGCCGTCGCTGCTGTCGGCGGCCATCGCCACCGACAATGTGTTCTTCACCTCGCATAGCGCGAACCAGCACCTGCCGTTCCCCGGGGGGGCCGTGGCGCCGCCCGGCGTGCTGCACATCGCGCGCACCCGCTTCCTGTGGGACGATCGGCTGTTCGAGAAGGTCTCGATGGTCAACTACAGCCGCGATGACGTGATCATCCCGCTGGTCTTCGAGTTCGACGCCGACTTCAAGGACATGTTCGAGGTCCGCGGCCTGACCCGCACGCGGCGCGGCCTGCGCCATCCCGCCGAGCTCGACGGCCGCTCCGTGACGATCCGCTACACGGGCCTGGACGGCGAGGACCGCGCGAGCTTCATCACCTTCTCCGACCCGCCGTTCCGCCTCTCCGAGCACCGGGCGGAGTTCATGTATCCGCTGGCGCCGGAGAGCCACCTCGACCTCTATGTCGAGATCGGCATGTGCGCCGGGCCGACGCCGACCCGCGAGCGGTTCCGCAGCCACGCCGCGCGCGCGCGCTTCTCCATGCGCGAGCGGCGGCGCCATGGGGCGAGGCTGCGCAGTTCCGGGCGGCTGTTCTCCGAATGGATGGAGAAGTCGCGCGCCGACCTGGCCCTGCTCACCACCGAGCTCACCACCGGGCCCTATCCCTACGCGGGCATCCCCTGGTTCTCGACCACCTTCGGGCGCGACGCGATCATCACCGCCTGGCAGGTGCTGTGGCTCGACCCGTCGCTGGCCAAGGGCGTGCTGTCCTACCTGGCCGAGACCCAGGCGACCGAGGTCTCGGCTTTCCGCGACTCCGCCCCGGGCAAGATCATGCATGAGGCGCGGCGCGGCGAGATGGCGGCGTTGGGCGAGGTGCCGTTCGGCCGCTACTACGGCGGGGTCGACACCACGCCGCTGTTCGTGGCCCTGGCCGGCGGCTACGCCGAGCGCACCGGCGACATGGCCCTGATCGAGCAGCTCTGGCCCAACCTCCTGGCCGCCATCGGCTGGATCGAGAAATACGGCGACACCGACGGCGACGGCCTGATCGACTATGCCCGCGGCGCGGCGAGCGGGCTCGCCAACCAGGGCTGGAAGGACAGCCAGGATTCCGTGTTCCACGCGGACGGCCGCTTCGCCACCGGGCCGATCGCGCTCATCGAGGTGCAGGGCTACGCCTTCGCCGCCTACCGCGCCATGGCGACGCTCGCCGACAAGCGCGGCGAAGAGGAGCTGGCGCACGGGTGGCGCGCCAAGGCCGCCGAGATCCGCCACAAGGTCGAAGGGACCTTCTGGATGGAGGACGAGGGCTTTTACGCTATCGCGGTCGACGGCGACGGGGCGCTCTGCAAGGTGCTGACCTCCAATCCGGGGCACCTGCTGTTCACCCGGCTGGTGGCCCCGCAGCGCGCGCGCCGGGTGGCCGAGCGTCTGCTTCAACGCGACTTCGCGCCCGGCTGGGGCGTGCGGACGCTGGCCCACGGCGAGGCGCGCTTCAATCCGATGAGCTATCACAACGGCTCGGTGTGGCCGCACGACACGGCGCTCTGCGCCATGGGCATGTCGCGCTACGGCGAACGCGACGGCGTGGTGGCGCTGACGGCGGCGCTGTTCGAGACCGCCGCGAGCTTCGAGATGCGCCTGCCGGAGCTGTTCTGCGGCTTCTCGCGCAAGCCGGGCGAGCCGCCGGTGGCCTATCCGGTGGCGTGCCTGCCGCAGGCCTGGGCCGCCGGCTCGGTGTTCATGATGCTGCAGGCCTGCCTGGGCCTTGAGATCAGCGCCGCCGAGCGCACGATCACCATCACCGACCCGCGCCTGCCGATCGGCATCGACCGGCTGTGGATCGACGGGATCGCGGTCGGCGACCTCTCGGTCGACCTGGCCTTCGAACGCCACGGCGATACGATCCGCGTGGTCAGCGAGGCGCCGGCGGGCTGCGTCTGCGTGCAAGGACCGGAGCGCGCGTGACCCAAAGCCTCGAGCTCTTTCCCATCGGCAACTGCGCGGCGAGCGCGCTGATCGACGAGGCCGGGCGCTTCGTCTGGGCCTGCGCGCCCAGGGTCGACGGCGACCCGTTCTTCTCGAACCTGCTCAGCGGACCGGAGTCGGACCAGGGTCTGTGGGCGATCGAGATGGAGGGCCAGGCGCGCGCGACCCAGGCCTATCTGCGCAACACGCCCATCCTGCGCACCGAGCTCACCGACGCGGCCGGGGCGCGGCTGGAGATCATCGACTTCTCGCCGCGCTATCGGCAGTTCGGCCGGGTCTATCGCCCGCTGGCCTTCATCCGCCTGGTGCGGCCGCTGGCCGGTACGCCGCGCATCCGCATCAAGGTGCGCCCCATGGTGAATTACGGCGAGTGCGCGGCGACCCAGACCGTGGGCTCCAACCACATCCGCTACGTGGGCGGCGAGGTGACGCTGCGGCTCACCACCGATGCGCCGGTCAGCCACCTGCAGGACGAACGCACCTTCCGCCTGGAAGAGCCGATCGCGATGTTCCTCGGCCCCGACGAAGGCTTCGACGCCGAGATCGGGACCACGACGGAACGTATGCTGCGCGAGACCACGGCCCATTGGCGCGCCTGGGTGCGCACGCTGTCGGTGCCGCTGGAGTGGCAGGCCGCGGTGATCCGCGCGGCGATCACGCTGAAGCTCTGCGCGCACGAGGAGACCGGCGCCATCGTGGCGGCGCTCACCACCTCGATCCCCGAGCATGCGGTGACCAACGGCGAGGGCGGGCGCAACTGGGACTACCGCTACTGCTGGCTGCGCGACGCCTACTACGTGGTGCAGGCGCTGAACCGGCTGGGCGCCGCCGACATGCTGGAGAACTATCTCGAGTATCTGCGCAACCTGGTCGACCAGGCGACCCGCGTGGAGCCCGGCAAGTCGGGGCACGTGCAGCCGGTCTATGGCGTGGGCCTGGAGCCGGTGCTGACCGAGCGGACCGCGCCGCACCTGGCGGGCTATCGCGGCATGGGGCCGGTGCGGATCGGCAACCAGGCGCACGAGCACCTGCAGCACGACGTCTACGGCCAGATCGTGCTCTCCACCGTCCAGGCCTTCTTCGACGAGCGGCTGCTGAGGCCCGCCACCGTGGAGGATTTCCGCGCGCTCGAACCGGTGGGCGAGCGGGCCTATGAGCTGCACGACAAGCCCGACGCCAGCCTGTGGGAATTCCGCGGCCGCGAGGCGGTGCACACCTATTCGTCGGTGATGTGCTGGGCGGCCTGCGACCGGCTGGGCAACGCGGCGGTGCAGCTGGGCCTGCGCGAACGCGCCGACTACTGGAACGACCGGGCCGCCGAGATGCGCGCCAACATCGAGAAGCACGCCTGGAACGAAGAGCTTGGCCGCTACGCCTCGACCTTCGGCGGCGATGAGCTGGACGCCAGCCTGCTGCAGCTCGTCGACGTGCGCTTCGTTCCGGCCACCGACCCGCGGATGGCCGCCACCATCCAGGCGGTGGAGAAGGGGCTGCGACGCGGCCCCTTCATGCTGCGCTACGCCCTGCCCGACGACTTCGGCGCGCCGCAGACGGCGTTCAACTTCTGCACCTTCTGGCTGATCGAGGCCCTGCACCTGTCGGGCCGCACGGAGGAGGCGCGCCAGCTGTTCGACGAGATGCTCGAGCGCCGCACCAAGGCGGGCCTGCTGTCGGAGGACATGTCGTTCGACGGCAAAGAGCTCTGGGGCAACTACCCGCAGACCTATTCCCTGGTCGGGCTGATCAACTGCGCGACGCTCTTGTCGCGGCCCTGGTCCAGCGTCCGCTAGTCCAGCCAGGCGCGCTCGGAGCGCTCGATCAGGGCGAAGGCGCCCGAGGGGCCCCAGCTGCCGGCCGCGTAGGGGCGTGGCTGGATGCCGGCCTCAGCCCAGGCGTCGGCGACGCCATCGACCCAGCGCCAGGCTTCCTCCACCTCGTCGCGCCGCACGAACAGCGTCGAGTTGCCGTGGATCACGTCCAGCAGCAGCCGCTCATAGGCGATGCGGCGGCGCGCGCCCGGGCCCTCATAGGCGCGGAGCAAGGACAGCGAGAGCGGCATGGATTGCAGGCGCATCCCGCCCTTCGAGATCCCCGGCGACTTGTTCATCAGGGTCAGCGCGATGTCCTCGTCCGGCTGCAGGTCGATGACCAGCCGGTTGGCCACCAGGTCGTCCTTCGCCGAATTGCCGAAGATCGAGTGCGGCACCGGCTTGAACTGGATGACGATCTGGGTGCGCTTCTCCGGCATCCGCTTCCCGGTGCGCAGGAAGAACGGCACGCCCGCCCAGCGCCAGTTGTCGATGTCGGCGCGCAGGGCGACGAAGGTCTCGGTGCCGGTCGGCTGGCCGCGCTCGGCCTCGTAGCCGGCCGCCTCCTTGCCGCCCACCACGCCCTTTGTGTACTGGCCGCGGACCGAGGCGGCCTGGGCGTCGGCGCGGGTGAAGCGGCGCAAACTGCGCAGCACCTTGACCTTCTCGTTGCGCACCGAGCGCGGATCCATGTCGGCGGGCGGCTCCATGGCCACGAAGCAGAGGAGCTGCAGCATGTGGTTCTGCAGCATGTCGCGCAGGGCGCCATACTCGTCGTAGTAGGGCCAGCGGTCGCCCACGCCCTCGGTCTCGGCCACCGTGATCTGCACGTGGTCGATGGTCAGGTTGTTCCACAGCGGTTCGAAGAGCGTGTTGGCGAACCTGAGCGCGATCAGGTTCTGCACTGTCTCCTTGCCCAGGTAGTGATCGATGCGGAACACCCGCTCCTCGTCGAACACCGCGCCCACCGCCCCGTTCACCTGCCGCGAGGTTTCCAGGTCCCGGCCGATCGGCTTTTCCAGCACGATGCGGCTCTCCGGCGTCGCCAGGCCCGACTCCGACAGGGCCGCGCAGACCTTGGCGTAGAGGCTGGGCGAGATCGCCAGGAAGAACATCGGCCGCGCGCAGCCGTTCAGGTGGCCTTTAAGTTCCTTGGCGCCCTCCGCCGTCGTCGCATCGCAGGCCACATAGTCCAGCCGCTCCGAGAACCGCGCCCACACCGCGTCGTCAAGGCCCTCGGGCCGGGCCTTCATGATCGCCTCGACCTGGGCGACGAATTCGTCCTTCGAGAGCTTGGCGCGCGCCGTCGCCACCAGCTTGAAGCCCTTGGGCAGATGGCCGTCGGCGTCGAGGAAATAGAGCGACGGAATGACCATCCGGCTCGACAGGTCGCCGGTCGCCCCGAACAGGACGAGCGCGTCCGCCAGGGGCGGGTCGGCCGGCGTCGTCTGGGGCATCGGGCTCTATCTCCGTGGATGAGTGGTCCGGCGCATAGCGCGGATTGCTCTATGGAACGTCAAGACGAGGTTCGGATTTCCATCATTGCAGGCGGGTGGCAAGCGGATCGAACAGGTCGGCTCGCGCGTTGAGCGTGTCGCCGGGAACCTCGCGTCATGTCTGTCGTCACCCTGAAAGTCGGATTGCCAGCGCCCAAGCCCCTGAGGCTCGGCGAGACCGCGCTGTTCCTGGACCTCGACGGCACCCTGGCCCCGATCGCGGCGCGGCCGCAGGACGTGCGCCCAGATCCCCGCCGCACCAGCCTGCTCGAACGCCTGGTCGACCGCCTCGACGGACGGCTGGCGGTGGTCAGCGGCCGCACGCTCGACGACATCGACCGCATTCTCGAGGGCTGCGTCACCTCGGTGGCCGCGGTTCATGGCCTGGTCCTGCGCCATCCGGACGGCCGGGTGGAGGCGACGCCGGCCCACGCGGGGCTCGCGGCCGCGACCGTCGGATTCCGCGCCTTCGCGGAGCTCCATCCGGGGCTGATGGTCGAGGAGAAGGGGCTTTCGGTCGCCCTGCACTTCCGCCAGGCCGCCGGCTACGCGTCCGCCGCGCGCGCCTGCGCCGAACAGCTCGCCGCCGCCACGGGCCTCACCCTGCAGAGCGGCGCCATGGTCGAGGAGCTGCGCACGCCGGGGCCCGACAAGGGCGCCAGCGTCGGCGCCTTCATGCGCGCGGCGCCCTTCGCCGGC
>JACXTT010007787.1_pt1 | contig 15021 bp, 15 predicted proteins | sample 9270951 | NCBI WGS metagenome assembly JACXTT01 (sample SAMN15532306, study PRJNA645909) | rock metagenome | isolation source: weathered quartz diorite | place: Puerto Rico | collected 2017-06-21
GGCTGATCATCCGGCGGGCCGGGGGTGCGGTGATTCATCCGGGGAACGTCCCTTGCGCCATAAGCGCGGGCATGACGCGGGCTGCGACCGTTAGCGGCAACACGGTCATCCTGAAACCCTCGAGCGACTCTCCCACCATCGCCGCACAGTTCGTGGAACTGCTGGAGGAGTGTGGCATGCCGGAAGGCGTGGTTAATTTCTGTCCAGGGGCCGGCGCGAGCTTCGGGAACGCGGTGGTTGCGCATCCCAAGACCCGCTACATCGCCTTCACCGGCTCCCGCGAAGTTGGCCTCGATATCAACAAGAGCGCGGCTACGCAGGCCCCGGGCCAGGTTTGGATCAAGCGGACGATTCTCGAAATGGGTGGCAAGGATGCCATCGTCGTGGACGCCGACGCCGATGTCGACTCAGCCGTCGAAGGCGTGGCCCAGGCCGCATTCGGCTTCCAGGGCCAGAAGTGCTCGGCCTGTTCCCGCGCCATTGTTGACGAGCGCATCTACGACAAATTCCTCGAGAAGCTGAAAGAGCGCGTGGAGAAAATTACGGTTGGCGATCCGGCGGAAAATGCCAACATGGGCGCGGTGATCAACGAAGGCTCCATGAAGTCGATCCTCGATTACATCGAAGTCGGGAAAAAAGATGGGCGCCTCATTACCGGCGGCAACCCGGCGAAGAGCGCCGGAGAAGGATATTTTCTGCAGCCCACCGTGATCGCCGATATTCCGCCCAAGTCGCGCCTGGAGCAGGAAGAAGTCTTCGGTCCGCTGCTGGCCGTGATCAAATCAAAGAACTACGACCATGCGCTCGAAATCGCCAACGACACGGAATTTGGCCTGACCGGCGCGGTGTATACGAAATCCCGCGAGAAAATCGAGCGCGCCATTCGCGAATTCCACGTTGGTAACCTCTACATCAACCGCAAGTGCACCGGCGCCACGGTCGCCGCGCATCCATTCGGCGGGTTCAATATGTCGGGCACGGATTCGAAATCTGGTGGCCCGGATTACTTGTACTTGTTCACGCAGGGTAAAGCCGTAGGCGAAAAACTTTAGGTTTTGGCCATGCGGGCGGCTTTCGAAGACGTAGGTCAAAGGCTATCCGCGAACATGGTTCTGTAGTGCCGGTACCATTCGCTTTGAAACCGCTCTTCAGGATCGTACTTCCTCTTTAACCGGAGAAATTGTGCAAACTGGGGATAGCAGCCTTCAACTTGCTTTCGAGAAACATAGCGGTGATACGTCAAGTAGTAGGTTCCTCCCCGCGTTGCTGCCATGTCTATAAGCCTTCGGAAAGCGTCCGCCGAACGCTGAAGCCCCTCGAGGTTGTGAACCGTGTGTAAGTTGAAGATGATGCAAGCATAAGGTTGCCTTGCCCAAGATAAGAAGGTCTCATCATCGCACTCGATAATACGGACGGTGCCATAGATCAAATTGACGTTGTTCGTGCGAAAATCTTCCCGCACCTCGTCGAAGAATCCCTTTAGCGTTGAGCGCGGGACGTTGATCTCAGTGATGATTTCACTGGCGGGATAGAGTGCGTGGACCTTCTGGTCGATTTCGAGGTGATAGTTGTCGGGGTAAATACTCAACTGGTGGGTGTCTGACCAGTAGACCTGTCCGTTGGTTGACAGATAGTAATCGGCATAGGTTTCGAATGCGCGTTTTTGGTTCGTGTGGGCAAGATATAGCAGTTGCCTCCAACTCTCATCAGACAATTGGTTCTGGGCCGGCGAGATTGGCGTCTCCATGGGAACCGGACGATAGCAGGAGAAAACACCTTTGTGCAGGAAATCCTCTGAGTCGCGCTCGATAGAGAATTGGAAATCACCATATTGAAATCCGTCAGAAACACGCTTGTTGAATGCGCTCATCAGATCGTCCACGGTCCGGATTTCAACAACCCGTTCGACCTTCCTTCTCGGCACCAGGCGCAATCGCACAGAGATAACGATTCCAAATAGTCCGTACCCGCCTACAACCAACCAGAATAGCTCAGGATTTTCGGTTCGGCTGCACGTGCGGGCCGTCCCCGTTGCATCTACGAGAACGAAGGATTCGACGTTACTGACGAACGGCCTCATCGTCAGGCCGCGCCCATGCGCGTTTGCAGCAATGGTTCCAGCTATCGTCAGTCGATCCGCGCCGGTTTGTTTTTGGGCTATTCCCCAAGGCTGGCGGTCTGCATTTTGCAGTATGAGATAACCTTCAATCAGCTCTGGCCACTCAATCCCAGCTTCCACCTCGAGGATTCCGCCCTGACGATCCAGATGGATCACTCGATTGAGCTTTCTGATATCAATCAACAAAGTATCGGTACCAAATTGCTGCCCTCCCATTGCGTGCCGCCCACCCGCAACCGAGATTATCTTCCGATCTTTTCGGGCGGTACGAACGATGGCCTGCACATCTTCCAGAGATCGTGGCTCTAGAATGGCCCGCACCCGAGTGGAATTGAGTTGAGAGTGAATATCGTTGACAAGGATCGATCCAGATTCTGACCTTAGGTTTCCAGATGCACTTGAAGCGACGGCAAGAGCAACCGAGCCAGCAATGAACTCGCGTCTCGAAATCGTGTTTCCAGTGTCAACCATTGGAGGATAGCCGCCTACAAACTCTAAAGCAAGAACGGCACGAGACGCCACGTTCGCCGCACATATTGCCTGTAGGGCTCCCCGAGGGCCGCGGTGAGGGCAGCTTCCTCGATCGGTATGCGATAAGCATAGGCGGCCCCCAGGCAGGAAAGGGCCGCGGCAAGCCCCGCCCAGTTTCCAAGCGTCATACCGAATCCAAGCAAAGTCAAAAGCGCGCCACTATAGGAAGGATGACGAATGTAGCGATACGGTCCTGCTTCAATTAAGACCTGGCCGCCGTGTATCGCAATATCGAACGTGAAATACTCTCCCAGGATTCTTGCCGAGAACCAGCGAAGTACGATCCCAAATAGCATGAGGCAGATGCCGACAAAAAAGACCAAGGTCCGTTTCCACGATATGGCGGCTTGCGGCAGGAGAAAGGAGAGTGAAAAATCCAACGCTATTCCAGTCCACCAAAGAACCGCGATGAGAGTAAGAGAGCCTTTATCTTTGGCTTCCGCGGCGCCGGTCGCCCTCTTTACTTTCCAGGCGATCACTTCCGGAAATATCCACGATGCCAACGCGCCCCAAAAGATCAGAGCGTAAATCGGTCCCGCGATAAATGGCACAGGGCGCAATTTCCAGATCTCTCAAGTAAGTTACAACTTATAAACCAAGGCCCGTACACTTGGCTATTGAGTTATAGAGGCCGAATCAGTTAAAATATCTACTTCGCGCAGCGTCGTGTGCCCGATTTGGTTCGAGTGGGTAATCCTCTGTAACACTTCTGTAACAAAGTATCCTCACAACCCTTTCTAAGATTCTTTTAATTCCCATAAGTTGCGCAAAAAGGTTTTATGGCCGTGATCGAAAATTGCAATTGGACAAGCCCACTATCGTCTCCTATGGTTAAAGAATGGCTAGCTCATCTACGATCGACGACTCCTCAGTGGATTTTCTTCATGAACTTGGCACTCAAATGGCCTCCGCGGACGCGCTGCACGAAGTGCTCGCGCGGGTTGTGGATTTTGCATCGGCCCTGGTGAAGTGCGATTCCTGCTTGATTTATGTGCTGGAGGACGATGAACTGCTGCTTCGCGCCTCCAAGAACCCTCACCCGGATGTTGTAGACAGGCTGAAACTGCACGTCGGCGAGGGCATCACCGGCTGGGTGGCGGAACATCGCGAACCGGTTGCGGTCTCAAAAAACGCTTCCAAGGATCCTCGCTTTCAATTCTTCCATGAATTACCGGAGGACACTTATGAAGCCTTCCTGTCTGTGCCGCTGCTATCTCGCGGGCGCGTGGTGGGCGTGATCAACCTGCAGCACCGGCGCCCGCACGTGCACAACCAGAAGGAAGTCCGGCTTATCTCAACCGCCGGGTTCCTGGTGGGAGCTGAAATCGAGATGGCGCGGCTGGAGAGCGAGAATACGCATCTCTCGCAGAAGCTGGAAACTCGAAAGATCGTGGAACGCGCGAAGGGCATTTTACAGCGCGATCTTTCGCTCGATGAAGAGCAGGCGTATCTGGCCTTGCAGCGTCAGAGCCGGCAGACGCGGAAATCGATGCGGGAAGTGGCCGAAGCTGTGGTCGTCACCGATGAATTGCGGCGCAGCTCCCGAACCAATACTAACTGACCAATACCAGCTAAGGAGGTTGCTAAACATCCGTCGCGCATCCTCTGCGACGAATTCGTCCCAAGAAAATGCGGAAGCGGACTTCGGCATGTCCGCTTCCGCATCGATTGGTTTGCGAACCCTACTTGCCGGGCTGAGGCCCGGCGATCGGGCCCAGTTTGGCCGTCTCCGCAGCTGGCGTCTGCGCCTTAGGCGGCGCAAATTGCAAGCGCACACCGAGATCTCCCAGGTACAACGCACTCACAAACGATTCGCCGCTCTCATCTCGACGAAGAACCAATTTGCTGTCCTCCGTGGGTCTTTCCGTAGAGACCGACTGTGGTAAGACGAGTGCAATCTGAGAACTGCCGGCTTTGCCCACCATGATCGGTGCCGGCAGGCCGGGAGACTGCAGGGAGAACGAGTAGACTCCGGGGGACAACAGCACGTTTCCCCAGCGGGTTTCGTGGGTGAGAGTAAACGTCCCCTTGGCCGACTGCGCGTAGGCGGCGCCTACAGACGCGCCTAATGCGCCGATGGCAAGGGTAAGGATGAGCAGCGAACGGCGAATTGATTTCATGACCTGATCTCCTCTGTGGTTGTCGTGAGCGGACACACCGGCGCTTACGCCGAATAGCGTCGCTCGCGTGATTTTGTTGGGACGACGAGGTCAGGAATGAACCGAATTGGAACTACAGGGGCTAGAAAACGAACTTCAAAGTTCGCAGCACGTACGTTTGCACTCCATTTCGTGCAAACTACTGAACACTGCTACTGTGCCAGTACGAGACAGCAAAGTCCAACGCAAAAAACCGATTGCGGCCATCAGAGCAGATCGCATGATCCGGAACCTCTACGAAGTGACTCCGGCTCCGGCCTGCGGTATGGCCGCCGCCGCCGTCGCTGCCGCGGCTTCGTTCAGAATCCGGTGGTGGATGGTGAACAACGCCAGCTCCAGCCGGTCGGACACTCCAATCTTGTCATACACGTTGCGCAGGTAATTCTTGATCACCTGCTCGGTGGTTCCGAGCTGCGAGGCAATTTCCTTGTTCTTGTAGCCCTGCACAATCAGCGCTACGATGCGCAGCTCTTTTGCGGTCAAGCGGTCGCGCACCCGGAGTCCTACCATATCGTTCTCCGTCAACTCGCTGGGAACCGCGATGTCCTGTACCCAGTTCTCGCCGCGCGCCACCTTGCGCACGCAATCCACCAGCGCAGCGCTGGTCACGTTGCGGTAGACCACGCCGTGGGCGCCGGCACCCATGTAACGTTGGGCACTTTCGCCGGTATCCGCCAGCACGACGACCCGGGTCTTGGCTTTGTCCGCGGCTTGCAGAACGCCCGGAAAATCGGAGTGGAAACCGCCCGCGACCACTAGAACTGCGGCGCGGAATTTGTCCAGGGCCATGAACATCTGCTCCTGGGTTTGCGCCTGCGCCACGATGCGCATTTCGTCTTCGACCGCCAGCACTTTGGCGATCCCCGCGCGAAAGATGGCTTGATTGTCGGCCAGAATCAATTTGAGCATTGCTTAAGCTCCTCGCCTCTAGTGGCGAACGAAATCGTAGGAGTCAATCACGCAGGCTACGCCGCGCGCCTCCGTGGGACCGCCGGCGGGCTCATCGGTACGCACCACACGGCCCCGGCACTGGATGACCACGCCTTCCTTGGCCCCCGTCATTTCTGGCGGTAAAGTAATCTCGAACTCGACGGTCGAGCCGATATCCATCGCGGTTTCGGACCGGATGTATACTCCGGCGGCGCTTAGGTTTCCGGTGACTCCGCTGTGCTCGCCGCCTTCTTCAGACTTGTGAATCTTGATCGGCAATTCCAGGGGGAAGCGTTTCCCCGTCCGCGCATCGGACACAAGACCTCCTCAGCTTCTGCCCACTTTGATCTGCCTAACCCAGCTCGGGCCCGGATCTCACGAATGGATACCGAAATGATGTGCTTGCGCGGTTATATCACGGATGACACCCCCCGCAAAAGCCTGAACACCGCCCGGACAGGGGTAGGAACTAGGTTCCCCCTCCTAAGCTTTCAGGCTGCTGGCCCGGTCTGGGAACCGTTCAGGCGATCGGAGTGTGGGGCGGGCACTCCTGTCCGCCGCCTTTGATTTTGTTTTTGCTTCTGACTCTCTTATCGCAAGGCTCCATTTCAAAACGCGCTTCCGCCGCCGCCGCCGAATCCGCCACCCGAGAAGCCGCCCCCGCCACCGCCGCCAAAGCCAGATCCGCTCGAGCTTGATCGCGGTGCGGAAACGAATACCTGGTGCATATCCGTCGCCATGTTGTGCATCGAGCTCGAGAAGAAGACGGGATTGAAGCCAGTCGGCCCGCCTGGTGACACGTACCAACTGGGCGGGTTCTGAATGATTCCGGCAAAGGCCTGCGCCCAGTGGTGTTCCACTCCGAGCGCCATCGCATACGGCAAATATTTTTCAAAGGTATCCGGGGGCATACGCTTGAGCCGGTCGGCGTCCACGCGGTTCATGAACTCCTGGAAGCCCAGCACGGCTACGCGCGTGCGCCCACCCTGGACGGTTTTCGCCGACATCTCGCGCGCGAACAGCCACCAGATCACGGCGGAGATGATGCCGCATCCGACGAGAAGGACAACCGAGTTGAATACTTGCTTGTATCCCGTGAACTGCGCGACGAGAAACGGAGCAACGATTACGATTAGCGCTCCGACGCTGTAGGCATTGGCCGAGTCCGGATCGAGCAGGTACATGCCTTTTCTCTTCAGCGCCGACTTAATATCCTGCTGGATGACCGGGATTGCGGTATAGAAGCGGTTTTTCAGACTGGACAGCCGGGTCTGCTGCCCACCGGCGAAAATATTTTCCAGCATCACGCGCTCGTGTGGCGCCAGCCCTTGCCATTCGGTGACCGGCTTCAGCAGGTGAAAAATGTAGTCTTTGGAATGGAAGATAACCAGACTCGTTTCCATGGTCTCTTCGATCTTCACGTAGCCCCGCACCGCCAGATCTACAATCGTGGACGTAATGTCGCGGGGATGAACCGTGTCATCGATCAGCGCGCCCGCTTCCGCCGGTGACATGCCCGGCGGCGGCACGTACATGGGCGCCACCGATCGCCCAGGATCGGGATCGCGCCCTTTGTACCGCCACAGCCCAAACATCACACCCAGGGTGACGAAGGGCAGGAACGCAATGGGATTGCTGCCCAGAAACCAGAACGCCCGCGCCAGCACGCCCGGTTCTTTCACAATGCCTTTGGGGATGAAGATATCAATCGTCATTCCGCCGCGCATGGGAAGCGGATTTCTGGTCTCGAAAGCAACGTCTGCGCCATTGACCTCTGAAGTCGCATCGCGCTGGGCCGATCCATAGGCGCCGGTGAAAGCCTGCGCTCGCAGCGTTCCAGCTGCGTTCTCCGGCAAGTAAACATGGGCTTCGGCGTGATCGATCGGCACCGGCCAGTCGTTGCCGGTGACGTTCCAGTAGAACTCGTCGTGATCTTCGAAATATCGGATGCCGTTGCGGACGATGTAATCGATCTCCACTGTGCGCGTAGTGTCCAAAGCACCGGGGATGTAGATTTTCAAGTCACGATAGTTGCCGGAAGTCTTGGATTCATACTTCAGTTTCCGCCCAGTGGCATCGGTAACAGCAATGACATCCAGAAATAGGGTGTAGTTCGTGCCTTGCGGCCCGGGATACTCGATGGGAATGGTGCGATGGATGCCGTGCCATTGGCCGACGAAGACAAGGTCAATACGTTCCTTCACCAGCGTGGAACCGTCAGCGCTGATGGAGATGACGTCCTGGAAGTCGGCGATCCTCCAGCTCTGCGCGAAGAGTGGAGCTGTCAGAAAACAAAAACAGACCAGCCACAGAAGTTTTCGTCTGGCCGCCAACATCCTAGAACTTCACCGCAACCGGCTCCCGGTCGACCGCGGCCACCTCAAAGAACTGGCGCTGCTGGAAGCCGAACATGCCGGCAAGAATATTCGTGGGGAAAGACTGAATCTTCGTATTCAGATCGCGCACCACCGCGTTGTAGTAGCGGCGCGCGTTCTGGATCGTCTCCTCGGTCTGGCTGAGCGAACCCTGCAATTGCGTGAACTCCTCGGAAGCCTTCAGCTCCGGATAATTTTCGGCCACGGCAAACAGGCTCTTCAGGGCGCCGCTGAGCTGGTTCTCGGCCACGGCCTTGTCGCCGGGAGTGGTGGCCTGCATGGCCTGGGAGCGGAACTTGGCAATGTTCTCGAACGTGCCCTTCTCGTGGGCGGCGTAATCTTTGACCGTTTCGACCAGATTGGGGATCAGATCGTGGCGGCGTTTGAGTTGGACGTCAATGTCTGACCAGGCGTTGTCGCAGCGCACACGCAACTGAACCAGGCTGTTGTACATCCCAATCAGCAGGACAACAATGGCAACCAGAATGCCCAGGAAGATTAAAGCCATGACCCTCTCCCTCGCGTGGAATGGGAACAGGGGCGACGGTAGCACACTGAGCATCCCCGCGCAATCGCTGGAACCAACGGAACAACAGAGCGGCGGAACAACTGGAGTATCGAGGTGCAGCCCCGGCAGTTTAAGATTAATGCGAGGTGAAATATCAGCTACGGACGAAACCTGGCAAGATGGCTGACCGCGCTGTTGATTTCCTTGTCGGCAATTGCTGCCCCGGCCCAGACCTGCTTGACCACCAGCGATATGGACGAGGCCACGCGCTCGGCAATGGTGACTACTGGCACGCGCCTTTACGATATGGCAGCACGCGGCGACGCAGCCTCTTTGCGGCAGAGTGCCATCACCAGCCTGGCAACGAATTTCTCTGGTATCGAAAGCGCGGTCAAAGATAACCAGGCCCATCTGGCGGCTACGCAACCTGCGCCGCGTCCGCCGTTCCTGCTGAGGGCAGAGGGAACCGAGCCGTTGGCGCGCGCGGAGTTTCTGTGCGGCGTTTTTGGAGCCCAGGGGCAGACGCGGGACAGTGCGGTTTTTGTGATTCCCAATCTGCCCCCAGGAAATTATGGAATTGTCACGCTGGATGCGTCTTCCGCCCAGGCCGCTTACACGGTGTCATTTGTACTGCAGCAGCAAGCCGGCGAGTGGAAGCTGGGTGGGTTCTATGTCAGGCTGACCCAGGTGGCAGGTCATGACGGCAACTGGTTCGCCGACCGCGCCCGCGGGTTCAAGACGAAAGGACAAAACCACAACGCCTGGTTTTACTACGGCGAAGCCCGCGAACTCCTGGTTCCAGTGCCGTTCATGGCCACCGCTTCAACCGACAAGCTGTATGACGAGATGCAAACGGTAAAACCGGCCGATTTGCCTCCGGTGGATCTGACCGCAGGAGCGAAAACCTACAGGCTCACTGATCTGTTCCCCGTCTCCGTTGCCCAGGATTTCGATTTGGTGGTGAAGTATCAGTCCGCCGACGTTTCCGACAGCGGACGTACGTTTCAGGACAATGCCGCAGTGATGAAAGCGCTAGTGGCTAAGTACCCCGAGTTACGCGACGGCTTCGCGGGCGTCGTCGTCCGCGCTGTCGAACCGTCAGGACGGGATTATGGATCGATGTTGCCGATGAAGGAAATTAAATAGCTTCTAGCCGCTAGCTTCTGGCCTCCGGGTTCCGGCCTCTCCTTCAGCTTGCAGTCTTTTCTGAGCTAGAAGCTAGAAGCTGGAAGCCAGAAGCCACGGTCGATTGCTAAAAGACACAATCCTCAGGATCCTTGTCTTCCCGCAAACCCAGAAACACAGGAGCACGTAACTTGGCGCCGCCTTCCGCGGTGGCATGCGTCCATTCCGAGAATTTGATTTCCGCCACCAGTTCCGCTTTCACCCAGTGCACTTTTCGCAATGCTTCCACGCCGTGGGGAAAGGGGCTGCGGTCCGTCTCCCGCTTGTGCAATTCGTCCCAGATTTCCTTCAGCATCGCCTGATCGAATCCACTGCCGGCCTGGCCCACATGAATGAGGTCTTTATTTTCGTCGTACAAGCCGAGCACAATCGATCCAAAATACGCACGGCTGCCTTCGGGATCGGTGTATCCTCCAATGACGCAGTCCAGCGTCTGGGTAATCTTGACCTTCAGCCACGCCTGACTGCGGCGCTCTTCGTAGTAACTGTCCCGGCGCTTGGCCAGAATCCCTTCCAGCCCCTTTTGTTTGGCCACATCGAATAGCGTCTTACCCTGGGAAAAGTGATCGGAGTAGCGGACGGGGCCGGTCGAGTCAACGCCGGTCGAATCAATGATGCGTGCCAGAGCGTTCTTGCGCTGCTCCAGCGGCACCCGGTGAAGATCGTAGCCGTCCAGGTAGAGCAGATCGAAGACGTAGTAGAGCACTGGAATATCCCGGCGGGCTGTGGTGCGCCGGCCACCATCCCGAATTCCGGTGCGCTGCTGCATCAGGCTGAACGAGGAACGACCTTCCTCATCCAGCGCAACGATTTCGCCGTCTAGAATCGCGGTCTCCGCTTTGATGGATGCGGCCAGATTGTGAAGTTCGGGATACTGGGCGGTGAGGTCATTCTGATTGCGCGACACCAGACGAACTTTGCCCTTGGCGATGAACGCAACCGCGCGATACCCGTCCCACTTGATTTCAAACAGCCAGTCAGGATCATCGAACGGCTCGTCGACCGAGGTAGCCAGCATGGGGTGAACCGCGGTCGGCATGGGCCGCCTGACCGCTCCATCTAAACCCTTGACCACAGAGGACGCAGAGGACACCGAGGGATTCTCTTTACTTTCCGCCTGTACTAACGATTTGGGATTATTCTTAGTTCGAATCTTCTCAGCTTTTTTTTTAACTCTGCGCTTCTCTGTGTCCTCTGTGGTCATCGCTGTTTTGCTCTTGTTCTTATCAAATTTCGCGATCGCATCAGCCAACCAGGGCGCTTTCACCGCACCTCGCGATGCGGGACGGCTGCTGGTCCACTTTGCCGAGCCCTGATCTCCCGCGATGTCGGACATGCTGCGGCCGGTGAGCGCCGATTCATCGTACTGTTCGATGGCGTAGCCCGTCACCACCGCATTATCCTGCTTCTTGATCAACAGCCACTCCGTGCCCTTGGTGCCGGGACGACGCGACCGCATGTGAATCAGCGCGAAATCGCCATTCAACTTCTTTCCGTGCAGCCGGATCTTGAAATCGCCCTTCTTCAACATGGCCGAGGCTTCCGTGTCGGTCCCAGGAACAAATTTTCCTTTCACCGGCTCGGGCGAGAGCGGTTCCCACGTGCCCACATCCCACACCATCACCGTGCCAGCGCCGTAGTTGCCTTCGGGAATGGTGCCTTCAAAATCAAAGTAGGAGACGGGATGATCCTCCACCTGCATAGCCAGGCGTTTGTCGGCGGGATCGAGCGATGGGCCTTTGGGCACCGCCCATGACTTCAGCACGCCTTCCATTTCCAGGCGGAAGTCGTAGTGCAGGCGAGTCGCGCGGTGCTTTTGCACCACAAAGCGGTGCTGGGATTTTTTTTCGAGCTTCGGAGGGGGCTCGGGAGTTTCCTCGAAACGGCGCTTGCGTTGGTATTCGTCGAGCGACACACGCTCATTCTAGCGCCTGCGGCAATGAAATTCCCGAACCTGAGATGCGGGACGGACTTGGAGACTTTCCCCGGCGCATCAAATTCGACGCGCCGGGGCAAGCAAAGGATCAGGCGGCCTTCCCGGCTGCGATGCGGCGGGTAGTCCAGGTATCGACGTTGTAGGTTTCGACCGCGGGATCGCGTTTCAGGAATGGTTTGACCATCTCTGCTATGCGGTTGTAGTGCTCACGCTGATAGCGCTCCGCATCCTGCTTGCTGTTCCAGAAGCTGACGGAAACGATCCGTTCCGGATCGTTATCAGCGACCAGACTGATCAAGTCCACAAAGCCTGGTTGCTTCTGTAAGATGGGCAGCACGTCGTTGCGCAGTTTGTTAGTGAAGTCATCCTTTTTGTCCGGCTTCACGTGGCATTCCACAAAGCGGGTAAACATGAGGGTAATCTCCTTTCGCATTCGCTGGAATTAGAGAGAGGACTCGGCCCGCCGCCCAAACAGCTCAACCCACCAGCCAGAACGGCGGGGAAGGATTGGTTGCCCTATTTGTCTACTAACAGAGCGATGAGATGAAAATTATAGTCCCGTTGACCAGTCGCAGTTTTGCACAGGCCAGCCATTCATGAACCGTGAATATCCCGATGCGCCACTCGTAGGCGTAGGCGCAATTATCATCGACAACGGATGCGTACTGCTGGTCAAGCGCGGGCATCCGCCGCTGGCCGGCGAGTGGTCCATCCCAGGAGGCGCGCTGGAATTGGGAGAAACCCTCCGGGAAGCCGCGATCCGCGAGGCCCGGGAAGAAACCTGCCTCACCGTCGAGACCGCCGAACTGCTGGGGGTGTATGACCGCGTGCTGCGCGACGACGAAGGCCGCACGCTCTATCACTTCGTGCTCATCGATTTTCTTTGCCGCCGGGTCGCGGGAGAAGCGCAGGCGGCCGACGACGCCGACGAAGTGCGCTGGTTCACTCCCGCCGAAGCCGCCAAGCTTGCGTTGGCCGAAGACACGGCGGAAGTAGTCCGGCTCGGATTCCAGAAAGCCTCCCAGACATAAAGAGCAGGTATAATCTCCGTCCACTGGGTTGCTATGCCTCTCGCTTCCGTTTACTTGGCCAACGTGCTGGGCGGGTGGTGGGAGCGACGGTTCCTCTGCTGCTGATCGAACTCTATGGCTTCCGCGGCACCCTGAAAGTCGGATCCACTGTAACGGTGCACTGGGCGTGTCGGCAATCATCCTCAGTGCGGTGCATGCGGTGCGCTCTCGTACAGACGTAGCTAGCTACGTCTCTACCCCGAAAGAGCCCCCCGCCACTAGCAGCTCCTCAATCGCGACCGCCAAACCACTCGTCCTGCTATTCCTCACCGGCCTAACCAGCATGGGAATGGAGGTCGTCTGGATCCGGCAGTTCACTCCGTACCTCGGCACCGTGGTCTACGCCTTTGCCCCCGTCCTCGGCACCTACCCGGTCTCCACCTTCCCCGGCTTGCAGGTCTATCGCTTGTGGAGCAAGAAAAATCGGCGGGAAGGCACGCTGATCCATCACCGCAGCCAGCGAATAACCACCAGACCGGAGTTAAAGGATGTTCCGGAACGCTTTGTAAAGAATGCCATGGGACTGGACAGCTTTCAGCGCCGTGCAAGCCGTCAAAAAGGGAGGGGCACGGTTTCGGCCGTGCCTCTTTTGCGGGCTCGCGTGGCCATCCCTGGCCATGTGGGGACGGGTCTCCGACCCGTCCAGGCCGAGCGCAGCTCGGCAGTTGTCTTCGAGGGCTCCAGAGGACAAGGCTACAGCCGGTTAATTAAAGCCGCCACATACCCCGCCCCGAACCCATTATCAATATTCACCACGCTCACATTGGACGCGCAGGAATTCATCATCCCCAAAAGCGCCGCCAGTCCCTTGAACGCCGCGCCGTAGCCTACGCTGGTGGGCACCGCGATCACCGGCACGCCCACCAACCCGCCCACCACGCTGGGCAGAGCGCCTTCCATCCCGGCGCAAACGATCACCACCCGCGCCCGCGTCAGCGACACGCGATTTGCCAGCAACCGGTGAATTCCGGCGATACCCACGTCGTAAAGATGCTCGACGTCATTGCCCATCAGCTCAGCTGTAACCACGGCTTCCTCCGCCACCGGAATGTCGCTGGTGCCGGCGGAAACCACCGCGATGATTCCTTTGCCGTATTTCTTCCGGTCGCGCTGCAGAACGATCGCCCGCGCCAGCCCCCGATATTCGGCCTTCGGAACTCTCTTCCTTACCGCGGCCAGCTGTTCTTCGCTCGCCCGCGTGGCCAGAATGTTTCCTCCATGCCTGGCCAGCCGGGAGAAAATCGACGCCATCTGCGCCGGCGTCTTGCCCTGCCCGAAGATCACCTCCGGCATTCCGCTCCGCAGCGCACGATGGTGGTCCACCTTGGCGAATCCCAGATCCTCAAAAGGCAAATGCCGCAAACGCTCGACCCCTTCATCGGGAGAAAGCGTTCCCCGGCGGACTTGCTCGAATAGTTGGCGGATGGAATCGGCGTTCACAGAGGCACTTAGCCGTCAGCATTCAGCCGACGTGCGCCTAGATTAGCACCTCGGCTTTCAAAATGATTTCCTCTGTGCTTCTCTGCGTCCTCCGTGGTTAAAAGCGGGCACGACTATCGTGTTACCGAGGCTGGCAGCTTCTTGGCATTGCAGCGGACTTTCGCGGCGATTTCCCGAAACATCTCTTTTGCCACACCCGGCTCTTCCAGGTGACCGAGAAACAACCGGCGCAGCATACTCCGTGGAACTCTTCCCTTGAGATAGGCCTCATACAACGCATCGCCCAGCATGTAGCCGAGCAACTGGGCGCTGGCATCGATCTTCCGCCGCTCGGATTCCGATGCATCTTGCAACTCGCGGCCGGCGCCGTCCTCAGCAGCGGGACGCGCCGGGTACAGCACCCGCGATCCGAAGTATCCCAAAGCGCATTCCAGGGCTTGGGCGTAAAAACGATTCGAGCTGGCGCGAGGCTCATTGTTTCCCCGCGCGGGCAGTCCGCGGCAGGCATGATGCAAAAAGCGCGCGGCTTCTTCCGCCACATAGGTCATCTTGAATTCGCGCACGTAGAACACGTTCACCTGCGGCAGATACACGCTGCCTCGCTGTTCCACATGATGCACCATGGCCTCGGTTTCTTCCTCCGTCGCCGAGTGGCGGGAGAGCAAATGGGCCCGGCCCGCGTCCGGGGCCGGGCACAAACCCTCCGGCCTCAGGGCCGCCAAGAAAGCCGGCCTGGCTCCGTTTGGCGGGGGTTAGCGGTTGTGTTTT
>JACXTT010007788.1_pt1 | contig 15020 bp, 16 predicted proteins | sample 9270951 | NCBI WGS metagenome assembly JACXTT01 (sample SAMN15532306, study PRJNA645909) | rock metagenome | isolation source: weathered quartz diorite | place: Puerto Rico | collected 2017-06-21
GTACCCGCCGATGAGAGTCCGATGGAGGGCCAGAAATCGGATCGTGTCTTGCTGAGGCGAGGCTTCGATCAGAACGCCGACACCGAGCAGGTCGAGCGAGACGAGCGCGGAGTTTACGACATCGAAATCGAGGAATCCGGCCGGATTGAGCTCAATGCGGGTGTAACCGCTGGGTATTTGCTGGTGAACGACCAGCATGAAGACTTGCCGCCCGGGACCAGCTTCAAGAGTGGAATTTTCTACTGGCAGTTGGCGCCTGGATTCCTGGGCGACTACCGCATGGTTCTGGCCGGGCCGAACGGAGTCGACAAGCCTGTGCGTGTACGCGTGCTGCCCAAATCGTATTCCGCTACGCGCAATTAATAGCCGTAAACCGCGTCCTGCTGGCCCGCTGCCGTATAATCAGAGAAGTCGCCCTCAAGCCTGAGCGCTCCCGAATTGAATCATGTTCGATAACCTATCCGAAAAGCTGCAGCGCGTGTTTAAGAACCTGCGCGGCGAAGGAAAGCTGACTCCGGAAAACATGGAGGCGGCGTTACGCGAGATTCGCGTCGCGCTTCTTGAAGCGGACGTTCATTTCCGAGTGGTCAAGCAGTTCATCGAAAACATCAAGCAGAAGGCCATGGGCGAAGATGTGCTCACGGCGCTTTCGCCTGCGCAACAGGTGGTCAAGATCGTCCGGGACGAATTGATCAAGACACTGGGGAGCCATCAGTCGAAACTGCGGATGGCCAACGAGCCGCCGACGACGATCATGATCGTCGGGCTGCAAGGATCGGGCAAGACCACTACGACTGGGAAGCTAGCGCGTTGGCTGTCGAAGAACGGGCACAACCCGCTTATGGTTTCAGTGGACGTTTATCGGCCGGCGGCGCGGCAACAGTTGAGCGTAATCGCGCGCGATATCAAGCTGCCGATCTATGATGGAACGCCCGAAGAAACAAAGCCCGCGGAGCTGGCAAAATCGGCACGGCGCGACGCCACACAGACCGGCCGCGATGTTCTGCTGGTGGATACAGCCGGACGGCTTCACATCGATGATCAACTGATGCAAGAGCTGCAAGGGTTGAAAGAACAACTGGCGCCGGCCGAAATCCTGTTTGTAGCGGATGCGATGACTGGTCAGGACGCGGTCAAGTCGGCGGATGAGTTTCACAAGCGGCTCGGCATAACAGGCGTAATTCTCACTAAAATGGACGGCGATGCGCGCGGCGGCGCGGCGCTTTCGATCCGCAACATCACGAATCAGCCGTTGAAATTTGTAGGAGTCGGTGAAAAATTCGATGCGCTCGAACCGTTCCATCCGGATCGCGTGGCGCAGCGGATCCTGGGCATGGGCGATGTCCTGTCATTGATCGAGAAAGTCGAAGAGAACATCGATCAAAAGCAAGCCGAGGAGATGCAGCGGAAGCTGCTTGATGACGAGTTTACACTGGACGATTTTCGCAACCAGTTGCGGCAGATCCGGAAGCTGGGGCCGCTTGAATCGATCTTGGGCATGATGCCGAATATCGGACCGATCAAGCAGCTTAAAGACGTGAAGGTGGATGAAAAGGAACTAACGCGCGTGGTGGCGATCATTGACTCGATGACGCCTAAAGAGCGCGCCAATCACATGATCATCAACGGAACACGCCGCAGGCGTATCGCCAAGGGCAGCGGCACTACCGTTCAGGAAGTGAACTCGCTTCTCAAGCAGTACGCGCAGGCACGGAAAATGATGAAGAGCCTGACGGGAGGCGGCGGGATGCTGGGCAAGCGGTTAGGCAAACTGAAGCTGCCAATGTTACAGTAAAAAGAGCAATGTTAATGATTCGACTGGCGCGATTCGGCGCCAAGAAAAAACCATCCTATCGGGTGGTGGTGATTGACAAGGAGCGGGCTCGCGACAGCCGTTCGGTAGAGGTGGTGGGATTTTACAATCCCGTAAGCCAACCGCCCGTGCTGACACTGGACCACGAGCGCATCCAGTATTGGCTGAAAAACGGAGCGCAGCCCTCGGACAGAGTCGGTTGGCTGCTCAAGAAAAATCCCGCCCCAACTGCTGCTGCTTAGCGGCTCAGCGCAACACTGACAACGCCCATGTGAACGTCACGCAAGCCGTGACGAACACGAATGCCAGAATCGTGAGCTGCCTGCGAGTCAGCCCTAAAGGTGGTGTCCAGCCGCGCGCTGGTGTCTTTACGGGCTCGGAAATAGGCGGGGAAGCTTCGGACCGGCGCTTGCGGTGGAGTTTGTTGAGCTGGCTGAACGCTAACGCCAGGAACGCAATGTAGGCAAAAACCAGATAGTTTTTGAAGGACGCGAAGAGGAGATCGCCGGAAAGCGTCATGTACATGAACGTGCAGGACACCGTCATCCCGAGGATCGCCGCGTAAATGGCGTATTCGAGCCTGGTTTCAGCCTTGCGCTTCGGGTCGTTGGAGTTCATGGTCCCAGGCAGATGATCGGCGGAATCCCTCGCTCTCCATATAAGGCGAAGCTCTGAGGCGGACTCAGTTGCTGATCGTGACCCAGGAGGGGAGCTTGCCGCCAAAGACTTTCTCGATCGCTGCGTAAAGGGCCAGCACCGGATTTCCGGATCGTTGGAAAGCATCCAGAAGTTTCGCCGGCTCGCCGGTGTTCGTGGTCCGTATGCGTTCGAGCATCGAGTGCGCGTGCATGAACCACTCCACCGGGCTTTGTTGCTGAAGGTTGGAATTGGTGATGAAGTCGAGGTAACCCTCGAGCGTTTTGTCGCGTTGCGGTCCCGGCGGGATCAACTCGATCAGTGCTTCGAAGACCACTGACTTCTGGTGATAGAAATCGGCCTCGGACTTCTCTTGACCTGGAGTCCAACCGGCCAGTTGACTGAGAAAGTCGGTGAGCTGCTGCTGCCACTCGTGAGAGGAACGGTCGGCGTCGGAGTAGGGCTTGCCTTCGGGTGTGAAGCGCAACCTGTTTGCCTGCTGGAGCAGTTGTTGCGCGGCGGGCGATTGCCAATAGCGCTCAATCTTTGGGGTCGCAGCTGTTTTCGGCGGCTCCGGGTCTCCATTCACAAGAACGTTCGAGGCGACGTCATCCTTGCAACCGGTATTTTTCTGGCGGAATTTGTCGAGCGATGCCTGGATCATCGGAGCAGCCTCCTGGCCCAACTCGGCGGCGGAGGCGGTGGAGGAGCGGGCATCCGGCTGAAGGCTCTCGAGAAGCCCAGCGAATCTGTTCCAGAGGATCTCGCGCTGGTCAGGCGTAACGTTCGCGCCTTTGATGACCCGCGCGAGTGGCGCAAGCTGCACGGGCGAGGTTACCTGTCCCAGGTAGTCGATCAGGAAATTGAGATGTTCCTCTTTTTCCCGCTCCTTGGGAGTGAACGTGCTGGTTAAGGCGAGCATGGTGCGATAGAAGTCCGCCACATCGTAAACCAGCGCATCGTCGCAAGTGAGCGGGGAGAGCTGCGGCTTCTGAAGCTCTTGAAACAGCTCGCGCGATTTGCGCGGGTCGATGGCAGCCATGTCCAGAACGGCGCGGCTCTGTAGCGACACGACGTCCAGCTTCAGGTCGTAAGCTTGGCTGAGATAGCCGGAGCGAGTGTCCACAGTGCTTCCGGGCACGCCCCGCATTCGCACCTGGAATTTTGCGCCGCTCGCGAGCCGAAAGGCCTGCTCTACCAGATCGCGCCGCGTCTCAGGCGTAGTCACCTTACCCGATTCGGCGATGCGAAGCAGGGCGTCGGCCGCGAACTCGGGGGGTGCTGCTTGAGCCAGCTCGGCGATGGATCGATATGGCTCGGGAAGCTTTTCGTTATCGGCGAAGAGTAGGGCAGCGCAAAAAAGGAAAAAGGCTCGGCGCATAACTTAAAAGTTCACGATCGAGGCAAAGGCGCTGGGATCGATACTCGCGCCGCCGACCAGCGCGCCGTCGATTTCCGGCTGAGCCATAAGGCCTCGAATATTTTCGGGTTTGACACTGCCGCCGTATAGAATCCGGCATGCCGAGGCAGCATCGGCTCCGAATCTCTTGCGGATCTGCTCCCGGATGTAACGATGAGCATCGGCTGCGATTTCGGGCGTCGCCACCTTGCCGGTTCCGATGGCCCAGCAGGGTTCGTATGCGACCACGATCTTCGTGAATTGCTCTGGCGTGAGAGGGGCTGTGCCGCCGTTGCATTGCATTTCGAGAACCGCATGAGTCTGGCCTGACTCGCGTTCCTCAATCCGCTCGCCGATGCAGTAGATGGGCGTCAGTCCGGCCTCGAGAGCTGCGACCAGTTTCTTGCTGGCGGTCTCATTAGTTTCGCCGAAAAACTGACGGCGCTCGCTATGAGCGACGATTACCCACCTGCAGCCGACCGATTTCAACATCTCCGCCGAAGTCTCGCCGGTGTAGGCGCCCTCCTTGGCCCAAGACATGTTCTGGCCGCCGATCTCAATGGCTGTTCCGCGGCACGAGTCGGATGCCGATTGCAGATCTACATAGGGCGGGCAGATCACGATATCACAATGCTTCGAGCTGCTTACCAGCGGTTTGAATTTGTCGAAAAACGCGCGAGTCTCGACAGGCGTTTTGTACATCTTCCAGTTGCCGGCCATGATGGGGCGACGCATGTTGTCCTTACTGAATTGATCCGAGAAAGCTCGTGCCCTGGGAGATCTGAGTGTGGAAGTTATCGGCCACAGTTTGGCCGATGTCCGACAGCGTGGAGCGCACGCCGAGGTTGATGCCTTCGGACTTGCGCGGCTGGTACGCCAGCAACGGGACATACTCCCGGCTGTGATCGGTTGAAGGAGTGGTCGGATCGCAACCGTGATCCGCGGTCAGGATCACAAGATCCTCCAGTGATAACTTGCCGTAGAGCGACGGCAACCAGCGATCGAATTCTTCCAGAGCGCTTGCGTAGCCTTCCACATCGTTACGATGGCCGTAGAGCTGATCGAAATCGACCAGGTTCACGAACAGCAGACCGCGTTCAAATTCGTCGAGGGCGCCGAGGGTCTTCGCCATGCCGTCGGTGTTGTTCTTGGTTTTCTCATGGTCCTGAATACCGCGTCCAAGAAACACGTCGAAGATCTTGCCGACGCTGAAGACGGGAACGTTGTTCGCCTCTAGCTGATCGAGCAGCATACCTTTGGGTGGAGGTACGGCAAAGTCCTTTCGATTTGGCGTGCGGGAAAACGCGCCGGGAGATCCGATAAACGGCCGCGCGATAACGCGGCCAACTTCGTACGGCCCACGCAGAATTTCACGGCCAGTCTCGCAGATTTTGTATAGTTCCCACAAAGGGATCACTTCTTCGTGCGCGGCGACTTGGAATACGCTGTCGGCCGAAGTGTAGATGATCGGCTTTCCAGTTCGCATGTGCTCCTCGCCCAGTTCCTTGATTATCTCGGTGCCGGACGCAGCGTAGTTGCCGAGCGTGCCGCGGCCGATGCGCCGCTCGAACTCCTGCATGATCTCCGGCGGAAATCCACGGGGGTAGAGAGGGAAGGGTTTCGCCAAGTGGATCCCGGCCATTTCCCAGTGCCCTGTAGTGGTGTCCTTGCCGGGAGATGCCAGCGCGCAGCGGCCGAAGGCTGCAGATGGATGATCCGCGGGCATGACATGTGCGAGCGGCTTGATATTGCCGAGTCCCAGCTTCTCGAGATTCGGAAGATGTAAGACGCGCTTCCGAGCGATGTTGCCGAGCGTGTCGCTGCCGGCGTCACCATAAGCGGCCGCGTCGGGCATCTCGCCAATCCCGACGCTATCGAGCACGATCCACGTTACGCGACGAAAGGATGCGGCGGCGTTCACTGACTGATCACTCCTTTCATAGGCACGCGAGCCGGCTTACCCAAGGCTTCATCGATACGATCGGTCAGCATGTCGACGAAACGGTCGGGCAGATAGCCGATCATTCGGCTGACGACTTCGCCTTTCTTGCCGAAGATGATCGTGGTGGGAATGGAGGAAATTTGCAGCAGATTCATCAAGCCGTCTTCGAAATAGACCCGCTGCGTCCAGTTTTGAGATTCGAGAAAAGGCTTGACGAGCTTGTGGTCCTCGTCGGTATCGACGGACAGAAAGACAACGTCGTCGGAATCCTTGAATCGCGTCTTCACCTCTTCATAAAGAGGGTGCTGGGCGCGGCAGGGCCCACACCAGGTGGCCCAGAAATCCAAAACCAAAACCTTGCCGAGAAGGGACGACAGTGCGAGCTTATTGCCTTCGAGCCCGGTGAGCGTGTAGCGCATCGGCTCCTTGAGTTGGGTGTTGGGGTCAAACTGCCGAAGCTCGGCGCGCCTAGCCGCCAACAGGTTCGCGGTCTCGTCGTAGGCTTTGAGAACAACATCACCAAGCCCAGTGTCTGAGCCGGTCATCTTGCGATACAGCTCAGCCATGCGAGTGCGATCGGCGGCCCCGTCGGGATTCGCCGATTGTAGCCCGGCGATCGTGAACGCGTCGGCCAAATATCGAATGGCTTTTTGATCCTGGCCAGTCTCGGAAAGCCAGCGCGCGGATTCACGGGCGGCCTCGACACTCGGGAAAATTTTGTAGCTGGATTCGGCAAGCCGGATGGCCTCGTCCTTGTGACCGAGCAAGCCTTCAGCCCGCGCCTGAAGCAACGCGGCGCGAGCCAGGCCGCGGTCGAATTCATCTTTCCGCTTGGCTTGCTCACGGCCTCCACCGGGTACGAACTTGTCGTTCTTGAAGGCAGCCTGGACTACCTGCTCGCAGTGGCGCGCATGAACGAGAGCACGCTCGGCGCTCGCACTATCGCCAGCGTGGAGCAGGGCAGTGGAGACTTGTTCGAGGATTTGAAGATTATCGGGCTCTCGAGTGAGCACGCTTTCGCCGTATTGGACAATGCGCCGATCGTCCTTCAGGTCGATCGCAGTCTTGGCGAGTGCGCGCTCGAGCTCGGGCTTTCTGGGAGAATTTGGAAATCGCTTGAGATGATTCTCGACTGCGCGGGCGAAGTCGATGGGGCTATTGCCCGCCTCGCCGAGCGCCTGTTGTAAGCTCTCTTCCTCGGCTTGGGATAGATTTTGAGCCGCCACAGGGAAAGCGGCCAATGCCAACAGGAGGCCAAGCCGCTTCATGGCTGTGTTTTCTCTGGCGCCGGCGGGGACGGTTTTCGTATCGATTCCGTCAGGCCGGCGGCACGTTCACGCGCTATGTGGAGGAAGCTCTCGTTCTTGGCGACTCGATCCAGAAGCGGAAGGAATTGCTCGGGCGCCACCAGCCGCTTGTGGTCATAAGTAATCTGCAATTGGAGCAGAACGTCGTTGACGCCCAGCTTGTCGTAGCGCACGGTGCGCTCGAGGCTGATGAAGTGGCGCTCGCTTTCGGTAATCCGCTCGAACCAGTCGAGCAGCGCCTGCGCATTCAGGTCTTGCGAGTAGTTGAACTGGATCTCGTGCCTGTCCTTGCCGTCTTCGAAACGAAATGTCTTCTCGCCGAGATTCGCAATCTTCAGACCGGACTCCAGCGGGCGCTGAAAGCGGTCTAGCTTGTCGGCCAGGCTGAAGAGCTCCTGCGCATCGGCTTGCGGCAATTGGACCCGAATAGGATTGTCATCGTCCTTGGCTTCCTGGTAAGTCACATGGCCATTTGGATCAACGTTAATCGCGACGAACTCCGGCACGCTGCCTTTGAAGAACTTGGAATAGTACAGTCGCGGTTCGGCGGCCAGAACTGCGCAGAAGAGGAACAACAGGACAGCCGTGCGGCGATTCATGATTGAGCGGCCCTCAGCCGGAGAGCGGACGAGGCGTGTGTAGCGTGGCAAATAGCCACGGCGATAGCGTCGCAGGCATCCTCGGACTCGATCTCGTCGTGCAGGCTGAGCAGGGAATGCACCATCATTTTCACCTGCTGCTTTTCGGCCCTGCCATAGCCTACCACGCTGGTCTTGATTTCGAGCGGTGAGTATTCACCGACTGCCAGGCCCGCTTCAGCGATAACGAGCAGCACGACGCCGCGGGCATGCGACAATTTGAGTGCGGTCTTGACGTTCTGTGCGTAGAAGACCTCCTCGACGGCAGCTGCTTCCGGCGCATGGGCCTCAATCACGTCACGCAGCCCGCGCGCAATCGTCAACAACCGGGTCTCGAGCGGTTCTTTTGCGCGGGTTCGGATCGAACCCGCAGCTATCATCTGATGGGAGCGGCCGTCGCTCTCGATCAAACCATAGCCGGTGTTTTCGGTGCCACAGTCGATGCCCAGAATTCGCATGGCCGCCTAAGCCATTGCCTCCAACTCCTTTTCGTCGACGTCGAAGTTGGAGTAAACATTCTGGACATCATCGTGTTCTTCGAGCGCCTCGCTCAACCGCAACATGCCCTGTGCGTTCTTCCCTTCCAGCTTCAGCAGGTTTTTTGGAATCATGGCGATTTCAGCCGAAACCGTTGGGATTCCAGCTTTCTGCATCGCGTTCAGAACAGCGTCGTGCGCCTCGGGGCCGGAGATTACTTCCCAGCTATCGCCGCTGTCGCGCATGTCTTCGGCGCCGGCATCGAGCGCGATGGTCATGAGCTGATCTTCACCGGCCTTCTCCTTTTCGATGAGAATCTGGCTCTTGCGCTCAAACATCCACGAGACGCTGCCGAGTTCGCCCAAGTTGCCGCCATTCTTGGAGAAGACGTGTCGAATTTCGCTGACGGTGCGGTTGCGGTTATCGGTAGCGACGTTCACCAGGACCGCGGCGCCGCCGGGTCCGTAACCTTCAAAAACGATCTCGTCGATCTGGCCGCCTTCCAGTTCACCGGTGCCACGCATGATCGCGCGTTTGATGTTTTCCGCGGGCATACTGACGCCTTTCGCGGCGGTGATTGCGGTGCGAAGCCGCGGGTTCATGTCGGGATCGCCGCCCTGCCGGGCAGCAATCATGATCTCTTTGATGATGCGGGTGAACGCTTTCCCGCGTTTGGCGTCCAGAGCGGCCTTCTTGTGCTTGATGGTCGCCCATTTCGAGTGTCCTGACATTGTGAAACCTCTAGCTCGGGGGGAGCCTGACAGCATTAGGATATCACTAGGGACAGTCTCTCCGATTGCGGGGAGCACGCCGCGAAAATCGCGGAGTGACGGTATCGTCCCTCAATTTATGCGCCGATTTTGCTTATTGCTCACCTTATCGACTGCCGTGCTGAGCGCCCAAACGCTGAATGACAGAATCCGGGCGGCGGTGGCCGGGTTCCAAGGCACAACCAGCCTGTTTGCCAAGAACCTCGACACCGGTGAAACGTATGGGCTTCGCGCAAATGAGCGGGTTCGGACCGCCAGCACCATCAAGCTGGCGATCATGGCGACGGTGTTCGACGCAGTCGAGCACGGACACGCCAAGTGGCCGGAGAAACTGACGCTGCACGACAGCGACAAGGTCTCAGGCACCGGTGTGCTTCGTGAATTCTCCGATGGAATGCAGTTCCCAATTCGAGACCTGGTGCACCTCATGATCGTGGTGAGTGACAATACCGCTACTAACCTCTTGCTCGATCGTTTCACCGCCGATGCCGTCAATGCGGAGATGGATTCACTCGGACTGAAGGAGACGCGCTCAATGCGCAAGGTGCTGATCGAGGGAAAGCCGCCGAGCGGTGTGAGCCAAGCCGGCCGCCTGAAGGAGAATCAGCGCTTCGGCTTGGGAGCGACCACCACGCGCGAGATGGTGACTCTCGTCGAAAAGATGGAGCAAGGCGAGCTCGTAACCGCGGCGGCGTCGCGCGAAATGATCGACATCCTGAAACGCCAGCAATACAAAGACTGCATTGGCCGGAGGACCGGTGAGCTGCCGGTAGCGAGCAAGTCCGGTTCTCTCGACCATTTGCGGAGCGACGTCGGCATCGTCTATTCGCCTGGCGGCCGAATTGCGATCGCCATAACTGTCGATGATCTGCCGAAGGTTGACTACTCCCCCGACAATCCAGGAACGATTTTCATTTCAGAGCTCACGGGAATTCTTCTGGAGGGTCTGGCGAAGCATGAAAACCAACGCGACGCGCATCCTCGATAGCCAGGGCATCGCGTATACACTCCGGGATTATGAGGTCGACCCGAACGATCTTACTGCGGAGAGTGTCGCAGCCAAGATCGGCATGCCGGCCGAACAAGTGTTCAAGACCTTGGTGGTGCGCGGAGACCGCGGTGGTGTGTACCTGGCGGTCATTCCCGGGAACACGGAGTTGGACGCAAAGGCCCTGGCCCGTACAACTGGTGATCGCAAGGTGGAATTGGTGCCGCTGAAGGAAGTGCAGCCGTTGACCGGCTACATTCGGGGCGGAGTCACGGCGCTCGGCATGAAGCGCGCCTACCCGGTTTATGCCGACGAGACCATCGAGTTGTTTGACACCGTTTCCATCTCGGCGGGAATCCGCGGCCTTCAAATACTGCTCTCGCCTGGTGATTATCTTCGCGCAGTGAACGCCGTTGTTGCGCCGATCGGCCGTCAGAAGACTGAGTCTCACGATGAGGAAGCGTGAGGCAGTTCACGATCAGCGTCGAAAAAGCTTTTTCAAAAGTTTTTCCTTGACGGCAATGTAACTTTGGCGGTATAAAGTCTCTTTCCGCTTAAATGACGCTCACGCTCGTTTTTGTGCTGATCGATCATCGAGCGTGCGGAAGGGAATTCCGAAAAAATGTCTGCAGCTCAGGCCGTTCTTGTTGAAACCTCCACGTACGTAGAAGCCCAAACTTCCACCGCGTTCGATGACCACGCCGTGCGCGACTTGATCCACGACTTGCGGCAGCCGTTAAGTTCCATAGAAGCCATCGCTTATTTTCTGGAGATGACGCTTCCGGTTGAACAAACGCAAGCGAGGCAGTATATGCGGCGTCTCCAGCAACTGGTGGACCAAACGAGCGCGATATTGGAACACGCGGCAGCCGGCGTCCGCAAGCCCGCCGGAATTTCGTAAGGTCAGCTTCTTTCGATTTCCCGCAACCGCTTCTCGAGTTCCTCTACTTCCTTGCGCAGTTCCGGCAGACGAGCAAGGTTCGCTAATTGCTCCAGATGTTCCTTCAGTGGACGCGCAGGTGTGCCCCAGACCACCTGGCCCTTGCGGACGATCTTGGACGTGAGAATGCCGCATCCGGAGCCAAGCACGGCGCCCGATTCGATTCGAACCTTGTCGCCGATCCCGACCTGGCCCCCGATGACCGCGTAATCCTCCACCACAACGCCGCCGGAGAGGCCGGTTTGTGCGGCGATCACGACGTGGCGGCCAATTCGGCAGTTGTGCGCGATGTGGACAAGGTTATCCAGTTTCACGCCATCGCCGATTTGCGTGACTCCCAGAGCCGCACGGTCGATGCAGGAGTTCGCGCCGATCTCGACATCGTCACCAATCTCGACGCGACCGATTTGTGGAAATTTTTCGTAGTGATCGCCTTGCAAGACAAAGCCAAAGCCATCGGCGCCGAGCACCACTCCCGAGTGCAGCACGGCACGATTACCAATGGTGACGTTGTCGTAGATAGTCACATTGGCGTGCAGGCTGCAATCACTCCCCAGACGCACGTCAGTTCCGATCGTGCAGCCCGCGCTGATGCACGAACGTTCGCCGATCCGCGCGCGCGGTCCGATGGTGACGTGCGGCCCGATGCAAGCCGAACCCGGGATTTCGGCATCAGGGGCGATCACAGCGCTGGGGTGAACGCCAGGGGTGACTTCAAGCCGCGGGTAAAGAAGCCGGATCAATCTCGCCAGCGCGGCCCGAGGATCTGAAACACGGATCAATGTCCGGCCTTTGGGAAAATCGTCTGTTACCAGGAGACATCCGGCCGCCGATTGAGCCGCGCCGGCCGCTGCCTTGCGGTTTCCAACGAAGGACACTTCATGCGGCCCAGCCGATTCGAGCGGTGCAGCGCCGGTGATTTCGACATCGCCGTCGCCCTCATACTGGGCACTCAGTCGCTCCGCAATCTCAGTGACCCGCAATCTCAACCTCCCGTCACCCCTGTATCATACAAACTTATGCCGATTGATCCTTCTGTTGTCGTAGCGCCGACAGCGCGGGTACATCCCAACGCGCAAATCGGCCCGCAAGCGATGATCGGCGAGTACGCGATCGTGGAAAAAGATGTTGTTATCGGCGCTCACTGCCGCCTGGAACCCTACGTTTATGTGAAGCGCTGGACGACGCTCGGCGAGCACAACGAAATCTCAGCCGGGACTGTTCTTGGCACCGATCCGCTCGACAAAAACTTTGCCGGCGGGCGCAGCTATCTTCGTATCGGAAGCGGCAACGTGATTCGCGAACATTACACAATTTCACGGGGTACGCAGCCGGAGAGCGTCACCGAGATCGGCGACGGCAATTACATCATGACTGCTGGGCACATCGCTCACAACTGCAAGATTGGGAACAAAACGGTGATCGCCAGTTGCGCACTAGTGGCCGGGCACGTGGAAGTGGAAGATCAGGCGTTCATCTCGGGCGGCGTAGTGATTCATCAGTACTCGAAGATCGGCCGGCTGGCCATGATCGGCGGGAATTCCCGCGTGAATAGTGACGTCCCGCCGTTCTTTCTCTATTCCGACTTCAATGTCGCTGCCAAAGGATTAAACCTGATCGGGCTCCGTCGCGCTGGATTGAGCAATGCCGAGATCAGTGCGTTGAAGGCCGCATACCGTATTCTCTACCGGTCGGGCCTGAAGCTGGAAGAAGCGCTGGGCCGTATCGAGTCCGAATTACACACCGAGCATGCCCGTCACCTGGTGAGCTTCATTCGCGGCAGCAAGCGGGGAATCTGCCGTGAGTGATACGCTCACAGGGCTGAAGCCCGTGCCCTCATCTGAACTGCCGCGCAAACTCGGACTGCTCGATTCTCTGGCGATCGTGGTCGGGATCGTAATCGGTGGCGGGATCTTTCTGGTCCCGAATCTCGTGGCGCAGAATCTCGCGTCGGAGACCTACATCCTGGGCGTTTGGTTGTTCGCTGGCGTCGCATCGTTTTTCGGAGCGCTGGCCTGCGCTGAGCTCGGTGCGGCAATGCCCTCGACTGGCGGCCAGTACGTTTACTTGCGGGAGGCGTATGGTCCCCTAGGGGGCTTTCTGTACGGGTGGACCATGTTCGTCGTCGCCCGGACCGCACAAGTCTCGTGGATGGCGGTCACGTTCTCGCTCTATCTTTCGTACTTTGTCCCGCTGAGTCCGGTTACGTCCAAATTGCTCGGGATCGCGATCATTGTTGTGTTCGCGGCTATCAACTATTGCGGCGTGACTGGTGGCGCGATCGTACAAAAGAGCTTCACCTCCGCGAAGGTCCTGGGACTGCTGCTTATTATCGGGAGCGCATTCTTCTTCCGCGCCAATGCACCCGCATCACAGGCGGGTCCGGCGGAATTTTCGATCAGTCATTTCGGCGTGGCTTTGATCGCCTGTCTGCTCGCGTATGACGGATGGGTGCAGGTTACATTCGTCGCCGGCGAGATTCGAAATCCTAAACGAAACATCCTTATGGCGCTGGCGCTCGGAGTGGGCGTCTGCGTCGCCATTTATATGCTGGCGAACCTGGCGTATTTGCACGTGATGTCGATTCCTGAGATCGCAGCCAGCGACCATGTGGGCGCTTCGGCAGCCGAACGGACGTTGGGCCCCATGGGCGGGACGCTGGTGGCGGCGATCATTTTAGTTTCGATCATCGGGACCATCAACGGCTGCTTCCTTACCAGTCCGCGCATTTATTTCGCGCAGGCTCGCGACGGCCTGTTCTTCTCCAAGTTCGCGAACGTCCACCCGCGTTTTTCGACGCCGGCCTTTGCAATTGTCGCGCAGGCGATGTGGGCTGTGATTCTGTTGTTGAGCGGAACGTATGAAACGCTTCTGGATTACGCACTCTTCGCTCTATGGATTTCCTACGCATTGATGGTTGCAGGAGTCATGGTTCTCCGCCGCAAACAGCCGCAGCTCGAGCGGCCTTACCGGATGTGGGGCTATCCTGTTACGCCGATTCTCTTCCTCGCCGTTGCAGTCTGGTTCCTGGTAAATACGTTGGTTGAGAAACCTGGGCCGTCGTTCGCCGGTCTATTACTCATTGCAACTGGTGTGCCAGTCTATTTTATTTGGCGCAAGTCGGGTGCAACGACACTAGAAACGGTGTCCATAGGGAAGAAGAGGACAGGCGGGACCTGACATCCACTGATCTCGCCTGTCCATTACGCCTCGGAGGAGAGAGCGTATGTCTTCATGCTTAACCTAATAGTGCGGGCGGGTGAAAGTATTCTCTCAGGAAAGTACGCTAGCGCCTTCCGCTGGCCTCACTCGGTAGAATGCGGGCTCGATTCCGAATCGGGCGCGATATGCGTGGCCAACCACTTCCTGGAACCGGTCAACGGCTAGCGGTTCGATCAGGTTCACTGTGCATCCGCCGAATCCCCCGCCAATCATTCGCGCACCGAACGTCCCGTCGACTCCAAACGCCGTATCGACCAGGAAGTCGAGCTCCTCACAACTCACCTCGTAGTCCCCCTGCAAGCTTCTGTGGGATTCCGCCAACAAACGACCCATCGCGGCAAGGTTGCATGTGCGGCTGGCTGCAACAAAATCCAGAACACGCCGATTCTCGCCGACGATGTGGCGGGCGCGCCGCTGTACCACTGGATCGTGAATCAACTCGAGCAGCTCCGGAGTGGCATCGCGCAAACTTTGCACTTCGGGACGCCGCTTGGCGATCTCGTGGACGGCCGCGGCGCATTCCTCCACGCGCCGCCGGTAAGCCGATTGCGCCAGTTCATGCCTGACCATCGAATTCACGGCGATGATCTCGACGCCGGTCGGCAACTCCACGGGTTCATTCTCTAAGCTCCGGCAGTCGATCAGCAGAGCAGCGTTCCTGCGTCCAAACACGGAAACGTATTGATCCATGATTCCAGACGGCAGCCCGATGAACTCGTTATCTGCTCGCTGGCACAGGCTGGCGAGCTCGAGACTCGGCAGGTCGCCGCTCCATCCCAAAGCCAGCGTGCAGGAGACTTCGAGGGCCGCCGAGGAACTTAGACCAGAACCGATCGGCACCGTGCTATGAATCAGCAAGTCGCGGCCCCGGTTGAGCGCCAATTGCCG
>JACXTT010007789.1_pt1 | contig 15013 bp, 13 predicted proteins | sample 9270951 | NCBI WGS metagenome assembly JACXTT01 (sample SAMN15532306, study PRJNA645909) | rock metagenome | isolation source: weathered quartz diorite | place: Puerto Rico | collected 2017-06-21
TGGCCTGCCGGTCGACGAGTTCCCGGTGAACCCGGCCGACGGGCTCGCGGACACCGGCATCCGGGTCCACGTCCGCATCGCCGACCGCGAGGTCGAGGCGCGCGTGTTGCTGACGACCCGCTGGGGCAACGCCCCGCTCTACCTCCTCGATCCCGTACGCGAGGAGGACGCCTGGATCACGCGCCGGCTCTACGACCCGACGCTCGACTGCCGGGTGGCGCAGGAGACCCTCCTCGGCGTCGGCGGCGTGCGCGCGCTCCGGAAGCTCGGTCTCGACGTGGACACCTACCACTTCAACGAGGGGCACGCGGTGTTCGCGGGCGTCGAGATGATCTCCGAGCGCATGGAGGACGGCGCTGCGTTCGTCGACGCCTGGCGGGCCGTGCGCGAGCAGATCGTCTTCACCACCCACACGCCGGTCGCGGCGGGCAACGAGGTCCACCCGCTGGCCGAGCTCCAGCGCCTCGGCGCCTACTGCAACCTGGTCGAGGCCGAGATGCGGGAGCTGGGCGGCGACCCGTTCAACATGACCGTCGCGGGGCTGCGGCTCTCGCGCCGCTCCAACGCGGTCTCGAAGCTCCACGCCGAGGTCTCGCACGCGATGTGGCGCGACGTCGATGGGCGGAGCGAGATCATCCCGATCACGAACGGCGTCCATCAGCCGACGTGGCAGGATCCCCGCATCCGCGAGGCGCAGGCGTCGGCCGAGCGACTCTGGGAGACGCACCAGGTGCTCAAGCGCGAGCTGCTGGCGGCAGTCGAGACCCGCACCGGCGCGCGACTCGATCCCGACGTGCTGACGATCGGCTTCGCGCGCCGCGCCGCCAGCTACAAGCGCAGCGACCTCGTCTTCCGCGATCGCGCCCGCGTCGAAGCCTGGCTCCGCGGCCGCCGTCTCCAGCTCGTGTTCGCCGGCAAGAACCACCCCGACGACCAGGAGGGGAAGCGCATCGTCGGCAACCTCGTCGCGATGGCGCGCGCGTATCCGGAGGCGGTCGTGTTCGTGCCCGACTACGACATGGGCCTCGGCCGGCTCCTCACCCGCGGCGCCGACGTCTGGCTGAACAATCCGATCCGCCCGCTGGAAGCGTGCGGCACGTCGGGAATGAAGGCCGGGATGAACGGGGTCCTCAACTGCTCGATCCTCGACGGCTGGTGGCCCGAGGCCTGCCGGCACGGCGGGAACGGCTGGGCGATCGGCGACGAGCAGTCCGGCATGCCGGACCAGGACGATCGCGACGCGGGCCTGCTGTACGCCGTCCTCGAAGCGGAGGTGTTCCCGGCCTACGCCGACCGTCAGCGCTGGGTCGGCATGATGCAGGCGAGCATCGAGACCGTCGCGGCCGGCTTCTCCTCCGATCGCATGGTGCGCGAGTACTTCGAGCGTTTGTACGCCCGATAGGGCACGTGCGGATTCGCCAGCCGACGCTCGCGCCAGCGGGTGAGCTGCCGGCGGATCCACTCGGGCGAGACGTCGAGCACCTCGCACACGGTCTCGAACGCGAACGGCGCGCCGGCCTCCTCGAACAGCAGCCAGCGCTCCGCGTCGCGGAACAGCCGGCGGCCGTGGCCGTCGCGCGCCGGGAAATACTTCCGGTAGCAGTGCACCGCGTCCTCGAGCACCGCCGTCATCAGCCGCCGCACCGCCACGTCGTCGCGCGAGCGACCTCCCGGGAACTGCGAGGGGAGGACGATCATGAAAGCGGGTTCGTGACGCTCCTCTTCCAACGCCTGCGAGAGAGAGACCATGATCGGCCACAGGAGCAAGGAGGGTGCCGCGGCGGGCCACGCGGCGAGACGCCCGAATCCGCCGCACGACCCGCGGCGTTGCCCACCGCGCAGGCAGCCGATTGCCGCGCAGACGAGCATGGCGGAGGGGAAGAGCGCGCTGGCGGCGCGCTATTCCACGGTCGCGCGCACGCCCCGAGCGGCGAGCGCGCCCGCGACGTCGCCCGCGAGGAGCGCCACCGCGGCGGCGTCCCCCTTGAGCGTGGCGTCCATGTGCGCGAGCCCGAGGCCGCGCACCGCGAGATACGCGTGCGCGCCGGGCGCCAGCTCGCAGATCGGCCGCATCTGCTTCACGACGTCCTCGAACAGCCCGCGCTGCGGGACCAGGCGGAACATCTCGTGGTTCTCCTCGACCCGATCGAGGAAGTGCAGATGGTCGGTGTCGGTGAGCACGACCATGCGCTTCGTCCCCGGCGTGCGCCCGTAGAGCTGGCGCACGCCGCGGAGCGGGAGCAGTGTGTCCTGGTCGGCGACGATGTAGAGCGTCGGCACGTCGCGGCCGAAGCGCAGGTCCATGCCCTGCTCGAGCGGCGCGACCGGCAGATCGCTCGCGCCGCCCGCGGGCGCCAGCGGCAGCGCGGCCCGGATGCGACGATCGCGGGCCGTCGTCACCAGCGTCGTCCAGCCGCCGAAGCTGTGGCCGGCGATGCCGATCCGCTCAGCGTCGATCATGCTCGCGACGCCGCCCGTGCCCGCCAGCACCTGGTCGATCAGGAACGATGCGTCCCTCGGTCGCTTCTCGACGTACGTCGGGATGATGACCTGCGGATCGGCGGGCTCGCCGCCCGTCTGCACGTTCAGCATGTCCTGCAGTGCCTCGGCGACGGTGTTGCCGGTGTGGTCGACGGCCGCGACCACGTAGCCGTGGCTCGCGAGATGCGTGCAGAGGAACGTCGTCTGCCGGCGATGTCCACCGTAGCCGTGGGAGAAGGCGACGAGCGGGAACGTGCCCGCACGCGGCGCGGCATCCCGCACCGCGTCCTGCGTCACCGGCGCGAGGCCGGGGAACAGCTCGTAGCGGTCGCGCGTCGGGTCGACGGTGTCCTGGCCCACGTGGGCGTCGGCGGCCGGATACCAGATCTCGATCGGGAGCGTGCGATCGTCGCGCCGGGCCTCCGTGGTGCGGACGCCGACCGGAAACCGCCCACGCGCGAACGGATCATATGCCATCGCTTCGACGTCCTCCGTCAGAATTTGTGACAGCCGACGCGCGCCAGCGCGCCGAGCGTGTTGACCGCCGCGCCCAGCAGTGTCGCGACGTCGGCGCTGTCGAACGCCCCAGAGCCCGAGTCGACGATCGCCTGGAGCTGCGCCGCGATGGTCTGGAGCAGGGTCTGGTCCGCCGGGCTGAACAGCGCCTGGTCGGCGATCCCCGCCTGGAGGATCCCGGACACCCCCACCGCGTCGGCGTACACGGCGAGCGCCGGGTTCGGCGGGACGAACGTCGGCGGGGTCGCGGTCTCCGCCAGGTCGACCGTGGTGCGGAACGCGATCCGGCTCTGCGTCGCGAGCTTCTTGAAGTCGACCAACCCGACGTCGTCGCCGGTGGTGTGGTAGCAGCCGCCGGTCGCATCGGTGAAGAACACCGACGGCACGCTCTTCGCGACGAAGCTCGCGTAGTCGCTGCGGAGCTGGCCGAAGATGTAGCTCAGCTCATGGGTGTCGAGTGCCTCGGCCGCGATCGCCTGCGCGACCAGGCTCTGGAACGCCGGCCCGCCGGTCTCGCTGCTGACCGCGAAGCTCGTCGTGTGGAGGCTCGGCAGCAGGTTCGCCCCCTGGATGTCGAAGTTGACGTACGCCACCGTGCTCGCGAGCGGCGCCAGCGGGTGGGCCGTGTAGTAGAGCGAGCCGACCAGCCCGTCCTCCTCCGCGTCCCAGAGCGCGAGCACGACGGAGCGACGCGGCGGCGTCGGCAGCTTGCGGATCGCGCTCCCGACGCCCAGCACCGCGGCAACGCCGGCGGCGTTGTCGGTTGCGCCGTTACAGATCGCGCCCCCCGGCGTCCCGCCCGCCGAGCAGTGGCCGTCGGGGGTGCTGCGCGAGTCGAGGTGATCGTAGTGCCCGCCGACGATGACGTACTCGTTCGGCAGCTCGCGGCCGGGGATCACCGCCAGCAGGTTCGTCCCCTGCTGCGTCCCGAAGGTGAACGGCTGGCGATAGGCCGCGTCGCCGGTCTGCGTTCCGTCGAGACCGGCGCCCAGGCGCTTCAGCTTGCGGATCAGGTACGTCTGCGCCTTGAGCGACTCGGGGGTCCCGTTGTCGCGGCCCCGGAGCGAGTTCCCCGCGAGCCGCCGGACGACCGTGCGCGTCCCGTTTCCCGCCTCGGCAGCGCCGGTCGCGATCTCGCCGGGCGTGAGCGCGTGCGCGGGAAGGACGAGGGCGAGGAGGAGGCCCCCAGGGAGGAGTCGCATCCGCGGTGCATAGCGTCGGCGGAAGCGAGGGGTCAAGGTGAATCCGCAGCCTGGCCGTACCCTCAGGGTGTGGTGGGGGTCGTGAGCGTCTTCAGATACTCGACCAGCGCCCAGCGCTCGTCGTCGCTGAGCGCCCGCCCGATGACCCCGTTGCCGCGCGGACCGTCGCGGAACTCGTGACCGGCGTTCGAGTTCCCGCGCGCGCTCGTGTCGAGCTCGAACCCGCCCGGCAGCGGACGGTCGTCGTATCCGACCCGCACCGGGTCGAACTGGCGGCTCCCGAGGTAGAACCGCTCCGGGCGGTCGGCGGCCGGACCGAGCAGCGCATGCAGGTTCGGGACCGAGCCGTTGTGGAGATAGGGCGGCGTCGCCCAGATGCCGTCGAGTGGTCGCGCCTTATACTGGAGTTCGGCGCGGACGAGGTTGGGGCGGTTGCCGTTCATCCGCGCGCGTCGCTCGGGTGGCACGGGCGGCTGCTGCGTGTCGTACCAGCGGTCGACGGTGTGCTGCACGACCGCCGCCAGCGCGTCGCCGAACGGCATGACGCCCATGCCGAGGGCGCCGGTGTCGACGGTCCGGTCGCGCATGCCCTTCGCCTGCTCCGGATCCGTGCCGACGTACGAGATGTCGACCATCCGCACCTTCAGGTAGCGCTCCCCGGCGGCGTTGGGCGGCGTCCAGTGCGTCGAGGTGGCGGGGTCCATCTCGGGCGAGTCGAGCGGCGGCAGGTGGCAGCCCTTGCAGAGCTCGTCGTAGAGCGCGGCACCGCGCGTCGCGCGCGCCCGGTCGATGGGGCCGAAGACGTCTTCCGGCCAGCGCGGCGCCCGCAGTCCCCCGAACGGCGCCGCGCCCGCGAGGCGGTGCTCGATCTCGTAGAGCGTCCCGATCTGCACCGCCGAGGCGTACAGGTCCGGCCCGGGATGGAGGTTCACCGCTGCACCCACGCCGAGGGCCTCACCGGCGTTCCGGACCATGGGCTGATGGATCGACCCGTTGTACTGCACCCAGTCGAGCCACGGCGCGTCCCAGATGTGCGGGTAGTTCACGGGCGCCGTCAGGGGCACGATGTTCTTGGCCTCCAGCTCGGCGCCGAACACCAGGTTGCCGATCCGGTTGATCGCGTCGAGGCGGGTGAACCCTTCGTCGTCCTTCTCCTGGCTGGTCGCGATCGCCGCCTTGATCGCCGCGACGACCCGCTCGAGCCGGTTCTCGAGCTCGGCCTTGGCGTCCGGCGTGCTCGACGACCCCAGCACGCGATCGGCAAACCGCCCGAATCGTCCGGGAACGTAGCGGGTGTAGAGGATCGCGAGCGCGAGCGCCTTGCGGAACTTCCCCAGGTCGGTCACGGCCGGGCCGCCCTCGATCCGGACCGCCGTCCCCCGATACTCAAGCTGTCCGGTGTGGCAGGCCGCGCACGTGAACCCGATGGCGACCATCGGCTCCTTCGTGATGGGGTCGACGTACGCGGGGTCGCGCGCGAACCCAACCGGCAACCCGTCCGGATTCCGCTCGCTGGTCCGGCTCGCGAGGAAGCCCATGCGGGCGAGGTATCCCGGATCCCTGAGCAGCGGGGGCTCCCCCACGAGCGAGAGGGTCGGCTGCTCCAGCGCGCGGAACCAGTCGTAGGGGACCGGCAGCGTCGCCGTCCCCTGGGAGGCATGGTGGAACCAGTCGGCGCTCTCAGCGGACCAGTTCTGGTCGAGCGCGACCGCGTGCTCGATCGGGACCGGCTCCGGCAGGCGCGGGGCGCAGCCGACGAGCAGCGCGGTCAGGACGGCGAGCGACGTCGAGACAGGGTGCAGGGAGCGCATGGGACCTCCACGCCGAGCGTGACAGCAGTACGTGATACCGAACAACCAAGGTGTCAGCGCACTACAACTCGCGATCTGGAGTGTCAACGTCTTGCCGGCACCGCGCGTCGGGGCTCGCGTCGACGACGCTGGAAGCTTGACCATAAGCTAGCCCGACTGTAGACCGTGGGCCTCGCGGGAGGTGGGATGGCGGCAGGCGACATTCCGAGCGGCAGCGCGGCGGTGGCGTATCTCGTCGCCCTGATCGGCGCGATCGGGACGCTCGGCACGGCGGCGTTCGCGCTGGTCGACGCCAGCAAGGCGTCCGGGAACGGCGGGGTCTCGAACGTCGGCTTCCGCGACCTGGAACGGGTGCTCGAGCGGTTCAAGGATGCGCTCGACCGGGCGATCGGTGCGGAGGATTGGCGCTTCGCCGTGCACGCCCACTGGATCAACGGGCGCCCGCGCGACCAGCAGAAGGCGATCGTCAAGTCGTTGATCCGCCTCGGCCTCGATCAGGAGACGGCACCCGCGCTGGCGAAGGCGGGGCACGTCGCTCCGGACGCCCTGGCCGCCGTGGTGGGCAAGCTCGAACGGGGCGAGCAGCTCCTCGAGGTCGACGTCAACGTGCTCGGCCGGTTCGACGCGTCCATCGACGCGCAGCTCGACGCTGCCTTCGACCGCGCCGACCAGCGCTACCGGAACGTCGCGCGGGTGTGGGCGGGAGTCGCGGCGGTCGTGCTGTCGGTGGTCGCGGCGGCGGCGATGCGGCGGTGGAGCGACCTGCCGATGGCCGTGGTCGTCGGGGTCCTCGCGGTGCCGCTCTCCCCGATCGCGAAGGACCTCGCCTCGTCACTGTCCGCCGCGGCGCGGGCGGTCGGCACGCCGCGCCCGTGACGCTGTACCTCAACTGCCGCACCCAGGCGATCGGCGGCAGCATCGTCAGCGAGCCGTACGTCCTCGAAGGCGACGGGACCATCGATCCGGTCGCGCTGCGCACGCTCGGCTGGGACATCCCTGCCGAGCGGATCGCCGGGCGCACGGTTGTCCTCGCCACGCACGGCTTCAACGTCTCGTACGCTGCGGGCGTGCCTTCGCTCGCGCAGGTCGAGCGGGCGCTGGACCTCGGCCCCGGCTACGTATTCATCGGCGTGCTGTGGCCGGGGGACTACTGGATCCCCGTGATCAACTATCCCGCCGAGGCCGGCGACGCCGTCCGCTGCGGGCAGCTGGTGGCACAGTTCGCGAACGAGAAGCTGCGCGCCGCCGCCGCCGTGTCGTTCCTGTCGCACAGCCTGGGCGGTCGCCTCGTGCTGGAGGCGGTCAAGAACCTGCGCCGACGGGCACACGAGGTCTGCCTCACCGCCGCCGCCGTCGACGACGATTGCCTCGGCACCGCGCAGTACCTGGCCGCGCGCGCCAACGCGGATCGCGTGAGCGTGCTGGCGTCGAGAAGGGATCGGGTGCTCCGGATCGCCTATCCGGTCGGCGACTTCGTCTCGGACCTCCTCTTCCGTGACGACGACAGCCCGTTCCGCCTGGCGCTCGGCTACCACGGCCCCCGCCCGTTCGGGCTGGAGCACGTCGCCCCGGCGCAGATTCCCGACACGGACGGCTACGATCACGGCGACTACTTCTCCGCCTCGCCGATGGGCGCGCGCGCCGAGCGGTTCATGTCCGAAGCACTCCGGGGCGTCCCGCACGTCTGGCCGACGTGACGACCCGCGGGCCCGTGGACGCCGTCCGACCCCGGCACCTGCCAGGGAGGATGCCGCGTGCCCTGCCCGCTAGGCGTCGCCCGTCGCGACGCGGTAGACCCGACCGCCTCCGATGATCGCGACCCGACCGACGGCCGACCGCACGCTCCGCCAGGCGTTCTGGGCAGCGCTCCTCGCGACGGTCATCGTCCTGGTCGGATGAGGGGGCTTGCGCCCTACGCGAGGGCGGGCGCATAGGAGGCACGACACCCACGATCGGCCGCGCTGGCTGCCGGTCCGAACGGAGCCACCGCGGACTGATCGAGCACCAGAAGGAGGGCTTCGGATGAACCTCGCTCTGATCGTGCAACTCTTGAGCGGTGCGGTGGGGGGCAATCTGGCCGGCGGTCTCCTCAAGCAGTACGACCTGGGAACGCTCGGCAACTCGATCGCCGGGATCCTGGGCGGCGGCGTCGGCGGACAGGTGCTGAGCATGCTCATTCCGGCGCTCGGCGCGGCGGCGGCCAGCGGCAGCCTGGACCTGGGATCGATCCTCGGTCAGGTCGTCGGCGGCGGCATCGGCGGAAGCGCGCTGCTGGTCATCATCGGCCTCATCAAGCAGATGGTGGCCGGCGCGCCCGCGAAGTAGTCAGTCGGGCCAGAAGCGCGCCCGGGCCTCCGCTCGCAAGCGCTCGCGGAAGCTCGGGTGCGCCAGCTCGATCAACGCCGACGCCCGCTCGCGTTGCGTGAGCCCCTGGAGGTTCGCGGTGCCGTGTTCCGTCACCACGAAGTCGACGAACGTCCGCGGCACGGTGACGATCGTTCCGGGCTCGAGCTGCGCCACGATGCGCGACACCGTGCCGGCGCGCGCCGTCGACGGCAGCACCTGCACCGCGCGGCCGCCGCGCGCGAAGAGCGCGCCCATCGTCCACATCAGCTGCCCTCCCGGGCCGCTGAACATGACGGCGCCGAGGGATTCGGCCGCCACCTGCCCGGTGAGGTCGATCGCGATCGCCTGATTGATCGCGACCAGGTTTTCGATGGCGGCGATGCGCGGCAGGTTGTTCACCCACTCGACGTCGTAGAGCGCGACCTTGGGGTTGTCGCGGCAGGTGTCCTTGTCGCAGCCGGGCGTGATGAGCGAGCCCGTCGCGACGCCCGGGTGGTAGGTCTTGTAGCGCCCGGTCGCCACCCCGCGCTTCACGAGGTCGATCGCCGACGGCACGAGGATCTCCGAGTCGATGCCGAGGTCGCGCTTCCCCGTGAGGTAGCTCCCCATGCACGACGACAGCGTGCCGGTGCCGATCTGGATCGTGTCGCGGTCGCGGACGAGGGCCGCGACCGCCGCGCCGACCGCGTCGGTAACGTCCTTTCGCTCGCCCACCGGCTCCGGGTACGCCGGCGGGAGATCGAAGGGCTCGTCGCGCGACTCGACCACGAGGTCGAAGTCGTCGAGCCGGAGCGTCGTGTCGCCGCGTACCGGGAGCACCCCGCGCGTCACCTCGGCGATCCCGAGACGCGCCGCACGGAGGAGCGCCTTCGTGTGCCACGGTCCCCAGCCGAGGTAGACGCGGCCCTCGGCGTCGGGCTCCGACACCGGCGCCATGAACACGTCGGCCGCGAAGCCGTCGCGGCGGCCGTCGGACTGCACCTTCGAGCCGAGCGCGTAGTCGGTGACCGCGAAGTCGCCGTGGCGCGACTCGAGGCACGGGCGCGCCAGCACCGTCGCGTAGTCGGTGACGTAACGGACGTGCTCGTCCCAGCCGGGCCCGGCGTCCATCCACGCCTGCGGGAATCCCGTCGCACCCTGGAGGACGCGGACGCCCTGCAGCTCGTCGCGACGGGCGGCGAGCGCCGCGGTGAGCGTCGTCGGGACCTGGCCGATCGCGAGGCGCACCAGGTCGCCGGAGCGGACGCGCGCGACGGCGGCCTCGGGCGTGACCAGCCTGGCGCCGAGCGCGGGGCGCCAGTCGCTCATGGCAGCAGGCACGAGTGCAGGCTCTGCTCGCCCGGAATCTCGCCCGCCAGCATCTGGATCGCGCGCTCCGCCTGCTCGAGCGGGAAATCGTGGGTGTGCATCTTCTCGATCGGCACGCGTCCCGACTCGATCAGCCGGATGGCCGCGTCGTACGACTTCCACGTCACCGCGAAGGCGCCGATCAGCCTGGCCTCCTTGACGACGATCCAGTCGCTGACGAAATCGGGTACGGCCTTGAAGCCCTTCATCCCGGCCAGCACGATCCGCCCGCCGGTCGCGACGTAGTGCAGCGACTCCGCCACCGGCACCGGCGAGTTGGCCGTCACCTCCACGACGACGTCGGCCCCCTTCCCGCCCGTCAGCTCCTTCACGCGTCGGTGCGCGTCCTCGTGCTCGACGTCGATGACGTGGTCGGCGCCGAGCGCCTTCGCGACGGCGAGCTTCGCGGCGTCCCGCGCGAGACCCGTGACGATGATGCGCTCCGCGCCCGCCGCCCGCGCCGCGATCACGCTCGCGATCCCGCGCTGCCCGGGGCCGAGCACGAGCACCGTGTCGCCGGGACCCGTGTCGGGCAGCTCGACGGCCCAGCGGAAGCCGGCGCCGAGCGGGTTGAAGAGCGCGGCGATGCTCGGCGAGAGGTCCTTCCGCACCTTGTGCAGGAGCGAGTGCGGATCGAGGTACATATAGTCGGCGTATGCGCCCCAGAGCCCCGGCGGGCGCGTCAGCGGGACGAACGAGTAGCCGAACATCCGCCCACGGCCGCGGCAGACCTGGTAGCGCCCGTCGAGGCAGGCGCGACAGTGACCGCACGGGATCGGCGCCTCGACCGCCACCCGGTCCCCCACGTCGACGCCCCAGCGCTTGGCGGCCCGGTCGCCGATCTTCGCGATCACGCCGAGCGGCTCGTGGCCGAGGATGACCGGGTACTCGGCCGGCAGCGTGCCGGTGTACTGCTCGGCGTCGCTGCCGCAGATGCCGCAGGCTTCGATGCGGAGGAGCCCGCTGTCGTCGTCGATGTCGGGGATCGGGAGCTCGCGCAGCTCGAGTCTGCGCGGCGCGGTCTGCACGACGGCGCGAGTGGTGCGGGGGATCACGTCAGGGCTCGTAGCGCCGGGCGGCGAGTGCCGTCAATGGGAACCGACCGGCGCCCGGAATCGGATGGGCAGGTGGCGGAGGCCGGTGTGCTTGTTGCTCCGCGTCCATTCGGGAGCGCCGGCCAGCGTCACGTCGGTCAGGCGAGCCAGCAGCTCCTCGAAGATCACCCGCATCTCGAGCCGCGCCAGGTTGGCGCCGAGGCAGTGGTGGATCCCGTGGCCGAAGCCTATGTGCGGGTTGGGATCACGGCCGGCGCGGAAGCACATCGCGTCGGCGAACACGAGCTCGTCGCGGTTGGCCGACGCCTCCCAGAAGACCACCTTGTCGCCGGCGCGGAGGCGGTGTCCGCCGAGCTCGACGTCGCGGGTCGCGGTGCGCCGGTTGTAGGCCGACGGGCTCGTCCAGCGCACCATCTCCTCGACGGTCGCCGGCAGGAGCGCGGGCGTCGCGCGGAGCCGCGCCAGCTGGGCAGGGTGCTGGAGGAGCGCCAGCAGCCCGCCGGCGGTCGCGTTCCGCGTCGTATCGGCGCCGGCCGCGAACAGCAGCGTGAAGAAGAGCTGGAGCTCGTTCTCGGTGAGCTGCGGCGGGTTCTCGTCGGCCAGCGTCGCGTGCACGACCACCGAGAGCATGTCGTCGGCCGGATGCCGACGCTTCTCCTCGATGAGCTGCGTGCCGTACGCGGACAGGTTGCCGAACGCAGTCACGACCTCCGGCGTCATCGCGAACGCCTCGCCCTGCTGGAAGTCGAAGGCGTGGTCGACCCACTGGAAGAGCTGGTGGCGGTCGGCCTCGGGCGTACCGAGCAGGATCGAGATCGCCTGGAGCGGCAGCTCGGACGCGACGTCGGTGACGAAGTCGCACGCCCCGCGCGGTGCCACCGCGTCGACGAGCGCGCGCATGCGACGGCGCAGCCGGTCCTCCAGCCGACCGATCATCCGCGGCGTGAGCCCCTTGCTCACCAGACGGCGGACGCGCTGGTGACGCGGATCGTCCATCATGTTGAGGGCGTTTCCGGCGGCCGCGGAGTCCGGGAGGATCGTGCCGCCGTAGGGACGCGTGCCGCCGGTCTCGGAGGAGTACGCCGCCGGGTCCTGCATGACCGCGAGCGATTCCGCATGCGTCGCCACCGACCAGAAGCCCTCGCCGTCGGGCGTGTGCGCGGTCGCGGGGTGCCGGTACACCGGCGCGTCCCGGCGATGGAGCGCAAACACGTCGTGCGGGAAGCCGTGCGCGAAGACATCGAGGTCGGTGAGGTCGTAGTCGGCGAGCGTCCTCATGCGAAGCGGGGCGCGACGCTGGTCGCGAAGGCGTCGAGCTGCGCGAGATACTGCGCGAGGCTCGCGTGCCGGAAGCGGAGGTTCATGGTCGTCGCACCGAGAGCGCGGTAGCGCTCGAGCAACACGGTCAGGCGATCGCGCTCGCCGGCGTCGGTGGGATCCAGCTTCTCCTCCAGGCTCAAGACCAGCTCGAACGGCGTCGTCCGCTCGCGCCACTCGCGCCAGCCGCGTGCCGACGCGAGCATCGCCTCGAGCTGCTCCGGCGAGAGGCCGAACGGGTCCCAGCCGTCGCCGAAGACGAGCGCGCGCCGGAGCGAGCGGGGCGTCCGCCCGCCGAGCCAGATCGGGACGTGGGCCTGGACCCCGCACGGGTCGACGATGTGCCCGTGGAACCGGAAGTGTGTTCCGGCGTACGAGGGCTCGCGCGCGCCGAACGCGGCCCGTAGCGCGCGGAGCGCGTCCTCGTAGCGGGCGCCCCGTCCGTCGAAGGGCGCGTCCAGCAGCGCGAACTCTTCCGCGAGCGTGCCCACGCCGACGCCCAGCACGAGCCGCCCGCCCGAGAGCCGGTCGAGCGTGCCGTAGCGCTTCGCGATCTCGAGCGGGTGGTGGTACGGCAGCACGAGGACGTGCGTCAGGAAGCGAAGCCGAGTCGTCCGCGCGGCGAGGAACCCGAACGTCGCGAGCGGGTCGTAGTAGCGCGCGCCTCGCACCGGCGCGGCCGACGTCGGGATCGCCACGTGCTCGCTGCAGGTGACATGGTGGTAGCCCAGCCGATCGGCGGCGACAGCGATCTCGGACAGCTCGTCGGGGCCGGCATGCTCCGTCCATGGCGCGTCGTTCGCGGGGTGCCTCGTGACGATCGGCGTCGTGAGCCCGAAGCGCATGGCCGTCGGGTGTAGCACCGGACGCGCCGCGGGGGGAACAGCAACCGCGCGCGCTTGACGCTCCCCCGGTGAATGAGGTTCCCATGGCCGCGCCGATGGATTTCTCCTACTCCGACGACGACGAGCGCTTCCGCGGCGAGGTCCGGGCCTGGCTTGCCGCGCATCGCCCGGCGCGCCCCGAGCGCGTCCCGCACGACGACGCCTCGCTGGCGGAGGAGTTCACGGTCCTGCGCGACTGGCAGCGCCAGCTCTTCGACGCGGGCTACGTGGGTCTCCTCTGGCCGCGCGAGTACGGCGGCCGGGGCGCCCCGCCCGTCCAGCAGGCGATCCTCAACGAGGAGCTGGCGCGCGCCCGGGCCCCGCAGCTCATCAACCGGGTCGGCATCAACAACACCGGCCCGACGCTCATCCTCCACGGCACCGAGGCCCAGAAGCGCCGGCTGCTCCCCAAGATCCTCTCGGGCGAGGAGATCTGGTGCCAGCTCTTCAGCGAGCCCAACGCCGGCAGCGACCTCGCCGCCGTCCGGACCCGCGCCGAGCCCGACGGCGACGCGTTCGTCGTCACCGGGCAGAAGGTCTGGACCAGCTACGCGCAGTTCTCGAAATGGGCGATCCTGCTCGCGCGCACGAATCCACAAGCGGCCAAGCACAAGGGCATCACGTACTTCCTCCTCGACATGGAGAGTCTGGGCATCACGATCCGGCCGCTCAAGCAGATCACCGGCTCGACGGAGTTCAGCGAGGTGTTCCTCGAGGGCGTCCGCGTCGGGCGCGAGCAGATCGTCGGCGAGGTCGACCAGGGGTGGGAGATCGCGATGACCACGCTCGCCCACGAGCGCGGCACCGGGTTCGCATTCAAGGAGCAGGTGCTCCAACGCATCGCACTCGAGGATCTGATGCGGCTCGCGCGCGAGCGCGGCCACGCCGCCGCGCCGGCGGTGCGACAGGCCGTCGCCGCCGGCTGGATCGACGTCGAGATCATGCGTCTCATGAACTGCCGCACGCTGACGCGGCTCGAGCGCGGGCTCGAGCCCGGCCCCGAGTCGTCGCTCGTGAAGCTGTTCTGGGCGCAGCTCACCCAACGGCTCCACCAGCTGGCGCTCGAGCTGGAGGGGCCGTGGGCGCAGCTCACCGGCGAGCGTGCGATCGACGGCGGGCGCTGGCAGCAGGCGTTCCTCTGGTCGCGCGTCGGCGCGATCGCGGGCGGGACCTCGGAGGTCCAGGCCAACATCATCGCGCAGCGGCTGCTCGGGCTGCCGCGCGGCTAGGGATACGTCCCATCGGCGCACTCGGTGACGGGCCCGTGCCCGCGGTGCGCAGCGACGAAGTCGAGCACCGCGCCGGGGTCGACCGCGTCGCAGCGCATGACGACCCCCCACGCGACGACCGCGAAGGTCGCGTCGAGCAACGGGTCGGGGGTCAGCAGCGCGCGACGGGTTCCGCACCCGGCGTCGGCCGGGATCGCCTGGTAGACCGCGCGCAGCTTCTCGAGGGCCGAAAAGTCGGCGTCGTGCCGGTGGAGCAGCGCGACGCCGCCGTTCTCGAGGTCGTGGACCCAGTAGCCGCGCGGGATCACCTCCGCGTAGGCAGCGTACCGGGCCCAGACGGGGTAGCTCGCACCCGACGCCGGGGGATCGTCGCCCCACGTGATCGGCGTGCCGACCGGGACGTGGCTCGCGGCGACCGTCGGCACCACCGTCGTCGTGCATGCGCCGAGGGGCGCCACGCACGCACACGCGAAGCAGTGCGTGCCCGCGGCGCACGTGTCGGCCGTGTCGCAGGCCTCGCCGCCGGCGGTGTCGACGCGCGCGTCTCCGCACGTCGAGCGGGCGGCGGAGAAGCGCGTCTTGCGGAGGCGTCGGGCACGGATCGTACCGGCGATCGCGTCGCAGGCGGGCGGCGCGGGGTGCGCCGTCACGCGGACCCTCGCGGACGAGCCGCCGCGATCCCCCCCCGCCGTGGTGCGGCCCTACAACACGTTCGCCCGCGTTGCCCCGCCCCAGCCGCCGGGCGCGACGCCGGCGGGAACGGGGAGCACCAAGGCGTCCCCCGACCGACCCACCCCGGGCAGGGGCGGGGTGCCCCCCCCGGCC
>JACXTT010007790.1_pt1 | contig 15011 bp, 14 predicted proteins | sample 9270951 | NCBI WGS metagenome assembly JACXTT01 (sample SAMN15532306, study PRJNA645909) | rock metagenome | isolation source: weathered quartz diorite | place: Puerto Rico | collected 2017-06-21
GTCGTCGGCTCCTGGCGTCTGGACACCTCAAACGAGCGGAACTTCATCGCGCTTCCGTGGGGTCAGTGTCGTTAATCCATCGGTGGCATGGGCCAGCGGGGCGAACGGGACGTTTTCACGAACGACCGACGGTGGCGTGCATTGGCAAAGCGCGGTGGTTCCCGGCGCCGAAAAACTCGATTTCCGCGACGTTCACGCGATCGACGCGAACACAGCCTATCTGCTCAGCATCGGAAACGGCGAGAACTCGCGCATATACAAGACCATGGACGGCGGCGATAACTGGACGCTGCAATTTACCAATTCGAATCTGAAGGCGTTCTTCGACGGCATCGCCTTCTGGGATGCAGCGAACGGTGTCGCCTTCAGCGATCCGGTCGACGGCAAATTCGTCATTATTCGAACTACCGATGCCGGCCCTCATTGGACTCCGGTTCCACCGCCGAACATTCCGGCGGCCATCGAAGGCGAAGCGGCATTCGCAGCCAGCGGCACCAGCATTGTGGTGCAAGGTACGCGGAACGCGTGGATCGGCACGGGAGGCGGCGCGGCGCGAGTTTTTCGAACGGAAGACGGCGGCATGACGTGGAAAGTCGCTCCGACACCCATTATCAATGGCGGTTCCGCGGCCGGCATTTTCTCGGTTGCTTTTCGTGATGCGAAGAATGGTGTGATTGTCGGCGGCGATTATCAGAAGGAAAAGGAAGCGAACGCGAATTTCGCCGTCACCACGGACGGCGGCCAGACCTGGAAGTCCGGACCGCAGCTTCCGGGTTACCGCTCCGCTGTGTCCTACGTCCGGTCAGGTTCGCGCTGGGACCTCATTGCGTGCGGGCCATCCGGGTCCGACTATTCTTCCGATAACGGCCGCACCTGGTCGCCCATCGACACGACGGGTTACCATGCCTGCGGTTTTGCCTCGAACGACCCCGTCGGTTTCGCCGTCGGCGACGGTGGCAAAATCTCTAAATGGGCACCATCGAAATGACAGTTGCTTTCACGAAGCCCGTCTCTTCGCTCCGGGTTCTGACAATCACGCCATTAGCGCAAGTTGTGACGAAGTGTTCAGAACCCGGAGCGGAGCGACGGGCCTCGTGACGAACATGTTGGTTGGTGTGATATCGGATACGCACGGACTGTTGCGGCCGGAGGTTTTCAGCGCCTTCAAGAAAGCCGAACTGATTCTTCATGGCGGCGATATCGGGTCGCAAACCATATTGGACGGGCTGCGAACCATCGCTCCGGTAATTGCCGTGCGCGGGAACAACGAAGTGGGCGAGTGGGCCGAAGGTATACCGGAGACGAAAGACGCCAAGGTTGGGCGACGGAGGATTTACCTCATCCATAATCTAAAGGAGATTCCCATCGATCCAAAGCGGCAAGGCTTTCACATCGTGATCAGCGGACATTCGCATCGCCCTGTCATTGAGGAACGCGATGGAGTGATGTTCATTAATCCGGGAAGCGCCGGTCCAAGACGGTTTAAACTTCCTGTCACGGACGCACGTTTGAATATGTCGGGTGCGAATGTCAGTGCGAACCTGGTTGACCTCACACGGATGAAAACATCATGACCAGCGACGAAATGCGGGCTCTCTTTGGCTTCAGCACCTGGGCTAATCACAAAATCCTCGCGGCATGTCAGGTTCTGACGGAAGAAGAGTTCACCCGTGATCTCGGAAACAGCTTCGGATCAGTGCGCGGAACGCTCGTCCATATCATGGGCGCCGAGTGGGTTTGGTTGCGGCGCTGGCTCGGCGAATCTCCTCGATCGCTGTTCCCGCAGGACGAATATCCGAACCTGTATGCCGTGGAGTCGCGTTGGATCACACTTCAGGAGGAACAGCAGGCGTTCTTCGCGGCGTTGACGGATTCTCGATTGGCCGAAAAACTCGCCTACATCAATTTTCGAGGACAGCGGTTCGAGTACAACATCGGTCACATGATTCAACATGTCGTGAATCACGGCACGTATCATCGAGGTCAGATCGTCACGATGCTCCGCCAGCTCGGGCATTCAGCGCCTTCGACCGACCTGCTGCTCTATGTCGACGAGGAGTCTGAATAGGGCGCGCCCGACGCCGGCCTCACACCTGTGAAGGCCGTTCACAGGTTGCACAGCGTTGTTCTTTGCAGAATCATGCGCTTATACAATGGCCGGACAGTTGCTAATTGCGAGCGCATGCGAAGACTGATTCTCACCATCATCCTTTTACACCTGCTATCGACGATCGCGATCGCTCGGCCAACCCAGGAACCGGCGCGGGCGGAAGAGAAACCGATTGTCGAAAGGGTGGATCTAACCGGCGTTGCGGAGAGCCGCATCACGCGGGACATGCGCGACTTGATGCAGGAGCTGGTCGGCCAGCGTTTCGATCAGCTGGCGGCGGACGAAGTCGGCTTTCGACTTCAGAACGAGCTGAAAGAACGTATTTCGGCGATACGGCAGACTCCGGGCGCGGACTCCGATCACATCAAGCTGATATTTGAATTCGGCCGACCACCGGCGGATACCGAGCATGAATCGAACGTCAATTCCCGTTACACAGTCGAAGACGTCGAATTGCACGGCATTCCGGAGTCCGCGATCAGTGCTCAACTCCGGAGCGACATGCAGAAGCTCGTCGGCCAACGGCTCGACGAAGGACTCGCCGACGATATTGTCGGCCGCATCAAAGACGAGCTGCACCGAAACTACGACGTCTCGCGACGCGTGGTCAAAGGCAACAACCGGCTTCGTATCCGCCTGATTTTTGAAGTGGAGAAAGCTCCGCTGTTTGGCTTCGATGAAAGGACTAGTTACATCGTGGGCCATTCAAAGCAGGACCTGAGCTTTGCGCTGGATATCGACGACGATATCCACCGGGTCAACCGGCTTCATTTCGGAATCGGCAACGATGGCGACACGTTGATTGAAAGGTATGCCGGCTACTGGATCACGTTTGAAAACGTCAAGGCGGGGACCGAACACCTTGGGTTTCGCATTCAGTATTTCAACTTTCACGACAAATGGAAGCGGGCCACGCAGGACGCTTTGCAACTCGCCCCGCAAGTCCCCGGCATTTATCGCGAGCGCCGGGGCGTCGAGCCCTCGGTCACCGTCGCGCTGAACCGGCGGCTCCGATTCAATGTTGGCGCCAGCGTGTCCGAACTGCAGATGCAGTATCCGCAGATTCATTTCCTGAATTCGAATGCCGGCACCGCTCGTGTAACGTTCGACGAGACGTGGCGCGACTCATCTTCAAACGATCATCGCGTGACGGCGACCTACACGGCGCGCACTGCCACACACAACCTCGGCAGCGATTTCATCTACACGCGTCATCTCGGCGAGCTGCGATACATCTACACCACGCGCCACAACGAGTTCGTCGCTTCGGCGACAGCCGGGGCGATCACAGGCGTGGCGCCGCTGTTCGAGCGATTCTCTCTCGGCAACACTTCGACGCTTCGGGGATGGAACAAGTACGACCTTTCACCGATCGGCGGGAACCGCGTCGCCCATGGATCGCTCGAGTACCGTTTAAGCGAGATCCAGCTCTATTACGACGCCGGGTCGGTCTGGGATAAAGGCGCGACTCGAAAGACTTCCCACTCCGTCGGGTTTGGCGTTCACAGCCGCAACAAAGAAGACACTCAGTGGTTCGTCACATTGGGTGTGCCGATACGTTCCGGACGAATTCAACCTTTGAAACCGGTTTACATGATAGGAGTCCGGTTTTGAGCCCGCGAGCGGTTCGTCCGGCATGCGTTCTGCTCCTCGTCATGCTGGTGTGCGCACCGGCGTTGCTCGGCGAGAGTTTGAAGGTGCGCATCGACGGCGATCGCCTGCGCGCCGCCGGCATCGGGTTGAATTTCCTGACCGGCCGTCCACTCGAGCGGTTGCATAACGGAAGAACGGTGACCTATGTCCTCGAACTGCTAGTCCGCAGCGATCGCGCCGGACGTGTTTTGGCGCGAGTGGCTGAGCGATTCACCTTCAGCTACGATCTCTGGGAAGAAAAGTTCAGCGTGACGCGGCTGGCATCGCCGACGCGTTCCGCGTCGAATCTCTCCGGCGCCGCTGCCGAGTCATGGTGTCTGGAGAATGTCTCGATAGCGGTCGCCGATATCCCCACAGATCGGCCGTTCTGGGTCGGGGTCGAATACGCCAGCGAAGAAGCGAAGGATTCGACCAAATCCGAATCGCCGCTGACTCTCGGCAGCTTGATCGACATCTTCAGCAGGCGTACTCGTGATGAACAGCAGATTCGAGGAGCCGTGGAAGAGTCCGGCCCGTTTCGCCTGCAGGACTTGATGAAGAAGGTGAAGTGAATCGACTTCGAAACAGATTGATCGCCGCATTTCTAGTCGCCACTGTCATTCCTCTCTTGGCGACGCTCTGGCTCATGACGTCACTGTTGGAACGGAGCCTGAGTTTTGCGACGACCGAAGAACTGGACGATCTTTCGAAGTCTCTGGAGAGCACGGCCCGCGAGTTTTATCAGCAGTCCAAGGAAACACTGAAGTCCGAGGCCGTTTCAGGACACGCGTTGTCACAGCAGTACGTTCAGTCGGATGCGCCGTCCTGGCCCGCGGCCGTGCGCGACTTTTGGGAAAGCGGAGCAGCCGAGCGATTCAATTTGTCCGGCAGCCGCGGCGATCATCTGGATTATTTCGTTCGTAACGGCACTGGAGTCGCTGTGTACAGCAAGGACCTCGGTGATGTGCATCTGGCGGACATCTCGTCACAGTACACTCGTGTCCGGGAATTGGTGGAAGCCTCGAAAGCGCGCGACTTGCGACGCGGCCTCACGGTGACGCTGCTCCTCGTGATGTCGGCCATCTGGATCGTTTCGCTGGTCTCTCTTGTCTATCTCGCCAACCGCATCAGCCGCCCTATTCAGACCCTGACCGGCGGAATCTCGCGCCTGGCTTCGGGCGATCTTGCCGCGCGATTGCAGTCGAAGACCGACGATGAAACCGGCCGCGCGATTCAGGCGTTCAATCATATGGCGGATCAACTTCAGCACAGCCGAGACCGGCTGGTTTATCTCACGCAGGTTGCCAGCTGGCAGATGCTCGCGCGAAAGATGGCGCACGAGCTGAAGAATTCGCTCACGCCGATTCGTCTCACGGTTGAAGAGATTCACGCGCGCCAGACGCCGAGCGATCCGTTCATGGAACAGGCCGTACAGATTGTCGTGAACGAGATCGAGACGCTCGAACGGCGCGTCCGCGCTTTCTCGGAGTTTTCGAGCGAACCTGCAACTCGTCCGGCGGCGCTCGATATCAATGCCATTCTGGAAGAGCGTGTTGCTCTGCTGAAGTCCGGTCATGCCGGCGTCCGCTACAATCTCCGTCTGACGCCCGATCGGCCGCAGGCGTTTGCCGATCTCGATCAGATCAAGGGCATACTGACGAACCTTTTGGAGAATGCGGCAGAAGCGGCGGGCGCAAATGGCGAGGTATTGGGTGTGACGTCCAGGGAGAACGGCGCGGTCTATGTGGAAGTTCACGACTCCGGTCCCGGCCTTAGCGATGAGGCTTCGCGTTCCCTTTTCGAGCCGACGATCACCTTCAAGAAAAACGGCATGGGATTGGGACTATCGATCGCAAGGAAGAGCGCTTTGATGAACGGCGGCGACATCATGCTGATTCGTGGAGAACTGGGCGGTGCGGCCTTCCGGGTGACCTTGCCGGGAGTGTCTTAAGTATGGCGGCGAAGCGGATTGTCATCGTCGACGACGAGCCGAATATCGGCCTTTCACTCCAGCTCATATTGGAGCGCGAAGGCTATTCGGTGTTGATCTGTCATTCCGCGACGGATTTTCGCTCACGCAGTGCGGCGCAGCGTGCGGAGGCCTATCTGCTCGATGTCCGCCTTCCTGACGGTAACGGCATCGATCTTTTGCGCGCTCTTCGCCAAAGCGATAATCGCGCGCCGGTCATCATGATTTCGGGTCACGGCACGATTGCGGATGCCGTCGAGGCAACCAGAGCCGGCGCATTCGACTTCCTCGAAAAGCCTCTGGCCCGAGACAAAGTCCTGGTCGTCGTCAAGAACGCGATCGAGCAGTCGAACCTGCGCAGGGAAAATGAGCGGTTTCGCGAAATGGTCGGTGACGGGCCGAAGATGATCGGAGGCAGCGAAGCATTCAAACACGCTGTTGAACAGGCGACTCTCGTGGCGCGATCCGACGCCCGTGTCCTTCTGCTTGGTGAATCCGGGACAGGCAAGGAATTGCTTGCGGCCCACATTCATAACGAGAGTCCGTTTGCCTCGGGTCCGTTCATCAAGGTCAATTGTGCGGCCATTCCCACGGAGTTGCTGGAGAGCGAGCTGTTCGGTCATGAAAAGGGCGCGTTTACCGGAGCCACGTCCACTCGCCGGGGCAAGTTCGAGCTTGCGGACGGCGGCAGTATCTTCCTGGATGAGGTTGGCGACCTGCATGAATCTTCGCAGGCGAAGCTGCTGCGGGTGCTTCAGGAGGGCGAGTTCCAGCGTGTCGGCGGCGAGCAGACTGTACGCGTGACGGTTCGAGTCATCGCGGCGACGAATCGCGACCTTGCCGATCTCGTCGATCAGAATAAGTTCCGCGAGGATTTGTACTATCGGCTCAGCGTGGTACCCGTCCGCGTGCCGCCTTTGCGTGAACGGCCCGAGGACGTGCGATCACTGGCCGAATACTTTCTGGACGAGTTTTGCGCTCGCAATAACTTCAAGCCAAAAAGAATCGCCGAAGATGTGTTTCCGATACTGCAGTCTTACGCTTGGCCCGGAAACGCCCGCGAGCTTCGCAATACGATCGAGCGCATGGCGATCCTTGCGAACGGTGACCGGATCGTTGCGGATGCCGTGCCGCTCGAAATCCGGCTTGACCGGACCACTCCGTCAACGCTGCAGCAGGCGCGCGATATCGCCGAGCGTGATCGCATTCTGGAAGCCCTGGAACAGACGAATTGGAACGTTTCCGCTGCCTCCCGCGTCCTCGGCATCGAAAGAACAAATCTCCACAAACGCATCCGAACCCTTGGCCTGACACGCGAAAAATAGCGCGTGAGTGCTACTATGCTGTCGCGTTCATTCGGGTTCGATAGAAAGAATCATGAAACGTGTTTGCGTCTTTTGCGCCTCCAGGCCGGGCGCCCGCGCCGTGTATGTCGAGGCTGCCCGATCGATGGGACGCGCGCTGGTTCGGCGTGGCGTCGGACTCGTCTATGGCGGCGGTTGCATCGGGCTGATGGGCGAACTCGCGGACGCCGTGATGGCCGGCGGTGGTGACGTCACCGGCGTGATTCCACAGGCCCTGGTCGCACGGGAAGTCGCTCACCACGGTGTCACTGAACTCTTGATCGTGCGGTCGATGCACGATCGGAAAGCTCGAATGGCCGATCTGTCCGACGGCTTCATCGCGCTGCCCGGCGGTTTCGGAACGTTTGAAGAGTTTTGCGAAGTTCTCACCTGGGCACAATTAGGACTGCACCAGAAGCCTTGTGGGATTTTGAACGTCGAAGGCTACTATGATCCACTTCTGGCGCTCTTTGATCGGTCGGTGAAGGAAGGCTTTCTTCATCCGATCAATCGCCAACTCGTTCTGCAGTCGGCGGACGCGGATGCGCTGCTCGACATGTTGTTCGCGTACGAGGCGCCTGCCATCGTGAAATGGATCGATAGCGAGGAATCATAGAATGCCGCGAGCTTTGTTGACGTTGTCGGTTCTGCCGCACCGTTATGCAATTTGCCGCCTCGACTCCGGAACGGCTCCGCCGCTGTGGGCAATGCAGGGCACGTTCTGGTCGATCATCCGGACTGCGGACGAAACGTCGATCGTTTGTATGGAAAGCAGTGTTCCGTCGGACATTCTCCACGAGGGCGGATGGCGTCTCCTGAAATGCGAGGGACCGCTGGATTTCGCTCTCACCGGAATCATGGCTTCGATCGCGGAGCCGCTGGCCGATGCCGGAGTGTCCATCTTCCCGCTTGCCACTTACGACACGGATTACGTTCTCGTCAAAGACACGCAGCTCGACTCGGCAGCGCGCGCTCTCATCGATTACGGACACGTCGTCCATGTCTGAAGTCCCGAAGTTGTATTCGGATCTGGCGTCCTGGTTTCATCTGCTGACACAGCCGGAGGACTACGCCGAAGAAGCCGAGTTTGCTCGAAAGCTCCTCGCCGAATCGATGACGTCGATGCCGCGCACCGTCCTGGAACTGGGCGCCGGCGGCGGCAACAACGCCTTTCATTTGAAACGATGGTTTGCGATGACGCTCACGGATGCATCCGATGCGATGCTGGACAACAGTCGACGGATCAATGTGGAGTGTGAACACGTCGCCGGCGATATGCGGATACTGCGTCTCGACCGCAAATTCGACGCGGTCTTCATTCATGACGCGATTACGTACATGCTCACGGAAGACGATCTGCGCTCAGCCATGAAAACCGCATTCGTGCATTGCCGGACCGGCGGCGCTGCGTTGATCATGCCCGATTACCTTCGAGAAACGTTCCGGCCCGGTGTGCATCACGGCGGTCATGACGGCGACGGCCGTTCGTTGCGTTACTTCGAGTGGACATTTGATGCCGATCCGGGCGACACGGTCTACACGGTGGATTTCGTGTACATGCTGAGGGAGGCGGCAAATCCGGTGCGCGTCGTCCACGACCCGCATACCTGCGGCCTGTTCCCGCGCGATCGCTGGATTCAGTTAATGGAGGAAGTGGGTTTCGGCAAACCGGCCATGATCGCGGATCCCTGGGGCCGCGAAGTCTTCCTTGCGCGGTGAGGAGATAATCCGGTCAGGTGCATTTCACGTTGGACACTGGACATGCCAACATTTGAGATATTCAGACGCAGCATCCTAAATATCTCAAATGTTGGCATGTCCAGTGTCCAACGTGAAATGCACCTGACCGAATATGCAGGAAGCGTTTACTGAACTTGCTTACCAGGCGTCTCGGATTAGCTCTTCTTCAAACCTTTTTCAATTTTGGCCCACGTATCGCGAAGGGTCACCGTTCGGTTGAAGACCAGCGCGTTGGCTTTGCTGTCGGTATCGACGCAGAAGTAGCCCATGCGTTCGAATTGGAATCGATCGCCGGCGCTTGCGGTTGCCAAACTCGGTTCGAGTTGAGCGGCCGGCAACACTTCCAAAGAGTTTGGATGGATATATTCCGTAAAGTCCCGGTCGCCTTCATCGGGATTTTCTTCATGGAACAATCGATCGTACAAACGCATTTCGGCCGGAATCGCATGCTGCGCAGACACCCAGTGGAGGGTTGCCTTCGGTGACCGCTTATCCGGCGCGTCTCCGCCACGCGTGGCGGGATCATACGTGCAGCGCAGTTCAACGATTTCTCCGGACGCATCCTTAACGACATTCGTGCACGTGACGAAATAAGCGTAACGCAGCCGAACCTCGCGTCCGGGCGATAGACGGAAGAACTGCTTCGGCGGATTCTCACGAAAGTCATCGCGTTCTATATAGAGAACTCGTGAAAACGGGACCTTGCGTTTCCCCATCACGGGATCTTCAGGATTGTTGACAGCGTCGAGTTCTTCACTCTGTTCCTGCGGATAATTTTCGATGACGACGCGGAGCGGCCGAAGTACGGCCATGACTCGCGGCGCGTGTCTGTTCAGATGATCTCGAACGGCGGATTCCAGCTGTGCCACGTCGATGGTTGTTTTGCGTTTGGCGACGCCAACCGATTCGGCAAAAGTACGGATCGCTTCCGGTGGGAACCCCCTGCGGCGCATGCCGCTGATTGTGGGCATGCGTGGATCGTCCCAGCCGTTGACGTGATTGTCCGTGACGAGCGCCAGCAGCTTTCGCTTGCTCATGACGGTGTACGTCATGTTGAGCCGGGCGAATTCGATCTGTTGAGGCCGGCTCGGTACCGGAAGTTGATCGAGGAACCAGTCGTACAGCGGCCGGTGATCCTCGAATTCCAGCGTACAGAGCGAATGCGTGATGCCTTCCAGGGCGTCGGAAATCGCGTGCGCGAAGTCGTACATCGGGTAAACGCACCACTGCGATCCGAGGCGATAGTGTTCCTGATACTTGATGCGAAAGATCACGGGGTCGCGCAAGTTGACGTTGCCCGACTTCATATCGATCTTGGCGCGAACCACGTGCCGTCCTTCTTCAAATTCACCCGCTCGCATCCGCTCGAACAGGTCCACGTTCTCTTCGATGGGCCGCGTGCGATATGGACTCTCGCATCCCGCTTCGGTCAGTGTCCCGCGGTGTTCGCGAATCTCATCCGCCGTCAGGCTGTCGACGTAAGCCTTTCCGTCCCTGATCAGCTGCATGGCGTAGTCGTAGAGCCGTCCGAAGTAATCGGACGCGTAGTAGAGGCGGTCGTCCCAATTGAAACCGAGCCACTGAACGTCCCGCTTAATCGATTCTTCGTACTCGACCGTTTCCTTGGCGGGGTTCGTATCGTCGAAGCGAAGGTTGCAAAGTCCGTTGAACTCGTTCGCGATCCCGAAATTCAGGCAGATGGATTTGGCGTGACCGATATGAAGGTATCCGTTCGGTTCGGGAGGAAAACGCGTGTGCACGCGCCCGTCGTTCTTGCCGGCCTTCAGGTCATCAATGACGCGGGTCCGGATGAAATCCAGACCAGACGTGCTTTCCCAATCGGGGCTTTTCATAAGTGATAAGCGATAAATCTTAGCATAGACTTTCGCTTACGACAGGGAGGCCACATGAAGACGTTCATCCGCGCGGTCATCATCGTCATCATCACCGTACCGCTGGCGCTTTCCGGCAGGCAGCAATTGCCGTGGGATCCGCCATCGACGTTTTCGATTCTCGGTTATGACCCCGATACCGGCGAGGTTGGCGCGGCAGTCCAGTCGCGCGTGTTCTCGGTTGGAAACGGTGTCTTGTGGGCCGAAGCCGGAGTCGGCGCCGTGGCGACGCAGGCGATCGTGGATGTCAGCTATGGACCGCAGGGAATTGATATGTTGAGAAAAGGAATAGCGCCCAAAGACATCATCAAGGGCATTCTCGATCACGATCCCGATCCGCGGCCAGTCGACTGGACTAAGCAGGGACGTCAGTTCGCCGTCATCAATGCGAAAGGTGAAGTCGCCGCGTACACCGGACCCAAAGCGACCGAATGGGCGGGCGACAAGCAGGGGAAGTACTGCACGGCGCAAGGAAACATTCTCGCCGGAGAAGCCGTTGTTTCGAATATGGTGAAGGCCTTCGAAAGCACCACGGGTCACATTTCGCTTCGCTTGCAGGCTGCGATCGAAGCAGGGCAAGCGGCAGGCGGCGACAAGCGTGGCATGCAGTCGGCGTCGATGATCGTCGTCAAGAAAGACGCGGGCGTCTGGTTGCACAACGACGTCGTGCTGCGACTTCAGGTTGACGACAGTACCGATCCGATCAAGGAAATGAGGCGGCTCGTTGAAATGGCTGCGCGCCAGCGCCGCCGCGGTTGACAGAGATGCGCCGGAAAGTTGTGACCGTCGTCGGCGATGGTGCCAATGCGCATCGTGATCGAAGCGCAGTCATCGGTGAATGGATTGCCCAAAGCGGCTATCACCTGCTGACCGGCGGTGGCGGCGGCGTCATGGCTGCAGTTACGGAAACCTTCGTTGACAGCATGGGACGCGAAGGAGTTGCTGTCGGCGTCGTTCCGGGAATCGTCACTCCGCGTGAGTACAGTCTTCGGTACCGGACTAAAGGTTCCGCATATCCGAATGCTTCGGTAGAAATTGCAATCTATACCCACCTTCCGGGCGACGATCCCGAAGGCGAACGAAGTCGAAATCACATCAATGTGCTCTCGGCGGATCTGGTTGTCGGGCTGCCTGGCGGCGTCGGCACGCATGCCGAGATTCAGCTGGCGAAACGATACGGTAAGCCCGCGCTGCTTTTTCTTCTTGATGGCGATGTCATCTGGGGGCGAACCGTCGGCGATCTGGCGCGGGAAGGCTTCATGATTATCAGCAGCTTTCCGGAACTGATGGAAATCGGCAATCGCATTCTTCGGCCCGAACACATCGACAGGCCGCCGGTTCGCCTGCCGTTGGAACGATGCGCCGTTCGGTCATGGCGTTGGATCGACGCGGAACCGCTTCAACATCACGCGAACAATCGCAAAGTGTGGCGCAACCTTCACGATTTTTTCCCATCGCCATACACCATGCACGATGCTCGGCGATGGCTGGCGCGCTGTTTGAGTGCCCCGCAAGAGACCGCCTTTGCGATCGACGTGGAAGGCAGGTGTGTGGGGGGTATCGGGTTTGTGATCAAACCGGGCCCGTCGGCGCGCTCCGTCGAGGTGGGGTATTGGCTTGGCGAAGAGTACTGGGGGCGCGGCCTGGCGACGGAGTCGACGCGCGCGCTGTCGGAATACATACTGGAGCAGTATCCCGAGGTCTGCCGCCTGTTCGCGCAGGTGTTTCCCTGGAACACCGCGTCGATGCGGGTACTCGAAAAAGCGGGGTACACGCGGGAGTGCATCATGAGAAGAGCCGCCATCAAGGCCGGCGAAGTCATCGACATCGTTCAGTACGCCAGGATTCGCTGATATGAGCGCACAAGAGTGGACCGCCGTTGACGATTACATTAACGACACTCTGGTGAAGCCCGATGCAGCGCTTGACGCGGCTTTGCGTGATAGCGCGAAGGCCGGGTTACCCTCCATTAACGTCACACCAAATCAAGGCAAGCTTCTCCACATAATGGCGCGGATGCAAGATGCCAGACGGATACTGGAAGTCGGGACGCTTGGCGGATACAGCGCGATCTGGCTCGCTCGAGCGCTTCCTCAGGACGGAAGGTTGATCACTCTCGAGATCGATCCCAGGCATGCGTCCGTCGCCGCCGCAAACATCGAGCGAGCCGGCGTGGCCGCCCGCGTGGACCTTCGGCTTGGCCGCGCCCTGGATACGCTGCCGCGAATTGAAGCCGAAAGCGCCGGTCCGTTCGATCTGGTGTTTATCGACGCGGATAAACCGAGCAACGCGGACTACTTCATGTGGGCTCTGAAACTCTCGCGTCCCGGAACTGTGATCGTCATCGACAATGTCGTCCGTGGCGGAAAGGTCATCGATGCGGGAACTTCCGACGCGAACGTGCAGGGAGTGCGGCGCCTGAACGAAGTCATTGCATCGGAGCCGCGCGTTGTCGCCACCGCCATGCAAACCGTCGGCGGAAAAGGTTACGACGGCTTCTGCATCGCCTACGTCCTGTCTTAGAGCATCACCGGCTTTGCACAAAAATCACTTGCCGGCAATAGCGACCTTCCGCTGTGGCATCGATCGATGGTACATTCCCAGAGTCATGAATTGACCGAATCGTTTTTGTTGGATTCATGAAAACGATTCATGGAGTAGGTATGAATCTGGATGTGCGTCATCTCGAAATGGTCCAGGCGATCCACGAGGATAAGACGGTCACCAAAGCCGCGACGCGGCTTCATGTGACGCAGTCGGCTCTGAGCCATCAGTTGCTCGGAATCGAAGAGAGACTTGGCGCTGCACTGTTTCGGCGCGTTGGAAAGCAGATGGTCATCACTCCCGCCGGCGAGCGCCTTCTAAAAGCCGGCGCGATCGTTCTCGCCGAACTGCAGCGCGCCGAGCATGATATCGCCAGCGACCAAACGCGCCGCGACGGCATCATCCGGGTGAGCACGGAATGCTATACCTGCTACCACTGGCTTCCGTCGCACATCCGCGAGTTCAATACGCAATGGCCGCACGTCGAGGTCCGGATTGTTCTTGAGGCCACACACGAGCCTCACCGGGCATTGCTCGACGGAAGGATCGACGTCGGTATCGTGTCCAGTCACTGGAAAAACGCCAAACTCAGCTATGCGCCGTTGTTCAAAGACGAGTTGGTCGTGATTGCGAGTCCTCGCCATCGAATCGCGAACCTGCCGTTCGTCACTGCGGAGGACTTCCGAGGCGAACACCTGATCCTCTACGATGTCCCTCCCCAGAAGCTCACCCTGTTCCAGAATGTCCTGGTTCCGGCCGGCGTGAGTCCGCGCCTGGTGTCTCATGTCCAACTCACGGAAGCGATCATCGAAATGGTCAAAGGCGATCTCGGCATCGCCGCGATGGCGTATTGGGCGGTTGCGCCGCATGTCCAGGCGGGAACAATCGCCGCGGTGCCGCTCACAAAACATGGATTGAGCCGTCAGTGGAGCGCCGCCAGGATTCGCGGCCGGTCGATGCCGGAGTACATCAAGAGTTTTGTCGGGCGGCTTCGGAGCGATCCTGTCCTGGAAGTAACCCGGATCAGCCGTCCGAGGCGCAAGCGAAGATCACGCGCGATTCCGGCAGCGGGTCAAAAGCCTGCGCGCCGGCAGGCCCTCCGTTGACCGCGGCAGCATGGCAAGGGCTGACGCGTTTGCTTAAGGGCGTTTGCCCCATGTTGGTGGCGCAGGTTCCTTTGTCAGGCGATTCACCGGTTTTTCCTTCAGCAGACGCAGGGCTTCCTGAACGGCGCGTTCGAGCTGCATATCGTGACCGGCAATCACGTCCTTCGGCCAGTTCTCGACGTCGATGTCGGGCGCGGTTCCTTCGTTCTCCACGGCCCATTTGCCGTCGCGTGTGAAAAAGCCGCCGCGGGGCGCGATCATCGATCCTCCGTCGATGAACCCGGGTGTATCCGCGGTGTGCACGAGACCGCCCCACGTGCGTTTGCCGACGAGCGTGCCGAGTTTTCGAAGTTTGAACATGTACGGCATCAAATCGCCGCCGGACCCCGCCATTTCGTTGATGATCATCACCTTCGGTCCCCAGATTCCCGCTTCCGGACTGGTGAATGGAACGCGGTCGCCCGCGACGTTGTTGAAATAACCGTCGAAGTCGCGTTGCAACACATCGATGATGTAATCGGCCGCGGAGCCTCCGCCGTTGAATCGCTCATCGACAACGACGGCCTTCTTGTCCTGCTGTGAGAAGTAATAGCGATTGAATGCCGCGTACCCGCCCTGGCCCGTATTGGGAAGGTAGACATAGGCCAGCTGTCCGTCGGACATCTTATCCACTGT